>Ga0193751_1000455_pt1 | contig 32054 bp, 25 predicted proteins | sample L1c2metaG_FD_143050 | JGI IMG/M metagenome (GOLD analysis project Ga0193751, IMG submission 143050) | Soil microbial communities from a riparian zone of the East river system, Colorado, United States - L1c2 | ecosystem: Environmental > Terrestrial > Soil > Riparian zone | place: USA: East River...
GCGGCGCGCCGCTGGTCATCAAGTGGGGCAAGCACGGTTCGTTCTATGCCTGCAGCACCTACGACAAGGAAAACCCGGACACCTGCAAGTTCACCAAAGAGAATCCCATCAATCTGCCCGACCTCGATACGGCCGAAACGCAGGAGATCGCGCAAGAGGAATACTGCGAAAACTGCGGTCGCGTCATGGTGCTCAAGCGCGGGCGTTTCGGCCAGTTCATGGCCTGCACCGGCTATCCCGATTGCAAGACGACGCGGCGGCTCGATCAGGGCAAGAGAGTGCCCGACATTCCGCTCGATGAAACCTGTCCACTGTGCAAACGCAACTTGATCCTGCGGCACGGCCGTTTCGGCGAGTTCACTTCCTGCAGCGGATATCCTGAGTGCAAGTACGTGAAGCAAAACTTCATCGGCGTGAAGTGCCCCGAATGCAAAGAAGGCGAACTCGTTGAAAAGCGCGCGCGCAAGGGCAATACTTTTTACGGATGCGGAAATTATCCGAAGTGCAAATTCACTTCCGCAGCGAAGCCCATCCCCGAGAAGTGCCCGGATTGCGGACATGAGTACCTGGTGGAGCGGCTCCGCAAAGACGGCACGGTAATCGCTTGTCCGAATAAGGAATGCGATTACGAGCGCACCCTCGAAGGCGCAACCGCGGACGTTTCGAAAGTCTGACCAAGGCACGGTTCTTAGAACGAAATTTCCGAAACATACCCGATTTTAGAAACAATTAACGAGGCGAAAAATATGGCAAAGAAAGCGACCGCGCATGATGCACAGTTGATTCTGAAACTCTACGACCTCCGCCGCGAAGCGGAGATGCGCAAGGCTAGACACTGGCTAACCGCAGAATTCTGGCCGCAGAGCGCCGACGAGTTCATCAAAGTTGTGAATTCATTTCCCAGCCAGGAAAACGCCTGGCTTCGCCAAGTGGGCGGCTATTGGGATATGGCTGCGTCCCTCGTGGTGCACGGCGCGCTCAACGAAGAACTCTTTCTGCAGCCGGGCTGTTGTGGAGAAATGTTCTTCATCTTTGCCAAGGTCCATCCGTTCCTCAAAGAATTTCGAGCGAAAACCAACAATCCCGACGCCTTCGCAAATATCGAAAAAGTAGCCACGGGATCGAAAACCGCCCGCAAACGTCTGGAACGCGTCTTGAAGAATGTTGAGAATCGGCGCAAGACGCTGGCCAAGACAGCGAAGAAGGGCTGACCGCAGCCGAGCGCCTCCATTATTCCGGGCACATGTTCGTCGCCGCCCATCTGCTATCCTGAATACGTTGTGCGGATGCTCTGGTGGTTCCTAATACTGGGAGTCAGTACCGCGGTCGTCGTGTCGGTTGCGCTTACGCTTTATATGCGGGTCCGGCGGCAAATGAAGCGCTCGGCGGCTCATCGAGCGGAAATTGACGGCCTCGATCACTTGTCGCCGCCTGAGGTCTGATCTCCTACGATGTCCAGCATGACGAAAGGAAAGCCATGTCGAGAGTAGCGACCAGAGTAACGGCCGAAGATTTCGGACAACAGAGCCGCCCCATGGATCGGGGAAGAGAATGGGCCAGGCAGGCGGGCATCGTCATCGCTGCCAGCCTCTTCGTCGCCCTCTGCGCGCGCCTGACCGTACCGCTGCCCTTCACGCCAGTTCCGCTGACGCTGCAAAACTTCGGAGTTCTCACCGTAGGTTTGCTGCTCGGTTCGCGTCGCGGTTTCGCCGCGCTTACGCTCTACCTCGTTGAGGGCGCGTTCGGGCTCCCCGTGTTTAGCCCGGCAATTCTAGGCAGCGGGATTACCCATCTCGTCGGCCCGACTGGTGGATTCCTCATGGCCTATCCACTCGTCGCATTCATTGCAGGCTATATTTACGAGCACAGCTCGCGCCGTTTCGCGTGGGCAGCGCTGTCATCTGTGGCTGCGGAACTGGTGCTCTTCGTGGGTGGACTCAGTTGGCTTGCCGTGCTTACCCACTCGGCTTCTCTGGCGCTCAAGTACGGACTCTACTGGTTCGTTTTTGCGGAAGTCATCAAGGTGCTGATGGCCGCCGCTGTCGCCGCCCGCTGGCGCCGACGGACTTCTTCGCGGCTTTGAACGAACGACGCTGAACTGGACGAGACTTTTTGGGCTGAGCATCGCCCCTCGGCGGTCCATGACTGAGCTTTGGCACCGAAGTTTATAGAACAGGATTAAGGAGTCTTATGAGTACAGTATCTGCTCCAGTTCGCGAAATCTCCGTGGCGCACAGCCCGGACTCCGACGACGCATTCATGTTTTACGGCTTGGCCACGAGCAAGGTTCGTGTGCCGGGACTGAAATTCAACCATACCTTGTGCGACATCGAGACGCTGAACCGTCAGGCGCAAGAAGGCGTCTACGACGTAACCGCGATTTCATTTCACGCCTTCCCCTACATTCAGGATGACTATGCGCTGATGTCGTGCGGCGGCAGCGTGGGCGATGGTTATGGTCCCATGCTCGTCTCCACGCGGCCCTTCACGCAGGACGAGATCAAACGCAGAAAAATCGCGGTGCCGGGCAAGCTCACCACAGCGTACCTGGCGCTCGAACTGTTCGCGCCCGGCATTGAAGTGGAAGTCGTCCCCTTCGATCAAATCATTCCGCAGATTCTCGAGGGTAAATATGAAGCCGGCCTCATCATCCACGAAGGCCAGCTTACTTATGACAGGTCCGGACTGCACCGCGTGGTCGATCTCGGCAGGTGGTGGCAGAAGGTAACCGGACTGCCGCTGCCGCTCGGCGGAAACGCCATCCGGCGCTCTCTCGGCCGGGAAACGATGTCGAGCGTCACGCAGGCGCTGCGCGAGAGCATCCAGTACGCCATCGATCATCGTGAAGAAGCGCTCAGCTACGCCATGCAGTTTGCCCGCGATCTCGATACCCAACTCGCCGATAAGTTTGTCGGCATGTACGTCAACGAACGTACTCTGGATTACGGGGACGACGGCCGCGAAGCGGTGCGGCGGCTGCTCGAAATGGGGCACAGCGCGGGGATTATTCCGCAGACGCCGCACGTCGACTGGGTGTAGGGAAGGCTGCGAGCTGGCACCTACCGCACCCTCTCCGCAAACGAAAACACCGGGTCAATATCCACCGGAACATCCGAAGCCGCCTTCAGCGACGCCTTCAGCTCCTCCGTCATCATGCCGTACTTCTTGAACCATTTTTCCGCACGCGAGCGGTCCCCGGTGGCCTCGATCTCCAAGAGTTCCTTGGCTAGATCCGCCAGCGCGCCCGGCATCTTCTCATAGTCCATGGCATAGCGCCCGTTGGCATTCCGCCGGATCGCGCTGCGCTCTGAGAGATAGTTGAATTCCATCATCTCCGCTTGGCCATGCGCTTCAGCCGTCCCGAAGCGCACCGTGCGAAATATTCCGCCCACATAGGAAGCGTAAAACTCTTCCAGCCTTTCCTTGGGAAGCGCGTCGTGATCCACCAGCCATTTCAGAGCGAACATTCCAGTCACATCGGCCTTCGCCTCTTCCAGGCCGCTGAAGTCCGGGCCGATCGCCTCCCGGATATCGACTTTGCCGGCCGATTTATCTGACGACGTGCGCGCAAACGCCGGACCGAGGCCATGACAGATTTCGTGCATGATTGTGGTCAGAAGATAACCCTCGCCTGATACTTTAACGGCCTGCTCCGGCTCCATCAGCTTGCGTGCGACGGGTAAGACAACGTAATTCACCCGCGCGTCCATGAAATTCTTGAAGAAAAGCTTCTTGCTGCCCTTTTGTTCATGCACTCGCGGATCGTTCGGTAGATTGTCGGCCACCGCCTGGTACCCGTGAGTCAGGTCTCCGGCTCGAAACGGAGTGTCCATCACTTCCATGGGCGTCTCCAAGCCATGTTTCGACGGCTTATCTTCCGCCGCCAGCGGCAGCGCATCCTGGATTTCTGGGACATATTTCTGGAACAGCTCCAGCTTCCTGCTCTCGCTCTCGTTCCGCACCATCACCGCCGCGCCATACGAACCCTTGACGCCCAGCAGTCCATCCGTATACGTTTCATAGGGCGCAAAGATGATGTCGAATTTCGGATTCTTCAACTCCAGCCATGCCAGGTCGCTCGGGAAATAATTATCGCTGAGCAGCGCATCCGCCCGCAGCCCAAGAAACTTCGCGAACGCTGCATCATCACTAAGCTGGGCGGCTTCACGTAAAGCCTTGGCTGCCGGCTCCAGAAAAGCGCGGAACGCAATCCGGTAGGGAAGGGCCTCCAGTGTTTCGTGTTGCCACCGGACGATTGTGAACTGATCGTAGATCGCCGCCTTCTGATCCGGATGCTCCTTGACGTATTGCTCCACCTGATTGCGCGTCAAATTCGCAGGATAAAATCCTCGCCCCGGCGGAATCATCTCGGTCCCAACGAATGGCTTGTTTTGTTCAAGCAGATCGAAACGGGAAGCGTTGATCCACAGGTAGCGTCGCAATTCCACATCTCGGCGGTTCCGGCTCGAGGCCAGCGACTGATACAGTGTCAGGCCATCGGGATCGCTCTGCCGCCAGTAGATACTCTCCAAGTAGCCGCAAGCCTCCACCAGTTTGTGAACGAGTTGCTGCTCGCGAGAGTTAAGACCGGCTCCGGGGAATGGCATTGGGACGCGCCGGAACTTCGCCAGGCGCTGCGAGAGGTCAGCCGCGACCTTCAAATTCGCAGCCGCACCGCTTTTCGCCGCCGAACCCGTCATCACCCTCTTCTTCTGCTGCGCCGAAGCAAACGACGGCATCAGCAGGAGGAAGACTAAAACAAGCACCCATCGCGCTAAGAAATAATTGCAGTTTTTAGTGCCCCAGTTCTCGATTCGACCGTTCCTCATACGGCACAAGTCTATCAAAGCGGCGGATCCGGCACGGAGCCGTTATCATGAATACATGCGGGGAGAGAATGGCGCCCAGACACTGCTCATCGATGCTGATGACACTCTGTGGGAAAACAATATCTATTTCGAACGGGCGATCGCCAAGTTCATTTCGTTTCTCGATCACCGCGAGCACTCGCCCGAGATGGTTCGGTTGGTGCTAAACGACGTGGAGCGAGAATCCATCGTCAAACACGGCTACGGCCTGCACAGCTTTGCGCATTCGCTGGTAGAAACTTTTGAGAAGCTTTCCGTCGACCCGGTTACACCCGACTTACACGAACGCATTCGCAGTTTTGCCCACCAGATCGCCGATCATCCAATCGAAGTTCTGCCCGGCGTGCCCGAGACTCTTCAGTATCTCGGTGAGCGGCACCACCTCATCATGATGACCAAGGGAAACCCGGCCGAGCAATCCGGAAAAGTCGAGCGCTCAGGATTGAAAGAATATTTTTCCGCCGTCGAGATCGTAGCCGAGAAGGACGAATCGACATACCGCTCCGCCATCGCGAAGTACGCTCTCCCGGCGGACACCACCTGGATGGTCGGCAACAGTCCCAAGTCTGATATCAATCCCGCCCTCGCCGCCGGCCTGCATGCCGTTTTCGTGCCCCACAACAAGACCTGGATACTGGAGCATGAGGAAGTAGCGCCAGCGCCACCAGACCAGCGATTGCTTGTTGTGGAGCAGTTCGCCGACCTGAAGGCTCATTTCTAGTTCAGGCCCGTGCGCCGGCTCGTTACTGAATGGTGAAAGGCACGGCGTTCGAGTTCGCGCCGCCCGAGTGCACGTAGACCTGCACGGTGCCGGCATTCGTGATGTCGGCCGCCGTGATATCCGCCTTTACCTCCATGCTGGAGTCGTAGGTTGTGGTCCGCGTCATCGTGCCCCAATACACCACTGAGTCCGCGCCAAAGCCCGTGCCCTCCACGGTCAGGGTAAATGCAGCCCCGCCGTGCGGGGTGCTGCTGGGCGAGAGTTGTGTGATCTTGGGCATACCGTTCCCGTTCATGTAGTTATGGGAACTATACCCGCATCCCGCGCCCATCAACGTGATTCCCAATAAAAGTCCCAAACCGATCCGCGACATAGTCACCTCCGAAGCTCTTGCATACTGCGGCAGCGTAGCAAGGACGGGGAACCGGATTGTCACAGGTCCGTCACTTTTGTGTATACAAAACGAACAAAGCAGTTGTCATTTGTCAGCTCGGAGTTCTCAGCGTGCCAACAGGTCCTACTGAGAGCTGAGAACCGGGAACTGAACTGCAATAGACACAGGCCGGGAGCCCGGAATTTCTTCCGGTCCCGGCCTGCGCTTCTATCAACTTATTAGTAGCCGACTCAGTTGGTTGGAGTCGGGCTGGCGTCGGCGGTGGTTGCCGTCGCCGTTGGCGCTGCCGCGGTGGTCGCCGCGGGCGTGCTCACGGCGCTGTACCGCGAAAGCCGCGGGAAGAATGGCGTGACTTCGAATGGCATCTTGTCGCGTGCCGAAGTGATCGCGACCGGCTGCGCCTTCACTATCTCCACGCGGTCGTCCCATGGGTTCAGCTTGACGCGTCCACCCAAAGGCAACGCGGCGATCTGATCCAGCTTGTTCCAATCGAGTGCCGGGGCCGAGTTGGCCAGCTGCGCCATACGCGTTACCGTCCCGTTCTCCGTGATGTTGTTGCCCAGGTGGGCTTGCAGCAGAGCGCTCAATTGCGGAGCGCGCTTCTGCAGAGCTTTGATGAAAAGACCGGCCGAGTCCAGCTTTTGCGCATATGGCGAGGCCTTCAGCATCTCGACGGCTTTCTTGTCGGCAGCTGCTTCCTCTTCGGGAATGTGTTTGAACCCGAGGTTCTGGTAAGTGCCCTCGTCAGAGAACAACATGCGATCACTGAACGCGAACTGGCTGCCCAGGTTATGTCCCAGAACAATGTGCGCCAGTTCGTGCGAAAGCACCATGGCCAGGCTGCCCTCATCGGGAAGCACGTCGATCAGCCCGCGGCTTACTACAATCGTGTTACCGACGCTGAAAGTTTCCAGCGGAGAAGTGGTCAGCACCCGCGTCCGGACTGGCCGCGGCAGTTCGATGTTATTGGTGATCTCGATGTTGTTCACCACAGTTTGCAGAATCTTGTCCACGTCGCCTGCCGGCGCGAGCAGCCCGGCGCGCTCCAGCCGTTCGAGCACGTTATCTTCTGCCAGTTGCTGCCATTCGCGCTCGGCGGCCAGCGGAGTCGCATCCTGTGCCGTCGGTGTGTCGTCTTTTACGCTGTCCACCCGGATATTAGTAAGTTCGTCGTTCGCCGTTCCCGCCTTCAGGTTATATCCCCACATGCGAGTCTGTGCTTTGAAGGCGATCTTGTTCTTAGCTCCTGCCGTGAAGTCGCCTTCCTCGCTGTAGATGTAAGCGGGTACCCAGTAACCCGGGATCAAATTCAACCGCCAGCTGTCCATGTGGTAGTAATAACTGTTACGCGAAGCGTGCGCGTAAGTGCCGTTCAAGCGCACAATGCTGAAGTCCTGATCCTCAATCCAGATTCGGCCGAGAAAGCGCCCGCGTCCAGCGTCTTTTTTCGGCGTCAGATCAAACACCAGGCAGCGCACGTCGCCCAGGAACTCGCGCCGCGCGTAGTGGAAATTGTAGTGCTGCCGGTCAAAGTCGTTGCGGTCGGCGAAAATCATCCACGAAAAGCCCAGCGGCTGGTACTGGAACTTGAACCTCTTCGTGAGCCCGCCCAGAAGACGCTTCTCCATGCCCTCGCCTTCGCCCTTGCCTTTTTCCTGAAGGTAGTCGCTCCGGTCGATGGAGTCGCTCAGGTCCATGCGTCCAAGAAAATAGTGATCATCCTGCGGAATCGGCCCCAGCTGCGGATCCTGAGTCAAATTCTGGAGATAGGTTTCGACGATTGGAGTGCGCGGCGACAAGAATTTAATCAAATCGTTCTCGCGCATGATCACGCGGTCCACAACCTGATCCATCGTGGTCGGCGGTGCCAGACTTGCCTGAGCCTGAGGGGGCTGAGACTGAGCGGGCTGAGCCTGACCCGACGGGGCGGCGCTCGGCTGCGCAGCCGTCTGTTCCGCCTGCGTCGCCGCAACGGGCTGTGGCGCGGACGCCGGCTGCTGGGCCACTGCCGTCATGGTTACCGCCAGCAGAGCCATAATCATCCAGTTCATAGTGCTCATAACTTCTCGCATAACTCTCCGCATAACTCTCATCTCCAAAGTCGTTAATATGCCAGTTGAAATACCACGTGCACAATTGCAGTCGAATCCATGGCCTGCCCGTTTCGCATGGCCGGCTTGAAGCGCATCTTGTTGGCGGCGGCTACGGCGGTTTCATCGAGTCCATGGCCCAGACCCCGGACCACCCGATTGACGTGTAACTGCCCGCTTGCCAAGAACTCCACTTCAAGTAAAACTTCGCCTTCGAGCTTCAGAAGTTTTGCTTCGTCCGTATAAGCCGGGTTCGGCTTGTACGTGATCTCAACCGATGTAGTCGGCGGCCCGCTATCCACCCGCTGGATATGCGGCGTGTTCTGCGCGATCTGCTGCGAGCCAAAGCCTGAGCTCTGCACTCCCGCGCTGCCACGGCCACTCCTGCGCCCGTCTCCCTGGCCCGGTGTTGCCACGCCGTTGCCGAAGTCGGCGCTCGCAACCGTTCCCTTAATTCCTTTCGCGCCACCTGACCCGTTGCCCTGTCCTGGTCCCACCGGCATGTCGAACGAGCCTGCTGCCGATGCGATCAACTTGCCGTTCGGCTTGCTGTTGGCGCTCGGCTTCAGCCCGTTTGGATCGCCGAAACCGCCCGTCTGCACCTTCTCAATCGGAGCATTCACCGTCGGAGTCACCGAACTTCCCGCGAATTCCCCCGTATGGATCAGCACCGGACGCGCTCCGCTCGTCGGTTTCAACACTGCCGGCGCGAAGTTATTCATTGCCACCTTGGGCGGCTCAATTTCCTGCGGTTGCTGCTTAGGCGCGCGGATTTCGTGCGGGACGATCAGTTTTGGCGCCTGGAACACTGGCTCCGGCGGCAGCAACTTCGCATGCACCGGCAGCGGTTTCGGCTTGGGCAGCGCCTCGGGCCTCAACGAGGGCCGCGGTATCAACTCCGTGACGTGATAAATCACGCTCGGGATCAGCGTATCGGATGTCATGATCCCGACAAGGATGAGAAGCAGAATAAGGCCCGTGAGAAGTCCGTAGCTGGTGGCAAAAGTCCGCCAATCCCACTTCTTTTCAGGCAGCAGGCCGAGTTGAAAACCGCGATCGTACGTAGGCATCCATTGACTCCAAAAGGGGGCCCGAAGCTGGGGAGAGGCTCGGGGTTGGAGTCTTCACCTTATGGGAGATTGGGCACGGGGTAAACGTGTCGCTTGCGCGTGTCCTTTGGTAACCACCCTGTGGTATTCAGCCCGATGGACGATTACTTTGGTGCCGCCGCCAGTGCCGCCGCCCGGCGTCGCGCAAAAAAATAAAATACGGGAACACCCGCCAGGATTGCCAGACATCCGCCGGCTGAACTTTTCAGATTGGCGGTGAAGGTGCGGCGGAGAAGTTCCGCGGAAGCCAGCACAAAGACGGCTGGAACTACCGGATATCCCCATACACGATACGGTCGCTCGGCGTTCGGTTCCCGCCGACGGTACACGAACAATGTGCTGGCTGCGATCATGTAGAACATCCACTCCGCGAAAATCGCCAGCGAAAGGAATTGGCGAAAGCTGCCTCCGAGCAGCAGGAGAACAATGGCCAGACCGCACTGCACAATAATTGCCACCGAGGGCGTATGGAATCGTGGATGGACCGCCGCCATGCCCTCAAAAAAATATCCATCGCGCGCCACCGCAAACGGCACGCGCGCTCCGCTCATGATGGAGCCGTTTAGAGTCACCAGCATCGAAACCGCCATGCCCGCCGACACCAGGCCGGCGCCCGCGCGTCCCAGGACCAGTGCCACTGCGTCTGACGCGGGACGCTCCGACCCCGCTACCGCCGCCGCTGGCATCACATACTGCACCGCCGCGTTCACGAGAATGTAGAGGGCGCCCACTGTCGCCACGCCCCAAATCAGCGATAGCGGAATGTTGCGCTGCGGATTCCGTATCTCTCCGGCCACCATGTTCAGATCGTTCCAGCCGTCGTAGGCCCACAACGCGGCTACTAGAGCTAAGAAAAATCCAGCCACGCCACCTTTCGCTCCAACGAACTCGGTCGCGAAATTGGCCCACGTTCCTCCTTCGTAGGAAAAGCCCACCGTCACAATTCCGAGGATGATCGCAACCTTGAGCAGGGTAAACAGAAACTGAAACTCACCCGCTCGGCGCACGCCAATGTAGTTCAGCCACGAAATCGCCAGTGTGGCCCCGATCGCCACCAGTTGCCCGTAACCGACAGTGAATGGATGCGAGATACACGTGTGCGAGAAGAACGAGAAGACCGGAAACGTTTCCAGGATCCGCACCAGGCCAGTAGTTATCGTCGCGATCGAAGCCGGCTTGGCGATCAAAAATGTTGTCCATGAGTATAGAAATCCCGCGAGCGGCCCGTAGGCGTCGCGAACATACACATACTCGCCGCCTGCCTGCGGCTTCATAGCGCCCAGTTCGGCATAAGTAAGCGCGCCGAAAAAAGAAAGCAGTCCCCCGACCATCCAGGCGAGATATACAAGTCGCGCCGACCCCACCGCCTGCATCATCTCGGAAGGAACAAGAAAAATTCCGCTCCCGATGATCGTGCCAACTACTACCGCGCCAGCGTGCGACAGCCCAAGGTCGCGCGCCAGTTCCGGGCGAAGTTGGTTGTCCTTTGGGCGTTTGAGCATGTTCTCTCTGCTTGCTCCGCGATTCAACCTCTTGCTTCACCCCTCCACAGGACGCTCGCAGCGTATCCCATGGCAAACGTCACGGACGTCCCCATGGCGACCCACCACGTCCACGCGACACTGGAGCCGAGCCACAAATAAAGCTCAATCGCAAGTCCTGCGCCCATGCCGACTATTGCCCCATGCTGATTCGTGCGCTTCGTCAGCACTCCCAACAGAAACACACCAAGCAGAGCGCCATAGGCGACCGACGCGATTTGCAACCCGACTTCCACCACGCGCCCCACCCGATGCAGCGCCAGCGCCGCCAGCCCGAACAGCACCATCGCCCATCCGACGGTTGCCAGCCGCGCCAGCCGCAGCCGCCCCGCTTCGCCTACGGCCGGACGAAAGCGAACATAGAAATCCATAATCGAACTCGATGACAGTGAGTTCAGCGCCGCACTCAAGTTTGACATCGCAGCAGCCAAAATGGCCGCGATCAGCAGCCCCGCGATCCCGTGCGGCATCCTGCTCACGATGAACATCGGATAGATCCTATCCGCACGCCCAAATGCAGACGACGGAACCCGGTAATAGGCAAAGAGCATCACGCCCACAAGCAGAAACAACCCGAACTGAAAAAAAACCGCCAATCCGCTCGCCACCAACGCCAGCACCGACTGCCGTTGATTCCGCGCCGCCAGCAATCTCTGCACGATGAGTTGGTCGGTACCATGGCTGGCCGTCGTGAAAATCGCGCCGCCGATAACCCCCGCCCACAGCGTGTAAGGTTTCGCAAGATTCAAATGCAGCCAGTGGGGCGAGGCCGCTGGATTGAAAATTGAAACATCGAACACCTGGAACTTATGGAGCCCACTCGCAATTGCCTCGACCGATCCCCATCCTCCGGGCACGAGATGCAGAATCGTGGTCAGCCCTACCATCGTCCCGCCGACATAAATAAAGGTCTGCACGACGTCGGTCCAGATCACTGCCGCGAGTCCGCCCTCAAACGTATAGATCACAGTCAGCAGCGTAATAATCGCGATCGAAGCGATTTCGCCCGTGCCCAGCGCAATCGATACCACGATCGATACGGCATAAACCCGTACTCCCTCCGCCGCCGCCCTTGTCAACAAAAACAGGCCGGCCGTCACCGTGCGCAGCTCCGGCCCAAACCGCCGCTCAATCAGCTGATAAGCCGTATACAACTCACCGCGAAAATACTGGGGCAGCAGCACAAAACTTATAATGACGCGCCCGATCACATATCCCATCACCACTTGCAGAAAAGTAAAATTCGAATCGTAGGCGAGGCCGGGAATACTGATGATGGTCAGCGTGCTGGTCTCCGCCGCCACAATCGACAGCGAAATCGCCCACCAGGGAATATTGCGGTCGGCGAGAAAGTAGTCGCGCATGGTTCGCTGCCGCTTGCGAAACCGCAGCCCGAACAGCGTGATCCCCGCCAGGTACACCGCAATAATCAGCAGGTCGATCCGATTCAATCCCAAGCGATCCCTTCCAGTTTGTATGTAGAGACGCGGCTGGCCGCGTCTCCGGCAACCAGCAACCGGTTCGCAGCATTGTACAAGCATGTTCCGCCGCCCGGGCCCGCTAAAACTAATCAGGACGAACCTGTGTTAGAACTAGCCCGATGGCCTACTATCTCGGAATCGACGGCGGCGGTACTAAAACCCGCTGCGTTCTCGGCGACGAAACTATGGTGCTGGCGACCGCGATGTCCGGCGGAAGTAACATCGTTCGCCTCGGCGAGACGCAGGCAAGGGAAGCTCTGCACACGGCCCTCCACCAGGTCTGCGCCACCGCCAATATTTCTTCCGCTCAGATTAGCGCCATCTGTATCGGCGCCGCCGGCGCTGCCCGGCCCGACATCGCCGCGAAGATTCGTAGCATCCTCGCCGAGATGACTCCCGGCCTCGCTCTCACCAACATCGAAGTTGTTGGCGATACTGTCATTGCCCTCGAAGCGGCTTTCGGCGCGGGTCCCGGCGTGATCGCGATCGCCGGCACCGGATCTATCGCGTACGGCCGCGACGCTAGCGGTCACATCGCACGCGCCGGAGGCTGGGGGTTCGCCATCTCCGACGAAGGCTCCGGCCACTGGATCGGCCGCCGCGCCATCTCCGCCACCCTGAGCGCCCACGATCAAGGGCTCGAAACCGCGCTCACGGCCATGATCCTCCAAGCCTGGAAACTCAACACCATCGACGAACTCGTGCGGCAAGCCAGCTCCACTCCGCCACCCGATTTCCCGCGCCTGTTTCCCATCGTCCTCCGCGCCGCCGACGAGGGCGACTCCGTCGCCCGCAGTCTGCTGACCGACGCCGGAGCCAAGTTGGCTAGCCTCGCGGCCATCGTCGTCCACGGTCTCGCGCACAATACTCCAGCGGCCATGCTCACGGGGTCAAGGCTTCCGGTAGCAACGCTCCCTGTAGCAATGACGGGCAGTGTCTTTCGTCAGTCTCCGGATGTTCGCCAGGTTTTCTACAACACGCTGCAGACAAGCTTGCCGGGTATCGACGTGCGGCAGGATATAGTTGATCCGATCGAAGGCGCGTTAGCGAGAGCACGCGCCACACGGTAGAGACGGGGTTCGCCCCGTCTGATTCAGGCTGATCGGCGTGATGTCCTACAGGAAAATGTCCGAAGACGAAGTTCTCGAAGACGAAAACGCGCCGCCCTCAACCGCATCGGCAACGCCGCCCACGCTCGCGCCCGCCGATCTGCTCCGCACCGCCGCCGACCCCGCCCTCACCGAGGACTTCGCCCTAGCCCTTCTCAAACGCGCCGACTTGCCTCCTGAAGTCATTGAGCAACTCGCCAAGAACACTAACGCACTCAAGAGCCGCAAGGTAAAGATCGCGCTGGCCAGCCATTCGAAGACGCCACGCCATGTGTCCGTGCCGCTCGCGCGCCAGTTCTACACTTTTGATCTGATGAAAGTTGCGCTCTCGCCCACCGTGCCCGCTGACGTAAAAGTTGCGGTCGACGATGTCCTCATCTCACGCCTCAAAACTGTCACCATCGGCGAACGTTTGACGCTGGCCCGCCGCGCCTCAGGCAGAGTAGCAGCGGCGCTCCTGCTGGATGTGGAAACCATCGGTACCAAGATCGTCGGCGCCAAAACCATAGCTCGCGAGACCCGAGTCATGCTGGCCGCGCTCGAAAACCCGCGTCTCACCGAAGCCCTCGTCATTAACTCCGTGCTCCGTACCGCCGCCAGCGCGGCCTTGGTGCATGCGGTTGCGCAGCACGCGAAGTGGTCCTGCCGCAGAGAAATCCGCGCCGCCCTTCTGCGAACCGAGCATCTCTCGTTAGCCCGCGCCCTGGAATTCAGCCACGAAATCCCCGGCCCGCTGTTGCACGAGTTACTTACCGCTTCGCGTCTCCCTGCCCAAATCAAAGACCAACTCCTCCGCGAGAACCAGGCAGGCTCTCCTCCAGCAAGCGGTTGAGAGAAGTCTGATTCGGCGGAGCAATGAAGCGCGCGGAGGCCCTAAAACTTTCTAAGAATTTGTCATCCCGAGCGACGCGAGGGATCCGCAGTTGTCACAGTCGACGGACCCTGCGGAGAGCCCCGAAGATTCCCATCCGGTGCCGACGGCCCCGGCGCGGCCTCTGGCGGCTTCGCTTCCCCGCGCAACAATCCCACAATCTTCTCGTACAACTTCGAGCGTGTTACATAGCGCTCGTTGGCGCTGGTGATATACCGGATCTGCATCTCCACTCCCGCTGCGGTCGGCCGCAGATGAATCGCCGGCGCCGCGGTCAGCGATTTCCGATACCCTGCGGACTTCTGCCATTCCTTCTCGGCCTGCGCAGCGCTCGCGCGCGTCTCCTCCTCCACCAGTCGCTGGATCGCCTCCACCAGCGGATAAGGATTCTCCGCCTGTCCAACCTCGACCTGCAGTTCGTCCCATAACCACTGCCCGGTAGTCGAAAAATTAAAGTAGTGTCCCTCGATCGCAAAGCTGTTCACAAACGCGACCTTACGTCCCGTCGGATGCCCGGTATCGGTCCAATTGCCGGTTTCGAGCAGCACCGTGCGCAGCAATCCGATCTCGATCACTTCGCCCACGACGCCGTTAATCTCGACCCAATCGCCGACCTGAATCCCGTTCTTTCCCATCAGCACGAACCAGCCAAAAAATCCGACGATAAAATCCTTTAGCGCCACCGTCAGCCCGGCGCCCGCTAATCCGAGGATGGTTGGCATCTGGTTCGGGACCCCAAGAATCACGAACGCAATCACTAGAACGCCCACCGCTTGCAAACTAAATCGAACCACTCCACGGAGGGTGAGAAGGTGCTTATTCTCCGGGGCAGCCTGCCTGAAAATCCGATTCACCAGGAGGCTCCCGAAATACACCAGGACCACTATCAGCAAAATCCAAAGCACGGATCGCACCATCCCGTGCAGCACTGCGCGCTGCTGGTCGCGCGTCACATCAAGCCAGTTGCCGTAGATTTCCTGCAACTCCCGCTGGTCTCGAATGCGCTTGTCGAAGTCGGAGAGCAGCTTCTGGTCGTCGGAAAAGTGTTTAAGGGAATTGACGGCGGTTGCCGTAGTTTCTTTCGAAACCGCGCCGGCCGAAGCCCCTTTGCGAAGCTCGGCGGCCTGCTGCTTCGTCTCTTCTTTTTGGGGTTTTTGCTCGCGAACGCGGCGTTGCAGGGCCCCGTGTTGCGCCAGCAGGTCGTTTCCCATCTCCTCCGCCAGGCGTCGCGCCGACTCGATGTGCGCGCGCTTGTCTCGCAGCCACATCGAGGCACGGACCTGACCCACCAGAGTGCTGGCGCCAAGATCAACGGCCGCAGCCGCCGAAGCGCCGGTTGGGTTCTGACTTTGGTGTTGCTCCAACTCGTGCTCGCCCGCCTCATGTTGATCCCGCTGCCGCTGGACCGCGGTCTCCTGATCGCCTCCCGCCCGGATCAATTCCTGCTGCGCGTCTTCGACTTCATCTTCATCCAGAGCTTGCTCCGCATCCAGCAGATCCTTCCGGTCCTGTAGTGCGTCCTTTTCGCCGGGCTTGGCTGAAGATATCTGCGCCTTGAGCTGCTCGACCCGGGATTGCACGTCCGTCAGAGCCGCCTGCGCCTGCTGCAGTTTCAGGTACAGATCCCGGTTCTTGGGATCCTGATCGGATCGCTGTTCCGCGGCTTGGCGCAGCTCGTCTGCAAACGCCAGGTCCACTTCGTGGTCGGCGATTCGCACCGCTTCCTCAGCCAATCGTTGTTCTTCTGGACTAATTGCCAGAGCAACGAGCGCGCGCGCAGTCGGCAGCGGCCGTTCGTCTACCAAGGGAGTTTGGGCGGCATTTGAGGCCGCGTTCCTGGCACGAGGACGACTGGTCTCGCGCGTGGCATAGTAGGCGGCGACGGTCCCAAGTACCAGCGCCAGCAACGCTAAAGTGATCCCCCATTGCAGCCATTTCATTTTAGTACTCCACGGCACCCAATTCGCGATAAACACATTTTAGAAAAAGTGTAGCAGCCAAAACGCTCGTGTGGCGCGGGCGCCCCCGCCCGCGTGCCGTGCAGCGAGTAAAGTCACCGGGTCGTAAAATGACGCTGCCAATTCCGAGCGCGATCCCGAACAAGCCGACTCGCGCACGGGGCCGCGACGCCCGAACTCCCCGCATGATAACTTTATCGCCGGACACGCCCAAATCCGCCGCTGCTGCGGCCCGAGAATTTTCAATGAACAAAATCACCATCGCACTTCTCCTTCTGCTCCTTTTCACCGCCTCTTCCTTCGCCAAGAAAGAAAAATCCGCCAAGGACGAAAACCTCCTGCTCCAACTCGAAGCCAATTTCGCCGCGGATGTCGCAAAGCACGGCCACGACGCCTTCCTCGTCTACTTCGCCGAAGATGGCGTCGAAATTGTCGACGGCGGCGGCATCAACGACAAGGATGCCATGCGCAAACAACCCCCCTGGCCTGAAGGCACGACCCTCACCTGGACGCCCGTCCACGCCGAAATGGCGGCTTCCGGCGATCTCGGCTACACCTATGGCAATTACGTCTACACCGCCAAAAATAAAGAGGGCAAGCTCGTTGCCAATTACGGCAAGTACACCTCAATCTGGAAAAAGCAGAAGGACGGCCAGTGGAAGGTGGTCGTTGACATGGGAAACTCCAGTCCCGATCCGAAAACCGGGAAGTGAGACCGGGTCCTCACAGGCGCTGAGCTACCGTCATTGAGGGACAGTCATCGCGCGCCGATCTTCGACTGAATATCCGCCATCAGGTCCGCCGTCGTGGAAACATCGATCTCGTAATGTTCGCCGCCGCGTATGATCGGACCGCCAATGGCATCCAACTCGAGCTGCCGTCCTGCGGCAAGATCTTTCTGCATGGAGCTGCGCATAGCCGGCGGCATCCCGTCGAAAACCGCCCGAATCTGCGCCGCGTCAAGCTCCGCGCCGCTCGCATTCGCCTCGGCGCACGCCTCTGCGATCGCAGAACTCAATTTCTGTTTCCATGCATTATCTGCAAGAATCTGTCCGACATTCATGCCGGATGCCGACGTGGCCAGCGCAAATGGCGCAAGAAAGCAGAGCTTGCTCCACAGCAGAGTTTGCTCGTTCGGAATGAACTGGCAGGTGAATCCAAGATTGCCCAAGCGTGCGATGATGGCTCCCAACACGGGCTCGCCGCTGCTGGCGATATTGAGGCGAACAAATGGGGAGCGCTGGATGAATCGTCCCGGAGCAATCCTCTCCGCTTCAACCGCGATCGTTGCCGGGACCACTCGCTTCTCTCCAAATCGGGCCCGCAGCGCCGCGATGTGATCGACTCCGTTCAGCAATGGAACCACGCACCCCGGCACTCCCTGCACAGATTCCAGCGCAGTTTGCAGTTGATAAGTTTTGGTTGCGATCCAAAGAACATCAACCGGATCCCTCAATTCCGAGTCGGCTTTCGCCGGCGCAGTAATGGAGCCAGAGCCGGACGGGCGTTCCAGCGACAAGTTGCGAGGATAGCTCGCCAACTTTTCCGGTCGAACCAACATTGTGACGTCTTCGCCAAGCGATGCCAGCGCGGTGCCGACCAAGCCTCCGATAGCTCCTACTCCCAAAATTGCATGTTTCATGCCAACACTCCCCGGAAAACTATACGACACGTCGGTCTCGGGCTGCGTCGCGTCGCGCAAGAATCCGTGGCATCATAGATGCTTGAATGAATTCGTGGGATTATCGAAGTAAGTATGGTCTACCTCAAGAGCGCAATCGCGGGAATTTTGATGGTGGCGGCTACGGCCCTTGTCCTTTATGTGACACTGACGCTATTGCTGATCATTCCGGTCCTAAGCCGGGGCGAAGGTTTTGATCTTCCCCGCTGGCACGTACGTTCCGGATCTCTAGCTTTCTGGATACCCGTAGTTATCGTCTTCGCAGCCGGCTTCCTATGGGAGTTTCACAGGGCTTCAACTAGTCTGTGCCAACTTCGACCCGCCTTTACGCTGCGACCAAAAATCTGTCACACTGACCACTGATCCCCATGGGCAAGATTCACGTCCTCGCCGAGAGAGTTGCCAACCAGATCGCTGCCGGCGAAGTGGTTGAGCGTCCCGCGTCGGTGGTGAAGGAGTTGCTCGAGAACGCGCTGGACGCCGGTTCCACGCGCATTCGCATTCAGGTTGAGGCGGGCGGGAAGAAGCTGATCCAGATCACCGATAACGGTTGCGGCATGGTGCGCGACGATGCCATGCTGGCCTTCGAGCGCCACGCTACCTCGAAAATCAAGGACACCGACGATCTGCTGAGCATTTCGACGCTCGGGTTTCGCGGCGAGGCCCTTCCGTCCATCGCTTCGGTCGCCCGGCTGCATCTGGAAACCCGCGCCGAAGAAGAAGTGGCAGGAACGGTCCTCGAAATTAATGGCGGCAAGATTATTCGTGTGGAAGAGGCCGGGCTGCCGCTGGGAACTTCGATCACGATTCGCGATCTCTTCTTTAATACTCCGGCGCGTAAGAAATTTCTAAGATCAGAATCGACCGAGCTATCCCATATCGCTTCGTTGGTAACCCACTACGCGCTGGCGCATCCGGAAAAGCATTTCGAATTGCATTCGGCGACGAATGCGTTGCTGGTGGCGCCGCCGGTAGCCGGCCATCGTGAGCGCGTCTACCAGGTGTTTGGACGCGAGACTCTCGACCAATTGATTCCACTCGCGGCAATGCAACCACTGGAGCGTATCGGTCTGCCGCAGCCCCCTCCGTGGCGAAGGGTCGCGGACACTCTTGTTCGCGAGACCTCATCCTCCAAGTTAGGGGAGGGAGGACCGGTTGGTCAGCCCGCGGCGGACACGCGGACAGGAGTGTCCGCGCCACACGACTTTGGCGAAGTGCGGCTGCACGGCTTTGTTTCAAAGCCGGAAATTCAAAAGCTAAATCGCAACTCGATTTTTATCTTCGTCAATGGACGGCTGATTCGCGACCGTCTAATCCAGCATGGGGTCATCGAGGCCTATCGCAACATTCTGCCGCCGACGGTGTTTCCGGTAGTTCTGCTTTTTATTGAGATGCCGACTGCCGAAGTGGATGTGAACGTACACCCGTCGAAGACCGAGGTGCGTTTCCGGCAGCAGACGGTAATCCACGATTTCGTGCGCGAGTCGGTACGAGCGGCGCTCATGAAGGCTCGGCCTGTCCCGCAGTTTTTAACGGAGATTGCCGCCCAGCCAACGGCGAGGCCTGGCCTCACCAGTCACGGCGTCACCGATCCCAGCCTCACTAATCCTTCGTTCAGCCAGGACGCGAACAGCAGCGATGGTTTGCAGGGTGCGCCGTGGCGCGACTTATCCGAACCCGCAGCTGCGGGCGGGTTCGCGCTGCAGGCGCCCACAATCCCGGCGACGACTGCGCACCTCGAATTCGAGGAGGGCGGCATCGCGGTCGAGGCAAACGCCGCGGTATCCCTGGCACGAGACCCGCAAGCAACGATTGCTCATCAGGCAAGCGCCCAGCAGACGATTCCCGATCACGGGTGCGCGCCGCCGATTCCACAGGAGCCGCATGCCGCGCCGACTCTCGAGTCATTGCGAACACTGCGACCTCTCGGCCAGATTCGAAATTCATTCATTCTTGCGGTCAATGAAGATGGACTCTGGATCATCGATCAACACGTCGCCCACGAACGCGTTCTGTTCGAGCGGGTCCTGCGGCAACGCGCGGCGCAGCAAGTAGAGAGCCAGCGTTTGCTGATGCCTCTGGTCATCGAACTGACTCCAGCCCAGCAAGCGATCTTCAGCGACATTGCCGAAGAACTAGAGCGCAATGGTTTTGAGGCGGAGCCCTTCGGCGAGCGAAGCGTCGCGGTAAAGGTCGCGCCGGCGGGCGTGGACGCCGCGCAGATCGAGCACATGCTGAACGAAATCTTCGAGCAGCTCACGCGCGAAGACCAAGCCATCAATCTGGAAGCGGTGCGGACGCGCATCGCCGCATCGATCGCGTGCCACGCCGCGATCAAAGTCAATATGCCACTCGAACAAAACAAGATGGAGTGGCTGTTAGCGGAGCTAGCGAAAACCGAGCATCCCATGACCTGCCCGCACGGCAGGCCGGTGGTGCTGCGTTATTCCATGCAGGATATTCAGAAGGCATTCAAGCGAATCTGAAGCAGCGTTTAGCGCTTAGCATTTAGTTCGACACTGACGCCTGAGAGCTAAACGCTAAATGCTAAGGGCTAAATGCTGCTTTTTCTGTGTTCTAATCGAAAACATGACCGACCCGGAACTTCTGCGAGCTCGCATGCAAAGGTGGCGCCTCGACGGCCAGCCCGTGCGCACTCTTGATGACGCGCGCGCCTTCCTCGAGTCGGTGGGATTTTGTCTGATGTATCCGATGCGGCCCGCGGTTCTAGTGCCGACTTTCATGGGAGCGTGGGTGGGTGCGGATGACAAGTTGCCTACGCGGCAGCACGCCTATAACGATCCGCGAGCGAAAGAAGCGACCGAACTAATGGTGCGCGCGCTGCGCGATAGAGCAGCTTACGAAGCTCCGCTGATTGACGAGAACAACGCGTTCCTGCTGGCACCCTCCGTGTTTCCGTACTTTTATTCACTCGTGGGCGAGCGCAATCCAAAGCAGCCGCCTACGGTCGGGCCGCGATCTCCTTATTCGCCGCTGGCCTGTGATGCGTTCGAAATCATCAGGCGACGAGGACCGATTTCGAAATCAAAATTGGGCGAGATGCTGGGCGGGGCGGTTTCAAACGCCGGCCTCGATCGCGCGTTGAGCGAACTGTGGGCCAAGCTGCGCATAACGCGCGTAGATTACACGGAGGAGGAAGGTTCGGTGTGGGACGAATTGTCGCGCTGGGCGCCAGATGTAGTGCGCGAGGGCGTGGGGATTTCGGTCCCGGAAGCGCTCTCGGCGCTGGTCTCAAAATATCTTGATTGCGTGGTCGCAGTGGACGAGGGGGAGGTCGAGAACTTCCTGGCAAACTTCGTTCCCCGTACGCGGGTGAAGGAAGCAATCCATGCCTTGCTTTCGGCGCGCGAATTGAGCTTTGTGCATGTCGGGAGTAAATCGCTGCTGCAGGTGACTCCGCCGAAGCAGGCGTACGTCCCCAAGCCCCGTGCAGAACGCCTTCGCGAGCGGAGTTCCACGTAGATCATGTGGGGACGGGCGTCCTCGCCCGTCCAAGCCGAGCAAAGCTCGGCATCGCTCTTGGTTGGCAGCGACTCTTGTTATGGGCGAGTTACAAAGCGAAGCCACGCCACGCACCTGTAGTTTTCGGCGTTGCCCGTGTAGAATCGCACATTCCCACGATGACTGATCCATCCCAACGCAAACTCATCATCGCCATCGACGGCCCTGCCGGAGCGGGCAAGAGCACCATCGCTTCCCGCCTGGCGCGCAAACTCGGCTACGTGAACCTGGAAAGCGGTGCGATGTATCGAGTGTTGGCGCTCAGGGCGATCGAGGGGGACGCGTCATTTGATGACGAAGATGCGCTGCTGAAGATGGCGCAGGATTCGCGCATTACTCTTGAGCGCTCCATCGGCGGTCATCGCGTCCTTCTCAATGGAAAAGACGTTTCCGCGCGCATCCGCGAGCGCGATGTGACCGAGGCGGCGTCGCGCGTTTCAGTTCATCCCAAGGTACGAGAGTGGATGGTGGCGCGGCAGCGCGAAATGGGCATCGGCGGCGGCGTAGTGATGGAGGGCCGCGACATTGGGACAAAAGTTTTCCCTGATGCCGACTTAAAGATTTTTCTTGACGCTGATCCCGTGATTCGCGAGCAGCGGCGGCTGGACCAGCAGCAGGTGAAAGGCGCGCCGGCGCAGGCAATGGCTACCGAACTTCGCGAGCGCGACCGGCGCGACCGCACGCGTGCGGCTTCTCCGCTGGTGGCCGCGGAAGATGCCGTGGTGCTTGACTCGACAAACATGAGCGAGGACGAAGTCCTCAATCGAATCGAGGAATTGGTGGAGCAGCGACGGGCGGCGAGAAGCTAACGAAGTCTCCATGCTCACGTAGAGACGGCCGCCCTCGGCCGTCCAGCCGAGCGAAGCTCAGAGGCGATCTCAACCGGTCGATTCTCGCTAACTCTGTTGCCTGTCCCCCGTCGAATATGCGAGGCCTGCTTATGACCCTTGCCCGCGGGGCTGTATTAATCGCTGTATTATTGTTCCCTTCGATTGCGACAAACTCCCAGTCGTCATCGAAGCCTTCGTCCCAACAATCATCCCAAACAACCGCCGGCGGCTGGCCTACGGCTTCCCCTGCCGAGAGCGGACTCTCCGACGCCCGGCTGCGCTCGCTCGATGCAGCCGTTCGTTCCGGGGAGTTCAAGAAGATTGGAAGCGTGTTGATTGCCCGGCATGGCAACCTGGCTTATGAAGGCTACTTTGACGGCAACGGGGACGGCGACGCCGCCACTCTTCGCGACACACGCTCGGCGACCAAGAGCATCACCGATGTGCTGATCGGAATTGCCATCGACGAGCACAAGCTCAGCGGAGTGAACGCCAGGGTTCTGGGACTGCTATCCGAGCGCGCTCGCCGGATTCAAAATCCCGATCCGCGCAAGTCGGCGATCACGGTGGAAGATTTTTTGACCATGAGTTCTCCGCTGGAGTGCGACGACTGGAACGACGCTTCTCGTGGCAACGAAGAGCGCATGTATCTGGTGGAAGATTGGGCCCAATTCATTCTCGATCTGCCAATTCGGGGCCGCATGCACGCGGGCGAACGGGTGGAAGCGCCTCCCTACGGACACTACTTTAGTTATTGCACGGGAGGAGTGTTCACTCTGAGTGAAGTACTCGAGAAAGCAACCGGTACGCGCACGGATCGTTATGCGCTCGAGAAGCTGTTTCGGCCGCTCGGCATCACGAATGTGGAGTGGGTCTACTCCCCGATGAACATTCCGCAGACCGGCGGAGGACTGCGGCTGACCAGCCGCGACCTGCTGAAAATCGCGCAACTATATCTCGACGGCGGACAGTGGCAAGGGAAGCGCATCGTGAGTGAAGAGTGGGTGCGCAGCTCGACGCGGCCGCATGCGCGCATCGACGATGCGACTGAATACGGTTATCTGTGGTGGTTAAAGTCCTTTAAGTCGGGCGAGAAAAGTTATCCCGCATTTTTTATGTCGGGCAACGCGGGAAATAAGGTGGTAGCGATTCCCGCGCTCGATATGACTGTCGTGATCACCAGCACAAACTACAACACCCACGGAATGCACGAACAGACAGAGAAGATACTGACAGACTATGTGCTGGCGGCAATAGAGTAAGGAGAACGAGGGAAAAAAACTGCCCGGTCCACGCCTACGCCTTCTTCCGCACCTTCGGAGCACGCGTCTCCACCCACTTCGAACCATTCAAGAACGCAGCCCAGCGCAGTTCCTCAACCGGATTCTGACCGCTCAGCGCCTTACTCACCGCCATCTCCGCCACCGCGTCGACTATCCATTCAAAATTCTGCTGACCCACCGACGTAACCTCTGCATCCGGAGCCGGATTCATGAAGTCAATCGCATAGGGGATGCCGTCCTCCACCGCAAACTCCACGGTGTTCAGGTCATAGCCCAGCGCGCGGCACAACGCCAGCGCATCTTTCTCGATTCGCTCCTTTAAGTTCGTACCCGGTTGCGGGTTCCCCTTGACATAGCGTTCATGGTGCGGAGCTCTCGGATCGTACCTCATGATGTGCACTTTCTCCTGCCCCACTACGTAACAGCGGTAATAATCCTCAAACTCCACGCCATGCTGCAACGTCATACACAGATCGCCCGTCCGGTTGTAGTTGTGGAAGAACTCCTCCGGAGAATGCACCTTATAGACATGTTTCCAACCGCCGCCCGAATAAGGCTTCAAGAACGATGGAAACCCAACATAGGCAAACACCTCTTCCCAATTCAGCGGATACATCAAATTCCGCATGGATTTATCGGTCGTATCCGGGGGATGCTCGTGATGTGGCAAAATCACCGTAGGTGGAATCGCCACGCCCATCTTGTGCGCCAGCGCATAGTTAAAAAACTTGTCGTCCGCCGTCCACCAGAACGGATTGTTAATCACAATCGTCCCCTGCAGCATCGCGTTCTTCAAGTATGCCCGGTAGAAAGGAATGTCCTGCGAAATCCGGTCAATGATGACGTCGTACTTCTTCGGCTCATCCATCCGAATGCCGCCAATCTTCACAAATTCGGCCGTAACGCCCTCGGCCTTCATGGAATTGACCTTCTCGACCAATGCCGGCGGAAACGTATTCTCCATCCCAAAAAGAATTCCGATTTTCTTGTTTGCCATAAGTCAGAACCTCTTTCAAAATCTTGCTGGTGGAGCGCCGGGCGTCCCCTCCCGCCGCCAACCGGTTCGACGGGCGAGACGCCCCGTCTCTCCACTAAAAATACTTTCCCGCCATCCGCTGCCAAAGCGGCCAATCATGCTTGCTGTTATCGCCGTAGATATCCAACCAATGCGGAATCCCCTTGCCCTGCAGAATCCCCGCCATCTTCACATTCGCGTCCAGGCACATATCCCAATCGGACGTTCCCAGCACAATCTTCATTTGCCGGTACCGGCTTAGGAACCATTCATCGCCGGAGTTCACCAGGTAATCCGTCGGATTATTGAAGTAGACATTGTCATCGTAATAGCCGTCGAGGAAGCTCTTGATGTCGAACGATCCACTCATGGTCACGCAAGACGAAACCATATCCGGATGCCGCAAGGAAAAATTCAACGCATGATAACCGCCGAAACTGCATCCCGTCACCGCGATTTGCGGAGACCAGTTTTTCCACTTCAAATACGGCAGAAACTCGTTGATCACATAGCGTTCGTACTGCACGTGCCGCTCAATCCTCGCTCCCGGATGAGCGCCCTTGTTGTACCAACTCTCGCCATCGACGCTATCTACGCAGAATACCTGGATCGCGCCCCCATCCAGCTTCCCGGCCAGCGCGCCGATCATTCCTGCGTCTTCATACTCAAAAAAACGTCCTCTGGATGTCGGAAAAACAACGATAGGTTGCCCGGCGTGCCCGAATACCAGCGACTCCATGTCACGCCCCAATTCGTGGCTATATTGTTTGTTGTATTCGCGGTTCATGCGCGCGAGGATTGTAACCGAACCGCCCGATCTTCGGCATCTACCGTCTTACCAAGGTCTAGAATGAAGTCAAAATAAAGTTCAGAGACGCCCGCAGGAATCGAACCGCGGCGAGCTAGCGCCCGGACGGTTTCCCCCGCGGATTGATTCCAAAATGCTTCAGCTTCGATTGCAGCGTTGTCCGCTTCAACCCCAACCGCATCGCTGCCCCTTTTGGCCCGCCAATCTGTCCGTGGCTCTCCCGCAAAGCGCGGAGAATGTGCTCGCGTTCCGTCGCCTCCAGCGTTTCATCCACGCGTTTCTCCTCCGCGCCGATCGGAGCCAATTCACTCAACGGTGCCACCAGCACCGAACCTTGCGTCAGAATCACCGACCGCTCGATGAAGTTCTCCAACTCGCGCACATTCCCCGGCCACTCCCACTCCATCAGCGCATCCATGGTTCTCTTTGGGATGCTAGTGATCGACTTGTTCATCCGCCGTGCGCACTTCTGCACAAAATGCTCCACCAGCAGATGGATGTCCTCCCGCCGCTCTCGTAAAGGTGGCAGGCGGATCGGAAACACGTTCAGCCGGTAATATAAGTCGCTCCGAAACTCATTCTGCCGCACGACATCGGCCAAATCGCGATTCGTCGCCGCAATCAAACGAAAGTCTATCTTCAGTGTTTGCGTTCCACCCAAGCGCTCGAACTCCTGATCCTGCAAAACCCGCAATAGCTTCGGCTGCAACGCCAGCGAAATCTCCCCGATCTCGTCGAGAAACAGTGTGCCCTTGTCAGCCAGTTCGAGTCGTCCAATTTTCCTGTTCACCGCTCCGGTGAATGCGCCTTTCTCATTCCCGAATAATTCGCTCTCCAGCAGCCCCGACGGAATCGCCGCGCAATTCAATTTGATGAAACTATTGTCAATGCGTTGGCTCAACCGGTGGATTGCCCGCGCCACCAGTTCCTTGCCGGTTCCCGTCTCACCCAGCAACAGCACGGTGGCATCGCTGGCCGCCACTTTCCCCACCTGCTGCATGACGGCTTGCAGGGCCTTGCTCTGGCCGATGATTTCCCCGAATCCAAGTTCTGTATCGATTTCCTGCTCAAGATAAAGCTTCTCTTCCGTAAGCTTTTTCTTGGCTTCGCGCAACGCCTCACTTGCCTCCCGGAACTCGGTGACGTCCATGCTGGCGCCGGTCAGTCCAATCACCGCGCCCGAAGAGTCCAAAACCGGTTCGATCGTCGTATCGAAGTAGCGCTTCCTGCCGCTGTCAGTGAGCTCTACTTCATGACGCACTCCCACTCCGGTTTCCAGTACCCGCCGTCGGACTTCCGCGATGCGCTCACCCTCCTCGCGGCCGAAGAACTCGCTTGGCGTCTGTCCCAGATGACCGCTCGGCGCCGGAACCCGAGAATTATGCATCCAGGTGTAGCGCAAATCCCGGTCCTGGTTGAACACCGTAATTGGAGAATTCTTTAGTGCCACCCGGAACCGTTCCTCGCTCTGCCGCAAAGCTTCCTCGGTGCGCTTGCGCTGCTCCTCCGCCTCCCGACGCTCGGTGATGTCCTGCACCAGCGCCATGTGCCATCGCCGTTTCTCTCCTTTACTCCACATCGGCACCACAAGAATCTTCACCCAGCGCACCGATCCATCCGGGCGAAGATATCTTTTGTCCATCTCGTAATTGGCCAGCTTTTCCTCGGCGAGTTGCTGCAGGTATTCACTGCCGTGCTCAACATCATCGGGATGAGTCATGCTCCCCACGTCAATCCGCAGCAGCTCTTCTTCGGTGCGTCCTGCGATTTCGCAGAACTTAGGATTAGCTTGCAGGAATCGCCCGGTGTGCGAATCGACCAGAGTAATGCCAACCGGAGATCGCTCGTATACCGTGCGGAATCGCATTTCGCTTTCCCGCAACGCTTTCTCCGCCTGCTTCAGGTCTGTCACGTCGATCGACGCCCCTACCGCTCCCCGAGGCTTGCGGGTCTCATCCAGCAGCGGAACCGCATTCATCACGGTCTCCCGCTCGGCGCCATCCTCAAATACCATCGTCAATGCGCGTCCATACACCGGCTCCCCCGTAGCTGCCGCCTGCTGCATCGGCAATAAATCCGCTGGAATCTCCACCCCATCTTGCATCACGCGGAACCCGGGCTGCTCCTCGGGCGGCGCGCTTTTCGAAAAGTTTTTGCCCCCCGCCATACGCAGCTGTTCATATGCCGACCGATTGCCTGTAATCCGTCTGCACTCGGCGTCATGCGAGATGTAAACCGGCACCGGCACCGCTTCCAGCACCGTCTCCAGCTCCTTCGCTCTGGCCCGTTCCCGGGCTTCACTCTCCCGTAACCCCTCCTCCGCCCGCTTCCGCTCCGTGATGTCGCGCAGAACGCACACCGCGTGACTGGTCCCTGTCGAGCCTTCTAACGGAAAATACGTGGCCGATACGTCCCTCTCCCCTATCTCTGGATATCTATACCTGATTTCGTAGCTGACGACCTTCCCCCGCAAACACTCATCCAGTTTGTGCTTTACCGCTGACTCAAACACCTCTGGGTTCAAGACCTCCGGTACCAAGCGTCCTACAATTTGTTCTTTCGTCGCGCCCCGATAGCTCAGGTATGCCCGGTTCGCGATCACGTACCGATACTCCCGGTCCACCACCGCGATCTGTTCTTCAAGATTCTCTACTACTCTTCCGAACTCTCGCAGCCTCTCCTCTGCTCGCTTCCGTGCTGTGATATCGCGTGACACCGCCACGATATACTCCCGGTCCAGTTGTACGTGTCGTAGATTCACCTCCACCTGAAGCGTCGTTCCATCTTTCCGCCGCCGCGCTCTTTCCATAATTGCGAATCGCGGCTCCCTCGATTGCTGTCGCAGCCACGCGCGCAGACTTTCGTCGTAGTCCGGATCGATGTCAAAAACCGTCATGGACAAAAGCTCTTCCCGGCTGTACCCCAGTTCTGCGCACGCCTTCTCATTCACATCGAGGAAACGCAGGGACTCCGTATCGATTACCTCAATGGCATCGTTCGATTGGTCCAGCAGCGTCCGGAACAATGTCAGCTCGTGGAGCATCCGCTCCCGCTCCAGCGCCGTCTTCCGCAGCTCTTCGTTGGTCGCCCGCAGCGCCTTCTCCGCCCGCACCCGCTCCGTGACGTCGTGCGCGATCCCTCGCACAATCGGCGTTGCCACTCCTTCGGTTCGCAGCGTGTTGTGGTACTCCCAGATCCGCTGTTCCCCTGATCGCGTCAACACCGCCATCAGGCCGCGAGCCTCCCCCGTGCGCTCGATCTCGCCCAGATAGACATCGAACTGATCCCAGAATTGCGGATCAAGAAAATCCCGCATCGGTTTCTGCAGCATTTCTTCTACGCTGTAACCCAGCAGACGCGCTGGACCGGGATTGACCGACAGGAATCGGCCTTGAAGGTCGTGGACGCACAGCAGGTCTTGGCTGTGCTCAACTAGATCGCGATACCAGTCTTCGTTTTCTTCCAGGGCCCGCCGGATTGGGTCCCACTCGACTGGCAATTCTTCCGGAAAGTGGCGCTTAGCAGGGTGCGATGCCATGGCTCACCCCTGGGCGAGCCGCTTGGAATCTTACCTATGAAGTTGTGATCGGCCAGATCGATTCCAGCGACTGCCCTAAGATTAGTTCCAGGGGCCTTTCGAAAGACTTTCCTTAAGATCGCCCCCATTAACTTGTCCGAGTCAGCAACCTGCCCTCGGTCTTAGCGGTGAGTCTAGCAGAATATCGCTTTCGTTACACTTAGTAAGTGCTGATTTATCCAAGCGGCGCGAAGACATAGCTCAACAGTGCTATAGCCGCGGCAGGGATTCTATCCAGCGTTTGTCGTATCACCGCGACAGCAACCTCCGCATTGTCGAGACTTGTCGTTCCAATCCCGCCCGCATCGCAACTCTTAGGTGTAGTCAGACCAAGGCGCGAGACGTGGGGCGCCTCCAGCGAGCTTTCTTCACCCCAACAGCGAGAACTCCCCGCTTGCGTCTTCCACCTCAACCATCTCTTTCAGTTCGGGATAGTGCTTCACCAGCGTCTCCGGGGCGCGAACTTTTTTTCCGTCCAGCAGATGCCTTAACTCCAGCGCATTCACCGCCGCCTTCGCCTCAAAATGATTGTTCGTAATCACGTATGTCGATTCGGCGCGGCGCGCGATGCTCTCGACCTTTTCTTTCCACTTCTCCAGTTCCGCGGGCTTGTAGAGATAGTTGTAACGGTCGTTGCGGTTATCGCTGTCGAACCATTGCTCGTAGTTGCGGCCGTGCAGGCGGACGTATCCGACGCCCGACGTAACATGCTCGGTCGGCGCCAAAGAACGTCCCAGCAGCGGCTGATCGATATTACAGAAGCCGACGTTGTGGCGCATGAATTCGGCGATAGTCTCCGCATTATCCCAGCTTTCATGCCGCACTTCGACCACTCGCGGATACTCGATGAACTGCCGCAGTAACTGCTCCAGGTATTCGCGGTTTAGACTCGTGTTCTTGAACGAGACGGGGAACTGAATGAGCAGCGCGCCGAGCCTGCCTTCCGAGGCCAGCGAGTCGAGACCTTCTCGGGCAAGTTGTTCGTCCCGGTCATTCGGCCGGATGCTGGCCGCCGAAGTTGGTTCCATCACCGCCAGTGGAGAATGTGTGAACGACCGGTGCAGTTTCGCGGTAAAAAGAAAATTAGGATTGACCGCCGCTGCTTTCCGCGACCACAGCCGCCCCAGTTCCGGCCGTATGTGTCCATAAAACGAGGTGTTGATTTCGATGACGTCGAAGAATCTCGCGAGAAATTCAACCGGATGCACTTTCTTCCGCGTCACTTCCGGCGGATACAGAATTCCGTCCCAGTCTTTATACGACCAGCCGGCAGTCCCGATGCGGATTCGCGGAGCGTGTGCCATGTGGCAGGCTTGATGCTCGCAGAGTAGCATAGGCCTCGTGTGGCGCGGGCGCCCCCGCCCGCGTGCCGCGAGCTAGATTGTCGATGCGTTAGACTCTCAGTTGAACGCATGGATGCGATCAAACGCCAAGTCGAAGCACATGGGTATGCACTAATTCACGGCGGTGTATCCGAAGAGGCCAACCAAGCTCTAGAGACGGCTCTCGACGCCGATCGGCATGGAATTCGCAACCTGCTCTCCAACGCGATCGTGTGCGCCATCGCAGGTTCTGATGAGGTAAGAAGGCCTGTGGCATTGGTGCTCGGAGCCGACTGCTTCGCGGTACGAGGAATCTTTTTCAACAAGAGTCCAAAAGCGAACTGGAAGGTGACCTGGCATCAGGACTGCGTGATTCCCGTTAGAGAGAAACTCCATATCGAAGGCTGGGGTCCATGGTCGACCAAGGCCGATGTCATTCACGTGCGCCCTGAGCTTGCCGTTCTGCAGCAAATGCTCGCGATTCGTATTCATCTGGATGATTGCGGCGAGGATAACGGTCCTCTCCGCGTGATTCCAGGCTCTCATCGAGACGGGTTTCTTTCCGATGCAGAGATCCAGAATCGCTCGAAAGAAAATGCCGTTGCGTGTGCGGTCCTTCGCGGCGATGCCATCCTGATGCGGCCTCTGCTCCTGCATTCATCCGCTCCTGCGGTGAAGCCCTCCAATCGCCGGGTAGTCCATTTGGAGTTTGCAGCGGCTGAACTGCCGCACGGTGCAAAATGGCAGGACCGCGTCCACGCGGAGAAGTTCTTGACCAGAAAGTCAGCTTGCGGTTGTCAGTAGAGAAGAATCGCGACCCAGTAAGTCCCGTTCGGATGCGCCGCACTACGCGCATAGCAGGCGCCCACAGCAAACTGGCGAACGCCCGGGTCACGCAGTATCCGCAACGCGGCTTGCGGAAGAATCTCCGGATGGCTCTGCGTGTACGTGATATTTTTTTGGTTTTCGTAGGCGGTTGCGAGCAGGTGAGTGTTTGAAACATTCTCCCTGGCCAGCGAGCAGGCGCTTTCGTCAAGCTTCGGCGGCGTGAGTTGGACGAGTTCCGGCAGCCCCGCCTGTTGACGCATCTCGTCGATGGCCCGGCCCACTAATTTCCCGCTTTGCTGCGGGGAGTACGATGGAACCTCGTGCCCGAAATCCTGGACCACATAGAGGCGGCCATTGCTCCAGATGGCCGCGATTCCCGCGACATTGAATCCGCGATCGAGCAGGTTCTCGCGATGCGGAGGCGAGTGCATCAGAGTTTCATGCACGTCCGGAGCGCAAGGAGCGTAGGCGACATTTTCGCCGGCGCGATCGATTTTCAGTGAGGTGTTCAACGTTCCGGTCAGCGCGCTGACTTGGGCAACTCTTTCGAGAAGAGAGGGCTCGCCGGAGAACTGATGATCGAGACGCTCGCTCTCAACCATCCGCCGGGCATGCGCTCGCGCCGCTTCGCGCAGACTTTCGTCCATGCGTAACGGCGGCACGCCCGCAAGTTCGCGGCTCTTGTTTGCCGCTTCCAAAAGTTCGTTCTCGGCGGCCGAGTCCTCACCAGAGGAGGACCCGGCCGCCGAGTTCGATTGGGGGGTGGGCTGCTTACTATGGATGTCGTTGTTCCGAAAGTCGGCTGCAGGCGGAGTTGATTGTGCCGCGCAGGGGCCCGCAATTACGGCCAACATCGCGAAAGAAACAGTCAAGGCCCGGAGCATGATTGTTGGTCGAACTTTTCGGTGCGGGGGTTGCCGATAAAGTTCCGCTTTCCATCTCTCACGCTAACCTCTAGAATTCAGCTCAGCGACTTACGATGGAGACCATACTGCTGGTTACCGTGCTCGTCGGAACCCTTGTCCTGCTTGGGTTCTCGGTTGTTT
>Ga0193751_1000456_pt1 | contig 32046 bp, 29 predicted proteins | sample L1c2metaG_FD_143050 | JGI IMG/M metagenome (GOLD analysis project Ga0193751, IMG submission 143050) | Soil microbial communities from a riparian zone of the East river system, Colorado, United States - L1c2 | ecosystem: Environmental > Terrestrial > Soil > Riparian zone | place: USA: East River...
GATGTTCGTGACGGCGGCGCGGAGTGCATGGGCATTGCGAAGTCCGGTCACTTCCGCCTCTAGCAGCACCAGCACGTGGCGCGAAAGAGTGATCACCGGATGGATGGATGGCGGAAACGGGACTGGTATATCGACAATGATGTAATTGAACCGTTGACGGAGCAGGCCCAGAACATGTCTCACTCCCGCTTCAGTGATATCTAGCTCCGCATCCAAGTCCTCATCGGCGGAAATCAAGCAAACTCGCTCGTTGATATCAATTGCCGCGCGTTCGAGGAACAACGTGTCCGCCCGCATCGGGTTTTCCAGCGCGATGCGCAGCCCTGGCCCAGGCCGAACACCCAACATCACTGCCGTTTCGCCGTTCTGTAGATGAAGGTCGAGCAGCGCGACCTTGGCCTTTGTTGTCTCGGCCAGTTGCAGTGCGAGATTGATAGCGATACTCGTTGTTCCAGCGCCCCCCTGCGCGCCGCAGATCGAGATCACATGCCCGCCGCGATCGGTCGGACCGGGTGCCACGTCGCCAAGCAGCTTCGGGCGCAGCTGGTCTTGCACTATATCGCGCGTGAGCGGCCTCGGAAGGTACTCGCTCACGCCGATTTCCAAGAGCTCGCGGTAGAAGGTGATCTCTCTGCTCTCACCAATCAGGGCCACCCGGACATCGGGCGGGCAGACGCTGGACAACCTTTCCAGTTCGGTAAATGGATCATCGATTCCGCTGATGTCTACCACCAACGCGAATAGCTCGGTGTCGGTTTCGAGCATCCGTATGGCATTGCGGATCGTGCCGCGCCTGATTGATAAATTGCTACCTTCGAGCCCTTTGCGCAGAGCCGCTGCACTAAGCTCGTCATTTACGAAACAGACGATTCGGTTGCGCGTTACAACAGACGCAGCTTCTTCAGGCGGACTGACTACTGCCATGTTAGCGCTCATCACTTCTTCTCCGGCGGCTTTACTGCCTCAACCTCATCGGCTGCATGAACCACCACCGTTTCACTCTGGCGGGCAATTTTCGGCGACACATCGCAGCCGACGATCGAATCTTGTTTCCTGACTGAGTATTCCTGCGCCTTACCGCCTCCGTAAATCACCACCGCTGCACTCTGGCCCGCAATTGCATTCTGGCGGGCTATTTCCGCCGACACATCGCAGCTGGAAATAGTGCGACTGTCCGCTGAATCCCGTAGCTCGACCGCTGACCGCATGGCCAAGGAGAGCGATCCGAGATGTTTTGCGACCGCGACCCTCTTGACCTGCTCTGGCGCAAGCTGCAGTGACACAGTTTGCGCTACCTTCGCGGCCGTGGCGTTATTGGCTCCGCCGCCGTGCACAATCTCCTGGTCAATCGCGATGATTCGAACATTTTGGAGGAGGGTTTCGCTGAGGGCGCGACGCGCGGCATCTGCCTTCTCGGCCACTTGGGTCAACACGACATCCACATAGTCACCCGGCTTGATCAGGCCCGAGACGCCAGATTCTGCGTCAACTTTGATGCTGATGGCACGGGTACCCGGTTCCAAGACGCTGGCGAGGAAACCCCGATCGCCCCGGGGCAATACGTTTTCTGAGGTGATAGGACTGCCAGCGTCGAGGTTCTTGCGAACCAGAGAACCGAGAAATCTGTTCCTATCGTCGGTCGTATCATGGATCGCCCCTGATGGAACACTATCCAACGGCTCGGAGCGGAAATCTTCGTCGCGTGTCAATGTACCTGCCTTCAACGGACGTGCCGCGACAAGGTACCGCGTGAGAGGGGCCGACGCCTTTTGCGTCTCCTGTGATACCGGTATCGGCCGCATCATGCTGTAGGCAATAAGCCCGAACGCAGTGGTCGCGAGTAAAAAAACCATGATGATCGAGACACGCAAAGTAGATGACATGTTCAAAGTCCTTGGCTGAAAATGGTCCAAATACCACCGCACGCTATGGCGACCCCGTAAGGTAGCGGTGCGTGTCGCAAATGGCGCCAACGCTCTATCGCGGAGACGCGGCGTACGAACGACGCCCCGGCGGGCGCTAGCTTGGGATATGGCAGGCGGCGCATTATCAGATGCACCAGGGCAAGAACGCCGCCGGCCAAGGCGGTTATGGTCAGCAACTGAATCACGCCCGTCAGCGGGAGACCAATCGCCAAGGCAACCAGCAACTTGAGGTCCCCGCCGCCAATCCATCCCCGCGTGTAGACGAGCAAAAGCAGCAGGAACAGGATTGCGGCGACCATCAGCGATTGGGCAATTTGCATCGGGATGGCAAATTGACCGGCGATCCCGAGGAGCGCGATCGCCAGACAAATCTCGTTACTGATCAATCGTGTCGCGACATCGATCGTTGCGACGTACAGCAACATCAGGATCTCTAGAATCGAGGCTATCGGAACAATCCAACTCATCAAATACATTTCTCAGAAAAGGTCATGGCAGATCCCAATGCCCCCGAGTCAAACGGCAACATTAATCGCAACGGCTATCGTAACAGCTATGCCGACGCATTCTGCGCACTCGTCGGGGCGTCCTAAGTGGGACCGGCAGCACAAAGATAGAATCTTCACAAACGAGGCTTTGCGACCGATCCAACTTATCAAATGAATCAAGGATGGTGGTACTTGGGAGGGGGAAGCGCGTTGGCTAGCCCCCTCCGCCGAACTGACCCCTCCGATTCTTACGGTAGGTTGGCCATAGCGCCTGTGATTTTGCCGATCCCCGAGCTCAGCGCTCCTGAAATGCTGTTAGCACCGGTACCGTTATACACGGCAATCACAACGATGACGATGCAAGTGGCGACGATGATATACTCAAACGACACTACGCCGTCCTTGTCCGCGCGCAGATTCTTCAAGGCTTCGGTGGTCTTAATATAATACTTCAACATAGGAGAAAATCCTTCTGTACAAGACGATGAAACCACAACTACGACCGCCGGCAGACATGCCTTCCCTGCCAACTGGGTAAACTTTGTGTTAAAGCGGCCGCTAAGTCAATGTTTATACTGGTTTAACCTTAACCGTGAAAACCCGGTGTAGCCGGCGGGCAACAACGCTAAATTGCTGAGCAGTTTCTGCTATTTTTTGGCGTCAGGTTGCATACCATCTTGACCGAGTTCCCCGAAGGAACTCCCGCACTCAGGCGGAGTACCCGCAAGAACACTGGCGAGATGTACCGGAATGATACGCGGCGAGAGAATATCTCGGGGCTTTGCCGCCGGCCCGAAAACGCAAAACTGCAAACAGCTCTCGCCAAAATGCCGTTCGCCATGGATTGACTACAGAGACCGTGATCGGGCCGCTTGACGATCCCGACGATTACTGAGCCTTCGGCTGGGCCATCAATGTCAAACGCGTCTATCGCCTTTATAGGGAGTTAGGCCTGCAATTGCGTAACAAAACGCCGAAGCGTCGCGTGAAAGCCAAGCTGCGCTAGAATCGAACTGACGCACGTCAGATCAACGAGACCTGGGCCATGGACTTCGTTCACGACCAGCTTGCCACCGGCCGCAAGATCCGTGTGCTTACGATCGTCGACACCTTCAGTCGCTTCTCTCCAGCCGTCGATCCACGCTTCAGCTATCGAGGCGAGGATGTCGTGCTGACTCTGGAGCGCGTCTGCAAAACTGTCGGCTACCCCAAGACCATTCGCGTCGACCAGGGATCAGAGTTCATCTCCCGCGATCTCGATATCTGGGCTTACCAGAAGGATGTGGTGCTGGACGTCTCACGGCCGGGCAAGCCGACGGACAACAGCTTCATCGAATCCTTCAACGGCAAGTTCAGAAGCGAATGCCTCAACACCCATTGGTTCCTGAGCCTTGACGACGCACGGCAGAAAATGGAGGATTGGCGTAGAGACTACAACGAAGTCCGGCCACACAGCGCGATCGGCAATCAGGCGCCGATATCGCTGTTGAATGGCTCATCGGCGCCCCCGCCGGCATGAGCCTAACCCCGGAAAATTCCAGCACAGGCTGGCCTAGTTTTGGGGAGCGCTTCAAATCAACCTGGGACTCTACTCATCTCTGGATAAAAAAAGGGGCTCAGGTCAAAAACGCCTCCATTGAATCCGGACGGCGAGAGCCATCCGAACCCCGCAAATTCCTAGCGCTCTTGGCGGCAAGGCGGCTCTCAAGTGCCATATTGCCTGTACGAGCCCGCTCGGCATTTCCCGCTGGGATCTTTGTATCCTGCGTATCCGAGTTTTGGGGCCAGATCGAGCTGAGCGACCCTTCGTCGTAGCCATCAAGCGGGCAAATGCTACCGAAAAGACCATCAAAACGTTCAGCCGCAACTCAAGGGGAGGCCGTCCGGTCTCTGGACGGCGCAAGGCTCGCCGGCGAGCGCTTTTGAAAAAGATCACTCACGGATTCAGAATATATCTTTTGCCAATCGGCCGATCTTTCTAGTTCGCGCGCTTCAATCGAGTTCGGAATTACCAGAGCAAGCGCGACATTGTACTGTTGAAGATAGGAAACAAACTGTGGTGGATTCCGGTGCAGCACCTCCATCTGGTTGGTCATGAAATTCTCTAAGAACAGTTGATCCGTTCTGCCGTCAATAAAGGTCTTGATTCCTCGGAAAATTAAATATCCACCGAAGTTGAGAGGGTTGTAGATGTTGCCGACCAACTGGTGTTCGTAAATGTAGTCGACCGCCCCCGCTGGCGTGATCTCGGCCCGCGGAGCCATCGTTGTCCCGTAAGCGCCAAATGCAAGCACGCCGCCCATAATCACTGAACAGGCTGGGTAAAGCCAGCGCCTGGAACGGCGGGACATCACTTCAAAAAACGCGGGATCCGTATCAATTTGTCTCGACAGGCTAAGCAATGAGAACTGACTGACCAGCGGAGTGGCTAATAAAATTGGAGCCACAATCGCAAAAAGTGATGTAAACCGAAGGTGCGCAAACATCAAATAGAGCACGAACATGAAAGCTGACAATCGCCAGAACGGTAGTCTCACGCCATAGTAAAGTGCCAGGGAAAGCAGCGCGAGTAATATCGGCCCATAAAAGCCCCTCGCCTCCAAGGTGGTTGGTTGCCATTCCCGGGTGTACTGAAGGGCCTCATTACCGACAAAGACCTTGAAAGTTGCCAGAACCGGCTGGAAACCATAAGGAGTCAAGCAAGCAGAGCCGAATGCTATTATCAAAAACACCGCCCATTGCTTAGCCACACGGGTCCGCTCTTTCGAGGGACTATCAAAAATGGCCTCGCCTGCTAACAAACCCGCTATCGCCAGTCCGAAGGTGAAGCTCGCATGAAGATTCGCCCAAACCATCATGATGGGGAAAAGTACGGGGCTTGGTGATCTTTTCCTTTCGACCGCCCTCACGAGGCTTGCGAACCAGATTACAATAAGCGGATCCGCGAAGACCTGAGGACGCGCGCTGAAATGACCGAGTGAGAAAATGAATGCGGCAACCGATATGCCGACTGCTGCGCTCAACCGCATTGAGCGCGCCAAAACAAGAAATAAGAGCGCATATGCCAGCGCAACAACGCTCGCGCTCAGCAATGCCACGCCGCGCCAACCAGCAAGCGTGTACGCACCAAAAAAGATCAATTGACTGAGCCATTCCTTCGCGATCCAAGCGTGTCCGCTGAACGTGTACGATAGCTGATCAACATGCGGGAACGCTTTCGTCTGCCAGATCATCCGGCCGACTGCTACATGCCAGTAAATGTCTGGATCTCTGAGAAAGATTGAACCTACTTGCTGAATAATAAAAAGAACGAAGAGATAAAGTCCAATGAGGAACACAAACCGGAACAACGCTGTTTGTTGTACATCCAGGTTCATTGAGCGGACTGCTTCGTTGTTTCGATCAAGGTAAACTTGACCATCGAGTCCCGGTCCGTACATTTCGTTGCCATTTCCAAGGAGCATCTTCAAAGGTAAAATAACTTGTTCTTGCCCGCAACGCGTCTGTAATCCAAACCTATAGTGAACGACCGTACTACCGCGACGTTCAGGCATGTGGCAGTCTGATGGGCACAGAGCGGACCGAAAGCGCTACCGCAGCAGGGTTAGTGGAACCGGAAGTATGGGAAGCGATCGCGGGAACATCAGGGTTTCTAGAGCGATCGGCACCGCCCGCGCCCTCCCGATACGTAAGCGAACCCCTTTACCGCAAACGCATGGCTCGATCCATGCACTGTTGCCCCTTGAATTATCTGAACCGACAGTGGTGCGATGGAGTTGACGGCGAATGTCGAACATACTTCTTTGTTGAACAATCAGAACATGCAATATTTGACCAATGAACGAAGCAGAATTTGATCTGGTCGCCGACGAGTACGAAATTCAGCATCGGCGGAATATTGCGATCACTGGCGAGGGTCCTGAATTTTTTGCCGATTATAAGATTTCCGTACTGGCGAACTTCGCTTCAGGGTTGCTCCCTGCACCTGCAAGGATTTTAGATTTCGGATCTGGTATTGGAAATTCCATCCCCTTTTTTAGGAAGTACTTTCCCAACGCCTCGTTGACCTGCGCCGACGCCTCGTCCCGCAGTATCGAATTGAGCCGTAAACGCTTCCCTGGCCAGGAACACTATACGTTTATCGCGGGCGACAAAATTCCGCACGAAGATAATGCCTTTGACGTTACCTTTTCAGCCTGCGTCTTCCACCACATTCCCCAGAAAGTTCACCGCCACTGGCTGGCTGAGATGCTTCGGGTCACTCGACCTAGAGGGTTGTTGGTGATCTTTGAGCACAACCCATTTAACCCGTTGACCGTGAGGGCGGTAAACACGTGCCCGTTTGATGCGAATGCAAAGCTTATTCCCGCCAGAAATTTGATTCGATCGATCAATGACGCTGGTTGGGTTCGATCCGAACTTTGCTATCATCTTTTCTTCCCTCGGGCGCTTGCCGGCCTGCGCCCGATTGAAAAGCATCTCGGCTGGTTTGCCGTTGGGGCCCAGTATTCGGCGAGGGCGCGTAAACCTTAACGCGTTGGGCTTCACGCGTAAATGTCGTCTAGAGCCGCATTAGTGGCCGAACCTCATTAGCCATTTTCGGATGTCGGCCGGTGTCCACACTTCCACCGACGGCCGTTTTCACGCACTATCATTAATCAAGTAGTCTACTCGGTATGTGCGCGCGGAACGCCATCGTTCCTAACCTACCGCCTAATTTCCTGCCAAGGAGCAAACTCCCGATGGGTAATCTCCTGCCTCCAACACTGAGTGTTGTCGTCCCCTGCTATAATGAGGAGGAAGTCCTTCCCGAGACCGCTGAGCGGATAGCCGCGCAACTTCAACGCATGATCAATGCACGTATGATCGGAGAGGATAGCCACGCACTCTTCGTAGACGACGGATCAAGCGATCGGACTTGGCCGACGATCGAGGAATTGCATAGGAAATCCCGTCGCATGCGAGGTCTCAAGCTTTCGCACAACCAAGGTCACCAAAACGCTCTGCTTGCCGGCCTGCTCTCAGCAACTGGCGACATTGTCGTTTCGATCGATGCCGACTTGCAAGACGATCCGGAACTGATGACAGAAATGGTCCAGGCGAATGCGGCAGGAGCGGACGTCGTGCTCGCGGTTCGAAGAACCCGAACAACTGACGGTGCATTCAAGCGCATAAGCGCAGAGCTATATTATAGCTGCCTTCGCTGGATGAACATCGAAATCACCTATAATCACGGCGACTATCGCCTACTTAGCCGGCGCGCCATCGAAGCGCTCCGGCAATACAGCGAGTCAAATCTATTTCTTCGCGCGCTTGTCATGCAGATAGGATTCAAAGCTGTGGTCGTAAGCTACGACCGAGCGCCACGTTTTGCCGGAACCTCAAAATACCCCTTGCGCAAGATGATCGCTCTTGCGCTAGATGGAGTGACAGCATTTTCTACAATGCCGCTCCGCCTCATCACGCTGGTCGGTTTTGTCGTCTCTTTCTTTTCCTTCCTGATGGGAGCCTGGGCACTTTTGGCAGCCTTCTTCTCGATCGTTGTTCCTGGCTGGGCCTCAACCGTTATCCCGATTTATTTGATATGCGGAGTTCAACTGATTTGTCTCGGTATCATGGGCGAATACATAGGAAAGATCTATCACGAGACCAAGCGTCGACCGCGTTTTACAATCGAAGCGGCCCTGCCAGAGAATGATCAAACAAAATGGAGCGAGCCCTCTCTCGCACAGGATTCTTGATCGACGCGAGCGAGCGATGCGACGACCATTTGGGAAAACGATGGAAATCTCGCGCATCGTCGCGATTTGGACGCTAGCCTGTGTTGTTACAATTGTCATCCTCTCGGGATTAGCCGTGGTGTCGGGCGCGGCTTTTACACACGCCCGAGCGGTGGCAGTCAGCAAACACGCCCTCCTGAATGGCGACCTCAATGTAACGATGCAGACTATATTTGGAAATTATCGCACGGAGTATGGAGATACTTACACCGAGTGCGCGATGTTGCAGATGCAGATCGAGCGACCCGTCGGAATTTTTTTGCAAGCAATTGATACGCACCTTCGGCAAAACGATGATCACCCCTGCGATACCTTGAAGAAAACGCTATTTGATGTGTCCGATGCCCCAGTTCGTTCCTATTTCCATTACCCTTCCGGGGCACGGCATCTTGAAGCCTTCGTGTTGTCATTGATGTCCTTCGGCAACGCGAGGAAGCTGTATTACGCGCTGTCATACAGTTCGCTGGCGCTCCTGTTTGCCGCGATGTTGTGGCGCGATGCGCGAACGGCGCTGATGCTGGCGCCAATTCCAGCGACGCTCGCGCTGTCGTTCTCGTTGCACCTCTTCGGCGGTAATTTGGCCCACGCACCTGGCTTTTTCATCTGTTGGCTGATGCTGGCCCTCTTTGTCGCGGCCAAGCCGTGGTTGCAAAGTACCGAACGCCGAGCCGCTTTCATTGCAGCTATCGGTATCATGACGATCTATTTCGACATTTTAACCGGGACGATCCCGACAATTCTCGCGCTAACGATTGTGTTGAATCATTTCTTTTATGTGCGCGATGATAGAGGCAAACCGGGCTATTTCAGCAAGGCGATGCTCAACGGCAGTGCGATCGCCGTAAGTTTTTTGGGAGCATGTTTCATCATCAATGTCTCCCGGCTTCTTCTCCTGTCGAAACTCGGTATTGATACGAGCGAATATATTCATGGTCTACTGTTCCGGACCGGAGATCATGTCGGATCGCTCCGGGTGACATTCCTGATGAACCTACTGTGGTTGCTCAACGCTCGCTCGCAGTTGGCGCCTGGCGGCGAGCTCCTCGGCAATGTGACCATCGTCATCGGCATATATTCATGGATCCGTGCTGCCGTTGCGCTTGCCTCACGCTATAGCGTTGATATCGGCACAGATATCGTCGTGCTTGCGTCCGCCGCGGTCGGCGTGCTGGCTTGGTACGGGGCATTTCCCCAACATACCTCTATCCATGTCTGGTTCATGGTGCGCCTGTTAGCATTGCCGGCGGCCTTCGGCATGACGGCGCTTGCCGTCGCACGGTTCGGCTCCAGTTCCTCGAACCGCGAAATCGCAGATAAAATCGCGGGGTAGACAGCCCATTCGCGCGAAGTGCGATTAGCTTGTGATGGGTAGATCCGTTAAAGACAAAATGAAATATCACGACGACACTGACTATCCCGCCTTTTCGAGGAAACAGTTCGACCGTGTATGCGAAACCATCTGAACCGTGAAGCCGAAGTTTGGGTCGTTGAGCGCCGCGGTCGTTAGAAGCGCTTCGCCTCCAGGGATGGAAGTCCTATTGTGGTGAGCACCGCAAGACACATGTTAGTCAAGCTGCCATCACGACGCCGACAGCCGAACGACGTCGCTGATGGTCGCGAAAATCATCAACGCGAGAACCAGTGAGAGACCGATCCTCATGCCGCATTTTTGGGAGTTCTTGGAGATCGGTCGACCACGTCCAGAATCCCGCGCGGCCTGCACTATGCCATTCGAGATCTCGCAATTGCGCAACAAGAATTTCAATTGTGCCTCTACTTGAGATTCCGGTACAAATGCTCATCTGCGTCGAGATTCAAAACTCTACAGCCGGCGGCGAGCCTGCTTCGCTACTGAACAATTGCCCCCAATTTTCAGCGGGTGAGCCGTCCGGTGCCAGGCCCACAGGGTTCGATTGATGGATTGCGAGATCCGAATGTTCTGCGCGAAATTTCAGGACCTCGCGCGCTGCGGTGGGGTCGGCAATCAGGTAGATCGGATCGCCTAAGCGGCGCGGCTTAATGACACGGGGCACCTCGTAGCCGGCTTCGACCGCAATGGCCGTCAGAATCTCCCGCACCGAAAACCCCGTGCCGGTGCCCCGGCAACCTGCTCACACTCGAGGCGTTCACGGGAACTGCCGAGCAGCCGCGGACCGTGATCGGCGACAACCGGATCGGCCTTGTCGCCATGTGCCGCCCAACGCCGAGACGCGAGTGCTGACCGAACCGGCGCCCGCTGGCTTCCTTTGCCGCGTTGACCCGCAGCGATGCGCCGAGCTGGCTTGAGAAGCTGCCACAGGCCGCCGGCGAGCCGCTCGAGATTTATCGCGTCCGGCCGCAACACTGACGTCGGGCGCGCTTGACTGCTCCCAAGGTCCGCGCCGGGAAATGACGGCCGGGTGCGTGGTTGGCCGTTTTTCAAGCATTCTCCTATCGTCAATAGGCTGCGGGCGACACGCCGATCGCATCCTGCAACCCGACGGACCGTTTACCATGCGCTCGACAATTACGCGCCTTATCCTATTTCCGGCCCGATGGCGTTCGCAGCCGCGAGCGACCTCTTCACCATGACGCCGATCAACCGCACTCGACGTTCGACGGCAGGCCCCCCGAGGTTTATACTATGCAGGAAAATGCGAAGAAACTGGCGGCGTAATCAAACCCGGAATCCATCAAACTGTCCCGGAAACCGCGACCACCTCCGTGACGCACACTTGCGAGCAAAGCGTTATGAACAACTTGAGGGGACATCCTAGAACTGGCTCAAACGTTGTTACCCAGCAAATCGAAGCATCGGGTGATCCAGATCTGACCTTGTTGCTCCCCGAATGCGACGTTGAGGATCCGGAACTTTCCATCGTAATTCCTTCGCTCAATGAAGAAATTACCATCGCGACTTTTGTGGCCTGGTGCAAACAAGGAATTGCCGACGCAGGGATAGCTGCAGAAATCCTAATCATTGATAGTTCGAAAGATCGGACGGCAGAAATTGCAGTCGCAAACGGAGCGCGTGTCCTCAGAACTCCGCGACGTGGTTTGGGACGAGCCTATATTGATGCGTTACCATTTATCCGAGGTCGTTACATCCTGATGGGTGATGCAGATTGCACCTACGATTTTCGGGATATCCGGCATTTTATTGAGGAATTCCGTCGAGGCGCGGAATTTGTGATGGGCTCGCGTTTCAAGGGTTCGATCGAAGACGGAGCAATGCCTGCGCTTCACCGGTACTTTGGCACGCCACTGACCACTTGGATTCTGAATGTAATGTACCGGACGCATTTTACCGACATTCATTGCGGTATGCGAGGTATCACGCGTGACGGGTTCGAGCGAATGCGTCTTACCTCTCAATCTTGGGAGTATGCGTCCGAGATGGTTCTGAAATCGGTGCATCTCGGATTGCTGACGAGTGAAGTCCCTGTTCGGTTTCTAAAGGATCAGAACGGGCGCCTGAGTCACCATGCACGGGCCGGCTGGTTCTCGGCGTGGCATGCTGGTTGGATAAACTTGAAGGCGATGTTTGTTTTCGGCGCCGACTTCTTTCTGATGATTCCTGGTGGGCTTTTGTTGGGTCTAGGTCTGATTCCGTTGTTGGTTTTGCTGAGGGGCCCGATCATGGTCGGGGGGCTGACCCTATCTCTAAACACCATGTTGCTAAGCTTAATTGTGAGTTCTGTCGGTCTGCAACTTTTGCTGAGCGGGGTTATTGCCCAGACCTTGTACGATCAGATTGGTGTGAGACGCCGCAAGTGGATCAGTCTATTCGACTACACCAAAATGGTTGCCGTTTCGGCGCTCTTTGTTCTGATCGGCCTAATCGCCGAACTACGTTTCGCCGCCGCATTCGCTGAGAGCAACTACCAAATGCGGGACTCGTTGATCGAGTTGAATCACCAGTCTGTTTTTGGCCTATTTCTCATCATATGCGGTGTCCAAACATTCGTTTCTACGCTGATGGTCCAGGCGATTGGACTCCATGTGCCGCTTATTGGGTCTAACATATCCAAACAAGATTAAAGGCACACAGTGAGCGAGGTTGATGCAAGAGCAAGGTCGTTCGGCCAAGGGCATCGTCTGACGGCGGTTGACCGATTCGGCATTTGGCTGTCGAACCGAAAGATCAGCTCGATTGTTCATACGTTTGACGGTCTATCGGTGGCCGATGTGGGTTGCGGCTTTAATGCGTCATTTACCCGTAGCATTGTTGACCGTGTCGATCATGCAGTAATCGTTGACGTGGCGCTGGCGAATGATCTGAAAACTTGTAGTAAGATAACTGCACTTGAGGGCCTTCTTCCCGACGCTTTGAAGACCGTGGCGGATCAAAGCCTGGACGTCGTTGTTTGCAACAATGTCATTGAGCATCTTTGGGACCCATTGGCCACGTTGCGGGAGTTTCGTCGCATTACCAAAAAGGATGGATTGGTGTTCGTGAACGTGCCGTCATGGCGAGGCAAGTGGTTTTTGGAATTTTCTGCATTCCGTTTAGGAACAAGCCCAGTGACTGAAATGAACGATCACAAGATGTATTACAATCCCCGCGATCTGTGGCCGCTGCTGGTTCGCGCCGGGTTTATTCCACAACGAATTCGTGTAGGCACGCACAAGTTTAGCTTAAACACTTATGCCGTGTGTCGACCCTGAGCCAAGGGAAAGTAGCTACATGTCATTTTCTGAGTTGTTCCTAAATGAGACGAAAGACATTATCGCTACCGTCGACCAAGAGACGATTGAGGCGCTCGCCGAAGGTCTGGCATCAATCCGCGAGAAAGGCGGTCGGTTATTTGTTTTGGGAGTGGGCGGATCTGCAGGTCACGCCAGTCACGCCGTGAACGACTTTCGTAAGATTTGCGGTTTTGAAGCATATGCTCCAACCGACAATGTTTCGGAACTGACCGCGCGTACTAATGATGAAGGCTGGGAAACCGTGTTTGAGGCATGGTTGAAGGGCTCGCGCATCGGTCCGAAGGACGGCCTCTTGATCTTTTCGGTGGGCGGGGGCGACAAGGAGAAGAATGTCTCGGCAAATCTGACCCGCGCGATTGATTTCGCAAATTCCGTCGGCGCCAGCGTATATGGAATTGTTGGTCGGAATGGCGGGTATACCAAGAAGCATTCGACGGCTTGCGTGGTTATCCCCCCCCTGGTCGCCGACCGTGTCACGCCACACACAGAGGGGCTTGCCGCCGTAATTTGGCATTTGTTGGTAAGTCATCCGGCCCTCAAGAGGAAACCGACCAAGTGGGAATCTGTGACCGGGAGTTGATTGATGCGCTATTTTCTTGTCGGAGGCGCGGGCTTCGTCGGCAGTCATTTTTGCGATTACCTATTGGCCCAGCCGGGGACTAAGGCTGTCGCGATCTATGACAATTTTTCTTCTGGTCGCGATTGGCACTTTGCTCATCATATATCGGACAACCGATTTTCTGTTATTCGCGGTGACGTAAAGGATTTGGATTCATTGACAGAGGCTTTGGCCGGCTACGATATTGTGATTCATCTTGCGTCGAATCCCGATATAGCTCGTGCGGTAACCGAACCCGATATTGATTTTCGCGAGGGTACACTCCTCACGAACAATGTCGTCGAAGGCATGCGCCGGGCTGACGTAAAGTGCTTACTCTACGCGTCCGGTAGCGGGGTTTACGGGGAAGCGGGCGCAGAGCCAGTGGCTGAGGACTTCTCGCCGATGCAGCCGATATCGACCTATGGTGCGAGTAAACTAGGCGGCGAGGCCTTGATATCTGCCTACAGCTATATGTTCGGTCTGCGAGGGTTATGTTTTCGATTTGGAAATATCGTAGGCCCACGGCAGACACATGGAGTGGGTTTCGATTTCGTTCGCCGCTTGCGTTCCGACGGTAGCAAGCTTCGAATTCTGGGTGATGGCAAGCAAACCAAATCTTACATTCATATCTCAGATCTCATCAACGCCGTCATGTGGGCGCACGAGCACAATCCATCTCCTTTTGCAGTCTTTAACGTTGCGACCGCCGACACTATTACCGTTTTGCAGATCGCTGATCTGGCTTGCGAAGTAGTCGGCATCGATAGGGCCAAAGTTGTCTACGAATTTACGGGCGGCGACCGCGGCTGGAAAGGTGACGTGCCGGTGATCCGCCTCGATACGTCTCTTATCCGCGCGCTGGGATGGAAGGGCGCTCGGCCGACCCGTGAGGCGCTACGGTTGTCACTCGAAGCTTTGAACTCTGAGGCGTCTCATGGCCTCATATGAAGCTATTCCGAGCCGTCGGCGCGCAATTTTTTTGGATCGCGACGGCGTCCTCAACGCCGCGATAATCCGCGACGGACGACCCTTCCCCCCAGTCTCGCTAGCCGAGATGCGTCTTCTTCCCGGCGTGGAAGAGGCATGTGCCGAGCTGAAGTCGTCAGGTTTTCTTCTCATAGTAATTACTAACCAACCCGATATTGCTCGAGGAAAGAACAGTGCCCGAGAGGTTGACAAAATCAATGCAGCCCTGAAGGCGCGACTCGCCGTTGATGAAATCTGCGTCTGCCCCCACGATGACGCGGATGCTTGCGAGTGCCGGAAGCCGAAGCCTGGCCTCCTGATCGCGGCGGCCCAACGGTGGAACATCGATCTGGCGTCTAGCTTCATGGTAGGGGATCGCTGGCGCGACATAGAGGCCGGACACGCGGCCGGTTGTCGGACAGTTTTTATTGACTATGGCTATAGCGAGCGCCGTCCGGATGGGCCCGACACAGTTACTGGGTCTTTATTTGCGGCGGTGCCGAACCTCACCGCGGCGTCGCGAAAGGAAGTATATGAGCGTTAGCGCCCAAGACCTGAATGTTCAGATTTTCGCCGATGGAGCCGATAAGGCGCGCATCCTGGAGATTGCTGGCAATCCTCTTGTGAAGGGTTTTACGACGAACCCGACGCTCATGCACCAGGCTGGCATCACTGACTATGAGGCGTTCGCCAGGGACATTCTCGGGCATATCCCCGATCGGCCGATTTCTTTTGAGGTCTTTTCCGACGATTTTGCCGATATGGAGCGTCAGGCGTTAAAGATTGCGTCATGGGGTTCTAATGTGTTCGTCAAGATCCCTGTCACCAACACTAAGAGCAAAAGTGCGGTGCCGCTCATCGAGCGGCTCGTGAAGCAAGGGGTGAAGCTAAATGTCACCGCCATCTTTACCAATGAGCAAATTGATGCCGTCGTGGCGGCACTCCAGGGCTCTCCTCATTCGTATGTGTCGGTGTTCGCTGGCCGCATTGCCGACGCTGGCAAGGACCCGCTTCCGTTCATGAAGCACGCTGTCGCGCTGTGCAACGCGGCGGGGAGGCTCGAGGTCATTTGGGCGAGCCCCCGCGAGGTTTTCAATGTCGTTCAGGCCCACGAAATCGGCTGTCACGTCATTACTATCACGCCAGATATCTTTAAAAAGCTCGGCACCGTTGGCAAGGATCTGAGTGAGTTCTCGCTCGATACCGTGAAGATGTTTTACAATGACGGCGTCGCAGCTGGCTACAGTTTATAGGAGGTTGAACGATGGCGAGCTTCGGCAAGGTGCTCCCTGACGACTGGGACCGTCATTGGGAGCGATACCAAGACTCAGCGGTGACGAATCCGGCCCAGGGTTACAGACGAAGGCTGATCGTGGCGGAGTTAGACCTCGCGCACGCTCGCGAGCCGCGGGTGCTGGACATCGGTAGCGGGCTCGGCGATTTGTTGATTGACGTCCACGCCGAATTTCCGCAGGCAAAAATGGTTGGTCTCGAACTGAGCCGAGCGGGCGTCGACATTGCGACCCGGCGGCTACCGCAGGCGCAATTCTTGCAGTGCGACCTGATCGCCGGAAATGCCGATCCCGGCAACCTGCGCGGCTTCGGCACTCACGCTGTTTGCTCCGAGGTGCTAGAACACGTCGACGATCCGGTTGGGCTTCTTAGGAGCGCGCGCGCGTATATGGCGGACGGATGCCGCCTCGTCGTCACGGTGCCAGGCGGCCCCCGTTCAGCTTACGACCGGCACATCGGACACCGCCGACACTTCAGCGCCGCTGACCTGCAGGCCGTTCTTGAAGAAGCCGGATTTCAGGTCGAGATCGCCACGGGCGCCGGCTTCCCGTTCTTCAATCTCTATCGCTTGCTTGTCATTCTGCGCGGACAGCGTCTAGTCGAGGACGCTGCGGGAAAGCCTAGTGCCCTACTGACCTATGTGAGCGCCGCATTCAGAGGTTTGTTCGCACTCAACCTGCCGCGCTCGTCGTTAGGCTGGCAGACTGTCGCCGTCGCGCGCAAAATAAGTCGGCTTCGATACTGACCCCGCATCACGATGCACGGAGCTGGAATATTGGCTTGCTAGCAATGCGCCCGGCACCGACGCGAGGGCACAGTAGTCGGTCGAACAAGAAACCAACGAATACGCTGCCAACTAACACGCGCCGATCAGCGTGATCGTGAGGATACCGCGAAAGGCCAACCCAAGGCTAGCTCGTGTCGATTCGATAACCCTTAACCAGACTATGGGATAGACGTCCTCCCACGCCTAGCGATTGACACTACGCGTGCCATAACAAACAATCCCAAATGTATCTGAGGCACTCATGATTATCGCCCGCACACCCTTGCGAATTTCGATCGGCGGAGGAGGGTCGGATTTGCCCTCCTACTACGAGAATTTTGGTGGCTACTTTATTTCCGCGGCCATCAGCAAATACGTTTACATCGGCATAAGCAAGACATTCACAAACGAGTATTTTATTCGCTATTCGGCGCAGGAGCGTGTGGGCCGCGCTGACGAAATTCGTCACCCTATTGTAAGAGAGGCGATCAAACTCCATGGCCTTGGCCCGATTGAGGTGGTCAGTCTCGCTGACATCCCGGCAGGTACTGGTCTCGGCTCGTCGGGATCATTTACGGTCGGCCTTCTCCGGGCCATTTACGCGTACAAACGTGAGCTTGTGACGACGTCCTCGCTAGCAGAAGAGGCTTGCCACATCGAGATGAATTTGCTCAAGGAGCCGGTCGGTAAACAAGATCCATATATCGCGGCATTTGGCGGAATCACGTGCTTCGAGATCGACACCGCTGGACACGTACAGGCGTCGCCGCTAGCGATAACCAACAAAAGCCTGCACGATCTCGAAGATCATCTCCTGCTGTTCTTTACCGGCTATTCGCGAAGTGCGTCTACGCTGCTTGCGGATCAAAATGCAAAGTCACGGGCTGGCGACGGCGATATGATCAAGAACCTTCAGTATGTCGTCGAACTTGGTCATGCCATCAGGAAGGCACTGACTAATGGTGAGAATCGTCAGTTCGGGTCTTTAATGCACGACCACTGGCTACACAAACGCCGCCGAACCGCCGGTATATCAAATGACAATATCAATCGGTGGTACGAGGCAGCTATCGCCAATGGTGCTCTCGGTGGCAAGCTCGTCGGTGCTGGCGGCGGCGGTTTTTTGTTGTTTTATGCCGACGATGTGGCAGGCGTACGCGAAACGATGGGCAAAATGGGCCTCGACGAAGTGCGCTTCAGCTTCGACTTTGACGGCTCGATGCTCCTAATCCGCGAGTGATCAATGCAGTGCGTTCTTCTCGCCGGCGGTCTGGGCACGCGAATTCGATCGCGAAGCGGTGATATCCCGAAGTCCTTGATCGAGGTTCACGGTCGACCGTTCATCTTCTATCAGCTCAAATGGCTGGCGCAGCAGGGCGTACGCGATGTCGTTCTTTCGATCGGATACCGAGGTGACCTAATTTCCCAGGCGATCGGGGATGGACGAAAGTTCGGTCTCTCGGTCACCTATGCCGATGAGGGGGAGAGACTGCGCGGAACTGGCGGTGCTTTGCGGATGATCGCCGATCTCGGATTGTTGGCGCCGAGTTTTTTTCTCCTCTACGGCGACTCCTATCTTCCAATTGATCTTTTGCCGGTTTGGCACACCTCGGACGGTGGTCGCTTTTCAACGATCACAGTCCTGCGTAATTCCGGGCGCTGGGACCGCAGCAACGTCATCTTCCGTGATGACCGACTCGTCCTGTACGACAAGCACGCAACGGATCCGGCAATGGACTACATTGATTATGGGCTTTCTGTCCTGAGCCGGCAGACCATAATGGAAGAATTCTCTCCGGGCGAAGCGGCCGACATCGCCAATCTTTTTAACAAACTAAGCCGCCAAGGGGTTTTGCGCGGGCACGAAATATTTGAGCGATTCTACGAGATCGGATCGCCGCAAGGTCTCGACGACTTCACGGCGTACATCGGTGGCGGCGGTGAATTTAATATTCGCTAATATCAACCCGATGCTGTCGTTCATCCTGCCGCGAAAGCGAATGTCCATTTCGGGCTCGGACGTGTGCTGTAGGGGCCTTCTATTCATCATTCCATCGATGCGGGCCAAACGCCCTTCGAATATTTGGCAGTGATTTCGTTCATTTCGACGTTGTCGGTAAGCTAATTAGTTCTTGATCACCTTTAAATTGAACCGTTTGGTGCACCAGACAGCTTATTAGCTTATTAACGTGTCGCGCAGGGCTGAGGTGAATTGGATGGCTCTTTTTTACCCGTGATCGGAGCTGCCAGCTCTTAACCTGCGTTGATGGCTCCGCCCGCTTTTCGACAAGATCGGCCCATGCCCGTCTAGATTGAGAGCGCGCCACGAGCAATGCTGACAAAGGGGCAATACTCGCATTTTGTCCGGCCTTAGGCAGTCAGCATATCAAATAAAAGAACATTAGCGTGCCGACCGAAAAACAACTCCGCGACATCTCTCGAGAGATCGCGTTCTGCTTCAAGTGGCTAGGTGCAAGACATCATTGATCGTCGCGAAGATCATCAGGGCCAGCAGCGCCGCAACTCCAACGCGCAGGCTCCACTTTTGCGCGACCGCCGAGATGGGACGACCACGCGCCGCTTCAAACAGGTAAAATAGAATGTGCCCCCCATCGAGCACCGGTATTGGAAATAGGTTAAACAGACCCACGGAAACGGAAAGAATCGCGACCAAATGCATCGATGCGAGAAAGCCGAATGCCGCAATCTGCCCAGATGTTTTAGCGAGTTTGATTGGGCCGGCAAGTCGATCAGCCGACTCGCGTCCGACAACCACATTGGATATATAGTCCAAGGTCTGATTGCAGATGTACCACGTCTCTTTCACACCCTGCCAGGTTGCCTGGATCGGACCAAAACGTTCTGTCTTCGTGTCTTGCGGCGCCGACGATTTGCGGAGACCGAGCTGACCAATACGATTGACGTTTCCAAGTACGTCTTTCACTTCGCGTAATTCGGGTATTGCCTCGATCAGAATCGGACTGCCTCTGCGATCGACCAAGATCCTAATCTTAATACCGGCGCTCGCACTGACGACGCGCACCAGATCGTCGAAACTGGTAATTGTATTGCCGTCAACGGCAACGATGAGATCACCCGGTTCGATACCGGCGACCGCAGCGGCACTGTTCGGTTGCACTGCCTCTACGCGCGCAACGCTCGTTTCTCTGCCGTGCCACATCAAAACGACGGCAAAAATTAGGATTGCCAGCAAAAAATTGGCTAGCGGTCCGGCAAAAACAATGGCGATCCGTCGACCGACGGTTGCGCCAAGGAAGGTCTCGTTAGGATTTCCCGCGTTCATTGAGTCGGCGCCCCCAATGCTCGCGCCGTTGCGGTCACCCAAGAATTTGACATAGCCGCCAAGCGGGATTGCACCAACCTTCCATCGCGTGCCGTGCCGATCATTGACGCCCACCAGTTCGCGACCGAAACCGATCGAAAACGTCGTCACCATGACACCGCACCAGCGGGCCATCAGAAAGTGCCCCAATTCATGAAAAAACACGACGATGGCCAAGATAAAGGCGAACGGCACCACATATCCTGCAAGCCAAAAAATCCATGCGCCAAAACTGCTAAGCAAAACCATGATTTCTTGATCTCCTTCGACCGGCCGACGATCCACCGCATTTTCGCTGCGTCATGGTTAACATATGATTCGGAGTTCTTCGGCACCCAACATCGGCCATTCGGCGCGCACCCCAAAGGGAAAAAATCACACGCGAGAAACGTTGATCACGCAAGGTAGCACCAAGGGTTACACCAGCTCCCGCACTTGATTTTGGTTTTGAAAAAGCATCTGGCTGGCCACCGCCACCAGAGATGAAAGAAAGGGTTCCGTGAAGGTATCCAAGATTAATCTGACCAAACGCGCTTCAGTCATTTTCTCAAAAAAACTTGGTCCAAAAAGCCCGGTCAGACCAAGATTGTTGCGTCTGCTCGGGCTCGATATTCAGACGGCCTGAGCCAGCGTGAGTCAGAAGAAAAGCGCCGCACAGGGGAATGCTGCTACTGTCGTGGAAATGATCCGCATGGCTGCGCCCCATCAACAACATCGCCCCGACACAAGCATCATAATGTCACGAATCGCGAGACTGCGGATCGCGTCAAAGTTTTGGTCGACTATCGCGATGATCAGCGTCCGCATTTTTTTCGCGTGATCATACTCCCGCCAATACGGAGAAACGCGGAGGTCGATCGAAATTCATCCGCCAGAATTCGACGCCAAGATAATGGGTACGGCCGCTATCAAAGATAAACGACGTGGATTGCGTCCGGATCAGTGGCTTGAACTGGTGACTGCATATCCTTGTCGACATAGCCGTCATAAATGAGGCTTGGTTCGTTCAAGCCATCCCACGGGCCGGCACTTTTCACTACGCGCGCAGTCTTATCCGGAAGCGCCGATAACTTCTCGATCAATTCAGCAACGGTCATTGCGCCCTCCCCAAGGGTAACGCCTGAACATGCCCTTCACTTCCGCCAACACGGCAGCGGTGCAATGATTCCTACCGCCACCAGCCCTGGACATTCTTTTGTAAGGCCGCCAACGAGGCCGAGCAAGCCTTAATCGACCATAGCGGCTGCATTCGCAGTGGATGGGATGCGGTCGCCAAGGCGGGCTGGGCGCAGCGCCTGAGACCGCTCCACGCCGCAAGCGCGCGACGGCTTACAGGATCGTGAAATGAAAAACCCGCCGGCAGAACCCGGCGGGGCTCGGAGGCTGGTGCCCTCGAGGTGGCGGCCTCAAGCCAACGTGAGGTCCCTTCTTAGGGCCGGCTTCCGCCATTACATGGTACTTGGACCTTTACCCCTGGCCTGACGGGAGCCGGATCATGACGAAGAAATTCGCTTTCTTGATTGTTGCCGGCTTGATGGGCTTGGCCGCACCGGCCTACGCGCAGTCCGTCAGAGTAATCACCGGTGACACTGAGCACATCTACGGACCTGGAGGACAGCTTCTTGACGACGATGCGCTCACAGCGCGGAATGAACGCGCCGAGAGGGCTAAGATGATCCTGAGGCAACGGGAAAGAGAAGATGCTATGCGCCAGCAGGAACTAGACGCCGCTGCCGCCCAGGCAGCCGCCGCCACAGCATATGATGAGCCATATGGCGCACAAGACGGATCATACTACGTTGGAACATTTCGCAGCCGGAAGGGTCGACACGTTAACTTGCGGCGCATTGGCACCGGCCCCGTTTCGGGCAACTCGTTGCAATTCAGACATGCGAATGCACGAGTACGTCGCTGATTAGAGAAACCAAACATTGCGCGCCTTCTCAAAACTCAAGCAGAGCGCACGCAAAAGATTTCATGATGATTGGGCTTCGTCAGTCGTCTTGTTCAAAACGGCGAGTTCATTTGCTGCCATATCAATCGAATGAGCACTCAAAGCGGCGTGGTGTTTTCTTTCAAGCTCCTCTTTTCTACGGCGCTCTACAGGACCGCATCGATCGCCTCGTCGGAGGAGCCAGCAATAGTCGATCGTTTCAATCTTGGAGAGACCGAGTACCTGTTCATCAAAGCCGAAGACAAATTCATTGTCGATCATCAAGCGCCCCCAAGCCTTCTCAACCCTAGATGTCGGCCGTTACACACTCGGCCGCCTGCCGATCCACCCGCCAGATGATCGGCGCCCCCTGCCCTGCTCAAACACTCGCGAGATCGAAATCGTCGCCAATTGGCCCGGAACAACAAGATTTTAGGTCGAACGCACCGGCCTTGTGGAGTCAAAATGCTGATCTCTGGGCAAAAACATCCGCGCCGTTGCCGGTGTGTCACAGAGCCTAGCGGTCAGGACTTGAGACTAGCGACAACCAACGGTTGCGGAAAAACGAGCGACATGTTTTTCCGGGGTAGAGCTACCGGACTGGAGGGCCAGCCGGGTGAGCACGCGCTCAACTTTGAGCGAATGGCGGCTGAGGAAAAGAATCAAAAGATCAAGGCCGTGTTTGAAAAACAGGCCGCCGCCACCATGCTGCACAGGCCATCACGATGCGGCAGCCTCGGCGAAATGACTTAGCTGGTCGCGGCTTAACCATCTCAGGAGGCTGAAACCCTCCTCGATTGTAATCGCACCGCGAGATAGAACCCGGACCAGCCGGATATGTGATTCCGGTGCGGAAACAGTACGCGCTTGGAAATACTCAACCAACAAAAGAAACGGCCCCAGCCGGGGGAAGCTGAGGCCGTCTTTGAGGGGCAGATGTACCGTATGGGGACGGCACACACTGGTAACCCGACAAATCGTTAACCGTTCCGTGTGGCCAGGAAACCGCCCCACAACGTTGAGGCCGAAGCGTCAAAGGCTGCGACAAACCGCCACTCCCGAATGGTTAAATCTGGGATGTTCCAGCCGGGAACCTATGTTTACTATCATATCGGCGCTTTTACGTAGGCGCTGTCGGGCGCTGCCTGAGCGCCGGAGAACTCCACTACCCTTGCCTCCGGCCCCGTCTGGCACGCATCCAGGCGGGGCCATTCATTTATCGGTGGCCTACTTTGATCTGACGAGTGGCCTAATTCGGCCAGCACCCGGAAACGGAAATGGCTCTGGCCCCTTTCCATCCCCTGAAAAGGTGAATGGTCGTCCCTTTAGAATTTTACGAGTGGCCCCTTTTCGGGGACGCCCATCCCGTAAGACTACCGAGATCGGTCTTTGTCATTGAACCTTGGTGCACATCGTGCAGACATATCGCTACCGGGGGATTGCGCTGTCCGGATTTAAACCAACGCCACCAGGCATTATTCAGCTTGGCGGCGTTGTGCGTTCTGGCCTGTAGTTCTCCGGGCCGTGAACATGGTTTCATACCGCCTCAGTTGGTTATTGTCCGTATTTGAGCGAACCAGTTAAAGTTCACTTTCATGGAACGGGACTCCACACCCCGGCCGCTCCCTAAGGAACCCCGCTGTGTCAAGTGCCGGGGCAAGATGCGGTGTTCATGCGTCGAGGAAGAAAAAGCTGGGTTCGTGCATCACGTCTACGAATGCACGAAATGCCGGAGTACGCAGAGTTTTGTCACCCCAGCATAGGCCGCCTCAATTGGCGGCCTCTTTCTGTTGATTGTCGGTGAACGATCTCTCGATCATGATGAAACAGCAGACTACAAGCGCGTGTTCAGATAACTGCTGTCATCCGATCTTGTGCGCTTTGTCGGCATCTTCTTTCAACCGATCGATGGCTTTAGTCACTCGTTCAAACTCATCTTCAGTGGTGCTCGGTCGTACGGTATCAGGTAAGTCATTCGGCGCTATCGCTGGCTCCGGCACTCTCGTTATCGCTACCTTCTGTGATGCTACCCCCCTCCGGTCGTCGACGATCTCGCGCGCTTCGACGATCTCGCTCGTTTCGTTGGCATCCGCTTTGAACCACTCGAGCTCAGCTTCAGTGGTGCTCGGTCGTACGGTATCGGGTAAGTCATTCGGCGTCATCGCTGGCTCCGGCGGTGTGTCCCCCTTCTGGCCGAACCGCCGCTGCCCGGCAACGATCTCGCGCGACCCATTGTGGGACTTCGGTGCAGCTTCATCTTCATTCGTGCGCGGATGTTTGGTTTCAGGTAAGTCTCTAGATGTTATCGCTGGCTCTGGTGCTTTAATTCGGCTTGGCTGAGCAGCGTTTCGGCCAGACAACCACGCCCTTAGCTCGACGAGGCGTAGCCGCTGCTCATCTAAATGAGCGCGCAGTTCGTTGACAAGTTCGCGCAGTTCCTTGATGTCTCTTTCGCGACCGATGGTGAGAAGTATCGTTAGTGCTTGCGCGACGGCGATTGCGATAACGGCAAAGGCAATTTCTAGATTGTTCATCCGACCTTCTCCGGTGGAATGCCCAGCTGCACGATGTAGACGCGGCCGCCGATGGGACCAACGAACTCCTGTCGTCGGATGCTCGCCCCCGTTCAAAGGGTGACATTGTAACGGCTGAATTGCGACCCGGAAGGGGTCAAAGGGGTCTACGAGCACTAAATTCGCAAACTGGTCGATGTCCTTTAATGGGATGGTCCGGCCGTGCTCCCGCCCCGCCAGCAATAGGATGCTCGGAAGGGGCGCCAACAAAGAGGCTGATGCCAAGGGCGCTCAGCAAACACGCGCATGAGGTCGTTAATTTCCGGCTCGTGGCCGCCATCCCACTCGGCGTCCGAGGTTTACGCCCACTGGTGTACTCGTAGCCACCCTTCTCAAAGTTTCGAAAAATCCCAACCTGTTCTTCGCGCGCGAGCTACCGCAACCCGTCGAATGGGCAATCGCAGACGACTATCAGCGCGGCGACGAGCCTCCGGGAACGCATTGGCGAGATGTATGGGGGGACCAGGTTGCGACATTTCCGGGACAGGTCGAACAACCGACAGACGTGAATATTATGAAGGCTGCACGCGCCGCAATCGCGAGAATTCAGGAGACGCGGAAGCCTGGCCGTCCTCCCAATAAGCCGATCGATTTCTTGCAGTCCTATTGGGCGATATTTTTCGCCGGAGCGGACAGCCGATACGTCGGCGCAACGAGCCAGTCATACGCCAGGGCAAGGCTGTCTTTGTTGAAGGCGGCCCCATCTATGATTTTCTCGACGCGTTTTGAAACCGCTTCGGCTATACCTCCGCCAGCAGCACGTAGCGCCGGTAACCACCGAGACAATCGTGCGGTTGATCACCGAGGATTTCCCGAAAGCTAACTAATGTTGTGAGCGGAGCACCATTAGTTCCTATACACGAGACAGCTGCCTCCAATCGATTCCAGCCGCGAGCAAAGCTGCTTGGCGCGATCGCGCGTTGATTCCGCTACACGTATTAGGTACCACGGTGCAGACCCGTGACCTGTCATTTGGCTTTTAATAATCGTGGGTGCGCGATCACCGAGTACGGCTGAAAATCGTTTCTGAAGTTGCTTGTAGTCAGAAAGCGCCTTGGCTTCCGACCAACTACCAATGAGTTGAAGACCCCAGGGTCCCCAGTTAGTTCTTTCTTCAACGCTAACGGCGATTCGCCGGATCGATGGAACGCTGTTAGCTATTTCGCTGCAGGGCAACCCGTTTCGGAGATCTACTTGATCCTCAACGGGGCCGTGGGCCCATTCGTCGGCTGGTCTTCCTGTGATGATGCGTACGTATGCTCGTGTCTCGCTAGGCAATTGCCCCCGGCCGGCAAGCCAGTCCTGAACACGCCTTGGGCCGGCGTTATAGGCTGCGGCATCTCCCTACCCGATTGTTCCCACAACCGGACTCTCGCAAAATCCATTTCGCTCCTGCTTCCTCGATACATACCCGGCACATCCCGTGCCGGCACCGAGGACCCCGACCATGAGTGACGATAAATCCTCCCGCAACAAGACCTAGCGCTTCGCCTTGCGCAGACGGACGCCGGGGCCTCCGCCGTTTTCTACGATAAACTCAACACCGGCCTTTTTTAAAGCGTTCGCTATTGCAACTATGGCATCCTCTGACACCCGGATGCCCCCGTCAGCTTCTGCTCGTTTGACGGTAGGAACAGATAGGCCGGCAGCAGATGCAACGTCGGTCTGCGACCATCCAATGAGTGCCCGACCAGCACGAATTTGCGAAGGGTAAAACAAATCGCTTGATCCTTTTAGATCATAGTGTATGATCCCTTTGTATCAGAGAAATTGGATTCGGAGCAAACCACAAATGACTAACAACACCAATTCGGTGAACGGCGGAGCTTTGCCCAGCATTAGGCCTACCTCCGCACTAGCCCGCGACCGCCGCCAGTTCATTGGCGGCTCCGATGCCCGGATCATCATGGGCAAAGACGAGAAGGCCTTGTTGCGGCTGTGGCGGGAAAAGCGCGGCGAGGAGCCTCCGCTCGACCTTTCGGACGTTCTGGTCGTTCAGCTCGGCCTGGTCACCGAGGATCTCAACCGCCGCTGGTACGAACAAAACTCCGGGCACCGGATCTCCGACGTCCAGCGTCATGCGATCCACCGGACCATGCCCTGGATGGCCGCGACGCTGGATGGGCTGGTCAAGGAGACCGGCGCAGTGTTCGAGGCCAAGTTCATGTTGCCCTGGAGCTTCTCTGAAGAGGCGGCCGCGGAGAAGCATATGGCCCAGCTCCAGCACAACATGCTGGTCGCGGGCACCAGGAAATCGGTGCTCTCGATCATCAATGGCGGCGGCAAGTGGATCGAATTGTCGATCGAGGCCGACCCGATCTACCAGACCATCCTGATTGCCGCTGAGAAGGCCTTCTGGCGGGCAGTCAAAACAGGCGAAACCCCGGCGCTGTTCGATTGCGAACCGCCAAAACCGCGGATCGAAGCGGTAAGAGTCGTCGACATGAACGCCTCCAACTCCTGGGCCGAATTTGCCGGGCTATTTTGCGAAACCCGGGACGCCCATGCCAATCACGAGCGGGCCAAGAGCGAGCTCAAGGGGCTGATGCCGGAGGATGCCAAGGAGGCGATGGGGCACGGCATCCGGGCGAAACGCTCAAAATCGGGGGCGGTCAGCTTCGATCTCGTCGAGATGGAGGCTTCCCATGCATCGCTCCAGTGAGAACGTCGCCGCCATCGCAACGGCGCTGGCAAAAGCCCAGACCGAACTCTCCAATCCCGAGAAGGCGATGATTGGGACCATCTACAACGCCCGATCCGACAGCCAGCAGAGCTTCCGCTACGCCTCGTTATCGAGCGGCCTCGACATCATCCGGAAGGTTCTAGGAAGCCAGCAGATTGCCGTCACGCAGACCACCGACATCGACCGAACAGGAGGAACCGTCAATCTCACGACAGTTCTCCTGCATACTTCAGGAGAGTGGATCTCATCGGACTGGCCGGTCTGCCAGCTATCGGAGACTTCGGCACCGCGCCGGATGGGAGCGGCGCTGACATACGCCCGGCGCTACGCGCTGTTCACCATGGTGGGGATAGCCGGCGAAGACGATCTCGACGCCCCCGATTTCGCCAACGACCAACCTAAAGTAGGCAGCACGACAGAAGCTGGTCTTTCTCCGAACTCCGGAATTGAGCGCGGAACCGTCCGTTCAAGCCAATCCCGACCCGCCAATTCGGCCACATCGGCGGTCGGTCAAAAACTCAGCGCCGAGAGGTCGGCCGCTGCCAGGGCGCAACTTATCCAGGAGATCCAAACCCTGCCGGAAGACAAACTGCAGTCTCGGGCGATCGCCATCCTGAAGGTCAAGAATCGTCTGTCAGCGGATGATGCAAAACAGGTCGAGGAAGCCTTCGCGGCAAGGATGGCTCTGCAAGACGCATCGCCGGAAGCCCCGGTGACGGAAGAGCCTGCCTCTCCCCCAACCAACCCAAGTCAACCCGAAACGCCCGTGGCATCAACGGACGCGGTCAAACGACCGAGGGGTCGCCCCAGAAAGGCCAACACCGCGAACGATCGCTCTGCTGCCCTTCCGGTCGCCTCTCCGATCGACGACAACCCCTCGGTTTCGATCGACCAACACGCCGACGCAGCTCCCGCCAAGATCGACAAAAGCAAGCTGACGTTCGGCGAGCCGCGACGACTGCGCGATAAAGCCCATCTCAAATTCGTGGCTTCCCAGCCATGTCTCATCTGCGCGAGAAGCCCCGCTGACGCCCACCACCTCAGATTCACCCAACCGCGGGCGATGGGACTAAAGGTAAGCGACGAGTTCACGGTACCCCTGTGCAGGATTCATCACAGGGACGTCCATAGCCACGGAGACGAAGTCGCCTGGTGGGAACGACGCGCTATCGATCCCCTCGCGACATCGCGGCTGCTCTGGGTTTCGACCCGGCGTATTGGATGAGGGCAGCTAAGGGAGTAATGAGATCGCCCTGAACTCACGCCGGCGCGTTGGCGCCTCGGCCGACGACGCAGGCGGTTTTTGTTGCGGGTCAACCCCTTCGGGCGTTATGATTTGTCGAAGACTGCGGCAAGGAAGCTGCGGGGCAAGCCGTAAGACTGCCTTTTCGTCGATGAACTCGACGTCCCTGCCCTCAAGCAAAGGGCGGGTCGCCAGGTTGTCCCGCGCACGCAGCTTTTGTTCAACAGATTTGCAGAGTTCGATGTCGTGCCGAGACATGTCCGGTGCGATGTCGCCATGCTGGAAGAACGACAAAATCCGTTCGATCCGAGCGGCACGCTGAACCGCCTCGTGTCGCTTGGCACGCTGCGAAGCGGTGCGCTGTCGCGCGAGTTTATTGACCGCCGGGCGGCATCGGCTTCCGAAGTGAGAATCGCAATGAGGCTATTGCGATCGATGTTGACCAGCGAGTTCAAGAGAGCGTCGAGGTCACGCATTTTTATTGTTCCGATATTCGCTAGCGGAAGTCCGGCTTTTCCGCCACCCCAACGAAATTCTATCTCCGTTTAGAATGCCGTGATTTGCGGAACCGCACTCCCATCCCAACGCCGTTCTCGTCGAGAAACCCTAGCCCAGCTGCTTCAAGCGCACGCTGCAATTTTTTTGACGGCGCCTCCTCAGAAACATTGGGGCCGAAGCCGCCATCGACGCGCTCAACCATCGGTAAGGACAGGCCAGCTCGTACCGGTTCTTCTCACAGGCAATTCAGAAGATCGCTTAGTCTAGCGCCTGTACTCCGTTCTTGCGTCTCCCGGGCCACGGACGGAAGTGAGTCGCTCATTTGCATCGAACTCATTGAAAAGATGGCTAAACAGCCGTCCCAACCGATTGATCGCCCATTTAATCGCAGCGGACACGGTTCGATACCGATTTTCCGAGCGTTTACGTTATGCCATGCTTGTGGCGGCAGCAGCCGATCCTGGCTCTGCTTGCTCATCTTTCCCGCAGCATCTCTTGCTTATATCGAGCGAGCGGCGACATCAGATAACTGATGATCCGGCGCGAGCCCGTTTTGATCTCGACGGTAACGGCCATGCCAGGCGAAAGATTGACGAGCTTTTCGTCCACTTGCATCTGCGTGCGATCGAGCGAGACGCGCGCCGCATAGTTCATCTCCTGGCCCTTAGGCTCACTGCTGGTGGTCTCGGTGCCCGGCGTCTTGTCGTTGGATTTGTCCTGGGGCTTATCTCGGGTGATGGCGTCCTGGGAGACGTTGATGACCTCCCCGTGCAGCAGCCCATAGCGGGTGAAACTGAAGGTGTCGACCTTGACCTCGGCTGCCTGGCCGGCGTGAACGAAGCCGATGTCGCGGTTCGATACCATCGCTTCGATTTCGAGGTGGCTGTCGCGCGGCACCACGGCGAGCAGGGCTTGGCCCGGGGTCACCACTCCGCCAACGGTGTGTACCGCCAGTTGCTGCACCACACCCTCTACCGGCGCGGTGAGCACTTGCAACTTTGTCCGCTGCTCAGCCTTGATGACGTCCTGGGCTAGACCAGCGGCCTTCTGTTCGGCCTTGGCAAGCTCCTCGTACCTGGTGCGGCGGTATTCGGCAGCGGTCTGGGCGCGGGTTTCAGTGAGAGCTGCCACGGCCGCGTCGGCTTCCTGGTATTTGCTCTTTTGCACAAGAGCTTCCTGCTGCATGCCGACGAGGTCCTGGTACTCCGTGAGATATATCACTTTGGATCCCAGGTCTTTTTCGTAAAGATATTTGCGAATATCGACCTTTTGCGTCAGGACCGGGATGGTGGCCTCGATTTTGCCTACCGCAGCCGTGATCGTGTCGCGCTCTGCCTCTTTTTGCTTCAACTGCCGATCAATTGCCGCCAGCTTGCTCTGGTGTTCGGCCACTTGGCTCAGCAGAAATTGCTTGTTCATTTCGATGAGCGACGCGCTCGCGCCTTCCGGTGGATGGAAGTCTTCGAACGGATCGACGCGCTTCGACAATGCGGCGCGCAGCCGGGCGACTTCGAGCCCGGCGGAAATGAAATCGCTCTTGAGATGGTCGCGCTCGGCCTCGGTCATCGTTGGATCCAGCTCGATCAGGACTTCGCCGGCCTTGACGCTCTGCCCGTCGCGAACATAGATCGCGCTAACAACGCCAATCTCGAATGGCTGAACGATCTTGGTGCGGCCGCTCGGAATAATTTTACCCGTGGCGGTTGCGACAATATCGACGGTGCCAAAACAGGCCCACGCCAGCGCCAGGCAGAACAGACTAATCACCGTGATTCCGATCGCCCTCCCGATCGGCGAGGGCGGCGTCTCGACGATCTCGAGCGCCGCCGGCAGAAACGCAAGTTCATGCTCGTTACGGCGGACAACTTCCTTTTTCGGAAACGGTATGATTTTCTGAGGCGCGGTCATTGTTGGATGCCCGCCTGAAGGTAGTGCAGCTTAGCATAGCGGCCGTTACTACGGATCAGTTGGTCATGGCTGCCGTCTTCGACGATGCGGCCGCGTTCGATGGTGATGATGCGATCGGCGTGGCGTACCGTGGACAGCCGGTGGGCGATGATGAAGACCGTGCGGCCGGCGGAGATTTCTTTCATGTTCTCCTGGATCGCCCGCTCGCTTTCGTAGTCGAGCGCGCTGGTCGCCTCGTCGAAGATCAGGATGCGGGGATTCGACATCAGAGCGCGGGCGATCGCAATGCGCTGGCGCTGACCGCCGGACAGGCTGCTGCCGCGCTCACCAATAATGGTATCGTAACCCTCGGTCAGTTCCAGGATGAAATCGTGGGCGCCGGCGAGCTTGGCCGCCGCAATGATCCGCTCCATCGGTACGGCCGGGTCGGCAAGTCCAATATTCTCGGCGACCGAACAGTTAAACAGCACATTCTCCTGCAGCACCACCCCGATCTGGCGCCGCAGCCAGGGCAGATCGACCATGGTCAGATCTACCCCGTCAACCAACACTCGCCCGCTCTCCGGGACGTAGAGCCGTTGTACGAGTTTGGCGAGGGTGCTCTTGCCGGAGCCCGAAGACCCGACGATCCCCACGACTTCGCCCGGGGATACACTGAAGCTTACGTCGTGTAAAACTTCCGAAGCATCGACGCGGTAGCGAAAGGTCACGTGCTCGAAAGTAACCTGGCCGCGGATCGCCGGAAGCGCGGCACGCCCGGGACTGAGGCTCGGCTCCGGCATGGTGTTGAGGATGTCGCCAAGTCGCGCCACGGAGAGGCGCGCCTGGTGAAAGTCTTGCCACATCTGCGCCAAGCGCAACACCGGCGCACTGACTCGGGAGGCCAGCATATTGAAGGCGACGAGCTCGCCGACGGAAAGATTGCCTTCGATAACGAGCTTGGCGCCGAAATACAGGATCAAAACGATCGTCACCTTGTTGACGAGCTGCACGGCCTGGCTTGCCGTGTTGTTGAGGCTGATGACACGGAAGCTCGCCGCGACGTAGCCAGCGAGCTGCTCCTCCCAGCGGCGCTGCATTTGCGGCTCAACCGCCATCGCCTTCAGCGTTTCAACGCCAGTGACGCTTTCGACCAGGAAAGCCTGGTTCTCGGCACCACGGCGGAATTTCTCGTCGAGCCGGCGGCGAAATGCCGGCGTCGCGCCAACGGAGATCGCGATATAGACCGGAAACGCGCCGAGCACGACGAAGGTCAATTGCGACGAATAATAGAACATCACCGCAAGGAACACGAAGGTGAAGAACAGGTCGATGACCAGGGTCAGCGCCGAACTGGTGAGAAACTGGCGGATGTTCT
>Ga0193751_1000457_pt1 | contig 32042 bp, 29 predicted proteins | sample L1c2metaG_FD_143050 | JGI IMG/M metagenome (GOLD analysis project Ga0193751, IMG submission 143050) | Soil microbial communities from a riparian zone of the East river system, Colorado, United States - L1c2 | ecosystem: Environmental > Terrestrial > Soil > Riparian zone | place: USA: East River...
CGGCCCAATAGACCGTCCCGGCCTGGCCTCTTCTCCCCTTGAGGGAGAAGACGGGAGATGAGGGGTAAGGCCCCGAGCGACAGTACACCCGCTCGGCGATGCGACACGCCGCGCGCCTTCACCCCTCACCCTAACCCTCTCCCTCAAGGGGAGAGGGAACTAAGCGATGCGCTATCTGCCGGCAATTCCGCCGGTCTCCCACAAAGCCCGGAACCTGGCTGTTGAGTTGTCTCCGCGGCCGCGGGCCCGGCGGCGCCAGGTTCCGCCGCCAGCGCCCACTCGGCCGCTACATCGCGACTTCTGCTGCGCCGCCGTCAGGGGCCCAGTACGATGCTGCGCGGGACGCCCACCCGGCTGCGGCCGGTTATCGAGTCCTGCGCATCACGAACGATGAGCTCACGGCGAACCCGGAATCCGGTCTCGCACTTATCCAAGCGGCGGCCCAATAGACCGTCCCGGCCTGGCCTCTTCTCCCCTTGAGGGAGAAGACGGGAGATGAGGGGTAAGGCCCCGAGCGACAGTACACCCGCTCGGCGATGCGACACACCGGCGCCTTCACCCCTCACCCTAACCCTCTCCCTCACAAGGGGAGAGGGAACTACGCGATGCGCTATCTGCCGGCAATTCCGCCGGTCTCCCACAAAGCCCGGAACCTGGCTGTTGAGTTGTCTCCGCGGCCGCGGGCTCGGCGGCGCCAGGTTCCGCCGCCAGCGCCCACTCGGCCGCTACATCGCCGACTTCTACTGCGCCGCCGTCAGGGGCCCAGTACGATGCTGCGCGGGACGCCCACCCGGCTGCGGCCGGGTATCGAGTCCTGCGCATCACGAACGATGAGCTCACGGCGAACCCGGAAACGGCGCTCGCAGGTATCCAAGCAGCGGCCCAATAGACCGGCCCGGCCTCTTCTCCCCTTGAGGGAGAAGACGGGAGATGAGGGTAAGGCCCCGACGAGCGAGGGAGAGGAGGCCGGGGGATGAGGGGTGCACCGGAAGGTGACGGAGCAGACGCTATCCTTGTCCCATGACGAAGCAGCCGCGCAAAACGCGTCGCGGTGACGGTGCCGCCGAGCCGCGGCGGCGGGCCGCGGCGGACCTCATCCCGGCGATCACGCAGCGGATCGTCGCCGGCTTTCAGCCGCTGAAAATCCTGCTTTTCGGCTCGCAGGCCCGCGGTGACGCCGGCCCGTGGAGCGACGTCGACCTGCTCGTGGTCCTACACGAAGCGCCTGACACATGGCAGGCCAAGCTCGACGTGCTCGATTCGCTCCGCGACCTGCACGTCTCGGCCGACGTCACCGTCACGACGCCCGAGGAGATCAGGCGTCGCGGCGACCTCGTCGGCACCGTCCTGCGGCCCGCCCTGCGTGAGGGGAGAGTGCTCTATGAGCGGGAGGGAGACAGCCACATTCCGGAGGCTACGCCGGTGAGCGAAGAGGAAATACGCAAAGAGGTCGAGCTCTGGCTGGTCTTTGCTGAGGACGACATGACGCTCGCCGAGCGCGTCATCGACCAACTGGACATCATGCCGCGGCAGTCTGGCTTTCACGCCCAACAGGCGGCCGAGAAGGCGCTGAAGGCCGTCTACATCTTTCTACAGATCCAGTATCCGTTCAGCCATGATTTGGACGAGTTGCGCAATGGCCTCCCGGCCGGCTGGGGCCTCAGGGAGGAGTATCCAGACCTTAGGGAGCTGTCGATGTGGGCCGGCGAGGCGCGTTACCCCGGCGCTCAGACGGCCAACACCCGCGACGACGCGCGACGCCACGTGCAGCAGGCGCGGGCGCTGCTGACGTCGGTACGGCGGGAGCTGGGGGCGCGGCGGGCGCGATGAATCGCGCCCCTACGGGCTGGGCGCCACGGGAGCGGCACGGCGGGCGCGATGAATCGCGCCCCTACGGGCTGGGCGCCACGGGAGCGGCACGGCGGGCGCGATGAATCGCGCCCCTACGGTAGGTGCGGATACGGCGGCTCCTCGTGTTTGAGCTCGTACGCTGCTGGATTGTCGAGGATGTACTGGCGTACGCGATGCAGGTCGGCGTCAGCACGCACCACGTGTTCGTAATAGTTGCGCTGCCAGGCGAACTCTGGCTGCCCCGATACGCGGATTAATCGTGCGCTCACGGCTTTAAAGACGCGAACCACCTCTCCGAGCGTAGGGGCGGGATTCATCACGCCCGCACCCGGTTCCGTAGGGGCGGGATTCATCACGCCTGCGCTCCCCGGTTCCGTAGGGGCGGGATTCATCACGCCCGCACCCGCGAGGTGCACGATTCCATGTACGTGATCCGGCATGACGATGAACTGATCGACGGTCACGCCCGGGAAGCGCCCAGGCAGCGACTGCCAGACCGAGCGTATGATCTCGCCGGTGTCGTTAAGCTCCACGGTCGCGTCGCGGATGACACCGAAGACGGGGGCTCGGTCCTTTGTACTGACTGTGACGAAGTAGGCGGCCGGCTGCCGGTAGTCGTAGCCGCGGAGGCGTGGCGAGCGGCGGTTGGGTCTTGGCCCGGTCATGGATCGGAGAGTCGCACGGGAGCCCGATGCGCGCAAGCGAGCCGCCCAAACACGGGGGGCGGGCGCGATGAATCGCGCCCCTACGGGGAGGACGCGATTCGTGCCAAAGAGCCAGGCGTGCTTGCGCGGGTTACGCGCAAGGATGGGTGACCCTTCGAGTGAAAGAGCAGGGGACAGGAAACAGGTAATCCCCCTGTTCCCCGTCCTCTGTAACCTGTCCCCTTCGCCCTATGGCCCGTACGTAAACCGGTCGGCCACACTGGTGACGCTGGTCGCGCCGCCGGCCGTCACCGTCACATCCACGACACCGCTGCCGGCTGGGCTCGTGGCCGTGCACTGGTTGGTGTGACCGCACTTGACGTTGGTGGCAGCCACACCGCCGAAGCTGATGCCCGTCGCCCCGGTGGCCTGGCTGAAGCCGCTGCCGTTGACCGTCACCGTCGTCCCGCCGGCCGAGGGCCCGCTCGCCGGGCTGATGCTCGTCACGGCCGGCGGAGTGTAGCTGAACTGATCGGCGGCACTGGTGGCGCTCGTCACGCCGGCGACGGTTACCGTCACGTCCACAGTACCGCTACCGGCCGGGCCGACCGCGGTGCACTGGGTGCTGGAGCAGGAGACTTGGGTTCCTGCCGCGGCGCCAAAGCTGACGCTTGTCGCGCCGGTCGTCTGGCTGAACCCGGCGCCCTTGATCGTCACTTTTGTCCCGCCGGCCGAGGGCCCGCTCGTCGGGCTGATGCTCGTCACCGCCGGAACGATGTACGTAAACTGGTCCGCCGAACTGGTGGCGCTCGTCAGGCCGGCTACGGTCACGGTCACGTCCACGACGCCGCTGCCCGCCGGGCCGGCGGCCGTGCACTGGCTCGTGCTGCCGCATTTGACGTTCGTAGCCGCGACACTGCCGAAGCTGATGCTCGTCGCGCCCGCTGCTGTGCCGAAGCCCGAGCCCTTAATTGTCACGCTCGTCCCGCCGCCGGCCGGTCCGCTGGTTGGGCTGATGCCCGTCACCGCCGGCGGCATGTAGGTGAACTGGTCGGTGGAGGAAGGGGTGACGCTGCCCGCCGCTCCGGCCACTGCCGCGGCGCCGCCGACCGACAGCGTCACGTTCACGATGCCGCTGCCGGCCGGGCTGGTCGCGGTGCACTGGGTCGTGTTACCGCACTTGACGGTCGCGGCGGCGACGCCGCCGAAGCTGACCGCCGTCACGCCGGTCGCCGTGCTGAATCCGGAGCCGGTGAGAATGACGCCCGTCCCACCGGCGGAGGGCCCGCTCGCCGGACTGATGCCCGCCAGCGTCGGAGCCGTGTAGCTGAACTGGTCTGCAGCGCTGGTGGCGCTGGCAGCTGTGCCCACGGCCACCGTGACGTCCACGGTGCCGCTGCCGGCCGGGCTGGTCGCCGTGCACTGCGTCGTGCTACCACACCTGACGTTGCTGCCCGCTGTGCTGCCGAAATTGGCGCCCGTGCCGCCGCCGGCGGTGCTGAAGCCCGTGCCGTTGATCGTCACGCTCGTGCCGCCGGCCGAGGGCCCGCTGGCCGGGCTGATGCTCGTCACCGTCGGAGCTGCGGCCGCGACATAGGTGAACTGGTCGGCGCTGCTGGTGGCGCTCGTCATGCCGCCCACGGTCGCCTTGACGTCGACCACTCCCGGCTGCCCCGCCGGGCTCGTCACCGTGCAGGAGCTCGTGCTACCGCAGCTCACCTGCGCCGCCGTGTTGGCGCCGAAGCTGAAGCTCGTGCCGGACGTGCCGACGGCGAAGCCGCTGCCGTTGACCGTCACCGCGGTCCCACCGGCGACGGGTCCGCTTACTGGGCCGATGTTCGCTACTGCCGGCCCGGCGCCATTCGCTGTAACCGTGAAGATCGCCGTGCCGTTCGGCGTCCCGACCCCACTGGGCCCGTCGAAGCCAACCTCGCCGGTACATAGATATGTGCCGCAGCTTCCGTTGCTGCCGCTTGTAATATCGAACACTGAGGACGACGTAGGGTGCGGGTAGCCGCTGCCGACAGTCACGCCCGCGAGGGCATAGATAGAGGCGACGATCGGCGAGGCGACGCTCGTGCCGCCGACGACCCACCAATTCTGGTAAGAGTAGATCCAGACACCGGAGTTCGGGTCGGCGACGGCCGAGACGTCGGATACCGTGCGCAAGCCGCAGCCCGTGTCGTGCTGCCAGCTCGGCTTGGGCTCGAAGAAGCTGCAGCCGGAGCCGGCTCCGCTCCAGACTGTCTCCGTCGCGCTGCGGGTGCCGCTGTTTGTCGCCTGCACGAGGCTGGTGCCGCCGACGGCGGTCACATACTGCGAGGCGGCAGGAAACTGGACGCCGTAGCCGTAGTCGCCGGAGCTGGCGGTGATGAGGATGCCGGGGTGGTTGTAAAAGCTCGCCTCGTCGGCCGTCTCGCCGCTGTATTCCCAGCCGCCGTAGCTGTTGCTGATCGCGACTGCGCCCAGGCGGGCCGCTGTGTTAACCGCCGCGCCGAGGTCCGTGATGTTGCTCGAGTCGGCCTCGACAAGAACGATCTTGCAATTGGGGCAGATGGCGCTGACCATGTCGAGGTCCAGCGCGATCTCCTCCGCCCAGGCGCCATCCATTTGCGGGTAGGGCCCCGTCGCGCCGGCCTGGTTGAGCTTCCGGAAGCAACCATTCGCGCTGCTGCAGGGCGGCAGGCCGAAGTACGAGCGGTAGTACGCAAGATCGCTCTCGATGCTCGGACCGTCGTAGGCGTCGACGATGGCCACCGTCTTGCCGACGCCGGAAGTCATTGAAATCTGCGCGAGGTTGTAGGCCGACTGCAGATAGGACGGATCGTAGGCGCCGTTGCTGCCGATTGTGCTGCCATAGGGGTTCGCGCCCTCTGGCGACACCCCCGGCACGCTTCTACGCGGTTTGGGCACTGCGCTGTGGGCGGCCGCGTCCGTCCGGACTTGGGCGTTGCAGCGGGCTGCGCCGTGCGGGACCGGACCGCCGCAAACGGGGCCGTGCGTCTTGGCAATATGGGCATCCGGCGGTCCCGGGGGTGTCTGAGCCAGCGCGGGCCGCGTACCAACGAGGGCGCCGCTGCCGGCGAGGATGCTGAGCAGAATGGCGAATGCGAGAAGACGGCGTGTCATGCGGTACCTCCATGCTGCGACGGCGGACGCAGGCGTCCGCACGCACGGCCGAACGGCGTCTCCCCGCCGCACATCCGTGCTGGGCGGGAGCCCGCGCTCGGCTTCTCAGGCCGTGGGGATCAGGCGATCTCCACAGACCTGCCGAAGGGTTTGCCTGGTGTCAGTTGGTTGGGGTGCGGCTAGTGCAGGCGCGAGGAAGCAGGCATAGCAGTCTCCTTTTCAAAGTGTGGCCACTCTGAAAGAACTGCCCACCCGCACAGCGCTTTCGCAGTGGCTTTCGGCGGTCCGGCTGCCCGTCAGGACTGAGGTCTGAGTGCTGGGGACTGAGTGGCGATGGCGGCTCAGTCCTCAGTCCTCGTTGCTCAGTCCCGGTGTGGGCCCGTGACTTTGCGGCCCCGCCTTTCGACGGGTGTGCCGTTTCGAGCTCTGCGCTCACCTGTAACTATCGGCGCAAGACGCCGCGACATGAGGGGTATGACCTGCAAGTTCAAGATCCACGGATGCCTGTCAGACTGTGATGCCGCAGCGATCTACCTTAGGGGTGACGCAACATTTATGTCTTGTTATATAATGAGATTGAAGGAGGGATTGTGATGCAGCCGTCACACTACGCGGTTCTCGAGATCCCCTCAACGGCGTCGCGCACGCAGGTCCGGGCTGCGTACATCCGGCAGACCGGCCGCACCCGCAATGGCGAGCTCCCAGCTTCGCAGGCGCCGCTGATCGAGACCGCCTACGTGACGCTCGACAATCCGGGCGCGCGCGTGACCTACGACGTGGACCTTGCAGAGCGCTTGAGGAGCAGGTCTTCCGGGCTGGACCTCCTGGCGTCCCAGTCTCGCGCGCTCAAGCGCTTTGGTCCGCTCTCCTTGCGCGAGGCGGCCCTGGTCGCTGCCCCAGCAGCGCTGGTCGCGACGTTCGCCCTCGTTATGGCGGTCCTTCCCTCACCGGGGCGGCATCGCGAGGTCGCGCCGCCACCGTCCGCCCTCTACCAGGTGCCCGCTCAGGCGCCCGCCGCGCCGGCGGAGGCGCCGCAGCCACGCCCGCCCGGCGCACGCTCGCCGGCCGCCATCGAGCCGCCGGAGGTGGCCGCGCCGGCATCAGAAGAACCCGCCGGCGCACCGGAGCCGGTCGCCCCTAGGCAACGAGCGGCCCCGCCTCCCGTGCGACGGCCCGTGGCCGTCACGCGGAGCACGGCTGACCTCGCGCGGCGTACGCCCGCATTCGCGCCGCCGGCACAGGCGGCTGCGAACCCCCCAGCCACGCAGCAGGCCGCGGCGGTGGCCGGGCCGGCGCCGATCGTCAGCCACAGCGCTCCATCGCCGGCGCAATCTTCGCAGTACGGAAAGACGATGGCGCGGCCGGCGTTCCGGATCCCGGGACGGTACTGCCGCGACGCCAGTGGCGGTGAGATCTACGTCTCCGCCGGGGCACCACTTCCCGGCGGCGCAAGCTGCCAGTAGCAGGGCTGAAATACGGTGCACGCTCTCTCAAGGTTCGACGGGCTCAGAGCCAGGGCGCGAATCGGTGGAACCGGTTGCGGGCGGGTTTGAAACCCGCCCCTACGGGGATACGGACGGCGATTTCTTCACAAGCTCTCACCATGAGCGGAATCTCAATCCGCTCATCATGAGCCTGTCGAAGGACGCCCCGACGAGCTTTTCAGCACCCTGCTAGAGGCGACACCCGCGCCCCCGCCTGCCGCGATATTCTAACGATCTTCTTTGCTTGCTATTGCACCGATTGCCCCGTTTGCGGGGCTACATTGTCGTGGAAGCCGCTCGACGCCGGCGCGGTTGCCGGTTCTGGCGGACGGCTTCAGACGCGCGGACGTTCCGTGCGCACTGCGGGCCCTGGAGGCGGGAAGGTCCCAGGCGAGCTGGAGACGATGCAGGAATACGACGACGAAGCAGCCATAGGGGCGCCCTCACGGACACCGATCGAGGCGCTCATCGCGGAGACCGCTCGCCGCGAATTGGCCAACGTGCGCGAGCGCTACGTCCGCCTGCGGCTGCAGTTCGATACGCAGGGAGTGGCTGAGCTGCTGGTTCGCGATCTCCCCTTCCTGCTCAGCGAGGTTGAGCTCCTCCACACTGCTTCGGAACGCAAGGACGAGACTATTTTCGCGCTGCGCGACGAGCACAACTCGCTCGAGCTGGCCTCCCGTGCGCTTCAATCCGCGATCCAGCAGCAGCGGGGCCGGCTCGAGTCGCTGGAGAGACAGGTGCAGGAAGCGCCTCAACAAGACTCCGAAGCCGCGCGCCCACCCCGACGGTCAAGGCCCGCGGAGGAGCTATGAGGAAGCGGTGGAGCTCATTTCGTCAGGCGGTGTGGAGCTCCACGTGCCGTTGAGGTCATCGGCTGGGACGGGATGCGAAATGTAGTGGCCCTGGGCGCAATCGCAACCGACGTCCGCCAAGATCGAGTATTGCTGCCTCGTCTCAACCCCTTCGGCCGTGACTCGAATGCCGAGCGCGTGCGCCATCGCGATGATGGCTTCGATGGCGGCGGCGCCGGCCGCGCCGGCTCGAAGGCTCCGCACGAACGCGCCATCGATCTTCAGCCAATCTACGGGAAGTTGGTGGAGGCAGTTCAGCGACGAGAATCCCGAGCCGAAGTTGTCGACGGCGATCGATACGCCGAGCGCCTTGAGCGCGCCGAGTGTGGCAACGGCCGTCCGAGGGTTTTGGATGATCGTCGTCTCGGCAATCTCGAGCTGCAGCGCGCTGGGCTCGAGGCCTGCGACGTCGAGCGCTGAGCGCACCTGCCGCATGAGGTCCCGTTGCTCGAACTGACATGCCGAGAGATTGACACTCACGGACGGCCGCGTTCCCGCTGTCAGTAGCGGCCAATCCCTGGCGTGGCGACAGGCTTCCATGAGTGTCCAACGGCCGATCATGAAAATCGCCCCGGTCTCTTCAGCAAGCGGAATGAAACTGTCGGGTTGCAACACCGGCCTGCCCGGACGTTGCCAGCGCATCAGGGCTTCAGCCCCAACGGCAGAACCGCCTTTCAGCTCCACGATCGGCTGGTACACGAGCTGCAGCTCGCCACGATCGAGCGCGCCCTGCAGGGCCGTCCGCAGCTCCTGTCGCTCGACGGCCGCTTCACCCATTGCCGGCGTGAACAACGCCGCCTGGCTCTTTCCCAGGGCCTTTGCCTGGTACAGAGCGACGTCCGCCTCCCGCATCATGTCCCCGGGCGGGCGGGCGCCCGACTCCCTTCCCCTGAAGGCAATGCCGGCGCTTACGCTCACGAACATGCCCTGACCGCCGCTCGTGGGGGCATGCTCGAGCTCCGCGATGATGCGGCGCGCAGCAGTGACGGCCTCACTCGGGTCAGAAATGCCGCTGAGTAACACGGCGAACTCGTCACCGCCCAGCCGCGCAACCATCTGCTGCGGCGCTATGCAAGAAGCGATCCGCTGAGCGACGATCTTCAGCACTTCGTCCCCGGAGTCATGGCCAAGGCTGTCATTAACGAGCTTGAAGCCGTCCAGGTCCAGGGACAGCACGGCAATGCCGCGGGCGCGCTCTTCGGGGCGCGCCGCAATCCTGCTGAGATGCTCCTGGAACAGCGTGCGGTTTGGCAGCCCGGTCAATGGGTCCGTGAGCGCCCGCTGACGTAGGAGCTCCTCGCTACGGCGGAGGCCGTCTACCAATTGACAGCGTTCGAGCGCAACGGCGGCATGCTTGGCAATGCCCTCGGCAAGGCGCTCATCGTCAGCGGTGAAGGGCTGGTCGTCGTGGCGGTCGATGAAGTAGAGACTTGCCTGCACCGAGCCGTCAGCCCTGAAGATGGGCACCGCCAGCCCTGTCTGGTCACCTCGGAACGGTCGCGCCTGCTTGAACACCGGGCCGGCAAGCGTCAGGTCCGCGTCCAGCGCGCTCTCGTCGCTGCTATCGGCGCCGTCAACCACCGCATAGCGGCGCGTGGCAGCGCCCGCCTCGTCGGTGGCGATGCCGGCACGCCGAGCCTTGAGCAGCTCCGCACCAATCGCGACGGCACACCGCAGGACCTCCTCAGTCTCTTTCGCGGCATTCAGCCGGCCGGCCGCCGTCAGCAAAGCCTCCAGCTGTTGCTTCTCTCGCGTTGCCGCGGTCTCCGCGGGTGAAGCCTCCGAGTGTTGCCCCACCTGCAGTGCCGGCTCGGCCTCCGGCAGGCCGGCACTGCCGTTCGCACTCATGCCCGCCGGGATACTGGGAATGGCCGAAGCCACCTCCGCGGCGACACCCTGAAGAAGTGAGACTTCTCCCACTGTGAAATCGCGGCGTTCGCGCGAGTGAGCCCAGAGGATTCCAATCGTCGTGTCGCCGCTCAGAATAGGTACCGCCACGGTTGTACTGACGCCCTCTTCCTGCGTGGCCTGGACGGCCTCAGGATCGCTCGCCGGTTCGCCTTCCCCCAGGTTCCACTGAACGTGAACAGGCCCCGATAGCTCGGTCACGCGCCGTACGATGTCGGGCTCAATCGTCCGTGCGACCTCCAGGGCTCGGGACCGGTGACCAGCCACGGCCACCACCCCGCCCTCGCGTAGCGAGATTGCAACAAGATCTGCGTCTACCAGGCTCCGTGCGGCTTCCGCTGCGCCCTGCAAGACCTTATGCCCGCTGAGAGTCCCCAAAGTTCGGCTGCCTACGTCCACGAGTGTCTCGCCATCCGCTGGCATGTGGCGGCGATGGGTGCCGCGCGATTCAACTCAGCCCCATGCCCAACCAACGCCGCCGCCGGCGAATTTGGGCCGCCCAGCTCCGCGGATTCTCGTAGTCTACGGCAAAGGCCTGCCCCCGCCGCGGGCGCTGGAGGCGAATGATGTGCCGGCTGCCATTTGGAACGCTAACCTCGTGGTCAGGCCGCTGAAGGAGACAGCTCGGCGGGCTTCTCAAGAAGCGCGAATGCTCGGGCGAACTTCGATTGAGTCGCGGGCAGCAGACCCGGCAGCGACCGAAGCGCCATATTCGCATGGAGGAGATCGGTCTCCGTCCCCCGCGGGCCGAGCTCGACCTCTACCATCACGTACTCCGAGCGTTCAATTCCTGCCAGGACCGGCCGGACATGGTCGACCGACAATCGCCCAACCTCACGGTCGCCGTCGAACAGCGTTCGTTCGAGGCGTTCCTGTCTGATCGTCAGAATAGGAACAAGCGGGCTACCCTGGCACAGCCGCTGGACGAGGTCTCGTGCGGGTCCCGCCGGCCAGAGCGAGGGATCACAGGTCGCGGACGGCAACTCCTGTTCGATCTCGGCTCGTCGGAAGGTTCCCAGCGCTCCCTGGTCTCTGCCCTTGAGCGTCACAAGCGCGCCGCGCTCCCAGACGCGGACACGGCAGTCATAGCCATGACGGAAGCAGTCGCGCTGCGCCGTGTCGAGGTACTGGTCGGTCACCTGGTGCCTCGCCGGCGGACCCAACCGAAATGGGCCCAGATCCGGCTCGGTTGACAATACCCGGGCGACAGAGGCGTCGGTCACGTCAAACTTTGCTTCGATCTCCACAGAAGATCCCCCTGATGGCCGGTAGTCTGCTCACAGCTCTTCACGGTCCTTCAGTGATATTCGGCACCTATCGAGCACGTGCGTAGTGGTCGACGTGACCGCCACGCGGCCCGGCCTCATGCACGCCTGCACTGCCAGCAGGCTATCGAGCGGAAAATAGCCGAAAACGGGGGCGATACACTCAGTCAGTAAAGGGCCTGGAAGTTAACAGCAGATGATCCAGGGCTAACGGGGCGTTAAGCGCGCCGCCCTCGCAACCTCGCGCGATGCCGAGGTCAACTGTCTGGTCGCAACTGTGCCTGCGAAGCGCGGACGGCACTCGGCTTGACAGAAGCATGGCTCCGCTGGCCGCGGAGTCTTGATACTGTTAGTGAAGCGAGGTACGGTTCCGTTACAATGTTGCATTATATTCGCCTTGCCGGGCGCCCATTCCGGCATGGTCATGCTCCGGATACGCGCGGTTTGGATAACCCGCCCGTGGCGCCGCCTGGCGAGCCGGCCAGGCCCAGCCTCGTTCGGCTAAGTCTGATCCTGTTGTGGATCGGGGCCACCAGTTTTGGGGGTTCGACGCCGCCCTACTTCTATCAGGAGTTTGTCCGGCGCCGCAAATGGATCAGCACCACAGATTTTGCCGAGGCCTACGCGGTTGGGCGTTTGCTCCCCGGTCCAACGGGAGCAAACACGCTTGCGTATTTGATTCAAATCGTGCGCGGGCCGGTCGCAGCCGCCTATTGCCTGCTGCCGTACGCGCTGCCCAGCGTCCTCATCATGCTGGCGCTGACGCTTGTACTCACCGGCCCGCTCCGGAATCCGCTCATCAACGGCGCCCTGACTGGGGCAGCGATGGGGGGCATCGGGATTCTCGTCGCCACCGTTTTCCAGATGACGGGCGCCGCAAGCCGGGCCCGCTTCTGGCCGCTGTTCGCGATCGCCGCGCTGCTTGCAAACGGTTTCCTTGGGGCAAACTTTGTCCTGACGCTGCTCGTCCTGGGATTGCTCTCCCTGGTGTGTAACCGGCCGGGGCCGGCCACCGCGACGACATGACTTACCATACGCTCCTCGAGCTCGCCGCCGTCTTCGCGAAGCTTAGCCTGCTGAGCATTGGCAGCAGCGCTACCATCGTCGGCCAGATGCAGCGAGACGTCGTTGCACATGGCTGGATGACCGCTGCTGAGTTCACCCAGGCGTACGGTCTAAGCCAGAGCACGCCAGGCTCCGGCGCGGTCATCGCGGTTCCAATCGGGTACAAGGCCGCGGGCCTGGCGGGGGTTCTGGTTGCGTTCAGCGCTTTCTACGTGCCCACATTCCTGCTTGCGATCTATGTCACCCGCGTCTGGCACCAAATCCGCGGGTCCCGCTGGCCCAACGCGGTCCGGATTTCCGTTATGCCGGTCGCTATCGGCCTCATTCTTGCGGCGGTCTATACACTCGGCCGAGCGACGGTGCAGAACCTGCCGGGCCTCCTTGTAATCGGCGCTGTGGCAGTTGTCAGCCTGCGGACAAAGCTTCCAACTGTCGCACTCATCGGCGGCAGCATGGCGTTGGGGGCTGTCTTTCTACGGTAGGGATCTGGTAGGCCCGGAGGTTCGCTGAACCTCCTGGGTTGGGAGACGGTCAGATGTCAGTCGTGGCGAAACTCCGCAGCCAGCGCCTACCACGACGTGGTGAGCGGCGCTTCCTGGTCGACGAGTCAATGACGGATGAGATCCTCATCATCCTGCAGCGCCATCCGGTTCTCATTGCCGAGGATCTTTCGACTCCCTGGCGGACCACGGTGTACTGCGATACTCCCAATTGGCAGATCTATCGGGCGGTTGAATCTGGAGCGGGCGTCCTCATGCGCTTCCGCGAGTATCACGGTACTCGCCCCAACAACGTTTTCGATAGCGTCGAGACCTGGCTGGAGTTCAAGCCGACCCTGCAGTTCACCGGCAAGACTCGATTTGCTTTGCCGGCGCGCTCGATCCCTGCCCTCCTGCGCGGGGAGCTGCAGATCGAGCAGGATGCTGGGGAACCGGCCGCATGGCTTCGGCAACTGCTTGACGCCGGTGTGCGGCCGGTATTTGCAACCCAGTACCATCGTCTCGCCTATGAGAGCGCGGATAAATCGATCCGAATAACAGCAGATAGGGACATCCGCTACTTGTCGCTTCGGCAATGGAATAACGGCAATACGGAGCAAACCACGTTCCCTCTTGGTCCGGTCTTCGCCACTGAGAGCAACAGCGTCATCGAGATGAAGTGGCGCCGGGCGCTTCCAGGCTGGGCGGTGACGATCGCAGAGTTCCTGGAGCCGTATTCAGTAGGAAGCGACAGGAAGTTCGTCGTCGGGGCGCGTCAGCTGCAAGATTCGCCGGCACTACGCCGCGAGGCGGCTCATATCGCCGCTGCCTCCGCCTCCCCCAGCTTACGAGGCGACAGCGTGCTCCCGGCCTGACCAAGACTTAACCGCCGCGGGCTCCCCTGACTGCACGAGATTGCCGGACGGATAGCCAATGTAATATCCCTGGGCCAGATCAACGTGGATACGACGCAGGGCGTCGAGGGTTTCGGCGTCCTCCACCCATTCGGCAATGCACTGCTTCCCCACTGAATGCGTAACGGTGGCGATTGCGCGGACGATCGCCTGATTGACGGGGTTGGTGGCAATGTCGCGCACGAACGAGCCATCGATTTTCACCGAGTCGACAGGAAGTTGGGCGAGGTAGGCGAAAGAGGAAAAGCCGGTACCAAAGTCATCGAGTGCGAAGTGGCAGCCGATCCGGCGCAGCGCTTCGATAGTCGCTCTCACTCGAGCCAGGTTGGTCATGAGGGCGGTTTCAGTGATCTCGATGATGAGCAAACTTGGGGCGACTCCCTTTGCTTCAATCGCTGCACGAATGTAAGCCGCGGACTCAGGGCTGCCAAGTGTGATACCGGAGAAGTTGACCGCCAGGCAGACGCGTCTGCCGAGATCGTTCTCTTCGCGGATTCGGTCGAGCGCCGCGTTGAGTACCCAATGGTCGATCTCCCTGATCAGGCCGCTGCGTTCCGCCGCGGGGATGAATTCCGCAGGGCCAACAATGTTCCCTTCCCGATCTTGCAAACGGAGCAACGTCTCGAAGTGATCGACGCCTCCGCCTCTCGCCCGCACGACCGGCTGAAAGACGAGCTGGAGGCGGTGCTCGTGTAACGCATCCTTGAGCTCGATGGTCCATCGGCCGTCTCCCGACAGCAGGGCCAGCGCCGTGGCTTCCGGTTCATAGATGGCTACCCGGTTGCGGCCTTCAGACTTCGCCGTGTAACAGGCGATATCCGCCTGACCGAGCACCTCACTCGCCGAGGCGAAGCCGGTGATGGCCGTCATGCCAATGCTGAGCCCGAGAGCGAAACCTTGCCCGTCTTCGACAAAGCGACACTCGTCCACCACACTCCGGACCCGCTCCGCAACAGCCGCTGCATCATCCACGTGGATGCCGGGCAGCAGCACAGCGAACTCATCCCCTCCGAGGCGCGCCAGCATGTCCTCGCTGCGCAGAGTCGAGCGCACCATGCCCGCCACCATCGCGAGCAGACGATCGCCGCTGTTGTGGCCGAGTGTATCGTTAACAATCTTGAACTGGTCGAGATCGAGGTACATCAGTGTGCTTACCTCGCCGTGCTCGGCCTCGGCCACGGCCTTATTGAGTGCTCGTTCCAGCAGGCTCCGATTCGGTAGTCCAGTCAAGGGATCGTGCGACGCCATGTGCAGAAGCTCCGCTTCGTGGCTGGCCCGCTCGCGCTCCCGCTCTCCCAGGGAGTCGATCATGGTATTGAACGCCACTTCCAGGATGCGGATCTCATGCTGGGCCTTCGGCTGCACCCGAGCGCTGAGGTCGCCTCGCTGAATCCGCCGCGCTGCTGAGACGAGCTGCCGGAACGGAGCGATGATTCCGTGCGCCATGCGCCACGTGACGAGGACGACCACGACACAGAGTGTCAGCCCGAGAACCGACAGCAGCACCCACAACGCATGTGTCATGACTTCGACTGGCGCAAGCGGGGCAAATACCGCCAACGTCACCGGAAATTCGGCGTGACTCTCGATGAGAGTGAAGGTTGAGAAATAGTGTTTGCCGCCGACGGTCATGCTACGCGAGAGCCTGTTTGAGGGCTGGCCGTCGATCTCCTGATAGGTGGGCAGGCCCGCTTCACCGAGAGTAAGCGTCGAGGCTCGCACCCGATTGTCCCAACTGAGTGCGAGCTCCGCGTTCGACCCGAGCTGCATCGACTTCAGGAACGTTGGTCCAAGGACGACTCCAACGTCCATCATGCCTACAGGATCCCCCGAATCATTTCTGATCGGGGAGATTGCGTGGAGTACGACACCTTCGGGCTCGTCGAGGATAACCCACGCCTGTTGCACATGGGCGTTGGCGCGGCGAAAGAGCGGCAGCGGCAGCGGATCACCCACGGTCGAATCTTGTCCGGCGCCGATGATGGTGCCGGTCTGGTCTGCCACATTCAAGATGTCGACGCCGAGTCGTTGCTTCATCGGCAGCAGGAACGCGGTGAGACGGTCGCTGTCTCCGGCCTCGGTCAGCGCGCGGGTGGTGGGAAACTCCGCCAGAAGGTTTGCGGTGCTTGAAGTCGCCGCGGTCTTCTCCATGATGCCATTGGCCGCCGTCGAGGAGACATAGCGTGTCTCCTCCGCAAAGCGCGACCGCGCCAGCGTACTGGACGCGTACAGCGCGACCGAGGCGATGAGAAACATCGGCACGACGCTGATGAGCAGCGTCTGCCAGAGGAGCGTTTTCGCCAGACCGCCGAAAAGGAAACGGCGCAACCTCACCTCCGCGTTCCGACGATCATTGCGCGTTGACACCGTCCAGGGCTCTGCGCCCCTCGGGACTCTGGGCGAAATCCAGGAATGCGCGAATCGCCGGCTTCACTTTGGCGGGGTCAGGGTTGTAGATCAGCGCCACATTGCGGCGCACCGGATAGCTGCCGTCCTTGAGCGTGGCTACCGAGCCCGGCACACCGTCGATGGCCAGGGCCTTCACGCCCGGCGCTGTCAGCGTCTTGTCCTCGAGCGTCGCCATTCCGATCGCGCCCTTGAACGACCGGACCGACTCAGTCATCTGGTCAATGTCGTGGAGCTCTGCCACATCGTCGGCGTAGACCGGCTTGTCGGGGAAGAAGTACCCCTCGAAGGCAACCCGCGTCGAGGCCGTCTTCTCCCGAATCAGGACGCGAATCTTACCTGGCGGACCGCCGACCTCCGCCCAGTCTGTAATCTCCCCAGAGAACATCTTGCGGACCTGGTCGGACGTCAGACCCGTGACCGGATTGGCCGCGTTCTCCAGGACGGCCGTCCCCACGGCCCCGATCGGAACGGCGGTGACCTTGGTCTTTTCGTCGGCCTTAAGGTCCCGGCTGATGGAGCCGACATCAGTTCCGCCGTTCTGAACGAGTGCGATGCTTGCATCCGAGCCGACGTTCTCTGGCTGGATCACAACGCCGGGGTGAAGCTCGTCGAACCGCGCTGCCAGCGCCTGGACATGGAAGATAGCGCCACCGCCGCCGCTTGCCAGGTAAACGCCGGCCAAGGGATCCGCCTTGGCCTGCGTCCGTGTCCGCGCGCAGCCGCTCGTGGCCAGCAGCGCAATCGACAAGACAGAGCAGGTCAGGATCTTACGCATGGGGCACACCTCGGTGATTCAACTGCCAATCGAGACGTCGATCGAGAGGTCATCTATACCATCGGCACATCAGGCCGCGATCAGTAGTTGAAACCCAGGTCATGACTCTCATACAGGGAACATTCGTGCCGATGATCACCTTGGAAGCTCGACCTGCTTCAACCGAGTTCCCGCAAGCTGTCGTTGCAGAGAGGCGCCCGCATACCATGACCATCCTGGTCGGCGAGGATGATCCAGACCTGCTCGACCTCATCTGCTTTGCATTGCGCAGGGAGGGCCACGACGTTATCGCCGTGAGTGATGGCGCAAGCATCCTCGATGTCTGGAAAACCGTAGATGAGCCGGAGCTTGTGCTCCTCGACTCCAAGCTACCTACGGTGAATGCCTGGGACCTTAGTCGCGAGATCCGCACAGGGTCAAAGACCCCAATTATCCTGCTGGTGTCCGCCGACGATCCAGAGGTCAATCCACCGGCATTCAGCGCGGAGGCCCAAGCTGCCTCAGTCCAAGCGGACGGCTATCTCACCTGGCCGTTTAGTCACACGGAGCTCATCACATGCGTGGGTTCTGCGCTAACGGCTGCTGCGCCAATGGGTGCTGCGTTTAGAGGCGGAAAAGCAACTCCTGGGCACCTGGTCAAGGGTTGGCAGGTGTTTATCGCTGGAGCTCGCCCTCCGCGCGGGTAAGGTCGTCACCCTCTGCCACGGATGCTCCGAGGGACTCGACCGCCCCGGTATTTACAAAGATATTCGTACTGTTTGCCGGGCTTCTCACGATCGCGGTTCAGACCGCCGGCCCATGTGAACATGGGAATACCGCACCCACCACGAGTGTTTCTTCATGTAGGGAGGAATTTACTCATGCGGTACACACTCATAACCAGCGCCCTCGTGGGCGCGGCCCTCTCTCTGGCAATTGCAGGCTCTGCCTTGGCCAATCCCAGCCCCAATGGTCCTGGGCAACCCGGCGCACCCGGGACCACCTGCGATCCCATGAACCCGAGTACATCAATGACGCCGGGCGGCTCCGCTTCGGCCGGAGGCTCGCCATTCAACGCAAACGGCACCGCCGGGGGAGTCTACGCCGGTAATCCCGGAACAGCGTCGCAGGCGCATGCCAACAGCACGAAGGCCGTATCGCAGTACGACATCGCCTGCTTCCAGGTGACGGCGCACTAGCGGACCCCTCATTCCGTCAATCGACGCGTGATTGCTGGGGCGCCGAGCTTCGGTACAGACGCTTGGGCCCCGGCGGACAGTCCGCAGGCCGCCTCCCTACCTACCGCGCCCACCAGACGCGCCTGGGATAAAACGCGCAACTCCGGCCAGGGCGTCGCTACGGCGGGCAGCAGCCAGCGATCGAGACCAACCGCTCCGGCGCGTTTCCACGCGATCAGGAGTAGGAACTCGCCGAGGAACAGGACGGGATTTATGCTCGCCGAGCCCGCGAGCATGTAATTGAAGTTGAGTGTGGCGCCGCACGACGACGCTACGGCCGTAAATACCCCAAGTACCAGGGCGATGCCAATCAGGGTCTCGCCATACGCGATCAGATAAGCAAACTAGGTCTGCCAATGGTGCTGAATAAGATACGTCACAAGCTCCGGAACCAGGGATAGGCGACCTGAGGAGAGGGACTAGTGGGAGGCGCGGCTGCGGCCTGTCTCTGCGAGCCGGACGAGCGGGATCGATGCCACGCAGCTCAGTGGCGCCGCCGTCGCAAGCTGGGGCGAGCCTGATATGCGGTACATCATGGTGGCCGCCGTACCCGCGGACGCACTCCTGCGTACCTCCCGCCTGGCCACGGGCAGAGATTCCAAGTAACCGCGCTCTCGCGCATTGTCCTCGCCTCGTGAGACGATGCCTTGGCGCGCCGCAGCCGGCGCCTGACCTTCGTCCTCAGACTCGGACTTGGACTCAGGGAGGACCGGAGCATGAAAGCCGTTGTGATAGCCGAGGGCACTCTTGGCATCCAGGAGCGTCCGGAGCCAGAAGTGGGCTACGGACAGCTTCTAGTCCGCGTCCGGGCCGCCGGGCTGAACAACGCCGACCTCATCCAGCGCCGCGGCGGCTATCCCGCGCCGCCCGACGTGCCGGCAGACATTCCAGGCCTCGAGCTGGCCGGCGAAGTCGTGGCTTCGGGTCCAGGCGTGCAGCGGTTCAAGTCGGGCGACCGCGTTATGGCCGTTGTCGGAGGCGGCGCCCAGGCAGAGCTGGCGCTCGTCCATGAGCGCGTCGCGATGCCGGTCCCTGTGAAAGCTGCGTGGGAGGCCGCCGGCGGCTTCCCAGAGACGTTTTCTACGGCCTATGACGCGCTGTTCACGCAGTGTGGCCTCGCCGTCGGCGACCGGCTGCTCGTCCACGGCGCTGCCGGCGGTGTCGGCACCGCGGCTGTGCAGCTCGGCGTCGCGGCCGGCGCCCGCGTGACAGCGACGATTCGGAATCCCACCATGATGGACGGACTTGAGAGCCTGGGCGCCTGGGTGATCCCCACCGAGGCGTTCGCGCAGCACGGGCCCTTTGACGTGATCATCGAGCTCATCGGCGCGCCAAACATGGGCGAGAATCTTGCCGCCCTCGCCACCGGCGGGCGTATCAGCGTCATCGGCACCGGCGCCGGCAACAAGGCGGAGATCAACCTCGGCGCCCTCATGCAAAAGCGCGCCCGGATCATGGGATCGACGCTGCGGGCACGCTCGTTGGAGGAGAAGGCGGCGGTCGCGCGCGCGGTCGAGGCTCACGTTCTACCGCTTCTCGCGACCGGCCGCATAACCGTGCCGCTGGCAGCCACCCTCCCGATCGAGCAGGCCGAGGCGGCCTACGAGCGATTTGCGGCCGGGTCCAAGTTCGGGAAGATCGTACTAACGGTGGGCGAGTAGGCGACCGTTCGGCCCGGCAACCAACCCATACGCATGTGCTACTGTATACACATGCTGCAACGCCGATTTCAGATTCTTCTCGATGACGAGCGCTTCCACAAGGTAGAGCGCGAAGCCGGCCGCCGCGGCATCTCAATCGCCGCGGTCATCCGTGAGGCGATCGATCGGCTCCCGAGCCGGGAAGCCGAGCGTCGCGCGGCCGCCCTCGCGTTCCTGGCAGCGGAACCAATGGAAGTGCCTGACGATCCCGCGGACCTCCGGCGCGAGTTGGATGAGGCTCACGACCGCCTTCCTCGATGATTGTGCTTGATACGACGGTTCTCTCGTATGCCGACGGCGGAGAGCATCCGCTCCGAGAGCCCTGCCGGCGTCTTATCCAAGCGCATGCGGACGGGCGCATCACGGCTGCCACAACGCTGGAGGTAATCCAGGAATTCGCGCACGTCCGCGCGCACCGTCGATCTCGCGCGAACGCCGTAGCCCTCGCGCGCCGGGCAATGACCACCTTCGATCTCGTCCCAATGCTCATCGAAGATCTCGATCTGGGTCTGGCCCTCTTCGAAACTCTGCCACGCCTGGGCGCATTCGATTGCGTCCTGGCGGCGGTAGCGCTAAACCGACGCGCCGAGGCGCTCGTATCTGCGGACCGCGCCTTTGGTGATGTCCCCGGGCTCGCCTGGGTCGATCCTGCTACTCCGGCGCTCGAGAGCCTCATCTCAGGCTGAGAGCTTCGGAATCAGGACAGCACCGCCCCCTCTGCGGTAGAATTCAGCCTGATAACAGTCTCTAACCGCAGAAGCTCACTAGATCATGAATCTCCGCGTCAGACCGCAGTCGAAGGAGACACACACCATGACCACAACAGCGGATCGACCGCAAACCGAGCAGGACGGCTACAAGGTCATTGGAACCCGGCCGATCCGTCACGACGGCCTCGATAAGGTAACGGGGCGCGCCAAGTATGGGGCGGACGTGCTCCTGCCGGGCCTCCTCCACGGCAAAGTCCTTCGCAGCCCGTACGCACATGCGCGCATTCGCTCCATCGATACCAGCAAGGCGGAGGCGTTGCCCGGCGTAAAGGCCGTCGTGACCGGCAGGGACTTCCCTATCCTGGAGAACGCCACAGTCGACTTCGGCGAGACGCAGGGAAACAATCGCCTCTGGGGCGAGAACCTGCTCGCTCGTGACAAGGTTCTGTACAAGGGTCACGCCGTTGCGGCGGTTGCCGCAACCAGCCCCCACGTCGCCGAAGAGGCGCTCGAGCTGATTGAGGTCGATTACGAGCCTCTACCCGTCTTGCTGACCGTGTTCGACGCGATGAAGGACGACGCTCCCCTGCTGCACGAAGACCTCACGACCTGGGACGTGAAGGTGCGCTTTGTGAAGGGCACCGATACCGGCGTCAAGAGCAATATCGCCAGTTTCATGAAGTTCGAGCGCGGCGACCTCGAGGAGGGTTTCCGCCAGGCGGATGTCGTGGTCGAGCGTGAGTTCACGACCAAGACCGTTCATCAGGGTTACATCGAGCCACATACGGGAGCTGCCTTCTGGTCTCCCGACGGGCACCTTACGGTTTGGTCCAGTTCCCAGGGAGCATTCGGCGTTCGAAACCAGACAGCGGCCCTCGTCGGCCTGCCTGAATCGTCGGTCAAGGTCATCCCGATGGAGATCGGCGGCGGCTTCGGCGGCAAGCTTTCCACCTACCTCGACCCCGTGGCGGCGATACTCTCCAAGAAATCCGGAAAGCCGGTAAAGATCGTCATGAGCCGCACCGAGTGCTTCGAGGCGACCGGACCAACCTCGGGCACATACATGCGCTGCAAGATCGGCGCCGACAAGAACGGGCATATCACGGCCGCGCATCTCTACCTGGCCTACGAGGCCGGCGCATACCCCGGCTCGCCGGTCGGCGCTGGCGTCTCCACCGGCCTCGCCCCCTACAACGTCGACAATCTGCTCGTGGAAGGCTACGACGTCGTCTGCAACAAGCCCAAGGTCGCGGCCTATCGCGCCCCCGGCTCGCCGCAGGCGGCGTTCGCGGTTGAGAGCACCATCGACGAGCTGGCCGAGAAGCTGGGTATGGATCCGCTCGACTTCCGGCTCAAGAACGCGACCAAGGAAGGCGATCGTATGCCGAGTGGCGTCCAGTTTCCCCGAGTCGGCTGCATCGAGCTCGAGACAGCGATGAAGAACTCGGACCACTACCGCTCCAAGCTGGAAGGACCAAACCGCGGGCGTGGCGTCGCCGTCGGCTTCTGGGGAAACGCCGGCAACAACTCCTCCGCAACCATCAACGTCAACTCGGACGGCACGATCAGCCTAATCACCGGATCGGTCGACATCGGCGGGCAGCGAGCAGCCCTGGCGATGCAGGCTGCAGAGGTGCTCGGCATCCCGGCCGAGGCCGTCAGCCCCGCGGTCGGCGATACCGACTCGGTCGGCTGGACCGGCCAGACGGGCGGCAGCCGAACAACGTTCTCAACCGGTCTGGCCGTAATCGCAGCTGCGGAGGACGTCAAGCAACAGATGATTGAGCGCGCAGCGCGACTGTGGGAGGGCAAGCCGGAGGACGTCGAGTTCAAGGATGGCGTGTTTGTCTCCAAGACAAACGCCGATGTCCGGCTGACCTTCAAGGAGCTCGCGGCCAGGCTGCAGCGAAACGGCGGCCCCGTGACGGCCTCGAACACCTCGAATCCGCGCCAGGTCGGGCCGGCGTTCGCGGGAACGATGTTCGACGTCGAGGTCGACCCGGATACGGGCAAGGTCACAGTGCTTCGAGCGACAGTGGTGCAGGATGTCGGCAAGGCTATCCACCCCAGCTACGTCGAGGGGCAGATGCAGGGTGCAACGGCGCAGGGAATCGGCTGGGCGCTCAACGAGGAGTACTTCTACAAGGACGACGGCGTCATGGCGAACTCCAGCTTCCTCGACTACCGGATGCCCACCAGCCTGGATGTCCCGATGATCGAGACAGTCCTCGTCGAAGTACCAAACCCGGGCCACCCGTACGGCGTCCGGGGTGTGGGCGAGGTCTCGATCGTGCCGCCGATGGCCGCGATGGCAAACGCGGTCTACCACGCGATTGGCAAGCGGATGTCGAGTCTGCCGATCAACGCGGGCGCCATCCTCGAAGCAACGGGAGCCACATCGCCGGAGGCGTAACCCAACCGCTGGTCCTTCGACGCCGCTCGTCCCTCCGGCGCCGCTCATCCTGAGCTTGTGGAAGGATGATGAAGCACTGCTGAGCGACCGTTTCCGAGGATGTTACCCATGGCTGTCGTCTGGATCCCCGCGCTGCTGCAGGCAATTTCCGGCGGCGATCGCACCGCGACGGTCCCAGGTGCAACCCTGCGCGAGGTCATTACCAACCTCGATGCCCGCTACCCTGGCATGAAGGACCGGCTCCTCGACGATGACGGCCGCCTGCGGCCTGAGATTGCGGCCGCGATAGATGGCGAGACGGAGCATTGGGGACTGCTGGAGCCCGTTAAAGAGTCGTCCGAAGTGCACTTCATCCCCGCGATCGGCGGCGGCTGAGCCGACCCCGGCAAGCCAGGACCACCTAGAGGCACGGCATGCCGTGCTTCTAAGCTCGTGCAGTGGAAGCTCCGGGAGCGGGCATGCAGACAGGCTCGATGGTTTCTAATCGGGGCTTCGACCGGCGCTGGCTGGCGCTGACGGTTACGACGATCGGCTCCTTCATGACGCTGCTGGATAGCAGCATCATCAACGTCGCCCTGCCGGGCATCATCAAGGACTTCAACTCAACCGTAAGCCGCGGCCAGCTCGTCGTCACCATCTATCTATTGGCGCTGGCCGTTGTCATACCAGTCAGCGGCTTTCTCGGCGAGCGCGTCGGCATGAAGCGCCTCTATATGGGCCTGCTATTCGCCTTCGCGATAACCTCTGCACTCTGCGCTGTGGCCGGAAGCATGACTTCGCTCATCATCTTCCGAGCTCTGCAGGGGCTCGGCGGCGGAATGCTGCAGCCCGTGGGTATGGCCATCATCTTCACGATGATCACGCCGCTCGAGCGTGGGCGGTTCATGGTGCTGCTCGGCCTTCCGATCCTGCTGGCGCCGATTCTGGGACCAACCGTTGGCGGCTACCTGACCCAGTATGCAAGCTGGAGGGCGATCTTTCTGATCAACGTCCCGATCGGCATTCTGAACTTGATCCTCGCCCGCTACCTGCTCACCGAAACTGAGGTTCGGCACGATCTCAAGCTGGACAGCAAGGGTTTCCTGCTCGCCCTCATGTCCTTTCCGCCGATCCTGTTCGCTCTGAGCGAGGCCTCGGAAACCGGCTGGGGATCACCGCTGGTACTTGGCCTTCTCGGCGTGGGGGTGATATCGCTGGTCAGCTTTGTGCTGGTAGAGCTCAAGCAGTCGCAGCCGCTGCTGCAACTCCGCCTGTTCACCAACCCGATGTTTGCGATTGCTATGGTCCTCACATTCGTGGTGCAATTCTGCTTTTTCGGAAGTTCGTTTCTTCTGCCGCTGTTTCTGCAGAGCGCGCATGGCCTCGGGCCCGCCGAAACCGGGCTCGTTCTGTTCCCTTCCGGCGTCCTGGACTTTCTGGCGATCTACGCCAGCGGCAGGCTCTACAACCAATTCGGTCCGCGGCCGTTCGCCATTGCCGGTCTGGCCGTGCTCACAGTCTCGGCCCTCGGACTCAGCAGGATGACGGCAACGACAGGTGTCCTGATCATCGCGGCCGTTTCATCGCTTCGGGGGTTCGGCATCGGCCTCGCGATGATGCCCGTTATGACGATGGCCTACAACACGGTGGCGAAGCCGGCTATTGGCCGCGCGACGGCGCTCCAGAATGTCCTGCAGCGCGTGTTCGGCTCCGCCAGCGCCGCCATGCTCACGGCCATCGTCGTTGTCAGTCTCGGCATGCTCGGCGCTCCCGCCGGCCCGACGATCACCTCGGGTGGAACGCCGGTACAGTTCCTCGCCGGCGCGTTCAGCATCGCCTTCACCACGATGGCCGTGGTCGCCGCCGCCGGCACCATTCTTTCTCTGTGCCTCCACGACGCCGTCTTGGAGCGCCACATTGAGGAACAGCGCGGCGGCCTCACGATCGAGTTGGAAGTAGACGGATGACCGGCAGCGGATCTAAGCCAGTCCAGGCAGGCTCGCGCTATCATGCTTGCGTTCGTTGCCTGCACGTGCAGTATACCGCTGCCGGAATGTCCGGCGGTCGAGAGTCACAGGAGGACCTAAAAGAAATGGCTGATAATCGGGTCACAGCAGTCGAAGCGTATGTCCAGTCGATGAAGAGCGGCGAGGTCGGCGCGGCGGCGCGCGCGGCGAAGTACCTCGCGCCTGAAGCCGTCTTGGAGGCCGGTAATCAGGAGTTCAAGGGGCACGATCAGGTTTTGGCGCGTATTACCGGTCAATGGCCCCAGACCCCCGTGTACACCATTGGCGGATGGTCGGCTCCGCGGCCTGATGGCGACAATCTGAAAGTCCACGCAGATTTCCCTGCCATGGGCGCGGCGGTCAAGGAAGTCAATCTGACCTTCTCGTTTAACTCGGCCGGACAGATCAGCCGTATCGAGCAGCAGAACATCATGCCGGCGCCGATGGAGTCGAGCGACAAGATTCCCGACTTCATCAAGGGCCTGCTCAACGGCGCCCTCGCCAATGGAACACCGATCGTGGTCGCCTACGTCGACGAGAACGGCCGTCCGAGCCAGTCGCTGCGGGGAAGCACGCAGGTGTTCAGCGACAATCAGCTTTCGATCTGGGTTCGCAACGCAGACAGCGGCATCACCCGGGGCATGGCGAAGAACCCGAATCTGTCGCTGCTCTATCGCGACAGCAAGGTTCGGACCACGCTCATTGTTCAGGGTCGCGGCCACGTCGACCCCGATCCTGCGGTTCGAGAGCGCGTCTTCAACCTCATCCCGGAAGTCGAGCAGAACCACGACCCGGGAGCCGTCAAGGGTGCGGCCCTCATCATCGACGTCGACCGCATCCAGGGCGGCAGCGGCCGCGGGGCGTTCCGCATGGAGCGCGCCGCCGCCGCCGCCGCCGGCGACTAAACAGCCCGTCCCAGAACCGCGTTCTGGCAGCGGCGGGCTTGAAACCCGCCCGCTGCCCTTCCGTATTGCAAACGAGGAGAGAAGACATGACGACAGTCACGAAGACCTGGACCGAGAAGTACGTCGAGCTCAGCCATGGCAAGACCCGTTATTGGGAAGCAGGGACGGGATATCCCACGATTCTGATCCACGGCGCCGGCTGGATGAGCGGTTGCGAGACGTGGGCGCTCAACATTGGGCCGCTCGCGGAGAACCTGCGCGTGCTCGCCATCGACTGCCTCAACTGGGGACCCGGCGACGTATTCAACCAGGAGATCTCATTCGCCTATCTCGTCGATCACGTCCGCGAGTTTATGGATGTGCTCGGCATTGAGAAAGCGAACTTCGTCGGACACTCCATGGGCGGCTGGATCGTCACGCTGCTCGCCTATGAGAGCCCCGAGCGCGTAAACAAGGTCGTCAACGTCGACGGCGGCGGGTCCGCGACGCGCCCGCTGCAAAACATGGTGGAGTTCAAGGTCCCCACGCCGGAGGCGATTCGTGACACATTCGCGCACCGCTTTCCGGCGGGCAGCGTCGATGTCGATGAGCTGGCCGCGCCGTACATCCAGAAGACACAGCTTCCACAGCACGGCGAGGCTTTCGGCAACGTCATGCGGCACATGACCAATCCGCTGACGCGTCAGCGCTATAACACTCTCCGGCGGCTGCCGCACATCAAGGCGCCAACGCTGGTCGTTTGGGGTCGTGACGACGAGACGAATGCGCTCGAGATGGGTGAACAGACAGCCAAGGGAATTCCCGGCGCAAAGTTGATCGTCTATGACAACGTTGGGCACATGGTCCCGCAGCAGAAGTCTGATGATTTCAACCGCGATGTGCTTGCCTTCCTGACGTCCTGATCGCCGCGCCCACCGGTGGACCCCAGTCGTTACCGAAGGTGCGGCGGGGGTTCCGGCCCCCACTGGCGCAGGGGCGCGGGGATGCAATCCGCGATGAAAAACCCAATCTCGGGCGGGCGGGCGAGACGCACACAACGAGGCCGATCGCGGCTCCTCGATTCGTGGTCCAAAGGACAGGCGACGGCTTGTCGGCTAATGCTTACTGTGTTACAGTAGCTTACGTATCGTAAGCAACGAGCTTACGTCAGCGCAGGAGAAAACCATGCCGGCCGCAACCGCCGAAAACATCCTCACACTACCGCGTGTGTCTCAACCCAGTCCAGGAAGCGCACGCGAACGCCCCGTCATCCAGATCGTCAGCGCACCGAGCATGCTCGAGGGCGCCGGGTTTCAGGTGCGAAGGCCCTTCCCGGGCATCGACCATCGCCTGACCGACCCCTTCCTGCTGCTCGACCAACTCGGCGCGGTTGAGTACGCGCCCGGCGAAGCGAAGGGCGCGCCCTGGCACCCGCATCGCGGTTTTGAGACCGTCACCTACATCATCGATGGCGCCTTCCGCCATCGAGATTCCAATGGCGGCGGCGGCCTTATTGCCGACGGCGCGACCCAGTGGATGACGGCGGGCGCCGGCATCCTGCACGACGAGCTCCCGACCGAAGAGCTCGTTCAAAAGGGCGGGCTGTTCCACGGCGTCCAGCTCTGGGTCAACCTGCCGAGTGACCGCAAGTGGACGCCTCCACGTTACCAGGACATCGGCGCCGGCCGTGTGACTCTGCTGAGCTCGCACGACGGCGGCGCTCTGATCCGGCTTATCGCGGGTGACCTTGGCGCTCATTCAGGGCCCGGCGTCACCTGGACGCCCATTGTCTACGCCCATCTGAGCATCAGCCCGGGTGCCCGCGTGGAGCTGCCGTGGCGTCCCGACTTCAACGCCCTTGCCTACGTACTCAGCGGCTCCGGCAGCGTGGGTCAACCTTCGACGCCGATTCGCGAGGGCCAGCTGGCGGTCTTTGGAGATGGCGACGCGGTCACCTTGCAGGCCGAGCAACATCTCGACAGCCGCTCACCCACTCTCGAGGTTCTGGTCCTCGGCGGTGCGCCGATCCGAGAGCCCGTGGTCTTTCACGGTCCATTCGTGATGAACACTCGGGGCGAGATCTTCCAGGCAGTGCAGGACTACCATGCCGGCCGCATGGGTCAGATCCCGGCAACGTCGATCGCTTTCTAGCGCCACTGGTCGTGCCCCCTCCCCTCGCGGGGAGGGGGCAGGGGCATAGGTCCCCTACCGAATCGAGTCGAACATCTCCTCGGGCGTGATGCGGAGAATCACGCGGCCCTCGTCAGCGAAGCGTCGCCGCTCCTTTGCAACGTCATCCTCGCTCAGTTCGCGCCCGCGAATGAGCTGCTGCACGTTTACGAACAGCGCCTCATCCGAAATGATCTCCGCCCTGCCGGTGACGCTGACGTAGGGGCGGCGCTGGTCGGGGTTGAAGCAGCAGACCGTCACCCGCGGGTCTCGTTTGGCGGTCAGCGCCCCCGCCCTCGTCGCCCTCGTCGTGATGTAGAGCTTGCCGTCGTCGTAGCCGTAGGACATCGGCGAGAGGCGGGCTCGCCCATCACGTCGAAGGGTTCCGAGGATACAGAATCGGTTCGCCTTCAGGAACGCCTGCCGGTCGCTATCAGTAGCCATGTGAGCTCTCCTTCTCTGGTGTTCGATGTGGGCCGGCTTCGTCGCCGCCCAAGTGTCGTTGCGGGTTCCTCGCCCTCGATATCCTCCTACAACTTGGCCCTGAGCCTCGCGGGGTAAGGCTTGGTGCGGTCTCATGTCCCTATGCAGCACATCGGCGGGGCCTGCGGTGTTAGGGGTGCTATCGTTGTCACCGTGCGAAGCCAGTACTCAAATGTTTTGAAGGGTAGCTCCTACGTAATGATTATCGACATCCACGGGCACTATACGACGGCGCCGCCACAGCTCGATGCCTGGCGCAAGGCCCAGCTCGCCGGCGTCGGGCGTCCATTCAACGAGCCGCTCGCCATGAGCGACGACGAGATCCGCGAAACTATCCAAGCCGGGCAGTTGAAGTTGCAGAAAGAGCGTGGCACGGATGTGACGTTGTTCTCGCCGCGGGCCAGCACGATGGCCCATCACGAGGGCGACGAAGCCACCAGCGTGCAATGGTCACGCGTGAGCAACGATCTGATCGCGCGCGTCTGCTCGCTGTTCCCCAAGGATTTCGTCGGTGTTTGCATGCTGCCGCAGTCTCCCGGTGTGCCGCCTGCCAATTGCATCCCCGAGCTTGAGCGCTGCGTCAACGAGTTGGGATTCGTCGGCTGCAATCTCAGCCCCGACCCGTCCGGAGGCTACTGGCCGGACCCGCCGCTGATCGACCGCTGGTGGTATCCGCTGTACGAAAAAGCAGCGGAGCTCGACGTGCCGATCATGGTGCACGTCAGTTCCTCCTGCAACCCGAACTTTCACGCCACCGGGGCGCACTACATCGCCGCCGACACCACGGCCTTCATGCAACTGATTCAGGGCAACCTGTTCAAGGATTTCCCGACGCTCAAGATAATCATTCCGCACGGCGGTGGCGCGGTCCCCTACCACTGGGGCCGGTATCGAGGGTTGGCGGACATGCTCAATCAGCCAACGCTCGAAGAGCACCTCATGCACAACGTTTACTTCGACACGTGCGTCTACGGTCAGATTGGAATGGAAACCCTGCTGCGGACGATCGACACGGAAAACGTCTTGTTCGCCTCGGAGATGATCGGCGCCGTACGTGGAATCGATCCGCGTAGCGGCCATAACTATGACGACACGAAGCGATACATCGACAACATCGATTGGCTGAGCGCGGATCAGCGGCAGAATCTCTTTGAGGGCAACGCGCTGCGGGTCTACTCGCACCTCGCGCAAAAGCTGAGCCGCGCCACTGGCTAACTGTGTTCCGCATACGGCGCCGCGCCGCCGGCGTATTTTCCACATCCTCGATCGCCCGAATGAACGGCTGCACAGTATGACCAACCCCGAGGCAATCGTGCAAATGGCCCGTCTCACCGGCCGGGCAGCGTTCTACGGGACCATGGGATTCCAAGAGGGCGACGAGCCGGCACAGCTCGATGACGCCCAGCGCGCGCTTCTCCGCGGCCTAATCGGAAGCCGCATTGACGAGGTCGCCGCGGCGCTCGTCGAGGAGGCGATGGCGAGCGACGATGTCATCGACGCCGGCTCCGCCAACGTTTACCTGCGGGATCGCCTTGAGTTCCTCGGCGACCTGCTAACCGACGAGCAGCAGAAGCAGATCATGTCTGCGTTCGAACGGCGGGTCGCCGCCTGGGGCCCTGCAATAGGCTCGAGCTAAGCGCGCTCAAAGACGCTGCTACTGGGCTCCGGAGCGGTATTCACGCCAGAGCCGCCGCTCGGTCGCGGTCTGCGCCGCGCGAGCCGCACGGCGAGCGAGCGTCAGCCGGTGCTGTATCTCGCTGAGGAGTCCCTGGGCCGGCGCGGCAGCATGTGTGATAGCGCGATCCACCGGCTCGGCCAGAGGGGCGCCTTCACCGCCTTCCGTACTGGTCGGTTCGGTGGGTTGCTCGCTGGGCCGCCGCTCGGCGGGGCGGGCGAGCAGAAAGTATGCAACCGCACCACCAATGGCCAGCCCAACCCCAGCGCTCAGCAGGATAAGCCCGCGGTGGGAGCGATGCTGGCGTTCAGGGATTGCCTCGAGCAGGCGCTCCGCACCCAGACGGTATGCCAGCTCGGCGTGTTCGCCAGCTCGGCCCGCAAGATCGCGAAGCTGCCGCGCTCGATCGCTGTCAGCCAGAACCTCCGCCTCAGCCCCGGCGCGAGATATGACCTCGCCTACCCGCTCCACCACGCGGTCGGCCACGTCACTCAGGTCAACACCCGTGCGCGCGGCGAGCTCAGCGAAGATGTCCGCCAGACCGGCGCCGGGCAACGCCTCGCGCATGCGGGCGACGCCGGCGAAGGGGGCCTCGAGGAGCATCGCCGATCGCGAACGGCGGCGGTGAAAGAGACGGCCGATCATGACTCGTCCTCTTGGTGCCTCCGGCGACTGGTCGCGCCGCTGAAGACGGCCACGCCACGCCGCACTGCCGAAATGAGCCCAATGACACGAATGATCGGCGTCACAGCCTTATCCCCGAGAAAGCGGGTCGTGCCGGCGACATTGTCAACGCTCTCATGGGCCGATGAGATCACCGGCTTGAGATTCACATCGATGAGCGTGCGAACATCACGAATCAGTCGCTTGACGGAGAAGGTCAGGGTCAGGATGGAGAGCGCCAAGGCCAGCAGGAGCAGAACGCTAAGGATGCCCCAAGTGATTATAACGACATCGCGAAACTCCGACAGGAACAACAGCGGCACAGCCCCGAGCTCACCAGAACCCAACATGCGGACTCCCTCCGGATTTGCCCTTTGAGTCTAGCATACTTCGTCACAGGACTATGCGCGTGGTAGTCACTGCCTGGGCTGTGCGCGATTATTGTGCTTGTTCGGCTGCCGGCTGATTGTTGTCCTTGACGTAGAACGTCATGCTCTGGAGGGAAAGAACGGGATCGATGTGGCGCACGTGCACCCCCGGCGGCACGTGCGCGGCCATCGGCGCGTAATTAAGGATAGCCTGGACTCCGGAGGATACCAGCAGGTCGATAATCCCCTGTGCCTGGGCCGCCGGCACCGCGACAACGCCGATCTCAGCCGGCTGTTTGTCCAGCGTTCGCTGCATCTCTCCAACATCCTGAACTTGAAGGCCGGCTATTGTCTGGCCCACGGTCTCCGGGTCGTTGTCGAAAGCGGCAACAACGTTGAAGCCCTGTGGAGCGAAGCCGCCATAGTGCAGGATCGCCTTGCCCAAGTGACCAACGCCCACAAGGACCACTGTCCATTCCCGCTCGAGGCCCAGGATCTGACGCAGCTCCTCCACCAAGCGGCGGATATTGTAGCCTCGGCCCTGCTTCCCGAAGCGCCCAAAGTAGCTCAGATCCTTGCGGATTTGCGCCGGTGTGACGCCAAGCTGCTCGCCGAGGTCCTGTGAGCTGACCACCTCTCGCCCCTGGCTGGCAAGCTGCCCCAGCGCACGCGCGTATACGGGCAGGCGCTCGACGACAACCTCAGGAATATCCGGCGACATCAGTTGGGTCTCGGATCGAATAAAGAGTTGATGCCCGATCCTAGCAAGGCCGGATTGTGAGGATCAACACAAGCGTCAAAGTGTATCCTTTGGCGGACAACGCGCCTGTTCATTTCGAGCTCAGGAGGAACGGATGCCCACGGTCAAGGTCCTCATCGCTGCCGCACTCCCTCCCGCGGTGCTGGAGGAGCTCGCAAGCTTGAACGGAGACGTGCAACTCACGGTCCTCGACGACAGCCAACGGCGGCTCCTGCGTTCCGGCATCACCACGAACACC
>Ga0193751_1000458_pt1 | contig 32008 bp, 31 predicted proteins | sample L1c2metaG_FD_143050 | JGI IMG/M metagenome (GOLD analysis project Ga0193751, IMG submission 143050) | Soil microbial communities from a riparian zone of the East river system, Colorado, United States - L1c2 | ecosystem: Environmental > Terrestrial > Soil > Riparian zone | place: USA: East River...
GCAGATCTGCGGCACCGATTGCGCCGAATATAAATCGCTGGCGATGGCGCTCGAAAAGCCGACGGGGACCGGTCTCGTCTACTGAGCTAATTCGAAAAACACGGATTGACCGGCGCAGACCCCCAAGGTTTGCGCCGGTTTTGTTTTGACGGCAGTATCGGCCACACACCTGCTGAATTTTCTTCGGCGCAGCCTCGATCGCGACTTTCACTCGACAAGCTTACGGCGACAATTTCAGGAAACGACTTCAGGGAATCGTGCACATGGAATCATTGGTGCAATCGGCGACTGAATACATTGTCAGCTGGATCGAATTCCAGGTGCGGGCGTCGCAGCAGCCCGGCTGCATTGTTGCCATCGCGCATCGCGGCAAAGTGGTCGCTGAATACGCATTCGGCCACGCCAATCTCGTTACCGGCGAAAAGCTGACCCCGCGCCACCGCTTTCGGATCGCCTCGCATTCAAAGAGCTTCACCGCGGCCGGAATCATGAAGCTCCGCGAACGGCGCAAATTGCGGCTGGACGATCCGGTCGGGCAGTATGTGAAAGGCTTGCATCCGCAGGTCGCAGAAACCACCATCGCGCAGATTCTGTCCCACAGCGCCGGCCTCACCCGCGACGGTACTGACGCCGGGCAGTTCGCCGATCGCCGGCCATATCTTAACCGGAACGAACTGATAGCAGAGCTCCGATTGCCCCCTGCCATCGAACCCAACACGCGCTTCAAATATTCCAACCACGGATATGGGTTGCTTGGTCTTGCGATCGAGGCGATCACCGGAGAGCCCTTTCGTGTCTGGATCAAACGCGAGATCGTCGATGCCGTCGGATTGCGCGAGACCGAGCCCGACATGCCGATAGCCAAGGGCACCCGTTTTGCACACGGCCACACGCTTCGGCTTCCCCTGGAACGGCGCCTTGTGATTCCCGGCGAAAACCCGACCAACGCGATCGCTCCGGCCGCCGGCTTTGTCAGTACGGCGTCCGACGTTGCCCGCTTCTTTGCGCAACTCGCTCCGAACGCGAAGCAAAGTGTGCTTTCAGCCAGCAGCCGCCGGGAGATGACCCGACGACAATGGCGAAATCCGCACGCAAGCCTGGAAGGATATTACGGCCTCGGAATCATGAGCGGCACCGTGGCCGGCTGGGACTGGTTCGGCCACGGCGGATTATTCCAGGGCTATGTCTCGCGTACCTGCGTGATCCCCGCCTCCGACTTGACCATCACCATCCTGACCAACGCCAGCGATGGCTGGGCCGGATTCTGGCCGGATGGCGCCATGCACATCTTGCGCGCTTTCGCTGCACGCGGTGCGCCCAACCGGCGGGTATGTGACTGGGCCGGACGCTGGTGGAGTACGTGGGGGGCGATCGATTTCGTGCCCGTCGGAAATCTTGTGATAGCGGCCAATCCGCACCTGCTTAATCCGTTCATGGATGCGACGGAAATCGAGGTCACCGGTCGCAATACCGGCCGGATATCGTTAGCGGCGGGATATGCCAGCCATGGTCAGGACGTGCGCCGCACGCGCAACAAGGCCGGCACCGTCACCGATATCTGGCTCGCGGCTAGCAACTTGAAGCCGGAAAAAACCCTTGCGGCGGAGATGGAGCGCAAATACGCGCCGCGCAAACGCCGTCCAACCCGCTAGCCAGTGATTCCGAATAAACGCTCGCCTCGCCAAAACGCCTTGCCCTACTTCATCAGCGCTTCGGCCTCGGAGCGGAACGCCTGCCGCGCCGCGTCGCGCGAGTAGAACATGTGCCCGCCCGGATACACCACGAGCTTGACCCGCTCGGGCGAGGCGTAGGCCGGCAATTGGTCGAGCAGAATCTTCGAGCCGAAATAGGGCGTGGCGAGATCGAATAGACCGTGCCCGACAAGCAGTTTCAATTTCGGATCGAGCGCGAGGATTTGCCGCAACTGCGAGGTCGATTCCACGGGACTCAGGCCGCGGCCGAAGTCCCAGGCTCGCTCGACCGCGCCGTTGAGCAGGTGATAGGGCCCATCGGGCCGCCAGTTCAGCGTGCGGGTGGTCAGATCGACGATGGCGCTGGTCAGCGGCGCGATCAACGGATCGCCGGAGGGATCGCTGAAACGTGAAGCGCTCGAATCCGGATCGGGATCGAAGCCTGAGACCGACGCATCGTAGCGGCCCCTCACCTTGCCATTGCGGCGGTCGTATTCGCGGCGAAACTCGGAGATATCCAGCCGCCCGGCCAGCCGGCGGGTCACGGCCTGATCTATCCCGGTCAGCGCCGAGACCCGGTCGGCAAGCCGCGTTGTGGCCGCAGCGTCAGCTTCGCCCTTGACCAGGTCGACCAGGAAATCGCCGCGCGCATAGGCCTCGACATCGGCCATATCGGCGCGGGTCACGGGGCCCTTCGCCTCGCGCGCCACCGCCGCCATGCTCGGCAGGCTCGCGACATATTGCAGGATGCTGGAGCCGCCGCGCTCGCGAAAATCGAGCGCCGGAGAGACCAGGATCAATCCCCTGACGCCTACGCCCTGCTGGGTCTGCAGCTCGCGCACGATTCTGGGTCCGCGGATGCCGCCATAGCTTTCGCCAACGATGAATTTCGGCGACAGCAGACGGTCGGACTTCTCCAGCCAGCGTCGGATCGTGACTGCGAGCGCGTTGACGTCACCGTCGATGGAGAAGAATCGCTTGCGCACATCCTCCTCGGTCGCGACGAAGCGGCTATAGCCGGTGCCGACCGGATCGACGAAGACCAGATCGGCAAAGTCGAGCCAGGTTTCGGCGTTGGGCTTGAGATCGGGCGATGCCGAAGAAATCGCCGCGTCCCCGTTGATCGCGAGCCGCCAGGGGCCGGCATCGCCGAGCTGCAAATAGGCGGAGGCGGCGCCCGGCCCGCCGTTGAAAAAGAAAGCCACCGGCCGGCTGCGCGCCTCGACGCCATCCAACTGGTAGGATGTGTAGGCAATATCGGCTTGCGGCTCGCCCTTGTCGTTGAACAGGCGGATTGAGCCCGCGGTGGCGGTGAACGCCAGCGTCCGCCCGGGAAGGTCAACCGTGTGTTTGGTCGTGGAATCCGGCGGCAGCCGGCGTTGCTCGGCGGCCGCCGGCGCATTGGCCGGGTTGCCGCGCCCGCCAGGAACGGCGGACTTTTGCCCTGAAGGCGGCGCCTCGGATTGGGACGCCGGTGGCTGCGGCGCATCCTCGGCGCGAACCAAGGTCGCCAGCGAGATCGCAGCCAACGCGAGGATCGTGGGCGCAAGGCGCCGTGCGGCGAAACGAACAGTCATATTTATATACTCTCCCTGTTTTCCCCGCGATCCACCCAGAACCGCCGCATTGGTCGTGCAAAAGCAGATAGTTTCCCTCAAGCGGCGGATTTTAGCTCAAAACCGCCGCAGATCGACCGGCCTCCCAGCGCCAGATGGTCATCTCGACAAGTACCGGCAAGGTCGTATAGACGACCTCGGCGCACCCGCTTTCATCGGCGCCCATATGAGCCCCGCGATCCCATGACCGTCCTCAAGCGATATGACCGGATCGCCCTTGTTGCGAGCGCCAATCCGGAGGCGCAAGCGGCGCTGGCGCAGCTCGTTGCGCTCTACGGCAACCATGATCCCGCCGAAGCCGACGTCGTGGTGGCGCTCGGCGGCGACGGATTGATGCTGCAGACGCTGCATCAGCATATGCACTCGGGCCCGCCGATTTACGGCATGCATCGCGGCACCGTCGGCTTCCTGATGAATGAATTCTCCGCCCACGATCTGCACGCCCGTCTGGCGGCGGCACGCGAATCCCTGATCCATCCCCTATTGATGCGGGCCACCGACGTGCATGGCACGGTGCATCTGCATCACGCCATCAACGAAGTCGCCCTGTTCCGCCAGACCCATCAGGCCGCGCGGTTGCGGATTCTGATCGACGAACGCGAGCGCATGCCGGAGCTGATCGCCGACGGCATCCTGGTGGCGACGCCCGCCGGGTCGACCGCCTACAATCTTTCGGCGCAGGGACCCATCCTGCCGATCAACGCGGCGCTGCTGGCGCTGACGCCGATCAGCCCGTTCCGGCCGCGGCGGTGGCGCGGCGCCCTGCTCCCCAACACCGCCTTTGTCGTGATCGAAGTGCTCGAGGGCGACAAACGCCCGGTCGCGGCGGTGGCCGACCACGACGAGGCGCGCGACGTGCGCCGCGTCGAGGTGCTTTCCGACAAGACCATCTCGATGCGGATGCTGTTCGACCCCGGGCACAGCCTGGAAGAACGAATCCTGAGCGAGCAGTTCGGCTATTGATGTTTTCGTGTCGGCCTGGCCGGTGAACCAAACCCCCTCTTTGATGGGTGCGGCCACGCCGCACCGGCCTGCCCTTTCCCTTTCGCAACCATTCGTTAACGGGGGCGGGATAAGGTTAACGCCGGGTATACCCGCTTTGCAGGTCATGCCCTCAGGGCCGGCCATGTTTCGCATCGATTTCAACAAGCTGCGCTTTCTTGTCTGCGACGACAATCCGCATATGCGCCGCATCTTGCGGACGCTTTTGCATTCGTTCGGCGCGCGCGAGGTCTATGAGTCCGAGGACGGCGCGACCGCGCTCGAGATGTACACCCATTACGTTCCCGACATCGTCATTACCGACTGGTCGATGCCGATCTTCGACGGGCTCGAACTCGCGCAGATGATCCGCCAGCCGGAATCGAAGGGCAATCCCTACGCCCCCATCATCATGCTGACCGGCCATTCCGAGAAACGTCGCGTGACGGTGGCGCGCGACGCCGGCGTGACCGAATTTCTCGCCAAGCCGATTTCCGCCAAGGGGCTCTATCAGCGCATCCTCAACGTCGTCGCCAATCCGCGTCCGTTCATCAAGACCAAGACCTATTTCGGCCCGGACCGCCGGCGCAATACCAATGCGGCCTATATCGGCCCCGAGCGCCGCGTCGGCGGCGAGGTTGAAGTGCTGCAGCAGCCTTCGCTGCTTGATAAGGCTCGCTCCACCATCTAGCGCCCCAAGGCCGAAGGAACCAGCATGTCGAAAGACAGACCCGGCGACATCGAGATCAAGAAATTCGCCGACCATCACGTGATCATGCAGCCCAATCCCCTGCGCAAGGTGCTGCGGCGGGTCGCGGATGAGGATCGCGACGATCCCGTGGCGCGCGCCGAAAAGGCGCTCGCCGACCTGTCGGGCGAATTCAAGAACTGGATGGCGATCGAATCCGATCGGCTCACGGCCGCCCACGCCGCCATCCTCAGCGATGGCTTTACCGCGGCGAGCCGCGATGAGCTGTTCCGCGCGGCCCATGACATCAAGGGCGACGCCGCCACTTTCGGCTTCCCCTCCGCCGGCGCTGCCGCCGAAAGCCTGTGCCGGATCATCGAGCACGCCCCGGATCTTGCCCGTGTGCCCTCCGAACTGATCGCCCACCACATCAACGCCATTGAAGCCATCGTGCGCCAGCGCACCAAGCTCGACACCATCAGCATGGCCGGCGAACTCAGCCGCCGGTTGCGCGGCGTCACCGACGAATACCTCGCGCGCGTCAATCGTGACCGGCCCGAGCACCTCGAAGCCATCCTCGCGCCCGGCATTGCGCCGGCGGATTGAGGCTTGCTGTCGTCCCTGCGAACGCAGCGACCCATAACAACCGACCTAAGTTGTTGAAGATCTGTATCGCCGACTGGCGCCGAACGAGAAGCCGCGGCGTATGGGTCGCTGCGTTCGCAGGGACGACACCGATTGAGATGGTCAGCGAAGAACTTACGCCGCGATCAGGCCATGCTGGATCGGCGCAACCGCCTGCTCGGCCACCAGCTCGTCGCAGAACAAGCGGGCTTCCTCCCGCGCCGACTCGGTTGCAAAGCGCCGCAGCAGGATCAGCAGGGGTTCGGCGGCCTGCTGGTCGGTCTCGCAATGCGTCAGCACGCGCTCGACCATGCGGCGGCGCAATCTCGCCGCACCGCCGAGCGTATCGGCAAATCCGTTCTCATGATTGACGTCGAGCGCGGCACGGAATGCCGCGAAGGTCGATTCCGGCAATCCGGCGCGCTCGAGCAGCGCCTGCAGGCTGGCGCCGCCGCGGTCGAAAATTAGCGCAGCGACGCGCGAGCGCGGCAGGTCGGACAATTCCGCTAACGCTGCTTCGAACAATTCGAGATTGCCCGACAACAGCGCGCGCAGGATCAATCCGGCGGTGAGCTGGCCGGTGGCGCGCAGATGCCGCACCAGGCCGCGCATGTCTTCGCCGCGCGAGGCGGCGGCGATATTCACTGTCGAGCGATCGCGGGCTTCGCTTGCGATCCGCACCGCGCGGTCCGCGCTCAGCCAATTCCTGGCGACCACGAATTGCGCCAGCGTATCGGACAATTTCGCGACCAGCGCGGCCCGCGTCGCGGCGGGCAAATCTTCCAGCACCAGCATCGATTCCCGGATCGCGGCGAGATGGCCGTGGCGCTCGATGATGCGGTCCCATGAAAACGGCGCTAGCTCCGCGTAGGCATTCTCGATCAACTCCAGCGCCGCCTCGGGCGCGCCGACCTCGGCGATCGCTGCACAGACCGAAGCCGGAAGATGGATGCGCCGGGCCACGGCGCATTGCGTCTCGCAATTGCCGGTGGCGACGATGTCGACGAGGTCGGCGTCGATCAGGAGCGGCGAATGCTCCAGGACCGGAAGCGCAACCGAGGGCTGGTCGAGCGACAGCGCCTGGACGATAGCGGCCGGTGCCTCGGTGCTGCGCGCAAACACTTCAGCCATCGCCTGGCGCACCAGCGGCGAGGCGTCGTCGAGCTGCATCAGGAGCGCGCCTTCGGCGGCGGCGCGGTCGTCTTCGCTAAGATCGGAGATCAGCCAGGCCCGCGCCAACGAGCGCGTCGCCTCGGCCCGCTCGCCCGCGGGTGCCGTCTTGATCCAATTGATGAATTGCCGAACGATCATGGCCCTGCCGGCTTACGCAACCCAACGACACCCTGACGCGGTGCCACTGCAAGACAAAATAAACCACGACGCTTAACAAAGCGTTCACCATAAAGGGCTGGTTTTATTGACGTTTTGTTAAGGGCTGCGGCCCTGCTCGCTAGCCACTAAATGCGCCGCTGCGGTCGCTGAAGAGGTCGAGCGCATGCGGCGCGTTGGCGTTGGATTTCCCCAGGGAATGCAAGGGCGGTAGTGCCGCTGACGCCACCGTGGTTGCTGAAGCAACCGAGGTTGCCGGCGCAACCGGGGTTGCCGGCGCAACCGAGGTTAGCGACGAGGAATTGCCCCATAATTCCCGCACCGCCGGTGAGACCGGCTGGGCCCGGTCGCCAACCTGAAATAGCGAACGGAAGATCGGCGCTACCGGCGCGGCGTTTGCCGTTGGGCTTGCGGACGCGAGCGTGACCGGCGCGGCGGTTCGGACCTCGGGAAATGTCGACAGATAGGCGGCGTTATCGATCGCAGGCGCGGCCGGCGCCGCGCTCGCCAGCGCCACGGCTGGCTTGATGTCGCCGCCGACCGATGCCATCGCATGGCGGGTTGCCGGCGAGGCCGCCGCGCTGGCGTAGCGTTGCGTCAATACCGAATAGACTTCGGAGACGCTGCGCGCGCGCCCGGTGTCGCGTTCATAGAAGATCGAGCGGTTTGCCGCCGCGGCGTTGGGAAACAGCCGCGCGCCCGAGGCTTGCGGATTGTCCTCGGCGTTCGAGATCAGCTTGGCCGCGCCGCCGACGCCCATGAAGTGCGCCATATACAATTCACTGTCGGTCGGGCGGCGGCCGATCATGCCGGTGAGCCGGAAGCTGTTGGACTGGGTCAGAACCGCCGCCATCGCTGAGGCTGCGGCGGGATCGTCGCGCAGCTTGAGGATCGCGCGCCGCGCGGTCGGGTCGCTGACCGAATAGCTTCCGCCAGATGATCTGGTGATGGCATCGGCGTATTTGCTGTAGCCGAGTTGGGTGCCGGCTTCCTTGACCGTGCCGAGCCAGGTCTGGTCGATGAATTGGAACAGCCCGTGGGCCGACGAGCTCGAGGCGCCCGCCGTCGGATTGAAATCCGATTCCATTTTCGCGGTCGCGAGCAGATATTCGAAGCTGGTGCCGCTGCCGCTCGCGGCCTGCTTGATCGCGCCCGCTATCCGGGCGCGCGACGGCTCAACACCTGGCGTTGCCGTGGCGTTCGATGTGTCGACCGACATGATTTGGTCTCCGCTCCCCGCGAAACGACCCACCCAGGCCTGCTCGAAAGCTCCCACTGACGACCAAGCCACGGTCACACTGCGGCGATATGGTTAAGGGAAGGTTAAGGGGATTGTTTCGTGCCCCGGATGCTGCGCAGCGCGTAAGCGGTGCGCTGCGGATCCGGGGCCCACATCGAGTCCGGGATCATCCATGGGTCCTCGCTCTGCGGAGCAGCGCCAAAGGGCGCTGCACCGCGTCGGGGACACGCAGCATCACTTTCGATATACATCTTTCGGATCGAATAGCCGCTCGGCATCCACGAACGACAGACGCGCCCCGCCCTCGCCGGTCTCCACCTTGCGGTAGAAACAGGAATGCCGGCCGGTGTGGCACGCGGCGCCTGACTGCTCGACCCGGATCCAGATCGCATCCTGATCGCAATCCATGCGCATCTCGACCACCCGCTGGACGTGACCGGAGGTTTCACCCTTTCGCCACAGCGATTTTCGCGAGCGGCTGTAGTACCAGGCCTCTCCGCTGGCGATGGTCCTGCGCAGCGCCTCTTCGTTCATATGCGCGACCATCAGCACCTCGCCGGTCGCAGCGTCGGTGGCCACGCACGTCAGTAGGCCTGCGGCGTCGAATTTGGGCTGGAACACAAGCCCTTCCTCGATGTCGTTGAGATCGGATGATGATGTGGACACGGACAGTCCTCGACAATGTTAGGACGAGGACTAGTGCCGCCGATTTGAAGTTCCTGCATCACCCGCGGCAAACTCGAACAGGAACTTCAAATCGAAAAGCGGCACTAGCATCGTAGGTTTGCTAGTACCCTTTGCTTTCCGAAGTTCGTTTGCGAAGATGCGGAGCCGGATCACGAACTTCGGAAAGCGGGTACTAGCGCTGCGGCCCTCGCACCATGGACAGGAAACGCGCCTGCTCCGCCGGATTATCGCGGAACATGCCGGTGAAGCGGCTGGTGAAGGTGATCGCGCCATGCTTGGCGACGCCGCGCACCGACATGCAGGTATGCTCCGCCTCGATCATCACCGCAACGCCGCGGGGCTTGAGAATCTCGTCGATCGCGGCGGCGATCTGGGCGGTGAGATGCTCCTGGGTCTGCAGCCGGCGGGCAAAGATATCGGTGAGGCGCGCGAGCTTCGACAATCCCACCACCCGTTCCACCGGCGTATAGGCGATATGCGCCTTGCCGTAAAACGGCATCATGTGGTGCTCGCATTGCGAGGTGAACTCGATGTCGCGCACCAGCACGAAATCGTCATAACCGGCGGTTTCGCCAAAGGTGCGATTGAGCACTTCCGCGGGACATTGGTGATAGCCCTGATACAATTCGTCGTAGGCCTCGACCACCCGGCGCGGCGTATCCAACAGACCCTCGCGGTCGGGGTTCTCCCCGATATAGCTGAGCAGGGTCTGCACGGCCTGTTCGGCTTCAGCGCGCGACGGACGGGGCTGGTCAGCCCGCACCGCGGCGGCGAGGAATTCGGAAGGGTCGAGCTCGGCGGGACGGATGTCCGCAAGCCTCGCATCGGCGGGCCGGTTGTCTGCAGCCTTGTTGTCGGAAGGCTTGTTCTCCGAAGGCTTGTTCTCCGAAGGCTTGTTGTCAGAAGGCTTGCCTGGGCGGAGGGATTTGATCAATGCGTCCATGTCAACTCCGTTCGACCGGTCATGAGACCGGAGTGTCACCGGCAGACGAGGGCGGCTTAACCGCCAGACGCCTGAGTCCCACAATCCTAACACCGCGGGCGGCCAAATCGATCTCAACCCGCCCAAAATGGCCGGGCTGTATTTCCGCCATGGCCCGCCATATATAGGGCTCTGGGCCGCGGCCGCCAAGGGCGATCGCAAGGACGATCAAGGCCTTGGGGCGCGAGATTTCGATCTATGCTGAACGATATTTACAACAAGCGGATTATCGAACTGGCCGGCAACATCCCCCGGCTTGGCCGTCTGGCCACGCCGGATGCCAGCGCCACGGCGCATTCCAAACTGTGCGGATCGACCGTCAAGGTCGACCTCAAGATGGAAGGACCTGTCGTCACCGACTTTGCCCATGAGGTGAAGGCCTGCGCCCTCGGCCAGGCCTCGTCCTCGATCATGGCGAGCCACGTCGTCGGCTCGACGGCGGGCGAACTGCGTGAACTGCGCGAGACCGTCCGCAAAATGCTGAAGGAAAACGGCAGCCCGCCGCAAGGCAAATGGGCCGATATCGCGCTGCTCGAGCCGGTGCGCGACTACAAGGCGCGGCACGCCTCTACGATGCTGACCTTCGATGCCGTGGTCGACGCGATCGGCCAGATCGAGGCGGCGGCCAGGCAGCCGGCATCGGCTTAAGAGGCGAATTCGAAATCAGCTGCGAATATTTTCGCCTCATCCTTGAGGGATGAGGTGGTGCCGCGGCCTCATGGTTCGAGAAGGCGCAATCGCGCCTCCTCACCATGAGGAGGGAGAGGTTATTGCCACCACTACTTTGCGGGAGGCGGCGCCGCGACCCCGCCGGTCGGAACGAGCGCCTCGGCGGTCTTGGTCGATTTCGCCGCGGGCGCGGCCGGCTCGTCGTCCGTGGCCCTGCTCACGAACCGGTCCTGCGTTGGTTTTGCGGCCACGCCAGTCACCGGCATGACCGAGGCGCCGGCGTGCGGCAGAACCTCGGCGATAAGCTCGGTGGTCACGAGATTGGTCAGACGCAACTCTTCCCGCGTGAGTTCGTGCAGGTCTTCCCAGGGCGGCACGTTCAGCGACAGTGATAACAGATCGCCGGCACCGCCCATGTCGAAAGTGTATTTGGCAAGACGTCCGATATCACGCTCGACGATCATCAGATCTTCGGCGGTGTAGCTTGCGGCCTTGGCGTCATCGGCCCGGTCGCCCATCCAGATCTGATGCACCCTCACATGCGCGGCCGCGGGCACGTAACGGGTCTTGCCCGACAGCAGCAGGAATACGCACATCGATTCGCAATAGGCCTCGGGTGCGACGCTGGTACGAACGCCGTGCGCGTTGCGGGTCTGGATGCTGATGCCGACCGTGGTCACCAGACCGAGATTTCGAAAACGCCGGCCAAGCGCGATCGAGTCGTTGACCGAACCGCCGCTGGAATCCAGCACGACGGTAACGCCGCCGAGCTCGCGTCCGCGGGCAAAGTTATCGAACTCCTTGGGAGTGTCCGCGGTCACGATGCCGATCGCGCTGACCCAACCCCGGCAATCGGGCTGGCACGCCACCCAGCTAAACCGCATCGGCAATTTGCGTTCTTCGAGGCTGGCATCCGCGTGCGCCGAGCCGCCAAGCGTGGCGATGACGCCAGGCAATGCGAGACACAGGGCGGTGGCGCCGAGCAGCGCCAAACCGCGAACACAAAGCGATCTCACGAGCCTCAAATTGGTTCCTTCCCCGCAAGCCCCAAAAGGCAGTGGCAATGGCTCCCGAATCAACACCTACGGATTCTGTCATCCCGGCGTTACGAAAAGGGTAAACGTGGCAGCCGCAATCGTCTATAGAACCTTTGCTGCAACGCCACGTAAATCGTTGTTATTTCCAAAAGTGTGGCACAATTATTTGCGAGGTCGGGTTCCCTGCCCGGGAACCGCGCAAATTTGCGCCCAAGATGGCAGCATACCGCCCATGAAGCATTCATCGTCACGGCCTTGCGTGGACTGTGCCAGCACGGTGGCGCGGCTGCCGCGCAACGCCGGACGCTCGATGATCTGGGTTTACCGGCACACTTTGTCGCCGCTAGTCGGCTTCAATTGCCGGCATCTTCCGAGCTGCTCGGTCTATGGCGACGAGGCGATCGAGCGCTTTGGATTGTGGGGCGGCGGATGGATGACGCTGGCGCGGCTGTTGCGCTGTCAGCCGTGGGGCACCTCGGGAATCGACAACGTTCCTTTGACAAGGCCCGCGGGCGCGCGATGGTACCTGCCGTGGCGGTATGGACGCTGGCGCGGCGTCAACGCCCCGTGACGACCCTCGGTGCTGCAGCGCTTTCAATCGAAATGCGCATTGCCGCCACGCCGGAACAAGCGTCTAATCGTTGAATTGGTTCGATGTCTTCGAGGGAGGACGTCAACGATGCGGTGGAAAATCCATCGAGGCGGCCACGATCCCCGGCAGATCGATCTATTGGCCATGGTCGCCATCGTTATCATGATCGTCGCGGCCTGCCGTTATTTCGATCGGCCCACGCCGCCAGTGAGCAGCACCTTGATCGAGCCCAGCCAAAGCGTGCGATGGTAAAGCGTTTTGTCTCCTCGGATCGTCATCGCGCTCTATCGTCTTGGTTGAGCGCGATCGTTTCGGAAAAACCGGCATCCACTTTTTCCGGATCATGCTTTTTGATTGAGCATGATCTTTTCGGAAAAACCGATATCCACTTTTTCCGGATCATGCTTTTTGATTGAGTATGATCTTTTCGGAAAAACCGGCATCCACTTTTTCCGGATCATGCTTTAGCGCGAAAACCACAGGAACCCGCGCTGCTGCGGCTCGACGGGCGCCGGCGGACGAGGCTTTCGCGGACGCGGCGGTCGAGGCGGCGGCGCGTCGGTCGACGACGTCGCCTCCGAGACGGCCGAACCGTCGTCGGGAAGCCTGACTGACAGCAGCAAATTCGATTCATGCGTGCGCCAGCGATAGCCGATGCCGAACTCCATCGGCTGCGCCCGCCGGAACAGTTCGGTGTAGGCCTCCTGATATCTGCCGGGGAATTCGGCGATCGGGCCGGCATAGCGGCCGAACGGAAACAAGCGCCACCTCTTCGCACTGTAATAGGTCAAAGGAATTCCGGAATCGTCCTGAATGATGGTTGCACTGTTGGCGAGAAGAAAGTTGCGTACCGTGGTGAAGTTGCCGGAATGCAAGAGGTACGACGCGCTCTTGATCAGGCTGTTGCCGGGCGCCAGCGTCGCGCAGAATTTCAGGAAGCCGCTCGCCTTGACGCCGGAATTGGAAAGATCGGTGGAGAAATAATACAGCGTCTTTTCCACGCCATCACTGCCGGCGAACACGATTCGCACCCCGCGCGTGGCGTTCGGCCCGGGATTCTCGTTGGCAAAATACGCCGCTCCCTTGTCATCGATCGCGACCGGGCTGACATTGCGAATGGTGTTTCCCGAGCGCGCCAGGAACACATAAAGGATGGGCAGCGTGCCGTTGAGTTGCCCGGCATGAAGGTCGGCCTTCATCTGCTTGGTGATGAAGAAGGAAAAGCTCAGGATCGAGCCGAGCGAACGCTCGACATGGTAAAGCGCACCGCCAACGCCGCCGCGCTTCAGTCTTGACAGATCGGGCACCGAACCGGGCGGTTCGAGCGCGCTCAGCACATAAGTCGTCGCCTTGGAATAGAAGGCGTCGGCATAGAGGAAGTCGGGACCCGAGAACATGTAGAACATGGTCGGCTTCGGCGCCGCCAGATTTGCCACGGCCCAGGCGCGGATTTTGGACAACTGGCGCTGTTCGAGTTGCGCGAACGCCGTATCGAAAAATCTGGCGTGGCGTTGCCAGGCGGGATCCGTGGTCAGCGGCAGCAGCGGCGAGTCGGCCGACGGCGCCAGTCCGGCCAGGAAACGCGCGGTGTCATCGGCGGTCACGGTGTCTGCGGCGCGCGCGGACAGCAACGCAGCGAGGATCATGGCTGCGGCAACTGCCGCGATTTTCATCGTCTGAAACATTTCTATTCGCGACCTGATGGGTGATCCGGTGATGAGGTCGCAAGACCGGCAGCGTCCCGCTTGCGGAATATGGCGTAAATCAGAAGGCCCGATACCATCATCAAGACACCGAGAAACGACTGCAGCGGCCGCTCGACCACAAGATAGTACATCATGAAGAGCGTCACGAGCAGGAAAACCACTGGCGTTATCGGGTATCCCCAGGCGCGATAGGGCCGTGGCAGGTCGGGCTGCGTGATGCGCAGTTTGATGACGCCGAGCACGGTGAAGAACGAACAGAACAACAGGGCAAACTGGATGAAATCCAGCACCGCCTCGAAACTGCGCGTGAACAGCATCAGGCTGGCGACCGCGAGCTGAAACAGAATGGCATAGGCCGGCGCGCCCTGGGCGGATTTACGGGCGAACACCCGCAGCGCCGGAATGTCCTCGCCCATGGTCATCATCACGCGCGGACCGATCCACATCATCGCGCTGATCGAAGACACCAGACCGATGCATATCATCGCACCGACAATGCGGCCTCCGATTTCACCGAAGACATAGCTGCCGGCAATCCGCGCGACATCCAGCTGCCCGGCAAGTTTGTCGATCGGCGTGGTGTGGAGAAACACCGCGTTCAGCGCGACATACAGCACGAGCACGATCAGCGTTCCCGCGAGCAGCGCCCGCGGCAGGCTCTGCTGCGGCGTGTGCATCTCCCCGATAATGTAGGTCGCGGCATTCCATCCGGAGAAAGAATACATCACAAACACCAGCCCGATCGCGAACGGCGCGCTGGTGACATGGCCGATGTCGGATAGTTGTGGCGCAAACGACAGCGGCTGCGAAGTGCCGATCACAACTCCCGCAATCAGGAAGGCTACGATCAGCACGACCTTCAAAACGGTCGAGACCAGTTGAAAGGTCGAGGAGTGCCTGACGCCGCTGAGTTGCACGATCGACACCAGCCAGACCGCGCCGACCGCAAGCAGGAGTGGCGGAGCGCCGGGAAATACCGACTTGCCGTATTCCCCGAAGGCCATGGCGGCGAGCGCAACCGGCGCTGCAAAGCCAACGGTCGCCGACACCCAGCCCGCTAGAAATCCGAACGCCGGATGAAAGGCGCGGCTCAGAAAATTGTACTCCCCGCTTGAGCGCGGAAACATCGCGCCGAGCTCGCTATAGGAAAAGACGCCGCACAGCGCGACGATGCCGCCGACGATCCACAACAGCAGGATCGCAAAGCCCGAGGGAATGTCCTTGACCTGAAAACCGAGGCTCGTGAAGACGCCAACCCCGATCATGTCGGCAACGACGATGGCGGTCGCCACCACCACCGAAACCGTGGACCCGCCAGGGAGCCGGCCAGGCCAAGCCGCGCTTCCCGTTTGAATTGCCGCCATGCCAGTCCACGCTTTCGGGCGCCATGCGCCTCACCCTGTTCATCGTGCAGGTTGACCCCCGTCACTTCAAGCAGCGTCAAAAATGATTTAATTTGGGCATCAATTTGGTGCCATGATACCTTTAAGCCGACGGCAAGAGCCCGCTTGATCGCTGTCATTGCCAAACCAGGCAGCTCCTCCCACAATCAGGACACGATTTCGTGTTGTCTAAAATCCTCCGGGAATGGGGAGAAATTCCCGGAAGGTCAACGTCGCCGCAACATTAGCGCGCTGACATGCGCCGGTGGTCGGCGGTTATGGGGCAATGGGGTGGATGGTCGGGGGTAATCCGAACGCTAGAATATTCGATCGCGCGAGCCAGGTGGGGTTACCCGGCGCGAGGCGACGCGCGCCCGTGCCTGCTCCCCAACCTCACTCCGGCTTGCGATCGCATTGGATCGCGCTTTTGTCGGCCTTGATCCCGTTGTCCTTCATCCTTGCCCAATGCGGCAAGGCGCCCAGCGCCGGGACGCTGGCCGCCAACGTGCAGGGCACCGCAAGCGACTCGTTCGACGAGCGCTTCCCGAAACCCCAATTCAAGGATCGCTTTCCGACGCCGGGTGAGAGCCTGTTGCAGCGGCAAGCTTCCGATACGCCAAGCCGCCGTACAGCGCAGGCGCAACCCGCGCCCTACCGCGTCGCGTCGCTGGCGCCGACGGTGCCGTACCAGCGCCCAGCCAAAGAGGATCTGACCACGCTGGTCAGCCTGAAATCCTCGGCATTTCCCTATTTCGGCAATAATCCCCGTACCGACGAACCCTTCCTGAATATTTCCAGGGGCGAGCGCCGCGGCCACCGCAGCTTTAGCGGACGGGTCTACTGGCAGGACGAGACTTACAACGACAACCGCGTGCTGATGCACGTTCCCGAGAATTTCGACATCCGCAAACCCGGCGTGATCGTCGTGTTCTTCCACGGCAACGGGGCAACGCTGGAGCGCGACGTGCGCAACCGGCAGTTGGTGCCGCAGCAGATCTCGGATTCCGGCGCCAATGCCGTGCTGCTGGCGCCGCAGCTTGCGGTCGATGCCGCCGATTCCAGCGCCGGCAAATTCTGGCAGCCCGGCGGGCTCAAGCGCTTTGTGACGGAATCTGCCGATCACCTCGCCAAGCTCTACGGCGACCCCGCCGCCGCCAAGGCTTTCGCGAACATGCCGGTGATTCTTGTTGGCTATAGCGGCGGCTTCATGCCGACGGCCTGGAGCCTGGAAGTGGGCGGACTTGGCAATCGCGTCCGCGGCGTGGTCCTGCTTGATGCGGTGTATGGCGAACTCGACAAGTTCGCATCCTGGATCGTCAACAACCGGTCCGGCTTTTTCGTCAGCGCCTATACACGTTACACCCAGCGGCACGATCAGGAATTGATGCAGATGCTGCGCGACAAGGGCGTCGCCATTTCGGATGACATGGATGGACCGTTGCGTCCTGGCAGCGTCGTGTTCGTGAAAACTCCCGATGGCGTGACGCATCGCGATTACGTTACTCACGCCTGGACCGACAAGCCCGTCAGGGAAGTGCTGCTCAAGATGGCGTCAGCGCCGGCGCTGATACGGGTCGCGGCCAGCACCGCCGACAGACCCTTCAGCCGATAGTCCGACACCTGTCGGCCTTGCGAATCTTCAATCTCGCGGCTCGACTTTTCGCGCTTTGCCGAAATCACGCGTCGAGATCACCGTCACCAGCGCCAGCGCGACGAAGGCCATCGCCGCGTATCCCGAACCATACAGGAGATCGCGTGCGTACAACAAACCGCCGACCGCCGAGCCGATGGCCTGCCCGACATAGAGCACCGACGTATTGAGCGACACCGATGCCGACGCCAGCGCTGGCGCCGCGATGACCAGCCGAACCTGCTGCATCGAGTTGGTGGAGGCAAAGCCCAATCCCCAGATCGCGACCGAGCAAGCCATCAGCGAATAGATACCCGCGCTCAGCGCCCATCCGGTGATGCCCGTCAGCATCAGGACCGTGAACATCACTGAAGTCTTGTAGGGGCCCCAGGAATCGACGATGCGACTGGCAACCGTAACGCCGATGACGCCGCACACGCCGTAGATCGCAAATACCAGCCCAACCGCATCGGGACCGACATCGGTCAGCTTGATCAACAGCGGCCCCATGAAGGTGAACACGACGAACTGGCCCGACATCTGCAATGTCGTGATCAACAACAACACGACGATCGCCCGGTTGCGTCCGACGTCGACCCAGGTCTTCAGGTCGACCCGCGCGCCGATCAATCCGGCCGGCAGCCGCCAGGCGAGCAGAAGGAAGCCGAGAAAGCCGATGCCGCCGATGCCGCCATAGGCCGCGCGCCAGCCGTAGCGGCTGGTGATCAACGTAATCAGCGGCAGGCCGACGGCTGCAGCCAGCGACCATCCAAGAAATACGTAGGCAATAGTGCCGCCGCGCTTTTCCGGTGAAACGATCAGCGCGGCGGTGCCTGCCGCCTGCGGCGTATAGAGAGCGCCGATCCCCAGCATGATCAGGCGAATAATCAAAAGCGTCGTGTAGTCGGGTGCAAATGCCGAGGCGAGGTTGGCGAGGGCAAGCACCGCGAGCGTCGCCGTGAGCAAGGTGCGGCGCTCGATCCAGCTCGTCAGCCACGCCGTCAGCGGCGAGCCGATACAGAGCATCGCCGCGCCGAAGGTGATCAGTAATCCCGCGGCGTGGACCGTGACGCCGAGATCCGATGACAGTTCGAGCAGCATGCCCGCCGGCGCCAGCACCGAGCAGCCGGTGACGAGATTTCCGAGCATCAGGGCGGTGGGCGCGAAACGGCGATGCACGGGGCGGTCGGACGGCGGGATTTTCATGCAAGCGCATGTGGAGTTCACCTGCGCGGAATGAAAGGGTACGACCGGAGTAAATCGCAGCGCTATCGCGCGGCCTGCCGATGCACGCCAGCGGCCGATCGTGCTCTCTCACGGCGCCGCCGCGGATGTGGGATCAGGCAACGCAACCGCTGGCTTCGGACCGGGAGCGGCGGGGCACGACGCGAAAATCTGCATCCACGCCGATTCCAGACCACGGGTGTCGATTTCAAATATCTGCTGGCTGGTTTTGCCATCCGGCATCAACCGACCTTCCCCCATCTGCAGATGAGGGGCGGCGAGCACCGCCTTCATGGCAGTGGACGCGATCGTTCCGCTCCATGCCTCGAACGTTCCTATGCGCGCGGGGAAGGTGCCGAAGGCCACGGGCTTCTCCGAACCGGCCATCATGACCACCGAATTCGTGTCCGCGGCGCCGTTGTCGAACTCCCGAGCAAACATCAGCCGCGCGCGGTCCTTGTTCTCGCAGAACAACCGCCACTCCATCGTCCGAAACGCAACACCATCATCTTTCTTTGCGAGGGCGACTTTGCGGATATACGGACGGGTTTCGGTTTCGAGCGTCCATGCGGTTTCGGCGATGGGCCGAGTGTCGATGCCGAAGCGATAGAGCTCCGGCCTCGTCAGCACATGCGCGTTCTCGAATTTCACCGTTTTGATGAGATCGACCAGTTCATGGCTGATGCCCATCGCCGCAACAAACGACGCGCGCTCGCGATCGGCCCGCGCCAGGCGTCGGTCGGTCGCCGCCGCGATCAGTTCCGGCGGGGGATGTCCGTGAACGACCAGCGTGAATTTGGAATTATGGACCGCCATCGCGGCATCGGGAGCCACCTCGCGCGTCGTCGCTCCCAGGAACAGGTAACCGCAGGCCGAGTTGCACATCGCTTGACGCGTCACGATTTCAGCCTGAACTTCGCCGCCTCCGGTCTTGATTTTAAGGCAGGCGTCGTCGATCTGCGCTCCGGCACCGCACGCGGCAACAACGGTCCGCCCGACCCGGGCAACAGCCCTCCGACTGCGCAACAAGCGGCCAATCACGAAGGCCTGTTCAACCGAACCACCCGGCGAATGGAAATAGATCGGGCGTTGCGTGTCCTTCACATCTCGCAGGAAACGGCGAATGCGTGAGACGGCATTCTGATCGACATTGCCTTCGACGGCAATCCAGCGGTCACAGCCAGGCCCGCATGAATTTGCCGGGCCCTTTGCCAGATAGATGATCAGGTTCGGCGCAAACCCTGGGTTTTGAGGCGCAGGTTTCGCGCGCGCCTCTCCATGGATGAGCAGTAAGCTTGCGAAAAGGAGCGCGCGGAACATCATGAGGACGGCGGAACTGGAAGCATGCGGGAAGGGCTCGAGCGCGCCAAGGCTAGACAATGAATGGGGACCCGGCAACCTCTGCGGGCGGACATAGCATCCAGCATGAAGCCGCATTCAAGCTCTCAAAAACCGCGATTTTTGCCGGTTGCAGGGGCCGAATCGCCTGCTATACCGCTCGTTCCCGCTTACCTGCGCTCGTTCGCAGGAGTGAGCTTAAGGAGACCGCCATGTCCGACAAGAATACGCCCGCGTCAGGATTCCAGTACAGCCTGTCGAACTTGAAGCCCGTCGAGCCCGTGCAGAAAATCGCCCTCACCTTCCCCGATGACGCCCGGCGCGAATTTCCCAAGAGCATCACCGGCCTCGATATCGCCAAGGGCATCTCGCCCTCGCTCGCCAAGCGCACCGTGGCGATGGCGCTCGACGGCGACCTTGTCGATCTCACTGAGGCAATCGAACATGATGCGAAGATCGAGTTCATCTCCCGTGACGACCCGCGCGCGCTGCAACTGATCCGGCACGACGCTGCGCACGTGCTCGCCGAAGCGGTACAGTCGCTGTGGCCGGGCACCCAGGTCACGATCGGTCCGGTGATCGAGAACGGCTTCTATTACGATTTCTTCCGCAACGAGCCGTTCACGCCGGAGGATTTTGCGGGAATCGAAAAGAAGATGCGCGAGATCATCGCGCGCGACAAACCCTTCACCAAGCAAGTATGGGATCGCGAGAAGACCAAGCAGGTGTTCCGCGACAAGGGTGAGAACTTCAAGGTCGAGCTGGTCGATGCCATTCCGGGTGACGAGCCGATCAAGATCTATTTCCAGGGCGACTGGTTCGATCTGTGCCGCGGCCCGCACATGACCTCGACCGGCAAGGTCGGAGGCGCCTTCAAATTGATGAAGGTGGCCGGCGCCTATTGGCGCGGCGATTCCAACAATCCGATGTTGACGCGCATCTACGGCACGGCGTTCGCCAAGCAGGACGACCTCGACGCCTATCTGAAGCAGATCGAGGAAGCCGAAAAACGCGACCATCGCAAATTGGGGCGCGAGCTCGATCTGTTTCATTTCCAGGAGGAAGGCCCGGGCGTGGTGTTCTGGCACCCGAAGGGCTGGACCATCTTTCAGGCGCTGATCGCCTATATGCGCCGCCGCCTCAGCGGCGACTACAGCGAGGTCAACGCGCCGCAGATTCTCGACAAGGTGTTGTGGGAAACTTCCGGCCATTGGGACTGGTATCGCGAGAACATGTTCGCCGCCCAATCCGCCGGCGACGAGGCCGAGGACAAGCGCTGGTTTGCGTTAAAGCCGATGAACTGCCCCGGCCATGTGCAGATCTTCAAGCATGGTCTGAAGAGTTACCGCGATCTGCCGCTGCGGCTGGCGGAATTCGGCGTGGTGCATCGCTACGAACCGTCGGGCGCGATGCACGGATTGATGCGGGTGCGCGGATTCACCCAGGACGACGCACATGTGTTCTGCACCGAGGCGCAGTTGGCCTCCGAGTGCCTCAAGATCAACGATCTGATCCTGTCGACCTATGCCGATTTCGGCTTCGAGGGCGAACTGACGGTCAAGCTCTCGACCCGGCCGGAAAAACGCGTCGGCACCGACGAAATGTGGGACCATGCCGAACGCGTGATGGCGACCGTGCTCAGCGAGATCGAGGCGAAGAGCGACAGTGGGCGCATCAAGACCGCGATCAATCCCGGCGAGGGCGCGTTCTACGGGCCAAAGTTCGAGTACGTGCTGCGTGACGCCATCGGCCGCGACTGGCAATGCGGCACCACACAGGTCGACTTCAATCTGCCCGAAAGATTCGGCGCGTTTTACATCGACGCCGACGGCTCGAAGAAAGCCCCGGTCATGGTGCATCGCGCGATCTGCGGCTCAATGGAACGCTTCATCGGCATCCTGATCGAACACTATGCCGGCAACTTCCCGCTCTGGCTGGCACCGGTCCAGGCGGTCGTCACCACCATCACCTCGGAGGGCGACGAATACGCCAAGGTGGTAGCGGCGGCGGCGCGGCGCGCCGGCTTGCGCGTCGAGATCGACCTGCGCAACGAGAAGATCAACTACAAGGTCCGCGAGCATTCGCTGGCGAAAGTTCCCGCGCTGCTGGTGGTCGGCAAGAAGGAAGCCGAGACGCATTCGGTCTCGATCCGCAGGCTTGGCAGCGACGGGCAAAAGGTGATGCCAACCGATCAGGCGATCGCGGCGCTGGTCGAGGAAGCGACGCCACCGGATGTGAAGCGCGCCGAGGCAGCAAGCTAGGCTGCCTTATGTTGTCCGATCTTGATCAACGACTCGGCAGGAATGCCGAGCCCCTCGTGCAATCGTCTGATCATATTGAGCGTGAGCTCCCGCCGACGATTTAGCACTTCGTGCACGCGATTCCTGCTACCTATATAGGGGATGAGATCGCGGGGCTGCAGTCCCTTCTGCTCCATGTGGTATCTTATGGCTTCCACCGGGTCGGGCAGATCGAGTGGGTAGTGCTTTCGCTCCCACGCCTCCACCAGCGTTACCAAGATATCGAGCCGATCGCCTTCGGGCGAATTGCGCCGGGAATGCATTAATCCCTCGATCTCCCTAAGTACGCGGCGATAGTCTCGATGCGATTTGATCGGTGCGATATCCATGACTGAACCTCAAATGCTCTGCGCGTCGATCGCGTCGTATTGTCGATGCGTACCGATAAACCTGATGTAGACCACACGATAAGGATAGTTGATCCAGACTACGATGCGATATTTGTTGCCGGCAATGTTGAAGAGTGCGCGGCCGTCTTTGAGAATACTGGCGCCACGAATATCCCGTTTGACGTCCGCTGGCTTCGCCCAGTCGGCCTGTTTTACTTGCCGGAACCAAGCCATTATCGGTTCGCGGGCGTCGGCAACGCTTGCGCTTCGGGTGAGGAACGCCCTGATCGTGCTGAGTGCTATTATTCTCACCCGGCCGACCATAGCACGGTCCCACGTTGGGACCAAGCGCTATCGCTGATATAAACCAAAACCGCACTAGAATCATAGCTTTTCTAGTGTCCTTTCGAATCCGAAGTTCGCAAAGGTGGGTGCTGCGAGGGAGTGCGAACTTCGAATTCGGGACACTAGCGAAACGAATCAATTCACAATCGATCCAAAATTCACTTCCGTTTTCCCCTTCGGTCGCCTATCTCGATGGTAGGAAGTCACGATCATCTTGCCGAAAGAAACTCTCGTGCCCGACGCCATCGACCTCCTGAAGAACCGCCGCTCGATCAAGCCGCGCGAGATGAGCGGACCCGGCCCCTCGCCTGCCGAACTCGAAACCATTCTGACCATCGGCGCGCGGGTGCCCGATCACGGCAAGCTGGCGCCGTGGCGTTTTATCGTGTTCGAGGGCGACGCGCGCGTTCGCGCCGGCGAGATCATCGCTGGGGTGTTCGTGCGCAAGAATCCGAACGCGCAGGCCGCCGAGATCGACATCGAGAAGCGGCGGCTCACCGACGCGCCGCTTGTGATCGGCGTCGTCAGTTTCACAAGGCCGCATCCCAAGGTGCCGGCTTGGGAGCAGGAACTGTCCGCCGGCGCGAGCGCGATGAACATCGTCACCGCGGCGACCGCCCTCGGCTATGGCGCGTGCTGGCTGACCGGCTGGTTCGCGTTCGATCGCGAGGTGCTCGACGGCCTCGGGTTGAAGGCGGACGAAAAGCTCGCCGGCTTCGTCCATATCGGCACGGCGCCGAAGCCAAGCGAAGACCGCCCGCGCCCTGCGCTCTCGGAGATCGTGACGCGGTTCTAGTGCGGCGGTTCGGGAGTGCTCTTCATTTTCGCTGCGAACGCTCCGGGTGTTGCGACCTTCGGATTCGGGACACCAGCGCATTTTGCGCGACAACGCGCGCCCCACACCACACCCTGCCGCAGCGCTAATCTCGGCAGCCATCCTGACCTATTGACAGGATCGGATCCGAGGTCCCTGATTTGAAAATTATTTCATTCGGGAGGCTCATATGCTGTGGCGAATAATTTCATTGATACTGCTTTTGATCGGCCCTGCTGCGCTTGCCGATGACATGAAGACACCGCTGAACGCGAAGGACCTGAAGTGGGGCCCCGCCCCCAGCGTGTTTCCCAAAGGCGCCCAAGTCGCCGTCATTTCCGGCGATCCTTTCAAGGATGGTCCCTACGTCCTGAGGTTCAAGATCCCCAAGGGCTACAAAATTCCGGCGCATAATCATCCCACGACCGAAAACGTCACCGTGCTGTCCGGCGTTTTTCACATCGGAATGGGTGACAAGCTCGACGAGAAGAAGGGAATCGAGTTGACCGCGGGCGGCTTTGGCGAAGCACCGGCCAAAATGAATCACTATGCCTGGTCAACCCGCGACACCATTCTGCAGATTCATGGACAAGGGCCGTTCGCCATCACCTATGTCAATCCAGCGGACGACCCGAGCAAGAAGTAATCTCGTTCAGCTGAGATGCGCCGCCGGGTCAAGCCCGGCAATCACCACGGCATTCACGCCGCCTTCGACGCCCGGCCGCCGAAGCGAGCGCTCAGCGCGCGACGACTTCGACTTCACCGTCGACGCCGTTGACGACATTGAAGGCGCGCTCGTACACCTTGCCCTCGTTCTTGGCGATGGCGCGATACTCGCCTTCGGACAGCACGACGCGGGGGAATGCGCCGATCGATTCCTTGATGATGTCGCCGCCCGGCGTGATCACCGACCAGGCGGTGTTCGCGAGCGCCTCGCCGCCCCGGTCGCTGACCAGCTTCAGGGTGATGACCGCCGCGCGGTGGGTGATGATCACGTCGGTCAGCTTGCCGGCCTGAACGCGAATGTCCGAACGCACCACCGAATTGGCGTCGCCGTAATTGGAGACGATGTAGTACGTCCCCTCCGGCAGCACCGCGACGTCGCCGGCGGCGACGTTCGGCACCAGCGAGGCGCGCTCGCCGACTTCGAACTGGCTGCCCTTGTAGATAGCAAATGAAATCTGGTTCTGCGGAATCTTCGAGGCGCCGACGCGGCCCTCGATACGCAAGCCGCCGGCCGGAAGCACAAAGGATTCGCGGTCGGTCTCGGCTTTCAGCGTGACCGGCCGCACCGCGCTGACCAGTCCAAGCGCGACATGGACCACATAATTGCCCGGCGGCAGAACGATATTGGGCGTCGCGCCGCGATCTTCACGGATCAATTTGAAATTTCCGGTCTCGTCCGGCCGGTCTGAAAAGATCCGCCACACCAGCCCGTTGCTGATCACCGGCAGGTCCTTGCCGTAGCGCGCCGTCAGCGCCAGCACAGCCTGGTTGGGCGCCGCCGCGCCGAGAGGCGCGACCACCGGCGGGGCCGCGGCGATGGAGGGTTGCGCCACCGGTGCGGGCAGATTGGGGATGGACGCGGGGCCTGAGGGCGGCGCCAGATTCATCGCCGGCCCGGCAGGCGGCTCGGGGACCGATGCTGGGGGCACCGGCGGCGGCCGATCGGTAAACATTTGAGCCGAAACGGCGACCGGAATCGCCGAAACGAGCATGACGGCGAGGACCAGCGCGCGGCGCGGGCGTCCGCCCCGCCTGATTCTGCCGAAACCCTGCCCCCCAATCGTCATGTCAGATGCTTTTCACCGAAAACGCGGCAAATTCAAGCCAGCGGCTGGGCGAAAGGGTCCGTGGAACCTGCCGGGAACCGCGCTGTTACTTTCCAGGGCCGCGGTCCCGTCACAATCTTACCCTCACCGGCGGCATAAACCATGCTTGTCGTACATTCTGGCCGGATCAGGCCGCAGCTTGTAGTTTGGGTCTTTAGGAGATTGCCTCAGTGCTGGATAGGTTGATCGGGCGTGGCCAAACAGGCTCCGGCGGCAGCGACAAGGTAGGGCTCGGCAGCATCCGGCGGCCCGTGATCGGCCTGGCGCTCGGCGGCGGCGCCGCGCGCGGCTTCGCCCATATCGGAATCGTCAGGACCCTGATTGCTCACGGCATCGTCCCCAACGTCGTGGTCGGCACCTCGATCGGCGCGGTGGTCGGCGGCGCCTATGCCGCCGGGCATCTCGATACGCTTGAAGAATGGGCCCGCGGCCTGCAGCCGCGAAATGTGCTCGGCTATCTGGATATCCGTCTCAACGGTTCGGGCCTGATCGGCGGCGACAAGCTCGCCGCGCAATTGGAAGCCGCCATCGGTCAGACCCTGATCGAGGAGCTGCCGCTGAAATATGCGACCGTTGCGACCGAAGTCCGCACCGGTCATGAAATCTGGCTGACCCATGGCCGCATTGTCGATGCGATGCGCGCCTCCTATGCGCTGCCCGGGATATTCTCGCCGGTGCTGGCGGGCGACCGCTGGCTGGTCGACGGCGCGCTGGTCAATCCGGTGCCGGTGTCGGCGGCGCGGGCGCTTGGCGCGGAAATCGTAATCGCCGCCAATCTCTCAAGCGACGTATTTACCCACGCCACCACGATCTATTCCCACGGCGCATCGGCGGCGGCGCGGCAGACCGCGATCGAGGCCGCGCCCCCGCCGAAGCGCGGTTTGGGCAAGTTTTTCTCCCCGGAACGCACGGTCAAGCGCGAGTTTTTCGGCAGCGCCGGGCGGCCGGGCATCTCATCGGTCATGGTCGATGCCTTCAACATCATGCAGGATCGCATCACCCGCGCGCGGCTTGCCGGCGACCCGCCTGACTTGCTGATCACGCCCCGCGTCGGTCAAATCGGCTGGTTTGATTTCCACCGCGCCGACGAACTGATCGCGCATGGCGCGCGCGCCGCCGAGCGCGCCATCGTCTCAATCCAGGAGGCGATCCATATTCTCGCGCCGGTGGCGGCGTCTGCCGATCCGGATACGGCTGTCGACAACGTTCCCTGATCGCCTTCCCGGCTCAGGCGGTCTTGATATATTCGCGCAGCGCTTCCTGCTCCATCTCGTATTCGCGGACGCGCCATTTGACGATGTCGCCGATGGAAATCAGACCGACGACCCGCTCGCCTTCGACCACCGGCAAATGCCGGAATTTTCCGAGCGTCATCATCTCCATGATTGCGGAAACCGTATCTGACTCCTTGCAGCTGATGACCTTGCGCGTCATCACCGCGCTTACGGGTTCATCGACCACACTGGCCCCGCGCTCGCCCAGCACGCGCACGATATCGCGCTCCGACAGGATGCCCTCGACGCGGCCCGCGCTAATCACCAGGACGGCGCCGATTTTGCGTTCCCCGAGGATCTTGATGGCGGAGGAGAGTTTATCCTGCGGCTCGACGCTCTGGATATTGTGACCCTTGGTATCGAGAATTGCACGTACCGTCATTGTCGTCTCCCTGAAGCCGATCGCGCCCTCCTGAATCGAGCGCGGTCTTTATTCACGCTTTGAGCCTTCAATCAACAGTTTAGCGCCGGTTTCGTTGCGGGCGCATCTGGCCGACACGGCAACTCCATCGCGAGCTCACGCCGTGCCGCATCATACCGCCAGGATGATGGATGAAATTAGGCTGCCCCGCAAGCTTGGGATCAGCCGACGTCTGTTCCGTCGTGGGAGGACGCATCCGCAGCATGGGGCGGCGCGCGTGGCACAGGATCAAACAGCGAAAACAACAACAGGCCGGCGAGAAAACCACCGATATGCGCCTGCCAGGCGACGCTGGCGCCGTCCGCGCCGATCGCGATCGATCCGACGCCGAAGATGATGTTGACGCCGAACCAGACGGCGAGAAAACCCAACACCCGCCCGTCGCGCAACGCACGCGTCAGCGACAAAGCCGGCACCCGGGCGGCGGCTTCCGCATCACCACGGTTAAACGACAGGAAGCTGCCGCGCACAAAGGCAAAGCGAATCGCTGCCGCCATCGTGCCCGACACCGACGCCGAAGCCCCGATCATCGGCGCCACCGCATGCTCATGGGTGACGAGATGGGCCAGCGCACCGGCGGCAGCCGTCACCGCCATGAACACGAAAAACCGGATCGTACCGAAACGGCGCGCCAGCGCGCTGCCGAACGGCAACAGCCACAGCACGTTAAAACCGATATGGCCGAGATTGGCGTGCAGCAGCGAGTAGGTCACAAAGGTCCAGGCCTTGGCGCCCTCCCCGCCGGGAAAATCGATCGCCAAAAGCGTCGAATCGTAGCGCTTGGGAATGAAGCCGAAAACGTCGATCGTCCAGTTCTCGAGATCGGGCGGCAACAGCTCACGCAGGTGAATGACCGCGAGAAGCAGGATGTAGGCGGTCAGGGCGCCGGGCAGCGTCAGGATCGGTTCGCGCGGGGGGTCCGGCGGCACTTCCGGCGGGGGGTCTGGGGGAAATTCCAAGGGGTCAAGGACTCAGAGGGCGGCTCTTTCGAGCGATGGCGCCCCCATTAGAGTGTTTTCGCGCGAAGTGGAAGCCGGTTGGCACGAAGAACCCGGCTCAAAACAAGCGGGTTCGCCGCGGCACTAGTCCGGCGCCGATCGGGCGGCTTGGACCGGCTCCCGCTTGCCGGTCCGGAGCGGCTCGATCACCGAGCTTAAGCTCATGATGATCAGCGGCACCACCAGCGCCACATAGGCATTGTCGATTCCGAACGGATTGCCCATCATGAACCACGCGATGGTTGCGACCAGCGAACAGAGGATGCTGGCCAGAGCCCCGGCTTTGGTGCCGAACCACGGCGCGTAGAACACGAGCAGCACCAGGACCGAAAGCGACGCCCTGATCGCCTTCGCCAGAAACGTCATTTGCAGAATGTTCGGCGTGTAGATCGCCAACGCAATCGGAAGCAGACCGACGATAATCGTGGTGAGGCGAATGAAATTCAGCGATCGCTTCTCATCGGCCTGCTTGGTCACGAACCGGGCATAGAAATCCTTATAGAGCAGCGTCGCGGTTGCAACGCTGATTGCGGCGATGGTGCCGAACAGCGACGCCGCCAATCCTGCCGCGACCACGCCCGCCGTCACACCATTCATATCCTCGATCAGGGCCGAGAACGCGTTGATGGATTTGATATTCGGGAACAGCGCCAGTGAGCACATTCCGATCAGCGCGGTCGCGATGCCGAACGGCACCAACAGCAGCGCAGTGTAGAGGCTCGCGGCCCTCGCCTTTTGCCGGGTTTCAACCGTGTTAATGGCTTGAATCACATATTGCGTGGAGAAGGTGGCGCCCATGCCGGCGATGAACCAGGCGAAGATCTGGCTCCAGCCGACGTTCGTCCAGGAAAACATCGCGCTGGGAAGACGCGCCTGCAGCTCGTGAAAACCGCCGACTTTTGTGAGGGCGAAGTAAACTGCGACACCGATGCCGATATACTTCACGAACGAATGGATAACGTTGGTGTAAACGACCGACTTCATCCCACCCATGAAGACGTAGAAAACCGCGACGATGCCGCAAATGACGGTGGCGGCCGTGCGATCAACGGCGAGCAGCGCGCTCAATACCGCGCCGCCGCCCGCATACAACGCAACCGCGACAATTTGCAAAGCAAAGATCATCACCAGCGAAGTGGCGATTTTGGTCTGCGGCCCGTAAACGTCGGCGAACACCGCCGAGATCGTGTTGTGCCCCGATTCCTTGTATTTCCCGGCAAGGAAATAGGCATAGAACAAAAAGCCGGCGCCGAGCGCGATGATGTTCCAGGAGGCAGAGATGCCGAACCGGTAAGCTTCCTGGGCGGTGCCGACGCTCGCCGACGTCCCGATGAATTCGGACATCAGCATCAGGCCGACCAGAACGGCGGGGACGCCCGAACGGCCGCTGGTGCCCGAGGTAAAGGTCGTGGTCGTGGTGACCGACCGCTGAACGACGCTGGTGAGCAGGCCGAGGCTGACCATGTATCCAATGACGATGGCCAAGGCCAAATAGTTGGTTTGCATTTCCCCGGGTTCCTCCGAAGCCATGATGTCTTGCGATGATCGAACAACCTCGCTCCGCAGAATGCCCGAGCATGTTATAAGGGCGCGTACTCACAAATCGAGCTTGATTGGTGCTGCTTACTCGATGTCCGCTATGTCCCCGATAGCGACCCAATTCCGCAGCGCAGCGAAATGTCGCGATGTGCCATGAACAGACGTGGTCATCCGAACAGGGCGAGCTTGCCGTTCAATGAACGGCGCTATGACGTCGGCTGATTGCTTCGGCCGAGTAACGTTCCCGAGTCTCATGCGACGGATACTGACCTTAGACTGGTGACGCGATGGCCTCGTCTTTTAGGGGCCACGGGCAAACACGAGCTATTGTACTGACGACAAGTGTACAACCTGGCGCCCGCCATTGATCGCCTTAAGACTGTTCACGAACTCCTCAGGACGCTGCCAGCGGTAAGGAACTTTCAATCCCATAAAACTTGCGATGCTGCCGATAAACGAAGTGCAATTGGATATTTCGGCATTCCAGACCGGTGAACTGGCCTGCAATTTCTTGATGTATGCGAAGACCCTTTTTGCGTCCGGCTCATTCAAGTAAACGCGGTAATTAGCGGTCAAGTACTCGGGATCAAGATCGCCATAGCTTGCCCCGGTCTCGGACGGCACCCACGTCAAATGACCGACTACATAAGCCAGGGTGTCTCCCGCAGGGGTAAGGCCCGCGACTTCGACTTGTCGCTCGCTTGTCTTCCCGTACCAGACGAAAGCGTGGCCCCAGCTCGCCGCCGTTCTGGCTCTGAAATCAACGTAGTACGGGCCCTTCGCCGATCCCGGCTTCCGAGTCGACTGAGGCGCCGGTTTCGTTTCAACCGGCGCCTCACTGGAAACAAGCGCATTCGCGTCGACAACGCGCTTCTGGAACTCCCGTATCAGCGAAACGAAACGTTCCGAAACGGCCCCGGTGTCAGCCTCGTTTGCAGAAGCCAATTGGATTTCGCACTGGAGCAAAACCGCGAGTGCGAATCCCGCAAGCAAGCAAAGCCCTGATCTCTTCGGCCTATTTGCCACGCTTCGCCCTTCAACTGTCGACGATAAAGTCAGTTTAGCGAGACCTGAGTCGATACCGCCTGTTAGTACCGCGACACGACGGGTGCTTTGCCGATTGGGGTCTTCCCGATAGGGGTCTTGCCGATCGGCATTTTGCCGAGTGGAGCCTCCTGATAGACGGGCTGTCTGCGCGGGAGGTCGGCAGCGCCAGCGGCAGCCACCAAGGCAAGCGTTGTACCCGCTACAATCACAAATTTCATCACGGTACTTCCCCTCAAAGTTAGAAGAAACTAGGCAGTAACCCGCCCAGCGTTCCCCTCAGAATACGTCTACAGTGCGGCAGTTAGGACACGTTCGAGGAATCGGCCTAAAGCGCGGCAGATATGACACATGGGAACTCAGCTCCTATTGGGTCCATGAAGCGAGCCGAACGCCGTTTGTCGCGCCAATCCACCCGAAATTGACGACCGGCTTGCGTGGTTTGCTAAGGGGCCATAAGCGGAAATAACCCGAACCGCTACTCAATCACTTCATCGGCAATCAGTTGAAAATCACGAGTAAAAGTAAGTCCTAGTGCCTTCGCGGCCTTAAGATTGATGACCAACTCGAATTTGGTCGGCTGCTGCACAGGCAATTCCGTGGGTTTGGCGCCCTTAAGAATTTTATCTACGTATGAGGCTGTCTGTCGGGCCAGATCGGCCAGATTGGCGCCGTAGGACATAAGCCCGCCTAGCTCCACTCCCTCCCTCGCAGCATAGATCGTTGGCAATCTTTTGTCCGCCACGATGCCTACGATCCGGCCGTACTCGGCAAACAGCATTGGGCTGGGAAACACGCACAGCGCGTCAGCGCCGCCTCTAGTTATGGTGGAAAATGTGCCGATAATTTCCTCCGGGCTGTTTGCCGACACAAATTGAAGCTGCACACCTAGCGTCTGCGCCGCATGCTCAGCGTCCTTGACCATCCCATCCATCGTTCGATCACTATAGGCACGCGGATGCCAGAGGACCGCCACGCGAGAATGTTGTGGCACGACTTCGCTGAGCAATTGTAGCCGCTTCGTGACCAGCTGCGGGCCGAGGAAGGTTGTCCCTGTAACGTTTCCGCCTGGCCGCGCGAGGCTGGCCACTAATTCGTCATCAACGGGATCGGCCATGCCGATCGCGACAATGGGAATGACACTGGTTGCCTGTTTGGCAGGGCGGGCAGCCGTCGTACTCAATGTGACGATGACGTCCACGTTGCGCTTCACCAATTCAGCGGCGGCTTCACGAAGTCGATCGGTATTGGCTTCTGAAAGCTCACGCTCGATGATGATGTTCTGCCCATCCACGTAACCAAGTTCGCGCAGGCCGGCCACGAAAGCTTTCAGAGTGACGCGGTTTGGACTGGCATCCTCAGAGCGGCTGGGCGAGAGAAGACCAATCCGCGGTATCTTTGTTCCTTGCTGTGCACGCACGATGCGCGGCCACGTTGCAGCGGCGCCCGCGAGAAGGATCGTGAACTCTCGTCGCCGCACGACTGCTCCCCCTAAGGCTGAGGTTTGTAGTCTACCACATGCTGAATGAGACCGCGTTGCGCATCACAGCAAATTAGGTTGCGCGACTTCGGGAATGGTAGAGTCGAGGATGGGTGCGGTAGCTTGGGGCCTATGGCCAACGCTCCGTTTCCCATCCCCGCTCATCAAACCGGACGTGCCGATTTCCGGCATCCGGCTTTCCGACCGGCTTCACCG
>Ga0193751_1000459_pt1 | contig 32002 bp, 23 predicted proteins | sample L1c2metaG_FD_143050 | JGI IMG/M metagenome (GOLD analysis project Ga0193751, IMG submission 143050) | Soil microbial communities from a riparian zone of the East river system, Colorado, United States - L1c2 | ecosystem: Environmental > Terrestrial > Soil > Riparian zone | place: USA: East River...
CGATCCACTTGTTGCTGGTCGCGAAGAAGACCCAGCCGTGGGCTTCGGGATTGCCCGGGTTCAGGGTTACCGCGTTGGGGTCGAGGCCTTGCGTGCTCAGAAACTCGATGAATTCGGCAGCTTCCTTTTCGTACTCTCTCAACCGAGCTGTTTTTTCTTCGCTGATCTCGGGATTCTTCTTGATCTGGCGCTCGGTTTCGAAGACCAGTGTATCCACATCGTTCTGCAATTTGGTGGAGAGTTCCGTGGGATCCATGAAGCCCTCAAGAACGTCGTGATGACGAACGAAGTCGATCCGCACGTCCGCCGGAAACTCAAATTTGTCCTGACCGGTATAAGTCACGCTCACGTAAACGCCGAGGAGATGATAGAAACGGCGGCGGCTCTTGGTAAGTTCCTGCGAATCCACGAGGAGCGTGATGGCGAGGTCATTTCCGGTCATCGTCCAGCGGTAGCGTCCGTCCTCGCCGCGTTCGAATGCGCAGCCCGGCGCGCCGGCGGTCCAGCGCACAGCGGGCAACTGCTTTTTTTTCCCCGCGTGGCCAAGTGTCGCCGCCAGAATTGTGAAAACAGCGAACGCAAGTTTTGCCCGGAAGAAGCGGGAACGCGGCATCAATGCAGAGTGTATCGTGTTTGCGCCAGCAACGTCACAGTCGACGGGGCGGGGATAACGCGCAGAAAATATGTTAGATTGAAATTGGTGGGGCGCGTAGCTCAGGTGGTAGAGCAACGCCCTTTTAAGGCGTGGGTCGCAGGTTCGAATCCTGCCGCGCTCACCAATCCAACTATCTCCCGGACGCTGACCTACGAACCGGAGTCCGTCCCTAGCCTGATTTCTTCCCGGGCAATGTAAATTAGATGAAATGTTCGCAATCCACTGCAGTGCCCTGCTGTTTGACATGGACGGCGTGCTGATCGATTCCACTCCAGCGGTCGCGCGAGTGTGGCATCGGTGGGCGGTTGAACATGGATTCGATCCAGAGACCGTTGTCCACATGGCGCATGGGCGCCCGAGTCGAACCACAATCCGCGAACTGCTGCCCAGCGCGGACCCGCATGATCTTGACCGCGAAGATCGCAAAGTCGAACGCATGGAAATGGAGGATCTCGATGGCGTGGTCCTGCTGCCGGGCGCTCGGCAACTTCTGGACATCCTGCCTCCGGAACGCTGGACCATTGCGACCTCATGTACGCGCCCGCTCGCCGAGGTGCGTTTGCGGGCGGCGGGCCTGCCCATTCCAAGGGCCATGATTACATCGAGCGACGTGAAGATCGGCAAGCCGGATCCTGAGCCTTACCTGAAGGCTTCGGCGAAGCTGGGGTTTGCAGCCTCCGACTGCATCGTGGTCGAAGATGCGCCGGCTGGAATTCGCGCGGGAAAGACCGCTGGCGCCAGAGTGATTGCATTCCTTACAAGCATGCCCCGCCGTGATCTCGAAGACGCCGGTGCCGATTGGATCGTTCAAAACTGCGCTGACATCGCCGCATCGGCCGCATCCGATAACTATGACGACGGCCTCCATCTGAGCCTGTCGTTTTGAAGTTTCAACTTTTCACAAGAAGCCATTTGCGCGTGCCCATCCGCTCAACTAGAATCCTCGGTTCCTTGGAAGTTGCCCGCAAGAGCAGGCTTGATGTGAGCCGGGCGGCTCCGAGTCTTCTCAATCGCGATATAAGAGAATCACTATACAGGCAGGTCTCGTGATCATCGGTGTGCCGAAAGAAATTTATCCTGGGGATCGGCGGGTTGCGCTCGTACCGGCAGTTCTCCCGACGCTGGCCAAAGCGGGTTTCGAAGTCCACATACAGTCCGGTGCTGGAATCGAGGCCGGCTATCCTGATTCGCAGTACGCCGACAAGGGAGCGAAACTCGTCGCCGACCGCGCTGCAGTATTTGCCGCTGACATTGTTGTGCAGGTTCTCTGCTACGGTTCCAACGACTTGACGGGGAAAGAAGATTTGCCGTTTTTTCGCCGCGACCAGGTACTCATCGGATTTCTGCGCCCCTTCGGTTCGTTGGACGTCGTGCAAGAGATCGCGCGCGCTGGCGTCACCGCGTTTTCCGTGGAGTTGATGCCCCGCACCACCCGTGCCCAAAGCATGGACGCGCTCTCCTCGATGGGAACAGTCTGCGGATACAAGGCGGTGCTGGTGGCGGCCGATTCCCACCCGCGCATCTTTCCCATGCTCACCACCGCGGCTGGAACCGTGACACCCGCCCGCGTGTTTGTGATCGGCGCTGGCGTTGCCGGACTTCAAGCGATCGCGACCGCGCGCCGCCTGGGCGCGGTGATTTCCGCTTACGATTTAAGGCCGGCGGCGAAGGAGCAGGTGCAGAGTCTCGGTGGACGTTTTGTCGAGCTTCCCATCGAGGCGAAAGACGCGCAGGACGCTCGCGGATATGCCACCGCGCAGGACGAAGGTTTCTACCGGCGTCAGCGCGAGTTGCTGGGAAAAGCAGTGCAGGAAAGCGATGTTGTGATCACCGCAGCGGTGATTCCGGGAAAGAAATCTCCGGTCCTGGTGACCGAAGACATGGTGAAGGGAATGGCGCCGGGTTCGGTGATCGTCGATCTGGCGGCCGAACGTGGCGGTAACTGCGAGATCAGCGAAGCGGGCAAGACCGTCGTCAAGCATGGCGTGACCATCATCGGAGCGATCAACGTGGCCGCCGGCGTGCCTTATCACGCGAGCATGATGTATGCCCGCAACATCACTGCTTTCCTGCCACACCTGATCAAGGATCAAAAGTTGAATCTGAACCTGGAAGATGAAATTGTTCGTGAAACTCTGCTCACCCGCGGTGGCGAGATTGTGAACGCAAGGGTCCGCGAGTTTTTTAGTTTGCCCGCTCTAACTCCATGATCGTAGGAGAGACGGGCGCCTCGCCCGTACGGAGGGATGCGAGGGCCGGGCGGGGACGCCCGGCGCTCCACGAACTAACACGGAGGATAGATGAACAGCAGTTCGAACCTGATCAACGCACTCTTTATTTTTGTGCTCGCTGGATTCATCGGATTTGAAGTGATCCGGCGAGTCTCGCCCCTGCTGCACACTCCGTTGATGTCGCTCACCAACGCATTGGATGCGATCGCGGTTGTGGGTGCGATTCTCCTCGTGGGCGAGCATAAGAGCACGCTCTCCGCCGTTTTCGGATTCATCGCCGTGGTCGCCGCCACCAGCAACATCGTCGGCGGCTTCCTGATCACGGATCGCATGTTGAAGATGTTCAAATCGAGCCGTCCGGCGGCCAAATCGGTGGGCAAGTAATGACCACCGATCTCGCGGGAGGCCAGGTCATCATCGAGCTCTTGTATCTCATTGCGAGCGTGCTGTTTATCCTCTCGCTGAAATGGATGAGCTCGCCGACCACGGCCCGCCACGGCATCTGGGCGGGCGAAATCGGCATGCTACTGGCGATCTGCGGCACGCTGCTGCACCACGGCATTGTGGACTACAAGCTGATCTTCATTGCGCTTGTGCTCGGTACCATCATCGGCGTGCCGCTGGGGGAGGTGGCGATGACCGCGGTTCCACAGCGAACCGCGCTCAGTCACGCCTTTGGCGCACTGTGCGTCACGCTGGTCGGCTCGGCCGAGTTTTACCTGCGCGCCCCCGATATCTCCCGCTTCATGATGGCGGTGCTGTCCCTCGAGGTCATTCTCGGCGGGCTAACCGTAACGGGGAGCTTGATGGCAGCCGGCAAGCTGCAGGAAATTCTGCCGCAGCGGCCCCTGACTTACAAAGGCCAGAACCTCGTCAACTTTGTTCTGCTCGCCGGCGCCCTGGCGATCGCAGTATCTCTCGTCCTGCATCCGGAGGCCCGGTCGCTGTTTCCGTTCATGATCCTGATCGCGCTGGCGTTCGGCGTGTTGTTGATCATCCCCATCGGCGGCGCGGACATGCCGACCGTTATTTCATTGTTGAACGGCTATGCCGGTCTGTCGGCGGCGGCCATGGGCTTCGTCCTCAATAGCAAGCTGCTCATCATCGCCGGCGCGCTCGATGGATCGTCGGGCCTCATCCTCTCCATCATCATGTCGAAGGCCATGAACCGCTCCTTCGCCAACGTTTTGTTCGGGGCCTTTGGTCAGGTACAAGCTGCGGCCGCCGCAGGAGAAGAAGCCAGACCCGTTCGCAGCGCGACCCCGGAAGAAGCCGCGGCCATCCTTTCTGCCGCGAACCGGGTCATCGTGGTTCCGGGATACGGCATGGCTGTGGCTCAGGCTCAGCACAAAGTCCGCGAACTCTACGATGCTCTGAGCAAGCGCGGCGTGGACGTGCGCTTCGCCATTCACCCCGTTGCCGGACGCATGCCGGGCCACATGAATGTGCTGCTGGCCGAAGCGGATATTCCCTATGACCGCTTGATTGAGATGGAAGAAATCAATGGCGACTTCCCTCAGACCGATGTCGCCCTGGTGATTGGCGCCAACGACGTCACCAACCCTGCCGCCCGCTCCGATGCTTCCAGCCCCATCTATGGGATGCCTATCCTCGACGTCGACAAAGCCCATACCGTGATGGTCATCAAGCGGAGCATGAATCCAGGCTTCGCCGGCATTGATAACCCACTCTATTATCTAGATAACACCCTGATGCTATTCGGAGATGCCAAGGCATTTGTGGGTAGCATCGTGCGCGAGCTCACCGGGGGACACGGCTAGGCGGGAGTTAGTCGTACGTGGTTTTCCGCGGTCGAAGTGGCCCCGAAGGAAGACCAACAAAAACAAACAAAGATCAAGGGTGGCGTTAGGCCGGGTTGCCAGGCAGAAAAGTCCGGCGGGCTTCAGTCTCGCGGGGGAAATCGCATAGCCTGCAGCCCGCCCGGCGTTTAGGCTGCTTTCTTGAGCTGTCTGATCTTCGCCCAGCGTGCTTTTTGCGCCAAAGAAATTCTCCGGCGCCCTGCCGCGGAGAGAACCCGCTTGGCGCGATGTGTCGCCCCCGCGTGTCCGGTTGCGCCTGGGCCTCGGGTAAGCTTTTCAAGAACCGAAATAGCTTCCCCAAGTTTTTGGACTTGGTTCTGTGCATCCCGGCGTTCCTCGCGGAGCCGGACTATTGCCTTACCAATGTTTGTCATCAAATACCCCCTCGGGTAACTTTCGTCGGCCATTGTATTACTAAGTCGCAGGTTCTGTCAGAATTTATTACAGCCAAAGGGGGGGATTACCTCGAGCCTCGATGCCCGCAGGTGATGAAACGACGATGATGACCCGGGGATAACTATTCCCGCATCCAGAAGGCCGCCCACAGCCTCATCCCAACGGTGGGAGAAGTCCCGACGACCCGAACAGGAAGAAAGCGCCAACCGCCAGGCTATAGATCGCCGTCAGCGCGGTGACTACAAACTGGAAGCGCGGCAGCTGTGAACTGAATCCGAAAAGTCCTACTGCCGATGCCGTCATTATCGTATTCATCACTAGCAGTCCTGCGATAAACATTGTCAGGCCTAGAAAGCCCTTGCCGATTCCGCCAAGGTTGGCCGCTAGTAAGAAGATCATCAGTTGGCTGGGCGTTTCCGCACCGAGCCCGTGCACGACGCCAATCATTAGAACGGATTTCGAACTGTAATTCCAGTTCCTGTCCACCGGACGCGAGACATCGTGATCGTGCCAGTAGCTTTTCATCTTCCAATGTATCCAGCGCAGTGCCCCCGCCATAACGTGAAAGCGGCTGCGAGGCGCCGGGTTCCCCTTGAAAAGCGATCCCAGAACATAGACCCCGAGGATCAATAAGGTCAGTCCCACCAATCGCTCCGCGATCCGATCGATGCCATGAGGCAGCGAGAGCTGAAACACGATGACGGTGCTGCCCAGAGCGGCCACCATTGCCGCGTGTCCCAGCGCGTACAGTAAACCAAGCCGCATACCGCGCCAGCGACTGGTTTGCACACTGGTAATGTCGGAGATGGCTGCAATGTGGTCGTAGTCGAACCCGTGACGGAAGCCAAGGATCGCCGCCGATAGGAGCGCAAGTTGAAGGCTGGAGGTTGCGGTGTTCATGGATGCATTTGGGGCCGAGTGTGAAGCCCCTTCATTGTTCCACACGTCGCCAAGAATCCGAAATCTGGCATGAAAAGCTGGACGTCGAATTGCCGCCTTATCGCCAAGACTTGGATCGCGGTATGACCCTCGCGCCGTACGTGACCCCCGCGGTACCCAGCTTTAGTGTTTTGAGGAAGGAAAGTCCCTGCACAAAAAGGGTCAAGCAGTCTAAAATCACTTGTCCCCCTGGACCGGAAAGCGGCTACAATAGCGGCAACCAAATCGCAATCGGAGGTAGCTGTGAAGCCAAGGCATCCTTATGCTGCTGCACTATGGTGTGTGGCGTTTTTCGCTCTTGTGGCGAGTATGTGCGCTCAGGAAGCGGCTGCTCCGAGGCACACCGGAGTTCCGCAAGACTGGTCCCAGCACCATATCGTGTTCAGTCGCGATGCGCTCGCCCGGCACCCGGATCTGATTTACCGGGAACCGCGCATTCTGCATCAGGCGATGCAGCGTTGGCAGGCTCCGAGTTCGAATGTCTTCCACGGTGTCGATCCCCTGTCGACTGCCGCGGTCAACTCCGGCCCCCACCGCGATTGGAGCGTTTCTCCCTTGGGAGGCCGCCTCGTCACAAATGCGTATCCGGCTAAGTTTTCCTTCGATTCTGGAGCTCCGCCCGATTGCACCAATGACTACGTCGTATTCGGACTAAACACGGCCTCCACCGGCACGCAGGCCAATCTTGTCGCCTTCAATAATCTCTATGTCAACAGCGCCGGCACCGGGTTTTGTAGTGGCACGGCTCCGAAAGTGATGTTTGCCTACGACACCACCACCGTCACCGGGGGCAAGATCACAACCTCTCCGATTCTCTCCTTGGATGGAAAGAAGATCGGCTTCGTTGAAAGCGTTCCTGGAGCCACCGCCACCGCAATTTTCCATGTCGTGACTTGGGCCGCGGGCCCTGGCCAGGGCAAGATCGGCGCCGCCGTATTGCCACCTGCTATGACTTCACTAACCCTTTCGTCGACCGCCGATGACACCACGTCATCGCCGTGGATAGACTACGGCTCGAATATCGTCTACGTGGGCGCGAACGACGGAAAGGTTTACAAAATTACGAATGTCTTCACGGGAACGCCCACACTTGCTGGAGGTTCCTGGCCCGTTACCCTTGCCACAAACACCGCCTTGACTCCTCCGGTTCTGGACTCGCGTCTGGGGATGCTGATGGTCGGGAATGCGAATGGAAACCTGTACCAGATCAAAACCGCGACAGCAGTGGTCTCAACAGTTCCGGTTGGAACAGGCCTCAGCCACGGTATCTTGGCCGCGCCGATTGTCGATGTCACCAACGGCACAACCTTTGTGGTCACCGCCGATAACGGTAGTTCCGCTGCTCTTGAGGAGGTCGATACGCTGACTCTGAACGTGTTGGCGACAGGCCGGATCGGCAAGGGTGCCTCCGGAGCCGGAGGTACCGCGATGACCCTTTACGAGCCCGCTTTCGACAACAATTACTATAACGATCCTTCGACTGGATTGATCCATCTTTGCGGAACCAGCCTCACCGATACCTCGCCTTGGCAGTACGCCTTCGGGTTCATAGGTCGCAACATGAAAACGATTGCTACGGTCGCACTGGCGCTTCCTACTATTCCAGTTGCCTCTACCGGCGCCCGCTGCACGGGATGGACGGAGTTTTTCAATCCCACCCTCGGAACCGATTTCTTCTTCTTCGGGCTCACCCAGGACTGTACCTCGACCGGCGTAGGCGGTGGTTGTGTGGCGGAGATCACTGGTACTAATACCACGCCCACCACAGCGACCTTGAACGGCGGTCCCAGCGGGATTGTGGTCGATAACTACAGCAGCGCCGCAGAGGCTTCCAGCATCTATCTGAGCGCCGAGAAGATAAATATCGCGTATAAATTTACTCAGAACGGCCTGCAATAGAAGCAATTCAGAGCGCAGAGACCAGCTTGCAGGCTGAGGACTTTACCAGCCAGCCTGCGGCTTGAACTCGCTTACGATGTAGTTTGTAAGAATTGAATTGTGCCTTGCCTCTCCTGCAACCTTGCGGGAGCAACCACTACTCAATCCCGCCATGATCGCCGAGTCTAGTCGGTACGCGATGCCTTTCGAAATCCTGCGCTCGGCCGCTGCAAGAATGTTTTCGCTAGCGCTTGAAGCGCTGCAGCACCCAAAATCAAGCGCGGCATCGAGTTCCTCAGCGATGTTGTTCGTCTAGCGACGGACCGGCGGAGAGGAGTGCGAGCAGGCGCAGAATTTCTTCGCGCTCGTCGGAATCGCGAAACATGAAGCGCACTCCCATGCCGAAACCGGGATGGGCGGCCAGCACCTGACCTGTAATTCTTAATTTCGTGTCGGTAGTGCGGACGAGAATCTCCACGCCCGACCGCCCGGAAAATGGGGATGGCATTTCGACGTAGCAACCGCCCTCGCTGATGTCGGACAGTATGCAGCGATTGGGAACCTTGCTGCCGAGACGGTAGACCTCCGCTCCGAGTTTGCACGCAAAACGATGCTCTCCGCGGCGGTTGCCAGCATTAGAAAAATGCTGCTTTCTGCGACGGTTCCCGTCGTTAGAGACGACGGTGGAATCTTCCGGCTCGGGCGTTTTCTCGCGCAAGGGGACAGACTCAGTCGCGGAGGATTGAGTCACACAATGCTTGCTAGCCGGCGGATCGGCAGGCCGTCCAGTTGACGGATGGGCATTGTTTTGCAGAAGCCAAGTCTGCATGAGGCGGCGCGAGGACTGGGGCACGTCGAGGAAACGAATTCCACTGCGGCCGCTGGCATCCTGCCACGCAACCTCACCCGACAAGCGGACCAGTTGCTGCTGACCGGGAAGTGCGAACTCGAAATAAACTTTGCAAGCGGGCGGAAGTCGGTTGGCGGTGTGGATCAGAGTTCCGCCGTCGCTGAGGTCGGTCAAAACGGCGCTCAGTTCCGGCGCTCCGGGATAGGCGACGTTGGCGGTCGAACTGACAGCGGCGCGGGGAGCGCGGCGGCGTTCACGACGCATGAGGTTGCGGGCGGCGCGCAGGCTGATGCGGGTACGCTCGGAAGAGAGCGGACGGTAGAGAATGAAGTTGGCTCCGAGCCCGAACACGGGGCGGGCGTTGAACTCTCCATCGACAACCGCAATCAGCATACTGGCGCGGTTTTTGGCGGATTGACGCAAGCGCGCGAAGAACTCCTCGGAACTCCGGTCGGCGCGATAGTCGAGGACGATGGCGTCGAAGTGCTGGCTGTCGACCAGTTCTAAGCCCCGGGATATCGAAGGCGTATGCTCGGCCGCCATCCCCAGCTCGGACAGGATGAGCGTGAGCAGGGTGGCTGAGTCCTGATCCGGACACACCACGAGGGCGCGAAGATCCATAGTGACAACATGGTAGGAGAGGGTCGATGACAACGACAAGTTACCTGCGTCACGGTGGGGGCGCAAGCTAGCGTTTCTTGCTGACGTTCTTTCCTTCTGTACTTCTTCTTCGTGATTTCTTCCGGCGTAGTTTCTTCCGTAGTGTCTTCCGGCTTTTGAAAGCGGACGGCAGTCACAACTTTAGTATCTTTTACCTTCTGTTGGCGGTGGATAGGCTGACACGACGTTCGCGCGATTTTCGTTGAAATCCGTCGCGTGGGCGCCACACGCCTTTAATTAGCAGACCCAATTCCGACCCTGCGGCGCGGGGCGAAAGGGAGTGCGCTTTCGCAATGATCACGCATGGCACGATCGTAACTCTCCTGGAATTGCCTTACGAAAGCCAGTGTACGAAGGGGCGGTGTACCCCGGTTACTTTGACGCACCAGCGGACAGTTCCTACCATCAAGTTATTTCGACAGGTGTCGGGACGGTGGTCCGCAAAGGTCGCGGGAGATACCGGCCTGACGATTCCAGTTATACGAATTTGTCGTGACGATCTTGTTTCACCGAGCGGGGCCGCAGGTACAGCAAATGTTTACGAGAAGCGCGGAAACAAAGGCGGAGCATCACAGGCATCGGGAGAGCGGCTTCAGCTTGCTGGAAATGCTGACGGTGGTAGCGCTGATTATCGTGCTGGCGTCGATCTCGTTCATCAGCCTGGTGCCAGTGATGAAGCAGCAGCGCGTCTCCAATGCGTATAACACGACGCTGTCGGCGATGCGTCAGGCGCGCGACAACGCGGTAGCACAGCGGACATCTTACTCGGTGACCTTCTCCACGACTGCGCAGCCGAACACCATCACCGTTTCCCCCACGCTGGCGGGTGGATTTCAGGGCGCGCAGAATACCGTGGTTTATCAATTGCCGACGGATGTGTCATTCGACGCGGAATCGGCGCTCGCCTCCACACCGGCTCCGGACGGCTACGGAACGGGGCTCTTGGCGATTGACTTTGGCTATACCGCGAACGGGGCGGCCGGAGGAGCGCAGACGATTTACTTCTGCCCGGACGGTTCGGCGCAGGATGCAGAGGGCGGAGCAGGGGCTTGCGCGGGAAGCTGGGATGGAGGCGTGGTGTACATCGCGCGTGTGGGAGATTTGATGAGTTCCCGAGCGGTGACGCTGTGGGGCGGAACGGGCCGGATTCGCGGTTGGCGGCTCTACAGCAATGGGGTGGGAGGCTATCAGTGGCTACGTCAATAATCGGACGGAGCGGGAATTCTCGAGTGCGCAAGCAAGCGGAGCGCGGATTTTCACTGCTTGAAGTGGTGATCTCGATGGCCGTGCTGACAGTGGGACTGGTGAGTCTGCTGGGTGTGTTCGGGCTGGCCATGGCTTCGACGCAGACGTCGCAGCAGGACATGATCGCCAAGCAACTGGCGAACGAGGCGCTGGAGAGTATCGTGACCGCGCGCAACACGTCGCAGGTGAGCTGGTCGCAAGTCCAGAACATAGCCAACGGTGGCATCTTCATGAATGGGGCGAACCCGATCTATCTGGCGGGAGCGGACGGAATCGTGGGGACCGCCGATGACGCGGTCGCGGGCGAGCAAACTCTGACGGAACCGGGGCCCGACGGAATCTTTGGAACTTCGGACGATGTGTCTATCCCTCTGACTGGCTATCAGCGCACGATTCTGATTTCGCCGGTGTACGACTCGCAGGGCAACCAGGTGACTACTCTGCGAGGCGTGAATATCACGGTGCAGTATACGACTACCCAGGCGAGGCTGCCAAAAACTTACGTTCTGAGTTCGTTCATTTCGCAGTACCGGTAAAAGGGGAGTTATGAGCGATTGCTCGACAAAACGTCAGAGTGGATTCAGCCTGCTGGAAATGATAATCGCCATGGCACTGGGAACAATTGTGCTGGGCGCGGCGGTGCAGCTTTTCAGCCAGGGTGTGGCAGCGACTTGGACAGTTTCGCAGCGGGCGGAAATGCAGCAGGATTTTCGAGCCGCCGCGGGTATGCTGACGCGGGACCTGAGCCTGGCTGGGGCGGGTCTGGGAAACAACGTGCAAATCGGCCTCCCGACGACCTCGACCACTCCGGTGTATGGCTGCGATCAGTCGCTGAACTGCTACATCAACGGCAGCGCGGTGGCATATCCCAAGCAAGGGACCGCGCCTTATCTTTACGGGTTGATCCCGGGATGGAAGTATGGCCCGACGCTCAACGCCTCGCAGGGAGCCACCGATGTAGTAACGGTGGTGTATACCGACAATGGCTTCTATTTGAACTGCTACAACGTAAGCATCACGTCTTCGACAGTCGTGAAATTCACCCTGCCCTCGCCGCTGCCGACGGGTTGTGTGTTGCCGAGTGGCGTCACCGCGCCGCAAAACGTGAATGATGCGGTAGCTGGGCTGACGCCTGGCGACCTGGTGTGGTTCACATTGACGCCCGGCGCCGGTTGTAGCGGTTGCACGCCTTCGGTTGTAGTGGCGGAAGTCACCGACTCCGCTTCGACGGGCCCAACCACTTACAACGTCTCCTTCGCCACCGGCGACGTGCTGAAGATGAACCAGACGACGGCCAGCAGCCAAAGCTTGGCCAACGTGGTGGGCGATGTGGGAACGGCAACGCGACTTCTGGTAATCACCTATTACATCGATAACACCTTCGCCCCGCCGCGGCTGATGCGGCAGGTGAGTGGACACTCTCCGATGCCGGTGGCGGAGAACGTTGTTTACCTGAAGTTCAGCTATGACCTTTACAACTCTAACACTGGATTGCTGGAGCCGAACCAGGCCGATGGAGGCGCGTCGCTTGGACTCACCCCCAACCAGATCACCAAGATCAACATTCTGCATATGTCGATGAACAGCACGCTCAAAGGAGCCAAGGGCGGTTATCAGGGAATGGATTTGCAGACATCGGTAAGCGCGCGGGATCTGACGTATAGCAACAGTTATCCACTTGGTCCGTAGCGCCGGTGATGGCGAGTTTGCAAGACGATGGGAAGTACGGCGATGGGAGGTTGCGGCAGAATGAAGAGCGCGAGAGTGCAGACCAAAGGATTCACCCTGATTGCGTCCTTGCTGATGCTGTTGCTGCTGTCGGGGATCGCGATCGGATTGATGATGATGGTCAACACCGAAGGCAGGGTGGGCGGGACCGATCTGCAGAACAACGCCGCCTATCACAGCGCCGAGGGTGGCATCGAGAAGATGACCGCCGACCTGGCCGCGACGTTCCAGAACGCGCTGGCCCCCACAGCCAGCCAAATCTGCAATCTAAGCACGATGCAACCGACGATGGCGGGAGTCACCTGGAAGGACTATACGGTAACGCCAGGACCTGTGGGGCAAACTTGCCCGGCAACGCTGACCGCGCAGTTTGGACAGATCAGTTCCGGACCGAACCAGGGTTTGTGGGCGCAGATCATCCCGGTGAACATGCTGGCGACGGCAGCCGAACCGGGAGGGCAGGAAGTGAGTATGACGCGGAGCGCGCAGGTGGCGCTGATTCCGGTGTTCCAGTTTGGGGTGTTCTCGGAGAGCGATCTCTCATTTTTTAGCGGTCCCAACTTTGATTTTGCCGGACGCATACACACCAACGGGGACTTGTACCCGTTCGTTGGGCCCGGCAGCACCCTGACTTTTCACGACAAGGTGACAGCCTACGGCAACGTGATACGAGCCCAGTTGTCTAACGGGTGGAACGCAAACGCCGGCTATAACGGCACGGTAAAGATTCTGACCGCCCCCCAGGGCTGTGACGGAACGCAGCCGGCTTGCCGGGCCATCGGACTGACGGAGGGCAGCGTAACGGGCGCGGGAGGAAATCCGCCGCAGTCGGGCCAGAACAGCGGTTGGCCCACCCTTTCGTTGAGCACTTATAACGCGGAGATCATCGACGGAAACTATGGCACCACGGGCGGCACGGGCGCCAAGAAACTGTCGATGCCATTCGTCAACGGGACCATCTTCCCTTTCGAAATCATTCGCCGTCCACCGGCGGGCGAGTCGCCCACGTCGGCACTCGGCGCATCGCGCGAATATAACATGGCCCAGATTCACGTGCTGCTGACCGACGATCCCGCGGAATTGCCGGGCGGAGCGTCGGATGTGAACAATATTCGTCTGGCGAACGTCGGGGGAGCAAGCCCAAGCAACCAATTTGGAATCCCCACGTCGTTTCCGGCTGGGCTGCCGGTCCTGGGAGCCGGAAGCACTTACAACACTTACTTTGCCGCCGCCTCGAATGCGACTCTGGATCCAAGCTCTTGCGGGGGCAACCCCTGTCCGACACAAACCGGGTCCCCGGACTGGCCCCTGGCTCCAGCCACACCGCCGGCCGGCGCGCAGACACTGGTGCCCTTTGGACCACCGGCCGCACCGGTAACCGCTGCAGGTGCCACTCCCGCTCCAACGATCGCGCTTTGTCCACCCGCAGCCGTTACTCCCGCCAACCGGCCGGGCGGTTGCCCGCTCGGGGCACCCCCATATCCGTATACCGCCGTTGGGAACGCGGCGAATACCGCAACCTGGAATCTGATTGATGGCTACCTGCGCGTGGAATACAGAGACGTATCGGGCAACTGGAATCCAGTAACCCTGGAATGGCTGAAGCTGGGATTTGCACGGGACCTGACGCCTCCGACCGCACCCGGCGCGAACACTATCAATCCGAATGCGATTCTTCTTTTGCAGGAGCCGGCGGATCGCAATGGAGACCTGGCCATCGATAAGAACGGTATTGCGCCGGTCTGTACCCTAATGGTCGGCGGCGTCTGTACGGCGTGGAACAATCCGCTGCCTCCGGAAGCCATGATCGATCTGGCGAGCACTAGCCCATATTTCGGGGTCACCAGTTCCACCACTACGACGCAGAGCATCACCATCAACAACTGGTATCCCATCAACTTTTACGATGTCCGCGAAGGCGAGCCTCGGGACGTCAACTCGGGGAACAACAGCTGCACGACCAACGGTGTGATGAATGCCGTTGAAATCGATGTGGGCAACCTGAAGCAATGGCTGACGGGAGCGATCGGCACGAGTGGCACGAACGTGGACTATCTCGCGCAGAATGGATACGTGCTCTATTTCTCCGATCGCCGGGGAATGCTGACCAACCCGAATTACACCAGGAAAACCGGGGAGTCAGGCCTGGAAGACGTGGTTAACTCCTCCAGCGCCGCGGGTACACCCGACGGACTGCTGGAGCCGATTCCGGCCGGTCAGGCGCTTTCTCCAGAAGACGTCAATCAGAACGGACTGCTGGACGAGTTTGGCACGGCAAACCTGGGATTGGGCCAGTGGGTTGGAACGGTGAATCAAAATGCCCAGATCACCGGGGCCACGCCTGACAATCCTTACCTTCCGCGGATCACAAGCTGCAGCGCGACCGGACGCAAGAGCTGGGTCAGCGGGGCGCGCCACGTTTTGAAGCTGGTGGATGGTGCGCTCGGCAACGTGCCGCTGAGAACGGACACGACACCGAACAGCGGCGGATTCACGGTGGCGGCGGAGAATCCCGTGTACATCCAGGGCGATTACAACAGCAACTCGACCGACCCGACCTGGACGGGCGGAGCCGACGCGGCCGGGCATGCCGCAGCAGCGGTCATTGCCGACGCCGTCACTGTCCTCTCGAACAACTGGAACGACAGCAATAGTCTGCTGGGCACAGTTACCAACCCCGCGAGCCGGCCCGCTGTCAATACTTATTACCGGGTTGCGATTGCAGGCGGGAAAAACATCGGTTTCCCGAAGCCGGCCTGGGGTGCGCAAGATTTCGGCACCGACGGAGGTGTGCACAACTTCCTGCGCTACCTCGAAAACTGGGGCGGATCCACTTTGAATTTCAAGGGTTCCCTGGTGAGCCTGTACTACGCAACCTACAACACCGGGGTTTACAAGTGCTGTGCCTCCGTATATTCGCCGCCAACCCGTAATTACAGTTTCGACTCGGACTTCACCAATCCGGCAGGTCTGCCGCCCGGAACGCCACTGTTCCGCGACGTGGACAGCCTGGGCTACCGTCAACTGTTTACGGCACGCACCAACTAGACGCACTCGCGAACAAATCCGCTCAACCCCGGTCCGCGAGGATCGGGGTTTTTGTTGTCCTGAAAGTGTTATCCTCATTTTTCTTCGAGTTGACATTCGCGTGGGCAATAGAAAGGGATGAAACTTAAGGTGATGAATCGGGTGATGGATAAATCTGAGAATCGTGGACTCTGGCTGCTGCTGGGGCTACTGGCGATGTTTTCCCTGGGCCTGTTTCTGATTCCGGCGTTTGTCATCCGGCCATTCCATCACCAGTCGGAGAGGGCGCTGGGGCTGGCGATCGCGGTGAAGCGGATTGCGCCCGCACTCACGGTGGCCGTACTGGTGGGCGTGCTGGCGCTGAGCCTGCGTCTGTGGCGGAAGTCGTCGAGAGTATTGCGGGCCGGCATCGGAATGGCGCTGGTGCTAAGCGTAGCTTCGGCGGTGATGGTCCGGCAGAACTACTTTGAATGGATGTTCCATCCGATCGCCGCCGCGGGATTCGTATCGGCTGGCGATGCCCACCTCGGCGACAAGGAAATGGTGATGACGCTGCGAATCGGGTGGGAAACGCGCGCTTACCCGATCGTGCAAATGGCCTACCATCACATCCTGAACGACACGGTGGGAGACCTACCGATCGTCGTCACCTATTGAACGCTCTGTCACACCGGTCTGGTGTGGAAGAGAACGGCGCGGGGACGCGAGCTACATTTCTATCTGGCGGGAATCAATAACCAAAATTTTCTGATGCGCGATCGCGAGACGGGCTCGTGGTGGCAGCAGGTCACGGGGCACGCGATCGCGGGAGAACTGGCGGGCAGCACGCTGGAATTAATGCCAAATGACGAAATCACGTTCGCATTGTGGAAGTCCGAATCGTCGAATGAGCATGGGCATGGATTGGTGCTGGCGCCGGTTGCCGGACACGAAAAGGATTATGACAAGGAGTGGGAAAAGGAAGTTGCAAAATATCCAGTGCCGCTGACTTTTCCGGGGCAGGGGCTGCAGGATCGCGACGTGGTTTTGGGAATCGAGTTGGGCGGACAGGCGAGGGCATTTCCTTTGGCGAAGGTGCGCGGTCAGAGCCCGGTCGAGGACAAGATTGCCGGTGTTCCGGTGGCGCTGGTGACCGGACCGGACGGTGAGTCGGTGCGCGTTTTCCGCTCGCAGTGGAATGGATTGGAGATCGAGCTCTACCGCGATGCGCAGAGTGATGGGCAAAGTCGGGAGTGGCGGCTGCTCGATTCGCAAGGGAACACGTGGAACTTTGCGGGATGCGCGACGAGCGGGCCGGCGTTGGGCCAGTGTCTGGAGAAGATCAATTTTTTGAAGGACTACTGGTTCGACTGGAAGAACTACAATCCGGGGACGACGGTGTACAACCACTAGCTGGTCCTCGGTCGTCAGTTGCTGGTCGTTAGTCGTTAGTCGTTGGCAAGCAAGAGCCTTTGGTGTCGGTGATTCTTCCTAAGCTAGAAACTCGGATCCGACCCCAAACGACTAAAGACTAACGACCAACGACCGGCTGTCGGTTCAGCGGGGCTTGCGGAGGGTTGGGATTGGCTCGCTTCCCTTTCGGGCAGCTGACTCGGAAGCTGAGGCGCCGACCGGCAGGTCGGCGGACCAGCAATCGGCGAGAATCTTCCAGGTGCCGGCGGGCTGTCGCGCGAGGACGATCAGATATTTTCCGCGCTCTTCGCGGCGCTTACCCATGGCAACCGGCACGAGCATCTTGCAACGACCGAGATCGAGTGCTATGTCACCCAGCACTTCGACGCGCAGCGATTCCATCTCCACGTCGCCCAATCCGGCTTCGAGCAGTGAGATAAGAAATTCCCGGATCGCAGGCAGGCTGCGAACCGGCGGGACGCTGGAGCGGATGAGAGTAGCGTCGGCGGCATAGAGTTCAAGCAGATCGTCAATGTGCCTGGTGTTGCAGGCCTGCGCCCAATCCTGGACAACCTGGCGGGCGCTGGCTTCGGCGCGGCCGCCGGGCGAAGTTCCCGCGGAACCGGGAGCACGCCCGCGAGGAGCAGCCGGCTCGGACTCGGCAGAGGGCGCGCCGGATGCCGTTCGTTGACCGGGGACATGGCCGGGAACAATATGATGATAGTGGTGGTGAAAGTGATGTTGGGCGCCACCGGATCGAGATTGAATAGTGGCATCGCCAGCGACCGGCTGGTTGGGGATTCCGCACCACACACAAAAGCGGGCGCCCACCGGCAGCGAACCTCCGCATCCTGAGCAGGCATTGCCCGGTTCATCTGTTTCATCCGCCGGCTGATCCTGTGCGGCCGTACCCGACATGCGATGGATCGCTTCTACGGCCGCAGCCACGGCTTCGGCATTCGGCTTCGGCCAGCGAAAGGTGCCGGGGAGCCGTTGAAGGAACTCGTCGATCGCATTGCGTTCGGCGGGCTGGTCCTTCTCTGTATCCGGCTCTGTATCCGGAGGATTCGGGTTGTCTGCGGTCACTTCAACCTCATCGCTGACATTGTAGGAGAATTTGTGCGCTAGCGGATGCTGAATCTTACGCGCGCTTCGGAATCGGTGGGAACACCGTTGCAGAGTGCGGGACGATAGCGCCAGAAGCGGACTGCGCGCAGCACAATCTGGTCCTCGTCGGAGCCGCCGCTGTCCAGGACGAAGGCGCTATGCACGTGTCCGTCGGATCCAACAATAAAGCTGACGCGCACGTTCAGGTCGTCATCCTTGACGTGTAGCAGCGGGTCGGGGGTGAGCAAGGCCTCGGGCGGACGGACGTTTCCACATTTCGGCAGGGCCAGCGGTTCCGACACAGGAGAGAACTCGGAGATGTGAGCGGGCACGCGGCGCAGGGTCTCTTCTATTTGAGTAAGCGGGACGCGACGCGGGATGACGCGAAATGGAGAAGGATACGTGACCGCACACCAAGCCAGGATGCCATTGAGCGCGGCCAAGGACACGACCGCTGCGAGCGCAGTCCTGCTCCTCGCTTTCGTGCTCGGCCAGAGACACTGCATCCGAGGTGGCATGGGCAATTTGCCTGCCAGCCTAAACGAAAGTTAACGTATTTACTGTCAATAGCTTAGCCGCACTTCCCTTCCGACCTTCTTCACCACGGGTGCAATCCATTGCCGATTGTCGAACAGAACCGCAACTAGCGGACGAGCGTGGAGGTACACGTCTAGCGCTTCAAGCGCTGCAGTAGCCGCACCTCTGGAGTCCGCCTTAGCGGCTGAAGGTTTACGCCAACTGCTCTTTCCTCGCCACCGCCCGGCGAAAGTATTCCAGCGAAAGCTTGAGCCCGCTCTCCAATTCCACTTTCGGTTCCCAACCCAGCACCCGCTTCGCTTTTGAAATATCCGGACACCGCTGCTTGGGATCGTCCTGCGGCAGCGCTTCGAACTTGATCTGGCTCGCCGACCCCGTTGTCGCAATCACTTTCCGCGCGCACTCCAGAATCGTGAACTCCGTCGGATTCCCGACGTTCACCGGCTCATGTTCCGCCGACCGCGCCAGCCGCAGAATTCCATCCACCTCATCGCTCACGTAGCAAAAGCTGCGGGTCTGGCTGCCGTCGCCATAGACCGTGAGATTTTCTCCGCGCAGCGCCTGCCACATGAAATTCGGAATCACCCGCCCATCGTTGATCTGCATCCGCGGCCCGTATGTATTGAAGATGCGCAGAATCCGCGTGTCCACCTGGTGATAGCGGTGATACGCCATGGTCACCGCCTCTGAAAACCGCTTTGCCTCGTCATACACCGACCGCGGTCCGATCGGGTTCACATTCCCCCAATAGGTTTCCGTCTGCGGATGCACTATCGGATCCCCGTAACACTCCGATGTCGATGCCATCATGAATTTCGCGCCGCACCGCAGCGCCGTTTCAAGCGCTTCAAACGTTCCATATGATCCCACCCGCAAGGTCGCGATCCCGTGTTCGGCATAATCAACCGGGCTCGCCGGACTCGCGAAATGAAACACATAATCCAATGCGCCCCACTCAGCGGGTTCGGAAACATCTTTCTCCACAAACTCAAATCGCGAATCGTTCCGCAGATGTTCAATATTATCGAGGCGCCCGGTCAGCAGATTGTCCGCTGCGACAACCGTGTAGCCCTCACCCAGCAGCCCATCGCACAAATGCGAACCCAGAAAGCCTGCCCCGCCAGTCACCAGCGCACGTTGCTTGTTCGTGGATGGCATATTCATCGATTCTCAGGCACGCTCCGTATTCAATCGCGTGCCCGCCGGCAACTCCTCCGCCAACGCCGCCGGACGCCCCACGCTGTAATAAGAGAATCCGTGCTCCACCATCACCGCCGGATCATACAGATTCCGCCCATCCAGCACGATCGGATACTTCACCAGCGTGCGCAGACGCTCCAGATCAAGCGCCGCGAATTCTTCCCACTCCGTCAGGATCAGCAGCGCATCCGCACCCTTCGCCGCTTCATACGCATCCGACGCGAACTCGACGCCCGATTTCAGCACCTCTTTCGCCCGCTCCATTGCCGCCGGATCGTAGGCGCAAATGTGGCAACCCTCGCGCAAAAGTTCCTGTACCAACAGCAGCGCTGGAGACTCACGGATATCGTCAGTCCCGCCCTTGAACGCCAGCCCCAGCACGCCCAGCCGCTTACCGCGGAAAGTCCACAGCACGCTCCGCACCTTGCGCAAGAACCGGTGCCGCTGCTCTTCGTTAATGCGAACTACTTCTTCCAGCAGCCGGAAGTCGTATCCGCTTTCCTTCGCGACCGCCCGGAACGCCATCAGGTCCTTCGGAAAGCACGACCCGCCATACCCGATCCCCGGATTCATGAATCGCGCCCCGATCCGCGAATCCGTTCCGATCCCGTCGCACACTTGCTGCACGTTCGCCCCCACCGATTCGCAGATCGACGCCACCGCATTGATAAAAGAAATCTTCATCGCCAGAAATGCGTTGGAAGCGTGCTTGATCAGTTCCGCGCTCTTCGTGCTGGTGATGATCAACCGAGGCGGCGTTTTTCCTGCGGCCGATTCCGGACGTGGAATCGCTTCCGCCCGCCCGTAGTACCATGCGCTCGTCAGCGGCCCGTAGAGCTGGCGCATCACCTCCGCGGCCCGCTCGCTCTCGACTCCCACCACGATACGGTCGGGGTAGAGAAAATCCGTGACCGCCGTCCCTTCTCGCAGAAATTCCGGATTCGAAGCCACATCGAACAGCGACGGATCTGCTCCATTCCTCATGATGATGGTGCGAATCCACTGGCTCGTATACACCGGAACCGTGCTCTTCTCCACCACCACCTTGTATTCGTCCACGCCGCCGGATATTTCCCGCGCCACCGACTCGACATACGAAAGCGGTGTCCCGACCGCGATGAACACTACCTCGCTCTCGCGCGTGGCCGCCTGCAAGTCGCCGGAAAACTTGATGCGCTGTTCCCGGTGCCGCGCCAGCAGCTCCGGCAGAAATCGTTCATGAATCGGCACCTCTCCGTTCCTCAGTGCCGCGATTTTCTTCTCGTCGTTATCGACCAGGACAACCTCATGCCCCAGGTCCGCAAAACACGCTCCCGTTACCAACCCCACGTACCCGGAACCGACCACCGCGATGCGCATAGCGAGCCTTCTCCTTGGATTTTCCATTTTGCACCTCCGGCTCGTCGGTGTGCAGATTCTTACTGTAGCAGTCTTTCCAGCTCGGACAGCATCCATCGTCAGCGCCGCGTCCACCGAGCCCAGGAATGGGAATTCGAATCTCACAAAAAACCGTGACCCCCATCACCGTACCAAGGTTCGCCCTAGCATGTGTGGGGACGGGCCATGCTTGGACGGGCGCCTTGCCCGTCCAAAGATTGGTTACGGACAGCCGCCCCCGGTTGTCCAAGCCGAGCGCAGCTCGGCCGCATCTCCAGCGCCACCACCATTTCGGAATGTCGTGGTCCGAACGGGCAGCACTCTAGCGCGGGCTGCTCATATAGGAACAGCACGCCCCTCCCGCCCGAAAGTAGTAGCGCTGATGTCCAACAGCCTCCGCTCGTCATCGCTGTAAAATATCCCAAGGCATCCCCCCGCCGACCTCGGAGAATCCATCTGCGCCGTCTTTCGATCAACGCAGTCCTGATCAACGCCGCTTTCCTTCTCCTGCTCGTCCCACCGCTCCGCGCGCAGGATCGCTCCGGCGAACTCCGCCTCGCTGTCACCGATTCCGACGGCGCCGTCCTGCCCGCTCACGGCTTTCTCATCAGCCAGGCAAGCCACTTCGAACTTACCTTCGACACTGCTCCCAGCGGCGAATACAGCGCCAAAAAATTGCCTCTGGGTACTTACCATCTGACCCTCGAACACGCCGGATTCGCCCCCTACAATTCGCTGATCGAGATCCGCTCCGAGCTACCGCAGACGATCTCCGTCGTCCTTTCAGTCGCCACCGTCGCCCAGACCGTCGAAGTAAAAGATTCCGATACGCTCCTCGATACCACGAACCCAGGCAATACTTACCAACTCGGCGCTCCCGCATTGCGCGATTGGGCCGCCACCACTCCCGGACGCCAGGCCGTCGATGTCGTCCAGTCGCAACCCGGCTGGGTGCTCGAGGCCAATGGAGTCGTCCATCCCCGCGCCTCCGAATACGACACGCAGTACGTCGTCGACGGACTTCCCATCCTTAACAACCGTTCCCCCACGTTTTCTCCCTCCGACGATCTCGACGATGCGCAGTCGGTCAAGACGTACACCTCGGGCATTCCTCCTGAATTCGGCCGCAAGATTGGAGGCATAGTCGAAACCACGACCGACCGCAATCCCGCGCACGGCGTGCACGGCACCGCCATTCTCGGCGGAGGAAGTTTTGACACCGCAAATGCTTACTTCGGCACCAGTTATTTCGACGGCCGCAATGTCTTCGGCCTCTCCATGGACGCGGCGCGCACCGACCGCTTTCTCGACCCCCCAGTGCTCGATAACTTCACCAATAGCGCGACCCTTGCCGGAATCAAAGCGAGCTTCGAGCGTGACCTCACTAATAGAGACCGTCTCCGCCTCTCGTTGAGTTTCGATCGCGCCGGATTTCTCGTTCCGAACGAACTCATCCAGCAGGAGAACTTACAGCGCCAGGATCGCAGCAATCGGGAAGTCTCAGGCCAGGTCTCGTATCAGCACACTTTCTCTTCCAATGTCCTCGGCACCGTGCAAGGACGCGTGCGCGATGACGAGGCCGCACTCACTTCCAACGCATCTTCCTGGCCCATTCAACCGTTTCAGGAACGCGGTTTTCGCGAAGGCTATGTCAGCGCCACCGTCGCCGCCAACTTCCACAATCACGAAATTAAAGCCGGAGCCGATTCCATCTACAGCTTCGTTCACGAACAATTTTCCTACCACATCACCGCCACCGAGATTTGCCAGCCGGACGGAACTTGCCGTCCCATCTTCGATCCCTCAACGCCACTCGATTTCTTCTTCCACCAATCCGGTGACGACCGCGAGCAGGCGTTCTTCGTCCAGGACAACGCGCACTTTGGCAACCTGAATCTAAGCGGCGGAATTCGCTTCGACCATTACAGCGTTCGCGTCACAGAGTCCGCATGGAGCCCGCGCTTCGGTTTCGCATGGTACGTCCCCAAACTCGGCATCGTGTTTCGCGGATCCTACGACCGCGCCTTCGGTACGCCCGCCATCGAGAACCTGCTCCTCAGCACCTCCGCCAAAGTGCGCACTCTCGATGGCACCGCCGCGCAACTCACGCTCCGGCCTTCGCGCGCCAACTATTACGAACTTGGCGCTACCAAGGAGCTCTTCCACAAAGCTCACATCTCCGCCAATATCTTCCAGCGCGACACCCGCAATTTCGCCGACGATGATGTCCTCCTCGATACCGGCGTCAGCTTCCCGATAGCGATCAGTTCTGCCCACATCTACGGCGCCGAAAGCCAGTTCGCGCTCCCGCAGTGGGGCCCGTGGTCCGGCTGGCTCAATTACTCCTATATGGTCGCCTCTGCGCGTCTTCCCGTGGTCGGCGGACTATTTCTTGGTCAGGACGCCGCCGAACTCCTCAACTCCAACGCCCGCATCTGGATTTCCCAGGACCAGCGCCACACCGCGCACGGCCAGCTCCGTTACCAGCCCTGGTCGCGCTTTTGGACGTCTGTCGGCGCTTCTTACGGCACCGGCCTTCCCGTCGAACTGAACGGCGAGAGCACCGCAAGCCTCGTCGAAGAATTCGGCCAGGCCGTAGTCGATCGCGTCAACCTCAACGAGGGACGCGTGCGCCCATCCTTATCGGTGGATCTCTCCGCTGCCCTCGATCTCTACAGGAAAGAATCGCGTGCTGTGCGCCTTCAAGGTGACATTCGCAATCTCAACGACCGCCTCAACGTGATCAACTTCGCCAGCGTATTTTCTGGCACCGCAATCAGTGCGCCCCGCACCTTCTCTCTCCGGCTCCGCTTCGATTATTGATGTTGCGTCCCATAAATTCCGCAGCATAAATGGAAAGGCTTTAAGCGGCGCGTCTTCACGCGAATGCGGAACAGCGCGGTTTCGTATCAGCGTATCCCTTTAGCGACACCGCAAGTTTTACTAAGTCGAACTCCCCTTTAGGGGCTGGGCTTCGGATGTGCTACATGAAATTCCTGGCTCTCCTGCAGCAAGGAATGTAGAGGTACAAGAGTTTGCGGCTACCCTATTAAAGTGGGATCGTGGTGTCACCAACTTCGGGGTGTAAAGCTGCATCTGATTGTTGCCAGTTCGTCTAGATACTTTATTTCCCGGTAGGGTTCCGTCCCGGCGTTCCAAATCTTACGGGGAAACCCTGGCGGTTGTATTTTGTGGAGCGAACGAGGCGATGCGCCACCATTTGTCACCTGACGCTGGGGAAATCCATTCCGGTGCGTCTTCCCTGTCCCCTGGTGATTCGATGTTCAGCTCCGCGCTCAATGCAACGCCTGTCACCAATCTTTGCCTGACTCTCGTCGTCGTGTGCAGCGCTTTTCTGTCGTCATCGCTCGCGCAGCAGCCTTTCCTGACCAGCCGTGCCGATATCAGCCGCACCGGAGCCAACACCAACGAAACTCTGCTCACCCCCGCCAACGTCAGCAAGAACAGTTTCGGCCGTCTCTTCAGTTTTCCCGTCGACTATGTAGTGATGGCCCAGCCGCTTTATGTGCCCAACGTGAAGATCCCCGGTCAAGGCACCCATAACGTAATCTACATTGTCACGCAGGCGGATTCTGTCTACGCGATTGACGCCGACAGCGGCACACAGCTCTGGTACGCCAGCATGCTCAACGGTGGCACAACGGCCAGCGGCACATATCTGCCCTGTGGCACCGGCCCCGGTTTTTACCAGGAAGGCATCGTCTCAACCCCCGTCATCGATCCCGCCACCAACACCATGTATCTGGTGGCCAAGACTGTTCTGAACGCAACCGTCCGCCACCAACTCCACGCGCTCGACATCACCACCGGCAACGAGCGTGCGGGTAGCCCCGCCCTGATCACCGCCACCAGCACGAGCAATAAAGGACACGTCACCGTCTTCCACAGCAAGCACCAGAAAAACCGCCCCGGCCTCTTGTTGCTCAACGGGGTCCTTTATCTGGGCTTCGGCTCGAACTCCTGCAACGACAGCAATAGCGGCTGGGTTCTTTCCTACGACGCTACCAGTCTGTCGCAACTCGCGGCCTTCAATACCTCGCCCGACTACGGATTGACTTCCATCTGGCAGGCTGGGGTCGGTCTCGCCGCCGATGCAGACGGCAACATCTTCGTGGAGACCGCCGAAGCCGCCGGCAACGGGTTCGATGTCCCCAGCGGTGGCCAAACCTATTGCAACACCGTGCTGAAGCTTTCTCCCGATCTCACGGTTGCCGACTATTTCACCCCGTGGAGCGTGGCTTACCTCAACTCTCACGATCTTGACTTGAGTTCCACCGGAGCCGTCATCCTTCCCGATCAAGACGGTCCCTATCCCCATGAACTCATCGCCAGTGGCAAGCAGGGCATCGTCTATGTTCTCAATCGTGACAACCTGGGAATGTTCTCCCCGAACGACAATCAGATCATCCAGGAATTCGCTCTTGAGCCAGGCGCCACCGGTGATGTTCTATTCGGTTCTCCCGCCTATTGGAACAACACCGTCTACTTCGCCCCCGTTACCGCTCAGCTCATGGCTTTTCCGTTATCCGGGGGATTGCTCGGTACTCCCCGCAAAACACTTCAGAAATATTACGGACGCCATTCTCTATTCGTTTCCGCCAATGGCACCAGCAACGGAGTTTTGTGGGTCATCACCGGTCAACTCGTCGCCTTTGACGCGGTTTCTCTCAATCTGCTCTATACGACGAATCAGGCCCCCAATGGACGCGACACGTTGCCACCGATCGGTCATTTTGCCAGTCCAACTGTCGCCAACGGCAAGGTCTATGTCGGCACCCGAAATAGTCTCGAAGCCTACGGACTGTTTCACATCGTCATCGTCACGGGAGGCAACGCCCAGACTGCCACCGTTGCCACTGCCCTGCCCGTTCCTATCAAGGTCAATGCGGCCAACCCATATAACGGACAACCCGACGTCGGCGCCACGGTTAACTTCAGTGACGGTGGCAAGGGCGGCTCATTCAATCCCAACCCCGCCGTCACCGATGTCAACGGCAATGCTTCCGCGACTTACACGGTTCCCCAAAAAGCGGGCACTTATACCCTGACGATTTCCGGTACTGGCTTCGGCAATGTCACCACGACCGCAACCGCTACGCCCGCCGCCGCTACCAGGATCATTGCCTGGGGTGGGGCGAAACAGACCGGTGCCGCTGGTTCCAATCTCGCCAACCCCGTCATCGCGCAGGCCCAGGACGCCTACAAGAACGGCGTCCCCGGGGTCACCATCAACTTCACCGCCAACAACGGAGCCGTTCCCAACCCGTCTTCCGTGATCACCGACGCGAACGGCCGGGCGAGTACGACGCTGCGGTTGCCCACCACCGTCTCCACCGTTACCGTCACCGCCAGTTCCACGGGTTTGAAGAACATGAATTTCGTCGAGTATTCCGTCCCCGGACCCGCCGCCAACATCGCCATCACCAGCGGCAATAATCAGTCCGCTCCTGCCGGAACGCTATTACCCCAGGGCCTCACCGTGCTCGTTACCGATCAATACGGTAATCCGGTTCCCGGCGTTGACGTTGACTATGACGACGGCGGCGCCGGAGGCACTTACGCCTATGCCAATCCCGGCACCACCAGCAACTCCGGAACGGCAACCCAGTTCTATACGCTCCCGCCGTCCCCCGGAACCATCACCATCACCGCCATCGCCACCGGAGTGGCCGCCTCTGCCGTCTTCACCGAAACCGCACAATAGCCCCCATGAACAAGCCGAGCATAATGAATCCGTTGGAGACGAAGCGATCACGTTGGACGGGTCGAAAGATGTGCGAAACCCCGAGAGTTAGGACTTTGTCCCCAAGGCAGGTGGGAAGTAATGCCCGCGAAGTACCTAAGAGGTGGGCAATAAATTTCCCATTTGTCCGCAATGTGATAACGTAGGAGTACGTCGACGACAACAGGTATTGTAAGCAACTCATTGAAACTAAAGCATATATGGTTCCAATGCCGAGCAAATATTTTGACTGGTTTGGCAGCGAGGGTGCTCTAGACTGAATAAGCCTTTGTGCGAAGCGAAGCGCAATAGTATGGACATCGACGGAACCGAAATCCTCGCAGCTGCCGGAGCACCGCAGAACGGAAGCGCTCGTATCTGGATCGAGAGCGTCAGCGCTGGCATGCGCACCGTAGAAGCCATGATCCGCGAGCTGTCGCAGAATGACGTTCCTATGCTGGTGGTGGGCGAGCACGGTTCGGGCAAGGCAGCGGTGGCAGCGCGCATTCACGCTCTTTCCCGCCGCGCGGCCGAGACGTTTCACGTCTATCAGGGACATGAAGCGAGCGAAGAAATTCTGGCTGCTCGGGACGGTCAAGGTGGAACTGTCTATCTTCAGGAAGTGGGAGACCTGACTGCGGCGGCTCAAAAGGAACTGGTTCGTCAGATTGGTTTGAATGGCAATGAGGACGCGCAGCGCCGCGTGCCTCGCTTCATCTGCGGAACCTCGCGCGAGTTGGAACCCGAAGTCAAGGCTGGCAAGTTCCGCGAAGACCTTTATTATGGAATCAGCGGAGTTTGTTTGCGGCTGCCTCCTTTACGCCAGCGGAAAGAGGACATTCCGGTTCTGCGCGACTGGTTTCTCTCGGCCGCTGCCCGTGACTTTTGCCGGGCCGTACCAGTGCTCAGTCCCGAAACCCAAAATTTCTTTCTGGAATACAACTGGCCGGGAAACATTCGCGAGCTGAAAGACGCGGCTCGAGCGATTGTCGGGCTCGGCGATGAGACGCTTGCCATGGGAGGACTACGCTCCCTTTTGCGGCGCGTCGATCGCGTCGGGAACGGCGAGAAGATTTCTCTGAAAGATGCGGCGCGCGCTGCCTCCCGCGAAGCCGAGCGGGAAATCATTCTTCAGGTCTTGACTCGCACCCGTTGGAACCGGCGCCGGGCCGCGCAGGAGTTGCAGATCAGCTACAAAGCGCTTCTCTACAAGCTGAAACAGATCGGATACCAGGAATACGGGGCCTGATCGTGCGCTCAGAGCCTGAGAGGAGTACGGGAGGTTAGAGGAGAAGATATGAAATCAATATGGAAAGCGGCGGTTGCGGCACTAATCCTGATCGGCAGTATCGCGTTGGCGCAGGCTGCGCCCGCCCAGCCCGCCGCCAGTTCCGCTTCCGACAAGACCGCTTCCGATAAGACCGCATCCGACAAGGCAACGACCGCAGCTTCTACCAGCCAAGCCGGACCCGAGTATGTTATCGGCCCCGAGGATGCGCTCCACATTGCCGTGTGGAGAGAAGCCGATCTCACCGCCTCTTTGCCGGTGCGTCCCGATGGCAAAATCTCTCTTCCCTTGCTCGACGATGTGCAGGCTGCGGGCATGACGCCCAAACAGTTGGCCGACTCGATAACGGAGAAGCTGAAAAAGTATATTGCCGACCCACGCGTCACCGTGGTCGTGACTCAGATCAACAGCAAGCGGATCTTCATAAATGGCGAGGTCCTTCATCCGGGCCCAATGACTATGCTGCCGAGCATGACCGTTCTGCAGGCATTGTCCAGCGCCGGACTGAATCAATTCGCCAAGATCAAGGGAATTTACGTCCTGCGCATCGAGAACGGCAAGCAGCAGAAGCTGCCTGTTAACTACAAGAAACTGCTCAAAGGTGAGCAGATTGAACAGAACTATCTATTGCAGCCGGGAGATACAATTGTCGTCCCGTAAAAGAACGCGGTCCCTGCAAGGGATCTACGTGAGAGATCTACGGTGAAAAGCATGGAAAGAACGCCAAAAATCCGGTTGGCGCTGCTGGTTTTCGGGATGTGCATCTGCGCAGCCGCCCAGACCACTTCCCAGCCTCAGACCGAGACCACTCCCGCGCCGGCGCCGGCCTTCGGCCAGAACGCGCCGGTGTTGAGCCCAGAGAACCCACCCGTATCTGGCCTGGACGAACCCGTACTGGATCTGCATACCGCCACCCGGAGCTTCATCTCGCCAGCTGTGCAGGTAAGCGAATCGGCGGATACGAACGGGGGCAACCAGATCAGCGGGAACAATCTGGATTCTGTCACCCGAGTTCTCGGAGCTCTTGACCTCCAGCAATTCTGGCCCAAGAGTGATCTCTTTCTCGAGTACCTCGGGGGGGGAGCATTCTACGCCAATCCTTATCAGGTGAAGCAATTGCAAGCTGCCGGCCTGGAAGCGGTGACGCGCTGGCGAACTGGTCAGGCCACCCTGCGCGACTCCTTCACCTACTTGCCCGACGGTTCCTTCTCCATTGGCACCTTTGGCGGTGTCCCGGGGTTCGGTCTCGCCACCGGCGGCGGCACTGCAGGGCTAGGTGGTGGTTTGCCCGGAGCACACGTCTTCGGCAGCGGTCAGCTTGGTTCGATCGGAAACATTCCACGGCTCGCGAACACGGTGATTCTTGATGCGGTTCAGGCCATCAATCCTGTCTCCGCGATTACCGCAGCGGGCGGATTCAGCAACGCTCATTTCTACGACCCCACCAATACTCTGCTCAACAGCGACCAGGTCACGGTTGAGGCCGGGTACAGCCATCTGATTTCGCGCCGAGATCAGATCGGCCTGGTCTACGCTTATCAGTTGTTTCAATTTCCGGAAGATACCGGCGGCCAGTTTTATAACCATATCGTCAATCTGCGGTGGAAGTATCACATCAGCGGTAGGATGAGCTTGACTGCCGGAGCGGGTCCGCAATACACCGTGATGGAACAGGGTGGCTACGCCAATCGTTGGTCGTTGAGCGCGCGCGTCCAGCTGAGCTACAAGTTCGCCCATTCGTCGATCAATGCGACCTACGACAAGTTTACTTCGACCGGATCGGGCTTCTTCGCCGGCGCCAGCACGCAAGCTGCGCGGGTCTTGTATACCCGTCCATTGGGACGTACTTGGGACTTCTATGGTGATCTGAGCTACTCCCATAATAAGAAACTCCAGGGTGTGCCGATTGGGGGCCTGAATGCGGCCAGCTATGACGAAGGCTCTGCTGGTGCCGTTTTCCGCAAACACCTGGGACGTACCTACGAGTTCTTTGCCGCTTATCGCTTCAGCGAGGTGGCTTTCAATGTTCCGGTTACCTTTAGTGGCTCGACCGGCAGGATTTCTCATCGGAACGTCGGCAGCATTGGGGTGGAATGGCACCCCACGCCGACTCGTATCGAATAATTTTTTGGCCGCCTCGCGGCCGGATTGGTGAACTGTATGAGTGAGAACCGCGAACTGACGATGGACGATTATCTGGCGATGCTACGGCGGCGTCTTAAACCCATTTTGATCCCAGCCCTGCTTGCCCCGCTGGCGGGCTTCATGGTCTCTTATGTCTTCCCGCCGAAATATACCTCCCAGGCCACGGTTCTGGTAGAACCCCAGAAGATGCCCGCCAACTACGTTCAGCCGGTCATCACTTCCGATTTCATCCAGCGCATCCAGACTCTGAGCCAGAAGGTCCTGAGCCCCAGCCGCCTGCGTCCCGTGATTCAGAGCCTCAACCTGGTCAAGCCTGATGAAGAGGGCAAGCTCATCGAAGACATCAACCAAAATATGCGTGTCGAACCGGTGATTACCTCGATGAGCGCTGCCGCTAACGCGGCGGGTGCTTCCGGCGCCAAGCAAAAGAAGAGTTCTGCCAGCCAGGAGCCCGCGCCCGGCTTCAATGTCGCGTACACCGACAGCAACGCGTTGCGCGCGCAAAAAATCTGCAATGCCATGACTTCGCTGATCCTGGATGAAAACCTGCGCACTCGCGCCGAGGTCGCCCAGGGCACCACCGAGTTCCTCGGCCGCCAACTCGAAGAAGCCAAGCGCGCCATTGACGAGCAGGATTCCAAGCTCGCCAACTTCAAAAAGCAATACATGGGGCAGCTACCCGGTGACGCCGACAACAACATGCGCATCCTGATGTCTCTGAATTCGCAACTCGATGCCACCACCCAGACCCTGGGCCGCGCCCAACAGGATAAGGCCTATACCGAAAGCATGCTGGCGCAGCAGACCGCCGCCTGGAAGAGTTCGCAGTCCAGTAGCAATCCGCAGACCCTCGAACAACAATTGACCCAACTGCAGGGGCAATTGCTGCAACTGCAGGCGCGGTATACCGACGATCACCCGGACGTGATCAAAACCAAGGCTGACATCGCCGAAATCGAAAAAAAGCTGAAACAGATCAACGCCGCCGCTGCTGCCAACACCGCCACAGACAGTAACGAGAAGGCGAGCGCCACCGAACCGCCTGAAATCCGCCAGCTCCGTCTCCAGATTCACCAGTACCAGGGCGTGATCGAGCAGGCCACCCTGGACCAAAAGAGGCTGCAAAGCCAGATTGGCGTCTACCAGAGCCGCACCGCGATGAGCCCAGGCATCGAAGAGCAATATAAAGTGCTCACCCGCGATAGCGATAACGCCCAGGCCTTCTACAAAGACCTGCTGGCCCATAAATACTCCGCCGACTTGGGCAGCAGCATGGAGACCCAGCAGCAGGGCGAGCAGATGCAAATTCTGGCCACGGCTGGCCTGCCGGATTCTCCCAGTTTCCCTAGCCGCCCGCTGTTTGCCGCAGGAGGCCTGGGTGCCGGTCTGGCGCTCGGCCTGCTCATCGCCATCTGGCTGGAGTTCAGTGACAAATCGATCCGCACCGAAAAAGATGCTGCCGCCATCATGGATTTGCCTCTCCTGATTTCCGTGCCCTGGCTCGGTGAGGACGGAGACGAAGCCGCCGTCAACGGGAACGGACGCCGCCGCTTCTGGGGCCGGAGTGATCCCGGCTCGCCAAAAGAACACGAGAACGTCGAGGTCTAGCGCAAGTCTATGTATAAAGAATTTTTTGGCCTTCGCGCCAACCCGTTCAACGTCAATCCGGACCCGCGTTATCTGTTCCTCACGCGGCACACCGAAGAGGCGCTGGCCTGCCTCACTTACGGCATACAAAGCCGCAAGGGCTTCGTGTTGCTTACCGGCGAGGTCGGCACCGGCAA
>Ga0193751_1000460_pt1 | contig 31998 bp, 25 predicted proteins | sample L1c2metaG_FD_143050 | JGI IMG/M metagenome (GOLD analysis project Ga0193751, IMG submission 143050) | Soil microbial communities from a riparian zone of the East river system, Colorado, United States - L1c2 | ecosystem: Environmental > Terrestrial > Soil > Riparian zone | place: USA: East River...
GAATCCGGCGAACCTGTGGTGACTACGCTCGTGTGCTTGTTTTATTTCGCACGCGAGGCTGCGGGTGCGGCGGGCACCTGGCTTTCCCTGCGCCCTCTGTCTTTCAGAAGGCGGGATGTTTCCGGCAAAACTCGGACGCACTGGCGTGGCGAGAAGGCGAAGGTGTATCTTCTCCCTCGAAACGATCGTCTTAGCTGTTTGAAATTCGAATCCGAATGCTTATTCCTTGCGGAACACGATCGAGGCCATCCAGCCGGTCATCAGCGCCATGAACGCGGTGACCATGCCGTAGACGAGGCCGTCCTGGCGGGCGGTGGTCGCGACGAACTGCTCGAAGCCGACCTTGACGATGTCGAACGCGGTTTCGGTTCGCGTGATCAGGGCGCCGTCGGAAAACAGCTTGATCTCGACCTCATAGGTCCCGATCGGCACTTCCGCCGGAAGTGGAATGCCGGTGCGAAACAGCGTCGGCGTCAGGAAGGTCACCGCCGAGGTTTCTTCGCGATAAAGCCCGTGTTCGGCGCGAAGCCGCACGAAGGCGCTGCGGAACGGATCGTTCGGCACGACATCGGCGTAATCGGGTCCGACGCGCTGGGTCAGCAGCACGTTGTTGAGGCCGAGCTGCTGCCGCCGCTCGACTTCAGCGGAGGCGATGGCGTCGAACGGGCGGTTGGAAAACAAAGCGAGATAGGTCGGCACCTTGAGAAACTCGCGGTAATCGGTGTTGATCCAGATGCCGAATTTGCGCTCCTTGCGGCGCGTCACCATGTCCGCGCGGGGGCCGATGACGGTCACCACGAGGTCGTAATTGGTGCGGTTGGCGGGCGTGGTGGCGTCCTTTTCGACCGAGCCGAACAGCACCAGTTCCTCGCCGGAATAGTTTGGCGTCACGGTGACCCGGTGGTTGGAAACCGACACGATCAGCCGTTCCGCGCGCGCGCGCGACAAACCGGAAGCCGTGCTCAGCACCAGCATCAGGCCGAGAGCGGCGAGTGAACGGGGTTTGCTCATCCGGCGCCCCCGGTTTCCCGGATGGTGAAGAGATCGTCGGGGCGGATCACCAGTTCGATCGCGAAACGGATTCCGACCGCGAGAATCAGAAGCCCGAGCAGCAGCCTTAAGTGTTCACCGCGAATCTTCTGGCCGGCACGCGCGCCGAACTGCGCGCCGGTGACCCCGCCGACCATCAGGATCAGCGCCAGCACCGCGTCGACCAGATGGTTGGTGACGGCGTGCAGCATGGTGGCGAACACCATGGTGACGAGCGTCAGCACCATCGAGGTGCCGATCACGGTGGAGGTCGGCACCCGCAACAGATAGATCATGATCGGGATCAGGATGAAGCCGCCGCCGATGCCCATCACCGCGCCGATAAAGCCGATCAGGAGGCCGACGACGACGACCGGAATGACCGACAAATAGATCTTGGAGCGCTTGAAGCGCATCTTCAGCGGCAGGCCGTGGATCCAGCCATGGCTGCCCGAGCGGCGCAGTGGAATGACAACGCCGCGCCGGACGCGCAAGATGGCGCGCAGCCCTTCCCAGAACATCAGGCCGCCCACGGTGGTGAGGAGCACCACATAGGACAGCGCGATCATGAGGTCGAGCTGGCCGAGCGAGCGCAGCAGCGTGAAGGTCCACACTCCGAGCGCGGTGCCAACGGTGCCGCCGCCCAGCAGCACCAGCGCCAGCGCCGGGTCGATGGCGCGGCGGCGCCAATAGGATATCGCGCCCGAAAACGACGAGGCCGCGATGTGGCTGGCGACGGAGGCGACCGCAACCGCCGGCGCGATGCCGATGAAGATCAACAGCGGCGTCATCAGGAATCCGCCGCCGATGCCAAACATCCCCGACACGAATCCAACCGCCGCGCCCATCGCGAGGATAAGGAAAATATTGACCGGAATGTCGGCGATCGGAAGATAAAGCTGCACGCGCGTCGTTTCGGAATGAGCCGTGAGGCTGGCCGAAACCGCTCATGGCATGGTTTCTTTGGGATGGCGGATCAAAGGCCGCGCCTCTGCATAGCCGAAATCGTCCACCGGCGGGACTAAAGAATCCGCCATGGGCCGGTTTTTTCCCGCTTCCCGCGCTCCACTTTCCGACGTGGTGAAAAATTCAGATTAACGGCCGCCCGTTCAAGGCCTCAGAGCAGGATTGGTGATGAGATTCATCGCTGAGGCTTCCCTCGCGCCGAGCCAGCGGACATCCCTGGTCTCCGACATCGCCTCGACGACCGCGGAGGACACGCCCATCTTGGTCATATAGCTCAAGACCATCCCCGCGGTCCGCTGGGTATCGGCGACGGGGTCGCGGCCGGGCGCCGTTGTCACAAATCGGTGGACCCCCAGCATTGATCCTTCGATGCCGTAGCGGGGCTTGCCGCCGGCATAGACGAGCACGCAGGCGCTGGCGCAATAGGATCGCGTGATTTGTCCAGAAGCGTCGGCGCCGCCCACCGCGGTCGCGAGCCCCCGCGAGCGGATGATCTCACCCATGATGATGGCCTGGTTCAAATCGCCGCCAGGAGAGGACAGCAATACGCTGTCGCCGGCCGCCAGATGCGCCTCGTCAAGACGTTCGCGAAACCAGCTCGCGGTCGCCGCGCCGATCGTGCCGCTGATCGCCAATGCGGGCCGGTCGCGCGCCGCGCCGCCCAGGTCCGTCTTGGCGATCATCGCGGCGGTCATGCTCGGTGAGAGATAGGATTCCTTCCAATAGGCCCACGCCTCCGGCCGCGAGAGGTCCCTGTAGGCGCGGATGCCGACACTCGAGATCAAAAGAACAAAGATGACAAGCGACCAGATTGACCGTCGTCTGGTGCGGGCGGCATAACCCGGCGCTGCTTGAGGCTGGCTGGCGGGTGCGCGCGGCGGCGCTACCCAGGGCCCGGTCGGCGGCTTGCGAAATTGACCACTTTCGTTCTGACGATCATCGACCGGCAATGCGATCCTCTCGGACAAGAGCCGCGCGCATGCGACGGCGCCTTATCTCTACACATCTTCATCGCTGAGGTACATGCCGACGACCGGGCGGAGCGCCTTGGGTCTTAATGCGCGGCGGCGGTGCGCTTGGTCGAGACCGGCTTTGCGGCGGGCTTGGCGGTATTGGCCTGCGCCGGCGCCAAATCCCAGCCCCCGGCGGGGCTCGCCACATTGACGGCGTCGTCGGGCTGGGGCTCCGCAGTGAAGGTCTGGATCGCGAGGTTTGCGGCAGCGAGCGACTGGGCGTCGAGCCGCTTGGCGATATCGTCGCGCTTGTGACCCGCGTCCATATCGCCCTGGGCCGCGGCCAGGCTGAACCATTTGAAGGATTCGGCTAGGTTCTGTTCCACCCCAATGCCGCGCGCGTAGAGAACGCCGAGATTGTACTGGCTGTCCGCCACGCCGCGCTCGGCGGCTTTGCGGAACCATTGCGCCGCGCCCTTGTAGTTGGCGCCCTTGCCGCCGCCGTCGGCATCGAGCGCGGCGAGATTATGCATCGCCTTGGCGTTGCCGCGCTCGGCGGCCTGCATGTAATAGCGCCGCGCGATATCGACATCCCTCTTCACGCTCAAACCCTTCTCGTAAAGGGTCCCCAGCCTGAAGATCGCCGGCACCACGCCGGCCCGCGACGCGCGGTCATACCATTTGGCGGCTTCGTCGAAATTCGGAGCGACGCCTCTGCCTTCGGCGAAGCGCACGCCGATCTCATAGGCCGCAGTCGGATCGCCCTTGAGGGCGGCGGCGCGCAGCACCGGTCCGCCGATCGCATCGGGTAATCTTTCCGTGGGCGGAATCGGGATCGAGGCCAGCCTGCCACTGCCGGGGGTGGTCGGCTCGGCCGCAACCGCACCGGTTACATCGCCCGCGGATGATGCAGAGGGCATCGCCATGGTCTGCGGGATCGCGACCGACGCGGTGGCCTCAGTGGCGTCCGGTGCGTAATTATTCAGCGATTGCCGCCCGATCGGCGTTGGCGAGGTCATCGAAGGCGCCCCGGGGGCCGGCATCGCTGGTTTGGCGCCGTCATCGCCGGGTGGGGTAGCCGAAGACGGTGCGCTCGAATCCTCCACCGCGGGCAGCTGCGGCTCGCTGCCACTGTCCAGCAGCGTCATCGCCATCTTGAAAGTGCCAAGTACGATGACGACCACGCTCGCTCCCACCAGCAACGAGCGGATCTTGGAGGTGATGGTCGAGGGCTCGTTGCCCTTGCCGCCGGATGACGTCTTCAGCGAGCCGCGGGCCTTGTCGGGAGGCGGCGCGGCCGCGGCGGCCTGGGCCGCGCGGCGGGCGGCGGCGATGAAACTCGAGGTGCTGACGGGCTCTTTCGTCCCGGCTGGAATTCCGCTGATGGCGCTCTCGGAAGCGGCGATACGCTCCGATGGCGAAGCCGCTCGCCCCGTTGGCCGGGTTCCGGGTTCGAGTGGGTGATCGGGTGGTAGGTCCGGGGCGATCGTGGCGCGCGGCGCGGTCGCGTGCGGTTCCAGAATTTCGCTGATGGCCTGAGGAGTTGCGACCGCGACGGCCGGCGGCAGCTCCGGCGAGGCGCGTGAAACTCGCGCGGGGCGGCATCGAAATGCTCCTGCATCGCCGCCGGGTTCGGCAATTCGGGTTTGGGTTGCGGGGCCATCGCCACCCACTGGGCCACCTCGGCAAATGGTGCGGCGTAAGCGGGTGCTGTGGGTTCCGGCGGCGCGTTATAGGCGGGCTCGGGCGGCGCTGGGTATGAGGCCTCCGGCGGCGGTTCCGGCGGCGCGGCGGCGGCCGGCTGGACCCGAGCCGAGCGCAAATCGCCTTCGATCATGGCCAACCGGTCGACTACATGACCGAGCGCGTTGTGAACGGCCTCGAGGGAATCCTGGGTATGGCGGTCGGTCTCCGCCTGGCTGAAACGGATGTCGGACAATTCGCGCTTGACGATGTCGGCAAGCCCGCTGTCTGCGGCGCCAGGCTCGCTCCGGTTGTTGGCGAAGGCCGCGATGCCCGTCTGCTGGAGCTCGAGATGGCGCAGGATATCCTGCAGCCCCTCCTCGACCCGTCCCAGATTGCCGCCGCGGGAATCGGCCGAGGCCTCCACCCGCTCGAGCAGATAGGTCACGCGCTGTTCGAGATGGGCGAAGGCGGATGCATTGTCGTTGCCGACCGGCATCCGGTCGAGACGATCGGACAAGGCTCGGATCGCCCCCTCGATATGCTCGGCGTTTTCGCTGGCCGCCGGTCGCTGCTCACGGTTCTCCAGCGACGAGGTCAGCGCGGCGATGCGCTGTTCGAGGGTTGCGAATGCATCGGCATGGCCGTCGGAGCGCGCCAGCTGATCGACCTTGGATGAAAGGACGTGCACGTCGTCGCTGAGCCGCGCCAGCGCGTCGTTGGATGCGATATTGGAGACGATGGCGCGAAGCGCTGCGATGGCGCCTTCGAGCTGGTGAATCGTGGATGGATCGTCGTTGGAGCGCAAGATCAGGTCGAGCTTGGCGCCTAGATTGCGGATCGCCTCGTCATAGCCGGCCAGTTGTTCGGCGGGGGTCAGCGAACGCAATACTTCGCGAATTTCACCCAGCGCGCGTTCGATACCGGCGAGCGCCTGGCCGTCGATGCCGCTTTGGCGGGTGTCGTCGATGCGGCGCGACAGCGAGCGGATCTCATTCTCGATGGATTCAATCGCCCGGCGCGGCATCGCTTCGGTGATGGCGTGACGGATTTCGGTGAGCTCGCTGCGAAAGGCGGCGATCGATTGCTCGATATGATCCGGGCGTTGCAAGGCCTCGATCTGGCTCGTGATCTTGAGGAGATGACGCTCCAGCGACGAAAAATCCGGACCTGGCGCCGCCGGCGCGATCGGCGGTGCGCTGCGTGGCGGCATCTGCCGGGGCTGGACGCTATCGAGTTCGTTCTGGCGCGCCGCGACTTCCGCGATCGCAGCCTCCAGCGACACCGGGCTGAGCGGAGGCGAGGGGCGATAGGCCGGGGCGGCCGGGCGCTCGACCAGGTCGGCCTGGCGCGGCTTGTCCGGCATCTGGGCCGGGCGTGCCGGGGTGGGACTTGAAATCTGCGAGAGCCGCGCGTCGAGGCGCGAGATCGCCTCGTTCAACTGCCGCGCGACGGCAGGCTCGCTGCGGAGCGATTCGCTGCGCGGGCCATCGTTACGCGGCTCGTTACGTTCTTTGGGTTGAGAAATCTGTTCGATCTGCCAGGCGATCGAATCCAGCCGCCGGTGGATGTCGGCGACCTCGCGGCTTTCCTGGCCCGGCATCGCCGGCCGTTGATCGTAGGGCGAACGAAAGCTCGCAGCGGCGGGATCGCCGAGGGTGGAATTGAGCCAGTCGCTCAGCGACATCCCGGCGCGGCGCGCGGCGGCCTCGGCCCTCTCCCGGACGGATGGATCGATGCCTTCATCACTCCACGATACGCGCGAATTCATGCTGTCGTCCGGTTCTGAATCCGGCGCGCTCATTGCGCCTTCAGCTTCCCCGCACGTCCCTGATCGGAGACAATCGAAATTCGCGCGGGTCGTCTGCCTCTGGCTTCGACTTTTTCGTGTTACGGTAAATAACCCGTTAAGGAATCGGGCGCCTCGCGCTGAAAGTTACCCGTCAGGTGAATTTGACCGCGAGGCTCAGCGGCGGGCCGGTCATGTTGCCATCGGGGCTGCCGTCGGCCCTACGAATTGATTAAGGTCCGATTCCGGAACCAGCGATTGCTGCAGTGCAAAAATCCCCCTAAATGGGCCGCCGCACGCCAAAGAGGAACACCATGCCGATCTACAAAGCCCCCCTGGAAGACGTCAGTTTCCTGCTCAACGAGGTGTTTCAGATCGACCGCTACGACAATCTTCCCGGCTTCAGCGACGCCTCCGCCGACGTTCGGGAGGTGGTTTTGAGTGAGGCCGCCAAACTCAGCGAGGAGGTGCTGCAGCCGCTCAACCGGGTCGGCGATCTTGAGGGCTGCAGCCGCCATGACGACGGCAGCGTGACGACCCCGAAGGGTTTCAAGGAAGCTTACAAGCAAGTCGCCGAAGGCGGCTGGCTCGGCCTCTCGGCGCCGGTGGAATATGGCGGGCAAGGGCTGCCGGTCGCGCTGAGCCAGGTCGTCACCGAATTCCAGTGCTCGGCGAATATGGCGTTTTCCATGTATGGCGGCCTGACCATGGGCGCGACCGCGGCGCTGATCGTGCATGGCAAGCCCGAGCAGAAGCAAATGTTCGTGCCGAAGATGGTCGCCGGCGAATGGACCGGCACCATGAATCTGACCGAGCCGCAATGCGGCACCGATCTCGGTCTCTTGCGCACCAAGGCGGTCAAGCAAGCCGACGGCAGTTACAGGATCACCGGGACCAAGATTTTCATCTCCGCCGGCGAGCACGATCTGACTGACAACATCATCCATTTGGTGCTTGCGAGAATCGAGGGCGCACCCGGCGGCATCAAGGGAGTCTCGCTCTTCGTGGTGCCGAAGATTCTCGTCAATGCCGACGGATCGCTTGGCGCGCGCAACGGCGTGACCTGCGGTTCGATCGAACACAAGATGGGCATTCACGGCAATTCGACCTGCGTGATGAACTATGACGGCGCCACCGGCTGGCTGATCGGCGAGGAAAACAAGGGCATGCAGGGCATGTTCGTGATGATGAACGAGGCGCGGCTCGGCGTCGCGGTACAGGGGCTGGCGCAGTCCGAGGTCGCCTACCAGAACGCCGTCGCCTATGCCCGCGACCGGCTGCAGGGCCGTTCGCTCTCCGGACCAAAGGCGCCGGACAAGCCAGCCGATCCGATCATTGTGCACCCCGACGTACGCCGCACGCTGCTCACCATCCGCGCCTTCAACGAGGCGGCACGCGCCATGGTGGTGTGGACCGCGCTCAAGAGCGACGTCGCCCACCGCTCCAGCGATCCCAAGGACCGCGAGGCCGCCGACGATCACATGGGGCTGATGACGCCGGTGATGAAGGGCGTCCTGACCGATGTGGGGTTTTCCAACGCGGTGTTGGCGCAGCAGATGTATGGCGGCCACGGCTATATCGCCGAAAACGGCATGGAACAGTTCGTGCGCGATGCGCGCATCGCCATGATCTATGAAGGCGCCAACGGCATTCAGGCACTCGATCTCGTTGGGCGCAAATTGCCGCGCGACGGCGGCCGCGCGGTGATGTCATTCTTCGGCGAGGTCGCCGCGTTCGCCAAGGATCATGGCGCCGAGGAAGCCATGAAGCCGTTTATCGCGCCGCTTTCCACCGCGCTTGGCCACCTGCAGCAAGCGACCACCTGGCTGATGCAGAATGCGATGATGAAGCCGGACAATGCCGGCGCCGCCGCCACCGATTACATGCAATTATTCGGCCTCGTCAGCTTCGGCTATATGTGGGCAAGAATGGCGAAAGTCGCCCACGACAAGATTGCGGGCGGCGGGATGACGCCCTATCTGACCACCAAGCTGGTGACCGGCCGCTTCTTCATGGAGCGGATGATGCCGGAAACGTCAGTGCATCTTGCGCGCATCCAGAGTGGAAGCGCGACCATCATGGAATTGGCGGCTGAAACCTTCTGACCGGAGCAACCCTTCCCGCGGCCGCTCAACAATCCGCGGGCCACTTCCACATCGCTATATATTATGATCCTCATACCCGGAGGGCGTCATGCCTGAGGCATACATCTACGATCACGTTCGCACGCCGCGCGGCCGCGGCAAGGCCGATGGCGCGCTGCACGAGGTGACCGCGCTGGCGCTGGCAACCGCGCCGCTGAAAGCGCTAAAAGAGCGCAACAACCTCAAGGAGGACGTCGTCGATGACGTCGTGCTCGGCGTGGTCGATCCGGTCGGCGAGGCCGGCTCCGACATCGCCCGCTTCGCGGCGCTGAAGGCCGGGCTCGGCGAATCCGTTCCCGGCGTCCAGATCAGTCGCTTCTGCGCCTCCGGCCTCGATGCCGTGAATTTCGCCGCGGCCCAGATCATGAGCGGCCAACATGAACTGACCATCGGCGGGGGAGCGGAATCCATGAGCCGGGTCGGGATCGGCGCCTCGGGAGGCGCCTGGCCGATGGACCCTTCGATCGCGGTGCCCGCTTATTTCATGCCGCAGGGGGTGTCCGCCGACTTGATCGCCACAAAATACGGGTTTTCGCGCGATGACGTCGACGCTTATGCGGTGCAGAGCCAGCAGCGCGCGGCGAAAGCCTGGGACGAGGGCCGCTTCAAGAATTCGGTGATCCCGGTCAAGGACGTTAACGGCCTTACCATTCTCGCCAAGGACGAGCACATGCGGCCCTCGACGACGATGCAGTCGCTCGGCCAGTTGCAGCCGTCCTTCGTGACGGTTGGCCAGATGGGCGGCTTCGACGCGGTCGCGATCCAGTCGCACCCTGAAATCGAGCGCATCAATTACGTCCATCACGCCGGCAATTCGTCCGGCATCGTCGACGGCGCCGGCGCGGTCTTGCTCGGCAGCAAGGAAGCCGGCGTCAAGCATGGCCTGAAGGCCCGCGCGAGGATCCGCGCCTTCACCAATATCGGCTCGGAGCCGGCGATGATGCTGACCGGTCCGGTCGACGTGACCGAAAAGCTGTTCGAACGTTCGGGGATGAAGAAATCCGACATCGACCTGTTCGAACTGAACGAAGCGTTCGCCTCGGTGGTGCTGCGCTACATGCAGGCCTTCGACATCGACAACGCCAAGATCAACGTCAATGGCGGCGCGATCGCGCTCGGTCATCCGCTAGGGGCGACCGGAGCGATGATTCTCGGCACCGTGCTCGACGAACTCGAGCGCACCAACAAATCGACCGCGCTGGTCACGTTGTGCATCGGCGGCGGCATGGGTACTGCGACCATTATCGAGCGGGTCTAATCCGTAGGGTGGGTTAGCGAAGCGTAACTCACCGTTCCTGCCCACGTCCGCGATATCGGTGGGTTACGCCTTCGGCTAACCCACCCTACGATGAAAGATACAACCGCCGCGCCCCCGGGGCTGTCGGCATCGAGGGAGCGACAAATGGCCTTCAAGAATTTCAGGGTTGAGACTGACGCCGACGGCATCGCGCTGGTGACATGGGACATTCCCGGCCGTTCGATGAACGTGCTCGACGAGACCACGATTATCGAGCTCGAGGAAATCGTCAAGCAAACCTCGGCCGACGCCGCAGTCAAGGGCGTCGTCGTCACCTCGGGCAAGGAGGCGTTCTCCGCCGGCGCGGATCTATCGATGCTGGAGGGCATGAACCGCCGCTATAGCGATCTGCTGAAAGCCAAGGGCGAGGTCGCGGCCAACCAGATGCTGTTCGACGAGAGCCGCAAATCCTCGCTGGTGTTTCGCAGCCTCGAAACCTGCGGCAAGCCATGGGTCGCCGCGATCAACGGGCTGGCGCTCGGCGGCGCGTTCGAACTGACGCTGTCATGCCACTATCGTGTCGCGGCGGAAAATCCCAAGACCCGGCTCGGATTGCCCGAAGTCAAGGTCGGGCTTTTCCCCGGCGCAGGCGGCACCCAGCGCGTGCCGCGCATCGTGCCGCCGCAGGACGCGATGCAGTTGCTGCTGAAAAGCGAGACCGTCAATCTCGACAAGGCCAAGGCTCTGAAGCTGATCGACGCCGTGGTGCCGGCGGGCGACCTGATCAAAGTCGCAAAAGACTGGATCAAGGGCCGCGGCAAGGCGGTCGCACCCTGGGATGACAAGGCGTTCAAGCTGCCGGGGGGACCAGTCTATTCCAAGGCTGGGATGATGATGTTTCCGGCGGGGAACGCGATCTTCCGCCGCGAGACTTTCGACAATTACCCCGCGGCGCGCGCCATCATGCAATGCGTGTACGAGGGCTTGCAGTTGCCGATCGACGCGGCCTTGCGGGTGGAATCGCGCTACTTCACGCAGATCCTGCGCTCAAACGAAGCCGCCGCGATGATCCGCAGCCTGTTCCTGTCGATGCAGGAGTTGAATAAGGGCGCGCGGCGTCCGCCAAACGTGCCGCCAACCAAGGTCAAGAAGCTCGCCGTGATCGGCGCGGGCTTCATGGGCGCCAGCGTCGGTTATGTTTCGGCGCGCGCCGGCATCGACGTGGTGCTGATCGACCGCGACCAGGAGAGCGCCGACAAGGGCAAGGGCCACGCGCAATCCGTGATCGACGATCTGATCAAGAAGGGCCGCGCCAAGGAAAGCGATCGCGACGCCATCCTGTCGCGAATCTCGGCGACCGCCGACTACAATGCCTTGAAGGATTGCGATCTGATCATCGAGGCGGTGTTCGAGGATCGAAAAGTAAAGGCCGAAACCTACGCCAAGGCGCAGCCGCTGTTGAAAAGCGATGCGATCTTCGCCTCCAATACCTCGACGCTGCCGATCAATTCGCTCGCGGAAGAATTCAAGGACCAGAGCAAGTTCATCGGCATTCATTTCTTCTCGCCGGTCGAGAAGATGATGCTGGTGGAAATCATCGTCGGCAAGAACACCGGCGATGTCGCGCTCGCAACCGCGCTCGATTACGTGCGCGCGATCGGCAAGACCCCGATCGTGGTCAATGATTCCCGTGGCTTCTTCGCCAACCGCTGCGTGCTGCGCTTCACCGCCGAGGGCCTCGAAATGCTGATGGAAGGCGTGCCGCCGGCGATGATCGAGAACACCGCGAAGATGGCGGGCATGCCGGTCGGGCCGCTGTCATTGTCCGACGAAGTGGCGCTCGATCTCGTGCTCAAGATCATGAAGGCCACCGAGGCCGATCTCGGTCCCAATGCCATCGACCAGGCCCAGAAGAAGCTGTTGGTCGAGATGGTGGAAAAGCAGGGCCGCTTCGGCCGCAAGAACGGCAAGGGCTTTTACGACTATCCCGAGAAGGGCAAGGGCCAGAAAAGCCTGTGGTCGGCGCTGAGTGGCCTGCAGCCGAAACATCTCGATCCCGATACGCTCGACGTCGAGGAGCTGAAGCAGCGATTTCTCGTCGTGCAGGCGGTGGAAGCCGCGCGCACCGTGGAGGATCATGTCATCACCGATCCGCGCGAGGCCGATGTCGGCTCGATCCTCGGCTTCGGCTTCGCGCCGTTCACCGGCGGCACGCTGTCCTATATCGACTTCATGGGAACCAAGAAGTTCGTCGAGCTGTGCCACAAGCTCGAGGCCAAATACGGCTCGCGTTTCACCCCGCCGAAATTGTTGGTCGAGATGGCGGCCAAGGGCGAGACCTTCTACGGCCGCTTCCCGCCGAAGAAGCAGGCGGCGGCGTAAGTTGTGACTCTCTCACCGTCCGTCGAAGCTCAACGAGCGAAGACGGAAGCAACCCTTTTCTCCATGTGCGCGATGGATTTCCTTGCGGCTTGATCGGTGTCCGCTACGACTGCGATAGCAACCAACTTATGCAGCGTAGCGAAATGACGCAATGTGCCCCAAGCCGACATAGCTTTCGATTACTTGATCAGCCTGAGCCACCATGGTTGCGGGAGCACTTCGACGCCAAGCGCTTTCGCCCTTAGCTCGGCACCGATCAAGCCGGATCGAAATAATGGATCTCCATTAGCACACAACCGGTTTCCGACTTGAACGGACCGTGAAATGCGCCCGGCGGCCGGCAGGCATAAGTGTTCGGCTTGAATGCTTCACCCCCCTTGCCATGCTCATCGTTTCCGACCGTCAGGTCGCCGGAGAACAGGAACACTTCTTCCCAATATTCGTGAACGAACGGCGTTGTCGTGTAGACACCTGGCGCGAAGCGCAACAGTCGGGTCCGACTGCCGCGCTTGTCGGTCTCGTTGAGCGCTCCCGACAGGATCTTCTGCTGAATACCCGCGGGATACCCAGTCGGAGTTTCCCATCCCTTCGACATGTCGAGGGTGTGGAATTCATCGTGGACCTTGTTGATAGCCATTTGGAATTCTCCTCGCAGAGTTAGGCGACCGCTCGGGTCGGTGGAAGTCAGGTCGATCTTTGCACCGACCTCGTCGGCGAGATCATAACTGGAGAGAATCCCGTCGAGCAACGACGATGCTGTGTCCCGGTCACAGGTGCGGAAGGTTTGCCTCGGTAACACGACGCACGCCGAAAATCATGATCTCCGACCAGAACTTGCCGCTAGAGCCTTTTCCGTTTCGATTGAATCGAAACGGGGCTCTAGATTCTTGATTTGACGCGTTTTCTTGACGCGAACCGGTCTCCACTTCGCTTGAAAACGCTGTAGTGGAGTAGATTTGACATTCGCTACCCAGTAGGCCACGGGCTCGCAAAGCGAATGTCAAATCCAAAACTCCACTACAAACCTATATTTGCTAGTGGTCCTTTGATTCTAACATTCGCAAAAATGCCTGCCGAAACGGGATGCGAATGTTAGAATCGGACCACTAGAAATGCCCGTGCTTCTTCCGACCTATGGATATGCTAGACTGATGATTAAGTATGGAGGGGAGTGGCACCGATGCAGTGTAAGACCGGGGCGGAGCACCTTCGATCGCTGAAGGATGGTCGAACTGTCTACATAGACGGAAAGCTCGTCGACGACGTCACCACACACGCGGCGTACCGCAATGCAGTCGCTTCCGCGGCGCTCTTGTACGACTACCAGGCGCGCCCCGAGAACATCGAGCTGATGACATTCTTGCCTGAAGGCGGCACGCGGCGCGTGAATCGCTGCTGGCAAATGCCGCACGATTACGATGAACTCGTTCAGCGGCGCAAAGCACTGCAGGCTTGGGCGCAGGTGAGCTATGGATTCCTGGGCCGGTCACCTGATCATGTCGCCTCCACAATCATCGGCCAACGCATGGGTCTCGAGGTCTTCCAGAAGCATGGATCAAAGCGTGCCAAGGCACTTGCCGACTACGTGGACTACGCCACCAGAAGTGATCTGTTTCTCACCTATGTCATCGTCAACCCTCAGGCTGATCGCTCTAAGGACTGGGGCGAGCAGGTGGAGGAGCTCGTTGCGCAGATCGTCGATGAGGACACCACGGGATTGACGATCCGTGGCGCCAAAATGTTGGGCACTAGCTCGATCATGGCCAACGAGGTGTTTGTCGCCAATCTGCAGCCACTTAAACCCGGCGAGGAGGCCCTTGCCTTTTCCTGCGCTCTGCCGATGAACACCGCCGGCCTGCGGATACTCTCCCGCAAAAGTTACGAGGCGCACGCTGTCTCGGTCTATGATAACCCGTTGTCATCGCGCTTTGACGAGAATGATGCGCTTCTCTACTTCGACAACGTGAAAGTGCCATGGGAACGCGTGTTCGTCCATCGCGACACCGACATGTGTCGCGCCCAGTTCCACGATACACCGAGCCACGTCTTCCAGAACTACCAGGCCCAGATCCGGCTTTCGGTGAAGATGAAATTCCTGGTTGGCCTGGCGCATAAGATCACCGAGACGATCGGTACCACCAACATGCCCCAGGTGCGCGAACAGCTCGGTAGCTTGGCGGCTAATGCCGGCATGGTGGAGGCGATGCTTTCCGGCATGGAAGCCTCGGGCGGCAAGCGCGGCGAATTCTACGTGCCGAACCGGCACCTGCTTTATGCCGCGCAGGTGGTCACGCAGGACCTCTATCCGCGTCTGATAAATCTAATCCGCGATCTCGCCGGCGGCTCACTGATCATGCTGCCATCATCCTTCCGCGATTGGGCCAATTCCGAGCTCGCACCGATCCTACGCAAGACACAGCGATCGCCGAACTTCAATTCCGAGGACAAGGTCAAGCTGCTGAAGGCGGCCTGGGACGCTGTCGGCTCGGAGTTCGGGTCACGGCACACGCTGTATGAGATGTTTTACGCAGGTGCTCGTTTCGTCGCCACCGGTCACAGCTACCGCACCTTTGATTGGGGTGCGGCATGCGGCATGGTAGATCACTTGCTGTCGACCTATGACCTCGACGAGGAAGTCGTCGAGCCGGCAGCGGAATAAACCCACTCCGTAGAGTAATAGTCTGCTGAGTTAATGAAAATGACCTTCACGCCCGGTGAATTTCGGAAGGCGCTTGGAGTTTTCCCCACTGGTGTTGCTGTTGTGGCCGCCCGTACGCCCGACGGGCTGCTTCAGGGGACGACGGTGAGCTCATTTAACTCGGTCTCACTCGATCCACCTCTCGTGTTGTTCTCTCTCGCGCGTGCTGTGCTCAGCTTCTCGGCTTGGCAGGCAGCAGACGCATGGGGCATTAGCGTCCTGCACGAGACGCAGGACGGCCTGTCAACCCGGTTCGCCCAATCGGGGGGCGGCAAGTGGCTGGGCTTCGAGCCAATCGCCGGTGCCACCGGTGTGCCGCTTATTCCAGGTGCTTTGGCCTATTTCGAGTGCGAACGCTACGCCCTGCACGACGGCGGTGACCATCTAATCTTCGTTGGCCGCGTGCTGGCACTCGGTCGACCATCGGGCTCGCGCTCTCGCCCACTCGTCTTCTTCGCCGGCCGTTACCATCAGATCGACCGGCCCCGTCAAGGCGCGAGCGAGAGTGATGAGGGCATTTTGCATGGTTGGTGACCACGAACGGCAATAGAACGATCGAGCGATGGTGGCCGCGATCGGCGCAGGGGGCGTGTTCACCAAGGGCCGCGACTTTGCCGCCTGGCTGGGGCTCGTTCCCAACCAGATCTCGACCGGGGACCGTTGGTCCGGTGAGTGCCAGGAGACGACGTCGCCCGTCATTCGACCACTTCGTCGGCGCGGGCGAGAAGCGCCGGCGGTATCGTGACGCCCATCGCTTTTGCGGTCTTCAGGTTGACGACGAGCTCATAATTAGTCGGCGCCTGAACCGGGAGTTCGGCAGGCTTCTCTCCCCTCAGAATGCGATCGACATAGCCGGCAGCGAGCCGCGATAATGCGAGCAGATCGGGTCCATAAGATATCAAGCCACCGTGATCCACCCAACTCCGATGGCCGTAGACCGCGGGCAATCCATATTGACCCGCCAATTTGATGATGAAGTCACGGTTCCCGTACACAGCCGCGCCAGATGTTACGATCAGCCCCGCATTCGGAGAGCGCGTGATCTTGCCGATCCCAATTTCGATCTCACGTCCGTCGCGCGAACCGATCGGAACGACATCAACCCCCAGTGAACCTGCGACCGACTGGATGACGGCGAATTGACCGATTCCGGAGGTGATCGCGGCGTCCCGAATGATACCCGCGCGCGCAACAGTAGGCGAGACTTGCTTGAGTATTTCCAGCCACTTTCCGCTAAGGCTGTAATCGAACTGCATGAAGCCGGTGGCGTTGCCGCCGGGATGCGAGAGGCTCTCTACAAGTCCTGCACCCACGGGATCAACGGCCGCCATGAACACAATCGGCACGGTGTTGGTCGCCTGCAGCATTGGCCCCGTGGTGGTAACACCGGATGTAACAACAATATCCGGTCGTCCGGCGAGCAGTTCGTCGACATGCCTGCGGATATCAGCCGCTTTCGGAGCGGCGCGGTGGATGTCGAGTTTCAGGTTCTGGCCTTCAATCCAGCCAAGGGCGCGCAACTTTTCCCTGATGGCCCCCAGTCGGCCCTCGTAATAGGGATCACCCTCCACCGCTTCGGCGACAAGAATGCCGATACGCCGCACGCGGTCTGGCTGCTGCGCACGGGCGGCCAGCGGCCAGCAAGCAGCTATGCCCCCGATCAGCCCGATGAACTCGCGTCGCTGCATTTTCCGTTTCCGCCTCTGATGCCCCCAACACGAGCGTATGCAATTTTTCGGCACAGGTCCAAGCGGTCGGATGTCCCGTTGGGCGACCGGGTCGAACCAGCAGGAAGTCCGACCATGTCCGTTATGCCCCGAAAGCGGAAGCAATGTCTAAGCATTAGCGGATGATCTTCTCGGAAAACCGGTGATCACCTTTTCGGGTTATGCTCCGGCTCGCTCCTGCCGCGTCTCTTCAGCCGGCCGCAAACAACCGCGCGTGGTCGTCACGCAACTGTCGCTTGAGCAGCTTTCCGCTTGGATTCTTCGGCAGTGCCTCGGCGAACACAATCCGCTTCGGCGTCTTGAACGACGCCAGCACCTTTTGAGAATGCGCCAGTACATCGGACTCGGTCAGCGAATGGCCCGACTTGATGACGATCACGGCGACCACCGCTTCGACCCAGCGCGGGTGCGGAACGCCGATCACCGCGACTTCCGAGACCGCAGGCAAGCGATAAAGCGCTTCTTCGACCTCACGGCTGGCGACGTTCTCGCCGCCGGTCTTGATCATGTCCTTCTTGCGATCGACGACGGTGATGTAGCCCTCGTCATCGACGGTGGCGAGATCGCCGGAGTGGAACCAGCCGCCCTCGAAGGCGGCTGCGGTGCGATCGTCATCATGGAAATAGCCGACCATCAAATGCGGCGATCGGTGGACGATCTCACCCACTTCGCCAGGCGCCACGTCGCGCATGGCGTCATCGACCACCCGCGTCTCGACGTTGAGAACGGCGCGCCCGCATGAGCCCGGCTTGCGCAATTGGTCCTCCGGGGCAAGCATCGTCGCCAACGGCGCAATCTCGGTCTGGCCGTAGAGATTCCACAGCCGAACCTTGGGCAGGCGTTGCGCCAGTTCGCGGAGCACTTCGACCGGCATGATGGAAGCGCCGTAATATCCCTTGCGCAGGCTGGAAAGGTCGGTCTTGTCGAACAGCGGCGAGCGCAGCAAGGAAATCCACACGGTCGGCGGCGCGAAGAAGGAACTGATGCGGTATCGCGCGATCAACGGCAGCAGATTGTCCGGCGTCGGATGCGCCGTGATGACGTTGGTCGCGCCGATATAGATCGAAGGACCGAAGAAGACGTCCAGTTGCGCGCAGTGATACAGCGGCAGCGCGTGCAGCGTCAGATCATCAGCGGCGATGCCGGCATCGACGACGCAGCTGACATACTGCCAGATCACCGCATCATGGGTCAGCATCGCGCCCTTTGGCGAGGATTCCGTTCCACTGGTATAGACGGTCTGCGCCAGATCGCCGCCGTTAAGCTCCACCTCAGGCGGCGTGGTTTGACAGCTGGCGAGCAGATCGAAACCGATCATGTCGGCGTTCGAGTCAGCCTTGGGGTCGCTGGCGGTCTCCGCGGGAAGCCAGATCAGATCTCGCACGGCGGTGTCGAGAGCCTTCGCGGCGCGCGCCAGCGGGGCGAGGCCAGAGTCGGTGGCGAGCACGGTCGCGCCGGCGTGACGCAAGATATAGGCGACCTCCTCGGCTTTCAGCATGAAATTGATCGGCACCAGCACCGCCCCGAGCCGCGCCAGCGCAAACCGCATCGCCACGAAGGCGTGCGAATTACGCGCCAGCACCGCAACGCGCGAGCCCTTGGTGACGCCCCGCTCGGCCAGCCCCGCCGCCACGCGCTCGCTGATGCGGTCAAACTCGGCATAGGTCCAACTGGTTTCGCCGCATACGACGGCGAGCTTGTCGGGTGTCCTCGCGGCGCTGCGACGCAACAAGTCCGCAAGGGTCTGACGACGGGTTACAGAATGCATGCTGGCGTTTCCGGTCCGAAAGCGTCTTGTTCAGACCAGTCTGCCCGCGGTTGCGCGCACTGACAAGATGGATTGCGGTCAGGTTATAGCCTGCGGGCTCTCGCAGCCGGGCTGGTGCGTTTTCCACTTCAATGGCTTCATCCTTCGAGACGCATCGCGTCGCGATGCTCCTCAGGATGAGGTCTCATACCCTCATGGTGAGGAGCGCGTCTTCGCGCGTCTCGAACCGTGAGGCCACAACAGACGCGGCAATGATTCGAGCGAACCGGAAAACGTTCTATCTAGCGCTCTCAATAGCAGCGCGACGCAGCGATGGCGTGCAGCCGAAGGCGGCTTGGATAGCCAGCGGACTATGCCTGCTCGACCAAGGCCTCCTTGGCGAGCACCCAGCCAGAGAGGCCATACGACGAGGATAGGATGAAGCCCCGGATGCCCTTCGCAGTGAGAGCGCCTGTCGCAGAGGCTAGATCAGCCGCCCACGAACCTGGGGCGCCCGCCAAACGATAAGACTCCGCGATTTGGGAGCTGTATTTGGTGAGCAGTTGCTCAACAGGAACTTCTTCTAATGAAAAGATAATATTGCCGAACGCATCGTTCTCGAATTGATATCCTTCAATCCCGTTGAAAACGATAGTACGGCTCGTTTGCTCTTCGTTTACTACTGGGAGCCTTGGATCCCGTTTTGCGTGGAGCTTGATTTGCCGAGCCTCGCAGTTCACCTCGTAGGAAACGAGGAAGTCGTCATGAAGTGACGGCAGCATGCTCGCTCTCTCAGTAGCAACGCGACGCCGCGATTGCGTGCAGGCGGTTGTCGCCGAGCAGATGTGCCATGAAACCCGGCGTCCGGAATATTTTCGAGAACGCCGCATCACGGATGCTCAAGCCGCCAGTATAGGCGCCGAACGCCGGCATGACGGCGCGCTCGCCGTCGCAGGCAAAACACCGCCGCTCCATCGCGCGGCCGCGCGTGGCGACCCGCGCCTTGGGGTGAAGATGTCCGGCGATTTCGCCGAAAGCTCCCGTCGGCTCGTGGCGAAACGCGATCGGACCAACGGCGACTTCGCTGGCGACGACGCCGCCGAGATCGGACGGCAATGCGGGATCATGGTTGCCGGAAATCCAGATCCAGTCGCGCCGCGTCTGCAACGCCGCGATGGCGTCGCGGTCCGGCGCCGACAATCGCTCGTGGGCGTTACGGTCATGAAAACTGTCGCCGAGCGCGATCACGATGGCCGGATCGTGGCGCGCGATCACCGAGGCCAGCCGGCCAAGCGTCGCCACCGTATCGTAGGGCGGCAGCAACACGCCGCGCGCGGCAAAACTGGAGCCCTTTTCCAGATGCAGGTCGGAGACCACGAGCAGGCGCTGTTGTTGCCAGAACAAGGCGCCGGAAAGATCGGCGACGAAACTGACGCCGGAGATTTCGAGAGCGCCGTGAGTGGCGACATTCACTGAGGAATGACGCGCGATGCCGACAGCCTTTCTCGTCATGGCCGGGCTTGTCCCGGCCATCCACGTCTTGGCCTCACAAAGAAGAAAGACGTGGATACCCGGGCATAGGCGAGCGGAAGCAACGCCGTCCTTCGGACGGCTTTGCCCGGGGATGACGATGTGGTTTGAGCGGAGCGCAGCCAATTCATTTTTCTTACGACATCGCCTCTTTCACCAGTTCGTCGGCGGCTTCCGCCAGCAGTTCGTCGGATGCTTCGCCATAGACCGCTTCGCGGCCGATTTCCAGCATCACCGGCACCGCCAGCGGCGAGACCCGCATCAGTTCCCTGTGGGTGATTCGCCCCTTGATTCGCGTGAGCATATCACTCAATCGGCGAAGATCGAGCAGGCCGGTCGCGGCGTCGGCGCGCGCGGCGCGCAACAGCACGTGATCGGGCTGGTGCTTGCGCAACACGTCATAAATCAGGTCGGTCGAAAACAACACCTGGCGGCGGGTCTTTTCCTCGCTCGCGAACCGCCGCGCAATCAATCCCGAGATCAGCGCGCAGGTCCGGAACGTGCGCTTCATCAGCGCGGACTCCGCAAGCCACGCTTCCAGATCATCGCCGAGCATGTCCGGATCGAACAGCGCGTTGAGATCAAGCCGCCCCTGGCGGATCATCGCCGACATGTCGCCGAGCGACCACACCGCCAGCGCGTATTCATTGGCGACAAAGCCGAGCGGCCGCGCCCGGGCGCGCTCCATCCGCCGCGTCAGCAGCATACCGAGCGTCTGATGCGCCAACCGGCCTTCAAAGGGGTAGCAGACCAGGTAATGCTTGTTGCCGCGCGGAAAGGTTTCCACCACGAGCTCGCGGGTGCCCGGAACGCGCGACAGATGCGCCTGCAGCGACAGCCAGTCGCGCACCTGGTCGGGCAAGCCGTTCCACGCGCGCCTGTCGGCGAGCAGTTTTCGAACCCGTTCGGCGAGATAGGTGGAGAGCGGAAATTTGCCGCCCATGTAGGACGGCACTTTGGCGTCCTTGTCGTTGGCGCGCGAGACATAGACCTGGTCTTCCGAAAGCTGTTCATAGCGCACCACCTCGCCGCCAAAGACAAAGGTATCGCCGACCACCAGTCCCTCGATGAAATATTCCTCGATCTCGCCGAGCATGCGGCCGCCGCGCCCCAGCGCGCCGGTCGATCCCTTATCGCCACCGCGCGAGCGCACCAGGCGGACTTTCAGCATTGCCTCCTCGACGATGGTGCCGACATTGAGGCGATAGCTTTGCCGCACCCGCGGATTGGTCACCCGCCAGCGGCCGTTCTTGTCCTGCTTGATGCGCGCGAAGCGCTCATAGGTTTTCAGCGCGTAGCCGCCGGTTGCGACAAACTCGACTACATCGTCGAAATCGGCGCGGGCAAGGGCCGAATAGGGCGCGGCGGTCTTTACCTCATCGTAGAGCTGGTCGGAGGAAAACGGTTCGCCGCAGGCGCAGCCGAGCACGTGCTGCGCCAGCACATCCAGCGCGCCGGTGCGCAGTGGCGGGGTATCCTGCGCGTTCTCATTGACCGCGTCGATCGCTACCCGGCATTCCAGCACCTCGAAGCGATTGGCCGGAACAAGAACGGCGCGCGAAGCTTCATCGATGCGGTGATTGGCGCGGCCGATACGCTGCATCAGCCTCGAGGCGCCCTTGGGCGCGCCGATATTGATGACAAGATCGACATCGCCCCAGTCGACGCCGAGATCGAGCGAGGACGTACAGACCACGCCGCGCAACCTTCCCTTCGCCATGGCGTCCTCGACCTTGCGGCGCTGCGCCACATCGAGCGAGCCGTGATGCAACGCAATCGCAAGGCCGTCGTCGTTCATCCGCCACAGATCCTGAAACAGCATCTCGGCCTGACTGCGGGTGTTGACGAACACCAGCGTGGTGTTGTTGCGCTTGATCAGGTCGTAGACCTCGTTGAGCGCGTGGCGCGCTGTGTGGCCGGCCCAAGGTAGCCTTTCGCGCGTGTCGAGCATCTCGACGATCGGCGCCGCCGCGCCGCCGGCGATGACGAGGTCGGCGGCTTCGCTCTCACCGCCCATTTGCGGCACCAGAAACCGTGCTAACGATTCCGGCTCGGCCACCGTGGCCGACAGCCCGATCGCGCGCAGCTGCGGTGCCAGCCGCCACAACCGCGCCAGTCCGAGCGACAATAGATCGCCGCGCTTGGAGGTAACCAGCGCATGCAACTCGTCGAGCACGATGCGCGTCAGCGAAGAAAACAGAAACGGCGCGTCGTCGGACGACAGCAACAGCGCCAGTTGTTCCGGCGTGGTGAGCAGGATGTCCGGCGGATAACGCCGCTGGCGCTGCCGGCGCGACACCGGCGTATCGCCGGTGCGGGTCTCGACCTTGACCGGCAGCCCCATCTCGGCGATCGGCGCTTCCAGATTGCGCGCGATATCGACGGCGAGCGCCTTCAGCGGCGAGATGTAGAGCGTGTGGAGGCCGCCGCTTCGCGTCACGCCGCGGCCGGTGGAGATGAGGTTGGGGCGCGATGATTGGGCCGCCTTCTCCCCTCCCCCCACGCGCACCACGCGTGGCGGGGAGGGGTCGGGGGTGGGGGGTGGTGCCGCAGGCTCGGTGCCAACATGAGAGTGAGAGTTTGCGGAGCAACCCCCCACCCCCGACCCCTCCCCACCGCTTCGCGGGGGGAGGGGAGAAGATCGCGGCGGAATCGACGGCGCAGACAGCTCCACGAGCGTCGGCAAAAATCCGGCGAGGGTCTTGCCGGCGCCGGTGGGCGCGATCAAGAGTGTGGAGCGATCGTCGCGCGCTTTTGCCAGCAGCGCCAGCTGATGCTCGCGCGGCGACCAGCCGCGGCTTGCGAACCAGCGACGAAAACGATCCGGCAGCAGTTCGGCCGAATGGTCGGGAGCAGCGGGTTGGATGCGGGGCGTCACGGCTCAAGACCTAAGCCATCGCGGCGGTTTCGTCGAGGGCGGCTGCGCACACATCGATCACCGTCTTCGCGGCGCCAGCCCCTCACCCTACCCTCTCCCCGTGAAGAACGGGGAGAGGGAGCAATCACCACGTGTTGCGGCTGTCTTAACCTCTCCCCGCTCTTTTGCGGGGAGAGGTCGAAATTCGCGGCAGCGAATTTCGGGTGAGGGGCGTGGCACGATGGCAGTCGTGAATTCATCATTCGCGGATCGAAGAGCCCCTCACCCCAACCGTCCAAGAGCGAGCTTCGCTCGTCTCGACTCCGTGAAGAACGGGGAGAGGGAGATCAACACCGATCATTCCGTCACCGGCCTGTCCGAGATATCCCAGTCCTTGCCGTTGAAGATCGAGATATAGAGGGTCTTCATCGGCGTGTAGTCGTCCGGCGTGTAGCTATAGGTGATGCCGTCGAGAAAGAACGGCGAATGAAAGCCGTTGAGGTTGGAAGCCTGCTTGAGCACATTGGCGCGGGTGAGTTCGTCGCCGCAGCGACGCAGGATTTCGGCCATCGTCGCCACCTGGCCATAGCCGGCAAAGGCGATGGTGTTGTCCGCGTCGACATTGGGCAGATATTTCTTGCGCAATTCCTCGAACGCCATGACGTCGGGATCCTTTTCCCAGCGCGACACGCCGGCGTCCTTGGAATAGCGGATGGCGACGATGCCGGTCGCGTTCTCGAATCCCGCCGCATTGAGGATCGAGCGGCCGGTGGACCCGGCCGAAAGCAATTGCAGCGGTTTCCAGGCAAGCTCGGCCACTTTGCGGATCGACTGCGACGCCGCCTTGCCGGTCGAGATGTTGTAGAAAACGTCCGCGCCGGAGTTGGCGAGATTGATCAATTGGGAATCGATCGTCGGGTCGGTCAGGTCGTAGGTCTGCTCCATGATCACCTTGGCGCTGCCGCCGGCATCCGCCAGCACCTGCTTGAACGGACCCAGGAAATCGCGGCCGAAATCGTCGTTCTGGTAGAGGATCCCGATCTTCGCATTCGGCTTCACGGCGACGACATGCTTGGCGAGAATTCGCGCTTCGGTCGGATAGAGCGGCAGACCGGCCATGGTCCATTTGTTGTTCTTCGGATCGTTCCATTTTGAGGCGCCGGTGTTGAGGAGCAGCTGCGGCACGCCTTTGGCGTTGAGATATTTGTGCACGGCGGTCTGCGGCGCAGTGCCGAGCGAGCCGAACAGCGCCAGCACCTCCTCCTGCTCGACCAGCCGGCGCGTCGCTTCGACGCATTTCGGCGCGCTATAGGCGTCATCCATGCTGAGGAACTTGATCTTGCGCCCGTTGATGCCGCCCTTCTCGTTCAGCATCTGGAAATAGGCCTCGCCGACCCGGCCGAGCACGCCGTACAGCGAGCCTGGGCCGCTGTGCGGCACGGTCTGGCCGATTTTGATCTCGGTGTCGCTGGCGCCGGCATCGTACTTCTTCTCGGCCGCCTTGGCGGATGTGGTGGACGCAACGATGGTGGCGATCGCGGTGGCGCAGAACTCGCGCCTCGACTGTTTGTTGTTCATTTTTTTGTTCTCCCTGAGACCGAGCTATTGATCTACATTCCCGCGGGCCCGGCAATAGGGAAGTTTTCGGCTTTGCGGAAATGCCGCTGCGCCGGTCAGCGCTTGGTTCCGTGAGCTTACAAATCAGATCTTGGCCGCAACCACGACCAGACCAGGCACCGGGGTATTGTCCTCGTTGCGGGCCGACTGCCCCTCAAGCTTCGACAATTTAAGACCGGCGGCTTCGATCGAGCCGCGCAAATAGGGAGCGCCATGGGCGTAGCGCAGCCCCTCGCCGATCATGACGCCGTCACCATCATGCGTTTCCAGGGTAAAGGCGAACAGGCCGCCGGGAACAAGGACGCGGCTTGCCTCCTTCAGCACGGGCAAGAGATCGGCGACATAGACCATCGCATCGGCGGCAAGCACGAGCTCGGCGCTGGCCTCGCTCCTGCCGCGCAAACCCTCGAGCATGTCGGTCACTTCAAGCTCGGCGTAAAGCCCGGTTGCGCGCGCCTTCTCGATCATGCGCGGCGACAAATCGATGCCGGTGAAATGATCGACTTCCTTGGCGAAGGCGGCCGCCGCCAGACCGGTGCCGCAGCCGAGATCGATGGCGCGCTTGAAGAAGGCGGGCTTGCGGACCGCATGGCGCGCGGCCAGCACCGCCCTGAACAACAACGCCGGCCCGCGATAGCCGAGGTCGTCGACCAGCGCGCTCTCGAATTTCGGTGCGTATTGATCAAACAGCGCGCGCACATAGGCCGGCGGCATCGCTGACAGCTGCTCGGCGCCGAGCAGCATCAGCCGCAGGCTCGCGCCGTGCCGATCGTCGGGATCGGCGGCGCGCGCGTTGCGGAAGGCGGCAATCGCCGCGTCGCGCTGGCCGAGCTGTTCGCGGATCTCGCCAAGGGTAAACCAGGCGGAGGCAAAGCGAGGGGCAAGTTCGGTGGCCTGAACCAACAGATCGGCGGCGGCGGCGAGGTCGCCCTTGAGCTGCAGATCGCGCGCGAAATCAAACCGCCGGTCGGCCACCAGATCGCCGGAGGACAGAAACAATCGCGCGGGCATGAGTTCCACACTCGTCATTGCCGGACATAGCCGTCCGAAGGACGGCGTCGCTTCCGCTCGCCTGTGTCCGGCAATCCATCGGATTCCCGTGGCCTTCATCCATCGCGACGCGCCCAAGAGCGCGCTCCTCAGGATGAGGTCTGACCCCTCATGGTGAGGAGCGCGACACCGTCGCGCGTCTCGAACCATGCGGCCTGGACGCCCGATAAATTGCGAAAGATGGATGCGCGGGTCAAGCCCGCGCATGACGGGTAAAAATCTCAGCAACACGTCCTATATTGGAGACATGCGTCCGCAAGATATCCTGATGCCGGTCTCCGCCGGCCTGTGCTGCAAGCCCGGCGGCTTCCACATCGATCCGGTGCGGCCGGTCGAGCGCGCCGTCATCACCCACGGCCATTCCGACCATGCACGGCCGGGTCACGGCGCGGTGCTGGCGACGCAAGAGACGCTCGACATGATGCGGCTGCGCTACGGCGACAACTTTGCCGGCCGCACCCAGGCGGTCCGCTATGGCGAAAAGATCAGGCTCGGCGACGTCACCATCCAATTCCACCCCGCCGGCCATGTGCTGGGTTCGGCGCAGGTCGCGGTCGCGTGCGAAGCCACCTGCATCGTCGCCTCCGGCGACTACAAGGATGCGCCCGACCCCACTTGTGCGCCATTCGAGGTGGTGCCCTGCGACGTCTTCATCACCGAGGCCACGTTTGGCCTGCCGGTGTTTCGCCACGGCGAGGCGGCAGCTGAGGTCAACAAGTTGCTGGCCTCGGTGGCGCTGTTTCCGGAGCGGGCGCATCTGGTCGGCGCCTATTCGCTCGGCAAGGCGCAGCGCGTGATCGCGCTTATTCGCGCGGCCGGCTATGACGCGCCGATCTATCTGCACGGCGCGATGGAAAAGATCACCCGCTATTACCAAAGCCGCGGCGTGGCGCTGGGCGAGCTGCGCCCCGTCAAAGGCATGAGAAAGGCCGATCTCGCCGGCACCATCACGCTGGCGCCGCCGTCGGCCACTTCCGACATCTGGACGCGACGTTTCCCCGATCCGGTCACGGCGTTTGCCTCGGGCTGGATGCGGGTGCGCGCCCGCGCCCGCCAGCGTGGCGTCGAATTGCCGCTGGTGATTTCGGACCATGCCGACTGGGACGGCCTGACCGCAACCATCGAGGCCACGGGGGCCGGCGAGATCTGGGTGACGCACGGCCAGGAAGACGCGCTGGTGCATTGGTGCACGGCGAACGGTCTCGCCGCGCGACCGCTCGATCTGGTCGGTTATGGCGACGAGGATGAAGCCGATGCGATGCCGGCGGAGGAGGCATGAACCGCTTCGCCGAACTGCTCGATCGATTGGCCTATGAGCCTGGCCGCAACAACAAATTGCGGCTCATCGCGGCCTATTTTCGCGAGGTCGGAGATCCCGACCGTGGCTACGCGCTCGCCGCCCTGAACGGTGCGCTGTCGTTCAAGCACGCCAAGCCCGGCTTGATCCGCGACCTGATCGCTGAGCGCACCGATCCGGTGCTGTTCGCGCTGTCGTATGATTATGTCGGCGACCTCTCGGAGACGGTGGCGCTGATGTGGCCGTCTCCGTTCCACGAACGGTCTGCTCCCCTCCCCCCGCGAAGCGGCGGGGAGGGGTTGGGGGTGGAGGGTGGTGCCGCGAACACCACAGCCAGCCTTCGCATGGATAGACCCCCCCACCCCCACCCCCTCCCCGCCACACGCTGCGCGCGTGGAGGGAGGGGAGCGCATCGTGCCTCTTCATGACAACCCGGCGTCTGGCGACAACAACCCTCGACACCGCCACAACCACCCGCCTCCCCCTACGCTGACCGAAGTCGTCATCACGCTTCGCACGCTGGGCAAGGCCGAACTGCCGAAGCAACTCTCCCGCTGGCTCGACGAGCTTGACGAGACCGGCCGCTGGGCATTGTTGAAGCTCGTGACCGGGGCGATGCGGATCGGCATTTCAGCGCGGCTCGCCAAGACCGCCGCCGCCGAACTCGGGGATAAGGACCCGCACGATATCGAGCTGATGTGGCCGGGGCTCGCGCCACCCTATCTCGATCTGTTCGCGTGGCTGGAAGGCCGCGGCGAAAAGCCGATCAATCTCGATCCCGCCCCGTTCCGTCCCGTGATGCTGGCGCACGCGATCGAGAATACCGACTTCGCCAATCTCAATGCCGCCGACTACATCGCGGAATGGAAATGGGACGGCATTCGGGTGCAAGCCGTCAGCGGCCGCGACGCGCACGGCCAAGGCGTGGTGCGGCTCTATTCGCGCAGCGGCGAGGATATCACCAAGAGCTTCCCCGATTTATTACCTTCACTGCACCTTGCGGGGGCGGTCGACGGCGAATTGCTGGTGGTGCGCGAGGGCCGGGTGCAGAGCTTCAACGTGCTGCAGCAGCGCCTCAACCGCAAAGTAGTCTCGCCCAAACTGATGAAGGATTATCCGATCCACCTGCGCGCCTACGATCTCCTCAGCGAAGGCGATAGCGATCTGCGCACGCTGCCATTTGCCGACCGCCGCGCGCGGCTGGAAGCCTTCGTCGCAAGGCTCGACGATCCGAGGGTCGATCTGTCGCCAACGATTGCCTTCGACAGCTGGGACGCGCTGACCGCGGCGCGGCGCGATCCGAAAAGCGCAGGCGCCGGCGACGACGCCGAAGCGGTCGAGGGCGTGATGCTCAAGCGCCGCGATGCGCCCTACCTTCCGGGCCGGCCCAAGGGCCAGTGGTGGAAATGGAAACGCGATCCGCACGTCATCGACGCGGTGCTGATGTATGCCCAGCGCGGCCACGGCAAGCGCTCATCGTATTATTCGGATTATACCTTCGGGGTCTGGACCGCGGCCGAGGACGGCGAGCAATTGGTGCCGGTCGGCAAGGCCTATTTCGGCTTCACCGACGAGGAGCTGCTGCAGATCGATCGCTTCGTCCGCCGCAACACCGTCGAAAAATTCGGACCCGTCCGCCATGTCGTTCATGAACCTGAACAGGGGCTGGTGCTCGAGGTCGCCTTCGAAGGGTTGCAACGCTCGTCGCGGCATAAATCCGGCGTGGCGATGCGGTTTCCGCGCATCAACCGGCTGCGCTGGGACAAGCCGCCGCGCGAGGCCGACCGGCTGGAGACGCTGGAGCGGATGCTCAAGGGCGAGCAGGCCGTCGAGGCGTAGCATTTTCAGGCGAAGGCCGAAACGATTGGTATTTTCGCTGGCCATTGACGCCAGCTGCCGGGTTCCCCATCTGCCCTGCTCTGTATTAGAGTAAGCAGGCCTATTCCGCGCGGGAGACCACGATGCCAAACGATACCAGAGAATTGCCGGCGGCCGGCGACAACGTGACCCGTTTTCTCGGCGGCTCGCCTCTGGCGGTGGCATTCCGGCTGGTCCTGCTGTCGATCCTGGTCGGCGTAGTGCTCGCGGCGATCGGCTTCGATCCCTGGAATATCCTTCACAGCATTCGGCTGTTGTTTCAGCGGCTCTGGGATCTTGGCTTTGACGCGATCAACTGGCTGTGGCGCTACTTCCTGCTTGGCGCCGTGATCGTCATCCCGGTCTGGCTGTTGTCGCGGATGTTCAGCGCGCCGCGCGGGCGATAGAGCGCGCCGGGGTCAGCTTGGTTCCACGTTCAAGGGGACGGCGGCGCGGGCTTTTTGCGGTCGCCGCAGCTGCTGGAGCGACCGATGCAATTGCGATTTATCGGCTGCGGCGACGCGTTCGGCTCCGGCGGAAGATTCAACACCTGCTTCCACGTCACCGGCGAGCACTGCAATTTCCTGATCGATTGCGGCGCCTCGTCGCTCCCGGCGCTGAAGCGCCAGAGCATCGTGCGCGACGACATCGACCTCATTCTGATCACGCATTTTCACGGCGATCATTTCGGCGGCTTGCCGTTCCTGCTGCTCGACGCCCAATTCACCCGAAGGACGCGGAGGCTGGTGATCGCAGGGCCCGAAGGAATCGAGGCGCGGCTCGCACAGCTGACGGAAGCGCTGTTTGAGAATTCGTCGCGGACAAAGCAGCACTTCGATCTCTCCGTCGTCGCGCTCAAACCGGAAGCGACGGAGAGCTTCGGCGCGGTAAAGGTGACGCCGTTTCCCGTCGTGCATGGCGAGTCCGGTGGCCCGTTTCTCGCCTACCGGATCGAGGCCGGCGGCCGTGTCATCGCCTATACCGCCGATACCGAGTGGACCGAAGCGCTGATCCCGCTCGGCCGCGACGCCGACCTGTTGATCGCCGAGGCCTATACCTACGACAGGCCAGTCAAGAATCACCTCAGCCTGAAGACGCTTCAAGCGCATCTAGCCGAAATCAGGCCGAAGCGACTGGTGCTGACGCATATGAGCGAAGACATGCTCGGGCGACTCGACACGCTGGCCTATGAGGCGGCGAGCGACGGCATGGTGGTGGAACTGTGATTTTTTCGAGAGCAAGGGACTCGTCCGTCGCCGTGCTTCGCGCGGCTACTCTGAGCCTGACGAAAATTCAGTCAGCAGAAGCGCGCTGCATTTTGCCGTCATTGCGAGAAGCAAAGCGACGAAGCAATCCAGTTTTTCCTCGGATGGGGCTCATGGATTGCTTCGCGGAGCCTGTCATCGGGCGCGCATTCGCGCGACCCGTTGGCTCGCAATGACGACACTAAACAGAAGGCGCTAACTAACCGGCCAATCATCGGCGGTAATCGTCGCCGCATCGGCGCCGACGATCTCGGACAGCTGATCGCGCCCGGTGCGCAACAGGGTGGAGGCCAGATCGTTCTTGATGTCCTCCACGAGCCCAACGCCCTTGTAGATCAGCGAGGAATAAAGCTGGATCAGGCTGGCGCCGGCGCGGATCTTGGTCAGCGCCGCGCCCCCGGAATCGATGCCGCCGACCCCGATCAATGGAAACGCGCCTTCGACGCGCACATAAGTCTCGGCCACCATCCGGGTCGACAATCGAAACAGCGGCCGGCCCGACAATCCGCCGGCCTCCCTGGCGCGGGCCTGCTCGCGCAAGGTCTGTGGCCGCGACAGCGTGGTGTTGGCCACGATCATGCCGTCGACGCGGCGCGCGCGCGCGACCTGAACCACATCGTCGAGCTCGGTGAGACTTAAATCCGGCGCGATCTTCAAAAGCACCGGCGAGTCGCCGGCGTTTTTGCGCACGCGTTCGCGCGTATCGATCACTTTTGCCAGGAGATCGTCGAGCGCCTGCGCCCGCTGCAAATTGCGCAAGCCCGGCGTATTCGGCGACGACACGTTGACGGTGAAATAACTTGCCACCGGCGCAAAGGTCTCGATCAGCTTCACATAGTCGGAGATGCGATCGGCGGAGTCCTTGTTGGCGCCGACGTTGACGCCGACGATGCCGCCGTGATGCGCGCGCCCCGCCAGCCGCCGCAGCACCCTCTCGGCCCCGTCGCTGTTGAATCCGAGGCGATTGATGACGGCCTCGTCGCGCTCCAGCCGGAAGATCCGCGGCCGCGGGTTGCCGGCTTGCGGCTTCGGCGTCACGGTCCCGACTTCGACGAAACCGAAGCCGAGGCGCAACAGCGCATCCGGAACGTCGGCGTTCTTGTCGAAGCCCGCCGCCATGCCGATCGGATTGGGGAAGTTCAACCCGAAGGCCCGCACCGCCAGTTTTGCATCGTCCGGCCGCGGCCGCGCCGGCGGCAGCAGGCGCAAGCCCTGGATCGCCAGCCGATGCGCGTCCTCCGGATCGAACCAGCGCAACAGCGGCAACGAAAACGCATCGAAGGCGCGGATCACGGCTCAAGCTCCGGGATGTCGTGATATCCGTCGGAGCGCGCGCGCATCGAGAGAACGCCGGTGACCGCACCGAGATCGAGCTCGCCATAGAGGTGGGGAAACAATTCGTCGTTGCGCGAGGCCTCCCACCGCAGCGCGTCGCCGAGCGCATCGGCGTCGACCGCAATCAAAAACAGCCCGGTCTGGCCGAAGAAATGCTTCCTCGCGGTTTCCGCAACCTGCGAGGCGGTGGAAAAATGAATGAAGCCGTCCCTCATATCGACCGGGCTGCCGCGGAAGACGCCTTGGCGTTCCGCCTCGCGCCAGGCCGAAGCCGGGCAGATTTTGTAGATCATGCGCACGCGAGCGACCGTATCGGCGCGGCTAGCGCACTTCAAGGGCCGCATTCCGGCTCTTGCCCGCGATGGCGAAAACCGGTCTGATCAAGGGAAATAATTCCTAACCTCGAGCAAGCCGCCGGATGGCCAAGACTGCAAAAGCGCCCCGAAGTTTGACCCACGCGCAGATCTGGGGCGCGCTGGATCGGCTGGCCGAACGCGCGGGGCTTTCGGCTTCCGCACTAGCGAAAAAATCCGGCCTCGATCCCACCACCTTCAACAAGTCCAAACGCATCACCGCCGACGGCCGCGAGCGGTGGCCTTCGACCGAATCGGTCGCCAGAGCGCTCGCCGCCACCCATAGTTCGATCGATAGCTTCCTGCAGCTGCTCGGCGATACCGCGCGGAGCGCCCCGACGGTGCCGCTTCTCGGCTTCGCGCAAATTGCGAGAGCGTTTTCAAGCGAAGTGGAGACCGGTTCGCGTCAAGAAAACGCGTCAAATCAAGAATCTAGAGCCCCGTTTCGATTCAATCGAAACGGAAAAGGCTCTAGCGCCGGC
>Ga0193751_1000461_pt1 | contig 31971 bp, 31 predicted proteins | sample L1c2metaG_FD_143050 | JGI IMG/M metagenome (GOLD analysis project Ga0193751, IMG submission 143050) | Soil microbial communities from a riparian zone of the East river system, Colorado, United States - L1c2 | ecosystem: Environmental > Terrestrial > Soil > Riparian zone | place: USA: East River...
TATCTGCAGAAGCAGAGCCAGGCGACCCAGAAGAACCGCCGTCTGTATCCGCGGGTGCGGGGCCGGCTTACCACGGAAATTTCTGGAAAGGGGCTGGAACGGGCGGTGCTGGGCATCGTTACCAATCTGAGCCTGGGCGGTTGCTACGTTGAAACCAGCGGTCTCCTGTTGCCCGGATCGCCGCTGAAACTCACTTTCTCGCACGAACATACGAACGTTTCCATTGACAGCGAAGTCGTGCGCATGGACATGGGTATTGGTGCGGCGATAAAATTCAGCGAGGCGACGCATGAGGTCCGCGCCGCCTTGCAGCGCATTCTGGAGCAGCTGGCTAGCCTGGAAGCGGTGGTCGATCTAAAGCGTAGCCACAACGCCACTGCTGGGGGCAAACTCTAGCAGCTAATGGAGAGCCGGGCGTCCTCGCCCAGCCACCACCATATTGGACGGGCGGGACGCCCGTCGCTCCACTGAACGATCCGTCGCTCCACCGAACGATTCATCATGCGGGAACGGCAATCGGCCGAATCTGGATCAGCGGCGCCGTGTTGATTGCCATGGTGCGTGGTTTCGAGAGCCCCTGCCGAAGCATGTTCGCCGTCGGCACGCCCGTCCGGTAGAACGACTTCTCGCAATCCGCGGTGGACGGACCCCGCATGCTTCCTTCCATATAGGCCAATCCCGGACACCGCGAGCAGCTGCTGACGTGCGAGCAGGACGAGCAGACGGTCAGGTCTTTGGCTTTGATCGAGCGGACCTCGTTCATTTGCGGAGAAAAATTCCAGATATCCAAAAACTTCTGTTGACGAATATTTCCCGTGGGAAGTGGAAACTGCACGCAGGGAAAGACATCGCCATAGGGCGAAATGTAGCAGAAAGAATGGCCCGCGCTGCACGAGTAACCCTCAAGATCCTCCGCCGATGGCGGCTTGGGAGGAGCACAGAACTCTTCCTGATTGCCAACCAGGGCAGGATTGCGGAAAACTTCCTTCAGTTCCTCTCCCGGAATGCGCAGCGAGAGAACGGACATGTCGCCGTCCATCATGGGCGTGATGGTGGGATCGAGCGTGTACTGAACGCCGAGTTCGGCGGCAAGTTCCTGCACCCCGCTGTGATCGGAAGAATTCACGGTCATCAGCACATTGGCGATGGTCACTCGCAGCCCTTGTTCGCGTAAAAAGCGAATGGCTTTAACGGTGCGCTCGAACGAATGCGGCAGCTTGGTAATAGCATCGTGAACTTCGGGACGATGCGAGTAGACGCTGATCTGAATCGTGTCCACGCCCAGTTCGCGGAGTCTCCGCGCTTCTTCTTCGTGGATCATCACCGCGTTGGTTTTGATCTTGACGTTGAACATGAGACGCCGGGCGTATTTGATAATCTCAAAGAAGTCGCGGCGCAGAAGCACCTCGCCGCCGCTGAAAGTGATAAAGAAAACGCCTGCCTCGGCCAGTTGATCGAGCACATCCTTGATTTCGGCGGTCGTCATCTCGCCGTGGTCGTCGTGATCGAGGTAACAATGCACGCAGCGCTCGTTGCAGCGATACGTGACATCCATGTGCACGGCGATGGGCACGCCCAGGTTAAATGCTTTCTGGCCGACTTCACTCATCAGGCTCATCAGGGCGTCTCCGACGCTAGAGGTTGACTCGAAACAAGAAGAATACCGTGGCCGGAAAGCTCGGCAACGAACTGCTCGGCATCCGCCTGGGCCTGTTCGGGATCGATGTCAAATTGCTCGCAGACGTGGTCGCGGACAATTTCGCGGAGAGGAGTGTGGCCGTCGGCAGCTTGAAAGATGACGGTGGCGACCTCGTTCAGCGTGAAGAAAGTCGAATCGGCCGAGTTCATGACCATCATTTCGCCGGCCAGCGCGCGGGCGGCAATAGCAGAACTGCGCGCAATGTAAATGCAAGTCTCAGGCATGCTCGGGCACCTCCAGCAAGTTACCTGCGAAGTCGCGGGCGAGGTTGCGAACTTCGTTCCACACCCTGGCATCAGGATAGAACGTCAGGCGGCGAATGGGAACCCTGGCGACGAATTCACAAGCAGTGGCAAGAAGCTTTTCGACCAGACCCTGGTCTTCGGCGAAGAACAGAATATTGCGCATCAGGCTCCGGACAGCTTCCGCGGACGACAATTCATCGACGCGGTTCTCCGGACCCTGCTCCAGAAAAAACAGAGCCGAGACTGGGGCGGTGCAGTTCTCACCGGCCCTGGCCAGCTCTCCGGCGAAGGGGGTGCCGAATGCCGAGTACCCGTCGGCGTTCGGGCGCAGATAGGAAATTTCGTCGGTAAGCAGGGTGATGTCCGGAGGCGCCAGTCGCGTCATCGTGGTTTTACCCGCGCCCGATACGCCCGAAAACAGATACGCCCGGCCATCGCAAATCGCACTGGCGGCGTGCAGCAGGAATCCGCCGCGCTGGGCAAGAATCAGGCTGTGCAGAATGCGGAGCACCGAATCGAGAGAATATGGGTTCGCATTTTGCCGCACACTGCCTCGCCCGGTGCGCGGGTCCCAGCGGGCGTGGAAGTCTCCGCGCTCCAGAAGCCAGTCGTCACCTTCGCGGCGGACCCGAACGTCGTCGTCGGAAGCCGGTCCCGTGCTGGTGAGATCAAACTCAAGCTCAAACTCAGGACGCGAAGAACTCAGGAACCCGTCATAGCGATGACGCAGCAGATCGAGAAAGCCCTCGTCGCAGGTGGACAAGGCAATCGGGATCCCTCCGATCTCGACACACGCGACTCTTCGGGACGCGGCTATCATCGGGCTCGCATTCCTGCTGAACTCATATCCGCGGCGGGTTTAAGGCTTCGAAGGTCGCGCGCCGACGCCTTCCGGCGGCTGTGAAGTTTCAGAGCAAGACGGCGTGCCACACTGCAATGACAGAGGAGGATCCCCAGCGCGCGAGACCATTTCACGCCAAACCCCTTCGCGCTAAACCACTCTTCGTCAGTGCTTTCGTCATCCTTCCGCAGTAGTCGTCCCAGCAGCGCTTCGGCAGGAAACTGAGGATCAGGACCAGGCATGGAATCGCCGCGCAGCAGGAAACCGTTCGGTGTGCAGGGGTCATTGAAGGGGCCGAGGAGGCGATGCAGGAAGAGGCGGCCTTCACGCCGGGCGAGCACGATGTCGCCGGGCCGGACGTCTTCGAGCGAGCAGCTTGCGATCTCGACCACATCGCCCGGCCAAAGAGCGGGCAGCATGCTTTCCCCGTGAACTCGCAGACGCACGCTCCGACGCACATTCGAACGACCGCTGCGACGCAAAGTGTCTGCCACCAAAGCTGAGCGTTCCGCGCTCCAAATCGAGCCCGGGGCACTCGCGGTGTTTTCCAGCGTCAGGAAGTTTTTTTCGAGAACTGACATTGGGGAGTGCTGGCGCCGATCTTGCCGCAAGACAGAGCGAGCGTCTCGAAGACCCGTTCGTAACGGAATGCCGGCTTTTGATAGAGTTTTTTTTCTTTACCCGCGTTGCCCGGTTGCTGGCGCTTCTCGCGAGGGGCCCGATTGTCGGTCATAAGTTCAAGCCAGTTGATCAAACCGATGGCTTATCTCCCAGTGTTGATAAGAGTAAAGGCAGTGTACTACACGGCTTTCCCGAGTGCCAATATAAGTTGGATGCAATGCGAGGCGGCGAATCAACATCCTCAATAAAATGATAGAGTTCCATCCTGTCGCGCGCGCCGCAAACTTAAAGACAGGCCGGCGAGCGCGAGCGGCAGCAGGACCGCGCCGAACCCGGCCAGCACGGCCAGTGTGGGAGCCATCGCCATCATGGACTGCCCCTCCAGCAGCGCCCTGCGCATTCCGTCGATGGCGTAGGTGAGAGGAACTGCGCGAGCGACAAGTTCGAGCGGGCGGGGCAGGCTCTGGATCGGAAACATGGTTCCGCTCAGAAACCAGAGTCCGGAACCGAGCAACCACAGCAGTGCCGAGCCTTTCTGGAACGCTACCTGCAGCGTGGCCGCGGCGATTCCCAAAGCCAGGGCGATCGCCAGAGAAAAAATCAATACGGCCACGCAGGAGAAAAAGTTGGCGTGGATCGATGCGCGGAAAACTGCCACGCCAGCGAAAAGATAGACCAGCAGATTGACCAGATTTCCGGCAAAGGCGGAAATGGAGCTGAGGACGACGAGTTCGGCCGGGGCGGTGGAGGTGGTCATAAGCACTTCCAGCGTCCCTGTCTGCTGCGCTTCCTGCACCGCGCTCAGGAAGGCTTGCGCGCTCATGACGAAGAAAGTGTAGACACCGGTGCCGACCAGAAGGAAAGGAAAGTACTCGACGCCATTGGGTCGAAAGCCGGGACCGATGGCGCGGGAGAGAAAATAAAAAGCCGCCAATTCGGTGAACACTCCGACCAGGGTCACCACGAAACCACTGCGGTGGCGGATGGCCGTGAGCAGATCGCGGCGCAGGATGGCATGGAGCTTGTCCAGAGTCGAAGTCATAAGCACGAGATTTGTAATTTGTAATTTCTGATTTGTAATTTCAAAACTAAGCACCGTGAACGGTTGATTCGGAAATGCAACCACAAATTACCCAATTACCAATTACAAAATCTCTAGACTCTGAGCATGGCCTCATCGATTTCGCCGGTCATGTGGAAGTAGAAAGAGCGCATCGCATCAGCGCTTTCGCCGTCGCCCACCGCGCGATCGGCGAGCAATTCGCCGCGATGCAGCAGGAGCAGGCGATCCGCGACCGCGGCCGCCTCAGCGAAGTTGTGGGTAGCGAGCAGAACCGTGGTCTGTTGCCTTGCCAACGCGCGGATCGTGGCCCAGAAGTGTGCCGTGGTGGCGGCGTCGAGGCTGCGCGTCGGTTCGTCGAGCAAAAGCACACTGGGGCGCTTGACCAGTGCGCGCGCGATCCCCATTCGCTGGTACATGCCGCTGGAAAACTTCATGACCAGCGTATCGGCTTGTTCTTCGAGCCCGGTATCGCGCAGAACCTCTTTGATCCTTTGCGCTCGCTCGAGGCGCGGGACTTCGTCGAGGGCGGCAAAGAAATCGAGGTTCTCCCGAGCGGAGAGACGAGGGAAGAACGAGCGCTCCGCGGCGACGGCGATGCCGACTTGCCGCCGGACCTTACCGGCATCACGCCGTGCGTCGAAGCCGTCCACGCGTACCGATCCCGCATCGGGCAGGAGCATGGTCGAGATCAGCTTGAGCGCCGTGGTTTTTCCGCTGCCGTTCGGGCCGAGCATCACTATTATCTCCGCGTTTCCTGCCGAGAAAGAGACGTCCTTCAAGGCAATGGTTTCGCCGCCCCGCTCTCGTCCAAGCCAATTGAACAGAGCTGGACGATGGCGAAATATCTTGCGTACGGATTCGAAAACGACTCGGTCCATGAAAGTGGGACGACGAAAGCGCGAACTACGACTGTGCAACCGCGAAACACGAACCATGCTTCGGACGGGCACCGAAGACTCTGTATTATAGTGGCGTTTCGCGTTCCTATTATTCGCGATCCTAATCCGATTCTGGCTTGCGGTCGCGTGCCTATCCGTGTGGTGGCGGGGCTTTGCCCCTCCGGAACGGGGCAGAGCCCCGTCACCACACGAGCTAAACAAAACCTGCTTTCATGAGCGAACCTTGCCCCCGTCTCCCATGTCGAGCACTACGCTGCAGACAGAAAACGGATTCGAGTTGCTGTGCGCACTGGCTAGCGTGGAGTTGTCTCCGGAGCGGCGCGAGCGCGTTGCAAATTGGAATCTTTCAGCAGTCGACTGGAGCGAAGTTATTCGCCTGGCCGAGCACCATGGAGTTTTTCCGCTCGCGGCCCGCAACCTGATCGAACTTGGTGGCGGCCTTTCGGCGGAAGTCGAGCGATCGCTGCGGTCCGCGTACGAAGAGAACCTGCGGCGCAGCTTATGGTTCGCCGCTGAACTGGCGCGCATCATGCAGCACTTCGAGCGCTGGCAGTTGCGGGCGCTCCCGTATAAAGGGCCGGCGCTGGCGCAATCGCTTTACCGCGATCTCGGCTTGCGAAGTTTTTCGGATCTCGACTTCCTGATTTCTCCGGCGGACTTCGAGCGGGCAAAGCGGGCTCTTGCCGAAATCGGATATCGGCCTTCTGCGACCCTTAACCCGGCCATCGAGAGTCCAGCCGCCGAACGTCTGTGGCTGCGGACTGGCTACGAGTGTTCGTTTGACAGCGCAGCCGGAAAGAACCTGGTCGAACTACAGTGGGCCTTGCTGCCACATTTCTATGCGGTTGACCTGCGCGTGGAGAATCTTCTGGCGCGCGCGGGTCGAACCGTCGTGGGCGGGTCCGAAGTGCCATGCCTGTCTCCCGAAGACTCGCTGCTGGTGCTGTGCCTGCACGCTGCCAAGCATCTTTGGACGCGGCTGATTTGGCTCTCGGATATTGCGGAGACTTTGCGGTCTTACTCCGGAACCCACACCATCGACTACTCGCTGGTGTTTTCTCGGGCGCGCGCTTTGGGAATCGCTCGCATCCTCGGCGTGAGTTTCTGGTTGGTGAAGAACGTACTTCGGGCAGAGATTCCTCAACCCGCGGAGGAAATCATTGCGGCGGATTCTCGAGTGCCCGCTCTCGGCGTCGAATTCGCCGCGCGTCTCGCTCGCGGTGCGAGCTATGATTTCGAATCCACCGAATACTTCCGCCTGATTCTGAAGCTGCGCGAGCGACGCGGCGACCGCTTGCGATATCTCTGGCGGCTGGTCTGGACGCCTGGCGCGGGAGAGATTGCGGCGGTGCGATTGCCGGAAGCGCTTTTTCCTCTTTATCGAATCGTACGGATTGGCCGATTGATGCGGAAGGCGGTGTGGTGACGGGAGTCTGGCGAGCCTGCCCTGAGCGAAGGCGAAGGGTCCAGGATTGTGGTGGCCGGGCGGGGACGCCCGGCTCTCCACCGGCAAGTTGGTTCGACAGTAGCGCGGTCGAGGCCCTAGTGCGTTTCCCCGTCGCCGGGCGCGACATCTGGAGTGTCGACTTTCCGCGCAACCGCGGAGTTCCCTTGACCCGGTGCCGGCTGGAATTCGCCGGGATCTTTGCCGGCCAGGGCGACGTTCATGAACTGCATCCAGATCGGCAGGGCGGCGTGTCCTCCGGTCTCTTTCTCGCCGAGAGATTTTTTTTCGTCGTAGCCGATCCAGACGCCGCAAGTGAGCGACGGAGAAAAGCCCACGAACCAGGCATCGGTGAAGTCGTTGGTCGTGCCCGTCTTGCCGGCCAGCGGATAAGGCATCTTGGCGGCGGCGACTGCTGTGCCATGAAGCACCACGTCTCGCAGCATCGATGTCATGATGCGCGCGGTGCGCGAACTGATGGCGTCTTTGATGTCGGAGAAATCTTCTTCCAAAATGCGGCCTTCGTAGTCGGTCACCTTGGTGATGTAGCGCGGAGCGACGCGCACGCCGTCGTTGGGAAACACGCTGAAGGCTGAGGTCTGCTCGAGCGGTGTGATTTCAGCTGAGCCGAGCGCCACCGGAAGATACGCGGGAATGTTTGCGGTGATGCCGAAGCGGTGCGCGTAGTCGATCACGGTCTTGATGCCGATGCGGTCGGCAAGCTTGAGCGCGGGAATGTTTCTGGACTGGGCGAGAGCGCGGCGCAGGGTGATGGTGCCCTCAAACTTATCGTCGTAGTTGTGCGGCGAGTAAGGGCCGGACGCAGTTTGAAAAGTTATGGGCGCGTCAAGAATAGTGTCGCTGGGGCTGCCGCCCTGGTCGATCACGGCGGTATAGACGTACGGCTTGAAAGACGACCCGACCTGACGTAGAGCCTGCGTGGCGCGGTTGAACTTCGAGACGTTGAAGTCACGACCGCCGACCATGGCCTTGATCTCTCCGGTCGCGTTATCGATAGCGACGAGTGCTCCTTCGGCCCCTGAATCCTGTTCCAGACTGACGCGCGATTTTCCTCCCGCATCGAGCGAGAGCACTTTGATGTAGACAACGTCGCCCACATGGAGAATGTCAGGAAGCTTGGGCTTGGGCTTGAGTTTTGTCCAGGCCACTTCGGCCGGCGAGAGCGTGGCCGTGTGTTGGCCGAAGCGGACTACTGCGGCCGCCGGCGAAACCTGAATCACCAGCGCGTGCATGTATCCGGTGATTTCGGGCTCCTCATCCCAATCCGGATCTTCATACTTGCCGAGTTTCTGACCCTGGGCAATTACGTTCACGAGTTTGCCATGCCAGCCGTGCCGGCGCTCGTAGGCGGCGAGGCCATCGAGCAGGGCCTGGCGCCCGGACTTTTGCAGATCCATATCGAGCGAGGTGTAAACGCGCAGTCCGCCTTCGTGAACCTGGTCGCTGCCATACTTCGCTTCGAGGTAGCGCCGGATTTCTTCTACATAGTGCGGCGCCAGCGAATTCGGATCTTTCTGCAGGTTGAGCGCGATCGGCTTGCTCTTTGCATCCGCGGCTTGTGCGGCGGTGATCTTGCCGTCCTCAAGCATGGCATTGAGCACGAGGTTGCGCCGCTTGGCCGCGCGCTCTGGATGAGTAATCGGCGAGTAATATTGCGGAGCCTTGGGCAGTCCCGCGAGCAGCGCGGCTTCTTCCAGTTTCAGTTGCCTGGCTGGTTTGCTGAAATAGTATTCAGAAGCCGCTTCAAAGCCGTAGGCGCCATGGCCCAGGAATATCTGGTTGGCGTAGAGCGTGAAGATTTGCGGCTTGGTGAACCGGCGCTCGATCTGGATGGCGAGCAGCGCCTCCTGCACCTTGCGATAAAACGAGCGGTCGGGAGAAAGAAACAGATTGCGGGCGAGTTGCATGGTCAGCGTGGATGCTCCCTGCACTTTCCCGCCGGATTCGATATCGCGATAAGCCGCGCCTACGATGCGCCAGATGTTGATGCCCGAGTGCCGGTAGAAATCCTTGTCTTCGATCGAGACCAGGGCATTGCGGAGAACCTCCGGATAGTCGTCATACGCAGCGATGACGCGGCGCTGGAGCGCAAAGGTGCCGATGACTCTGCCATGTCCGTCATAGAGCTCGGTGACGGAACTGGGACGGTAACGCTCGAGTTCGTCGACCTGGGGCAGGTCTGTCGAATAGACGAGCAGCAGTCCAGCGGTCGCGCCCACCGCGGCGGAGAGCAGGACGAGCAATCCGAAGAGGACGACTCCGACCAACTTCAGTCCGCCAATTTCTATCGTCGGAAGATGTTGGTAGATGATTTTCATCGGCGAGCGCGGGCTTGAGACGCAGGTTTCAAGGTTTCAATGTTACCGGAAGCGTCAGGTTTTGCGGCCGGAGTCTTTTGAGTAACAAAAAAGAAATCGCCCGCCAAGGCGAGCGATTGTAACGTTGAAACCCTGAAACCTTGAAACTCTGAAACCTTGTCTTCTTATCCCTTCGATTCCCGGTTCTTCAATACTTCCAGCGCCTTGTTCAATTGCTCGTCTATCGTGTTCTTCGGCTTCTCGTCTTTCTTTCCGCCGGCATTTGCTTCCGGAATACCTTGCCGCTCGTCTTCGTCGGGCAATCCACCGTCGTCGTCCGCAGTGTCAGCGATCAGAACGTTCGGTGTGACGGCCGCATCCTGAATTGCTTTTCCGCTCGGCGAGTAATACTTCGCGATCGAAAGAATGAGGGCGGAGTTGTCCCGCATCTCGATCACTTTTTGAACCGAGCCGTCGCCGAAGGTCTTGTCACCGACCACGTCGCCACGAGCGTTCTCGAGGATTGCGGCGGCCACAATCTCGGCTGGGCCCGCCGTGCCACGATTCACCAGCACCGCCACGGGAAGCTTCGTGATGTCCTTGGCGGGATCGGCGTTGAAAGCCTCGCGCGGATACTTCTGCCCCTGCAGGTAAGTAATGGTGCCATGGTCGAGGAAAAGATTGGCGGTGGCAATGCCCTCAGACTCCGCGCCACTGGCGGAGTCGCGAAGATCGAGTACGAGTTTCTTCGCTCCCTGCTTCTGTAGGTCGCGAATCTTGCCGGCGATCTCCTGCGACTTGCTTTCCGGGAACGCGTCCACCTTGATGTAGCCGACATTGTCAGCGAGCATCTTTTCGCTGACGGGGGGGATGGTGACGATGTCGCGCGTGATCACAATTTTCTGCGGTTCGGCGCGCCGTGGCCGCACCACTGCCACGGTGATCGTAGAACCAATCTCCCCGGACAGGAGGCCGTGAATCTCAGCCAACGACATGTCGTGCGTGGTCTTGCCCTCGATGGATTCGATGATGTCGGAGTTCTCGACACCGGCCTTATCTGCGGGGCCTCCGGGAATCACCGCGACCACGGCAGCGTATCCGAAGCGCTTCGAGACGGTGGCGCCGATATCGGCCTTGCCGTCCGTCTTCATCGTCTTGTAGTGCTTGTACTCGGCAGCCGACAGGTAGCTGGAATTGGCGTCGAGCGACTCCAGCAGACCGTGCAGCGCGCCCTCGGTGACCCCGGTGATATTGGGCTCCTCAACGTATTCCAGGCGGATGCGCGACAGCACTTCGCTGTAGACGGATAGCTGGCGATACGCGCCATCATTTGAAGACGCGCGAACGTTGACAAAACCGCCCACGATGGTGAACAGCAGAATGGCTAGGGAACTGGCAATGACAGTGACTTTCAACTTCGTCGACATAATTTTTGATCGCTTCTTTTACCGCTATTTTGGATCGGGCCGTTTTGGATCGAGTTTCCCGAGGAACCAATATTGCATTATAGACGGTTTGATGCATTGATCGGGGAACAAGCTACAAAGTCAATGTCGCCGGTAACGTGAGCTAGGGAAGCTGCAAGTTCCGCTGAACCTGGCCGCCACGTTCTGGGATCGCATTTTTGGATCGCAGTGACACGAGAGCCATGCCCATTTAGAATCAAGGGTTTGCGAGTCCACGTAACGGGATTGGCAAGCGATCATGTCTATTTTTCCAGAAGCGCGGCTAACTCCGCGTGTCCTTTTTCTCTCGCGACCATGGCTGAGGTTCTGCCCTCATCGTTGGCTAGTTTCGGATCGGCGTGGTGCTTGAGCAGTAATTCCACCATGGGGCGATCTCCGTTCTGGGCGGCGGCGTGAATCGGAACCCATCCTGCTTGCTGACGGGCATTAACGGGGGCTCGGTGTTCGAGCAGAAGGCGGGCGGCTTCGAGGTTGCGGGCTGAGGCGGCGGAGTGCAGCGGCATGACCTTAGTCGGATTCGCGGCCACGGCGTCGACTCCCGCTCCGCTTTCGATCAGCAGACGGGCGGCTTCGGGCTGGCCAAAGAAACAGGCGAAGTGCAGGGCGGTGAAGCCATCTCGTGAATGGGAGTTGACAGCGGAAGGATCGTCGCGAAGGCACTGCTTGAGGCGATTGATGCGGCCGAGCGCGGCCGCTTCGAAAATATCGAGCGCCTTCTTCTTGGTTGCGATCAGTTCCGCCAAGTCGCGGCGGCCGCGATAGAGCGAATGCATGAGCAGGCTCACGCCGGTCGAGTCGCGGGCCTCGGAGAAGGCGGGGTCTTGTTGCAGAATTTGGCGGAGGCCGTTCGCATCGCCTGACTGCAAGAGTTCGAAACATATTTCGAAACCACGCTGGGAGTCTTCCATGGGCGCTTCCTCCTAATTACTTAGCACTCCTAACGAAGTATAGAGTGTGAATCTAAGTTGTCGGAGAGCGGTGGGTATAAGGTGCACGGGGATGGAAGAATTTTCCGCAAGTTTTGTGCAGAAGAAATTGCGGGCCGGAAAAGATGAACGGGGTCAGTCACTTGGAGAACGGCAGAGAACGGAAAGGTCATTGCTGTCAGTGGAGGCCAAAGGAACAAATTCTCCAATAGGAGGAGTCATGACAACTGACCCTGTTTGTGGAATGAGAATCGATGAGAGGGAATCCGAATTCCGTACCCAGTTTGCGGGTAAGAAATACTTTTTCTGCTCGGAAGAGTGCAGAAAGGAATTCGAGGAACGGCCCGAGGAGTACCTGGAGATAGCGGCATAGAAGCTGTCGTGAATCACGAGGTGGAAACCAAGAAGCCCTTGCGTGTGCATGGCGCCGGGGCTTTTTTTCCTCTCATAATCCAGAGGCGCTGCAGGCAACTGCCGAGCTGCGCTCGGCATGGACCCTTCGACTTCGCTCAGGGCAGGCTCCCGAGGGCGCCCGTACCCACACAAGCCGTCCCCACACAAGCTCGTCCCCACACAAGCAAAACAACTCGCTATGGTCGGTCGGCTACGGGATTGCGTAACCGGCCGATGCCTTCGATCGAGACTTCGACGGCATCGCCGGCGACCACCGGTCCAACGCCTTTGGGCGTGCCGGTTGCGATCAGGTCTCCAGGTTCGAGGGTCATGATCTGCGAAATGTAACGGATGACTACGTCGAGCGGGAAAATAAAATCTTGCGTGTTGCCGGACTGCCGCACCTCGCCATTCACCCGCGTTTCGACCTGGACGCCGGCCCAGGGATCGAGGCCGTCGGCAACCACGGGCCCGACCGGGCAGAAGGTGTCGAAACCTTTGGCGCGGGTCCACTGACCGTCTTTGTTTTGCAGATCGCGGGCGGTGAAATCATTGATGCAGGTGTAGCCGAGGATGTAGGGGCACACGTCATCGCTCTCGGTGAGAAGATGGCAGCGTCGGGCGATCACGACGCCCAGTTCACCTTCGTGGTCGGTGCGCTCGGAAACTTTTGGCCGAAGAATCGTTCCACCGGGTGGCAGCAGAGAAGATGGCGGCTTGAAAAACAGCAGCGGCTCCTGCGGAACTTCATTGCCGAGTTCGGCAGCGTGCTCACGATAGTTGCGGCCGACGCAGACAATCTTCGAAGGGCGCACCGGCGGTAGCAGGGAGGCCTGTGCGAGCGGGATGGGGTCCATGCGGCGGCTGGGAAGGCCTTCGACGTCGCCATCGCTGTCCTGCGGCGCCTGGAGGAGCAAGCGAGTGATTTCTTCGCTACCCGCAACAGACTCGACGAGGCCGTAGTGTGCGGAACCGTTGAGATCGAATCGGCAGAATTTCATCAGAGCAATATCTAAACACAATTTCTGAGCACTGGGGGGCGGAAAGATCGCGAAGGAAGAATCGGCGAGCGCATTTTTGGCTACGAGGAATTCCTAACCACAGGGGACACAGAGGAACACAGGAGGGAAGAGCACAGGGGGAAGCTTTCGGGATCAAATTTGATACGCTCGCGAAGAAGTTCCCTGTGTCCCTCTGTGTCCCCTGTGGTAAAGAATTTCGCTGTGATCTTCGGGTCACTCCGCTACGGGACGGACTCGCTGGTTGCCTCTGAGCGCTGGCTTTCGTTTCCACGCACGTCCACTGCGGACACTGAGTAGGTATAGGTCTTGCCTGAGGCGACCGCGCTATCGCGATACGACGGCGATTTCACCAGCTCGGAATTTAGCTTGACTGCTGGACCGTTCCCGTCGCTGCGATAGACGTTGTATCCCGCGAGATCGGCGTTCGTCACGGGCGCCCAGATGAGATCGATGAATAGCTTTTGTCCCTCGCCCGAGTACGCCGCTTGCAAACCGGCGGGTACGGTGGGCGGGAAGACGTCATGGGCGATGACGCGCACTGGCGGAGTATCTTCTCCCTCAACCTGCACCTCGCTGTCGGGCCGTTTCACGATGCTTACCGCGGCGACCCGGTAGAGGTAGGTCTTTTCCCATTCGAAGGTGGAGTCCGTGAAATGCGCTGGTCCAGACTCGCCCAGGGGGACTTCGCCTGCAATCGCGTCCTTGCCGGAGCTTTCGTCGTGCCGATAGATTCGATAGCGATGTTGAATGCCAGGGGTGTGTGATTCGCCACCGCTTGTCCAGGTGAGGACGACGCCATCGCCAGTGAGTTCAGCGGCCAGGTCGCCCGGCGGAGGCAGCGTCGCGACAGCGGGAACGTGGACGCGATTCGACAATCCCGCGCCGCGGGCGTTGCGGTTCAAGGCCTCGATGGCATAGGTGATTTCGACGGACGGATCCTGCTGTTGCATGGCCGGCGGCAGTGTGTCGGTGTAGGTCTCGGGGGCGGGGCGCGGTAAGCCTGACTTCTGCGGGGCCGCAGGTAGAGATGATGGCGCCGGTAACATGGCGGCGATATTTCCGCACGTCGTGATTTCAGGTTCGAGGCTGCGGCAGACGAGCGTCGGACCGAGGTAGCGCACGCTTTGGCGGTCGGTGGTGAGGGTGGGCTCGCTCCAGCTGAGCGTGACGCGATTGCCTTTGCGGCTGGCGCGTAGATCCGTGGGCGGCTTGGGGAGTTCGAGGGATGGCGGCAGCGGCGGTCCAGTCTGGGCGCAGCCGGCCAGCAGCAGGCAGAGCGCTGTCGGCGTGATGAACCTTTCGAGAGGTAGTTTCATGCGGAAACAGAAAGAGTATCAGAGGGAGAGAGCGGCGCGGGCGAGTCGCCCGCGTCCACGCGACCTCATCCCGCCAACTCGCGCACGGCTTCGCGAAAGACTTTGCTGTGGCAGTCGACGTCCTCGGGCGCGGTTGCGGGCGACATCAGCGCCATGTTGTGAAAGGGCGTGAGCAGGATGCCGCGATTCATGGCGTAGAGATGCATGAAGCGTTCGAGTTCGAAGTCCATGGCATCGTGGGCTTCGGTTCCATTCTTGGGCTCGTTGGGGCCGAACAGATATTCGGCGCGGCAACCGAGGCGCGTGACGTGCCAGGGGAGACCGAAATCGTCGATGACTTTTTGTACGCCGGCGGTCCAGTGTTCGGCCCGGGGGATCATTCGGTCGAAGGCCTCTTTGGTGAGAACTTTTGTTAGCGTGGCCCGCATCGCAGCCAGAGAGAGGGCATTGCCGGCGAGGGTTCCGCCGATTCCTCCGGTATCGCTGTCTTCGAGGCTGTGGTGCTCGAGAATCATGTCCGCGACTTTTTGGGTGAAGCCGTACGTCGCGGCGGGGAGTCCACCGGCGATGGGCTTGCCGAAGACGAGGAAGTCGGGATCGAGGTTTTCGGCGCGCGTGTAACCGCCGGGGCCGGCGCAGATGGTGTGCGTCTCGTCGATGATGAGCAGAGTGCCGTACTTGCGTGTAAGCTCGCGCAACGCCTGGTGGTAGCCGGGAATGGGATGCACGATGCCGACATTGGTCAAGGCAGGTTCCGCCAGCACGCAGGCGACGTCGCCGTGAGCGAGCGCCTGTTCGAGCGCAGGGACATCGTTGAATTCAACGACGCGAGTGGTCACGCAAGGATCGACCGGCGGGCCGATGTTGCCGCGTCGCGCTCCGGTGGTGCCGTCGGGATGAAGCGTGATGAAGGTTTCATCGACCGAGCCGTGATAACACCAGTTGAAGACCAGGATTTTCGCGCGGCCTGTAATCTGGCGTGCTAGACGAATCGAGAAGCGGTTGGCATCGGTGGCAGTGAGGGCAAACTGCCAGTAGGTCAAGCCGAAACGCTGCTGTAGTTCTTCGGCGACAAAGACAGCGTCTTCGGACGGCAGCATGAGCGTGATGCCGCGTTTGACCTGCTCCTCGATGGCTTTCGCGGTGACGAAGGGAGAATGTCCGGTCATGGCGCCAGTATCGCCGAGGCAGAAGTCTATGTAGCGATGGCCGTCAACGTCGTAGAAGTGCGCGCCCTGGGCCTCGCGGACAACAGGTGGAAAAGCTCCGGCCCACTTCACCATCCAGTTCATGGGGACGCCCGAGAGGAGCGACTTCTTACCGCGTTCGTAGATGGATTTTGATTTCGGGCGCTCGGCGACGAAGCGCTTTTGTTCGCGCTCCATGAGGGACTTGAGGCGAGCGCGGTCGAGAGTGAGCATGATTGCGGAGATCAAGTTAATGGAAAGCCGTGAGCTTAGCAGAAAGCGACAGTTCGCGAGAAGAGCAAAAGACAACCACAGGGAGCACAGAGGTACACAGAGGGGTCTTTTCCCCTGTGGAATTTCCCTGTGTACCTCGGTGTCCCCTGTGGTTAAGAATTGCTACAGTATGTAACGCGAGAGATCCTGATCCTTCACAATCTCGCTGAGCATCTTTTGCACGTAGGCCGCGTCGACTTTGAACTCCTGGCCTTTCTTTTCGGGAGCCTCAAAGCTGATCTCGTCGAGCACTCGCTCCATGATGGTATGCAGGCGGCGGGCGCCGATGTTTTCCGTGCCTTCGTTTACACGGAAGGCAAAGCGCGCCACTTCTTCGAGCGCTTCCGGCGTGAACTCCAGCTTCACGCCTTCGGTTTCGAGCAGCGCGATGTACTGCCTGGTCAGCGAAGACTTTGGTTCGGTCAGGATGCGGACGAAGTCCTCCATGGTCAGCGACTGCAGTTCTACGCGGATGGGGAATCGGCCTTGCAGTTCGGGGATGAGGTCGCTCGGCTTCGAAACGTGGAACGCGCCGGCGGCTATGAACAGGATGTGGTCGGTGCGCACCATGCCGTAGCGCGTGTTGACGGTGGTGCCTTCGACGATGGGAAGGATGTCGCGCTGCACGCCTTCGCGCGAGACATCCGGACCATGGCCGCTTTCACGGCCGGCGATCTTGTCGATTTCATCGAGGAAGATGATGCCGGAGTTTTCGACTCGGTCGACGGCGACGCGCGTGACCTGCTCCATGTCGATCAAGCGCTGCTCTTCTTCCTGGATCAAGTACTCGAAGGCCTCGTTGACCTTCATCTTCCGCTTCTTGGTGCGCTGGCCGAAGATGTTGGGCAACATGTCCTTGAGATTGACGTCCATCTCCTCGACGCCCTGGTTGGAAATGATTTCGAACGACGGAAAATTGCGCTCGCGGGTTTCGATTTCGACCGTGCGGTCGTCGAGTTTGCCTTCGCGCAATTGCTGGCGCAGTTTCTCGCGGGTGCGGCTGGAAGATTCCGTCAGGCTGGTGCTGCCGTCGATGACCACGCCACCAGACGAACTGGAGGTTGAACTGGAGTCCGAAGGACGAGGCGAGATCGGCGGCAGAAGAATATCAAGAAGCCGCTCTTCCGCGTTGAGTTCCGCCTTGTCAGAGACGTCTTCGAGTTTCTCTTCGCGGACCATTTCGATGGCGATCTCAACCAGGTCGCGGATCATGGATTCCACATCGCGTCCGACGTAGCCGACTTCGGTGAACTTGGAAGCTTCAACTTTCAGGAACGGCGAGTTGGCGAGCTTCGCGAGGCGGCGGGCAATTTCGGTTTTGCCGACGCCGGTGGGCCCGATCATAATAATGTTTTTGGGGATGACCTCTTCGGCCATTTCGGGCGCGAGCTTCTGCCGGCGCATGCGGTTGCGCAAGGCGATGGCGACGGCGCGCTTAGCGTCTTTTTGGCCGACAACGTACTTGTCGAGTTCGGCGACGATTTCGCGCGGCGTCAGTTCGTCGAGCGTGACTTGTTCTTCTTCGGCGGTTCCGGGTAGATAGATTGCCATAAGTTTCGCGTAGGGACGGCCGCCCTCGGCTGTCCATGCCGGGTCGAAGACCCAGCTGCTTTATACACTCGAAGTCGAGCTGTGCTCGACAGGACAGCCGAGGGCGGCCGTCCCTACGTGTGCCTCACAACTCTTCAATCGTAATCCTGTCATTGGTATAGATGCACATGCGGCTGGCAATCTTCATTGCTTCTTCGGCAATTTCCCGCGATGAGAGCTTGGTGTGATCGGCCAGGGCCTGGGCCGCTGCCTGGGCGAACGGGCCTCCGGAGCCTATCGCCGCAATGCCGGTGTCGGGCTCGATCACGTCTCCCTGACCGCTGAGCAGGAACGTAGCCTCTTTGTCGGAAACCAGCAACAGGGCTTCCAGATGGCGGAGAAACTTGTCGGTGCGCCAGTCTTTCGCGAGTTCGACGGCGGAGCGTCCGAGGTTGCCGTGATACTGCTCCAGCTTGGATTCGAAACGGCTGAACAGAGTGAAAGCGTCGGCGGTCGAGCCGGCAAATCCGGCGAGAATTTTGTCCTGATAGAGGCGGCGAATCTTCTTCGCCCCGTGCTTGATGACGGATTCGCCGAGCGTGACCTGTCCGTCACCCGCCATGACGACTTTGTCGTTGCGGCGAACGCAGAGGACGGTGGTGGAGCGGATGCGGCGGGGGGCGGGGGCTTCGGCGGTGTCATCCGTGGCAGCAGCTACTAGTGGGTTCTTCTTCATGAGCGCAATCCTTGATTATAGCAGCGCGGGAACGGGTGAGTTTACGGCCCTTTCCAAGGGAATCCGCCGTATGTGTTTGTTTTCCTTTGGATGTACAAAGAAATTGAATATATGTACATCTCATGCTATGCTGTTTGGGTGGAGGACCGTTTCAATGGCCACGACAAGCAGGCGCGCACATAAACACTTTCAACTGGATTCTGTAAAAATTAAACGCGCTCAAAAAGCTTTGCGAGCGAAGACCGAGACTGAGACTATCGAACGGGCGCTCGATTTGGCGATCTCCGAACACGAAAGCAATCGGCTCACTCTCGATGCCAACGAGCGTTTCCTGAAAAGCGGCGTTGAAATCAAGGATGTGTATGGCAGGTTGGATCGCTAGATGCCGTCCGCCTTGTTCGATTCTTCTATGTACATTAGTGGAATGCGTCAGGGAGACGATGCCATCTTGTCGCTGCGGCGGTTCTCAGTCGATGCTCCTCTTTGGCTCAGCGCGGTGGTGCTTGAAGAACTCTATGCGGGCGCATCGGATCGTGTTCGTCAGGTGGTGGAGCGCCTGGAGCGCGATTTTGACAGGGTAAAGCGAATCCTGGTTCCGAATCTCGGCGATTGGACTCAAGCAGGTCGGATACTTGCCCGGGTGGCGGCAAAATACCATTATGAAAACATTGGCCTGGGACGATTGACCAATGACGCGCTGATTGCGATGAGCGCGGCGCGAATGGGGATAACAGTAATCACTGCCAACGAACAAGACTTTCGCAGACTCGCCGAGTTTCGCTCTTTTCAATGGGAAGTAACCGCGCTGTAATGCGCGTGCGCTTTAAAAATTCCTGCCTTATTTCTCCTGTAAAATTCAGGTAGCGCATTTTGGAGCCATTCTCTTTTGTCGTTTCTGGACGAGTTAAATCCGCAACAACGCGAAGCGGTTGAAACTACTGACGGGCCGGTGTTGATCCTCGCCGGGGCGGGCAGCGGGAAGACTCGCGTCATCACGTTTCGCGTCGCTTACCTGATCGAAAAGATGGGCGTGATGCCGGAAGCGATCCTTGCGATGACTTTTACTAACAAGGCTGCGGCGGAGATGGCCGAACGCGTCGAAAAACTAGTCGGCGGGCTCAGCATCGCCAAGCCGGTGATTTCTACGTTCCATTCGTTCTGCGTGCGCGTGCTGCGGCGCGACATTGAGGCTTTGCGGATTCCGTCTACCGTGCCGGGACAGCCGCCGATCGGGCTCACGAAGAGTTTCGTCATCTACGACGAGAGCGATCAGCAGCAGGTCGTCAAGGGCATCATGCGTCGCCTCGGACTGGACGACAAGCAACTGACGCCGCGCAACGTCCTGTCGCGGATTTCCTGGGCCAAGAATCACATGCTCGATCCACAGGAAATCTATCTGCAATCCGCTGACCCGAAGACTGAAAAAATCGCCCACATTTTCGAGGAGTACCGCAAGGAACTGCTCAAAGCGAACGCGATGGACTTCGACGATCTGTTGCTCGAAGCCATGCGATTGCTCAAATCGGTGGCGGCGGTGCGCGAATACTACAATCGGCGATTCCAATACCTTTTGATCGATGAATATCAGGATACGAACCGTCCGCAGTACGAACTGATGCGGTTGCTGGCGGGCGCCGGGCACAACGTCTGCGCGGTGGGCGATGAAGATCAGTCGATCTACTCGTGGCGCGGGGCCGACATTCGTAACATTCTGGAGTTCGAGGCTGACTTTCCGGAAGCGAAAATCGTGCGGCTGGAGGAGAATTACCGCTCGACGCAAAATATTCTAGGCGCGGCATCGGCTGTGGTCGCGAATAACGTCCGCCGCAAGGGCAAGAACCTGTGGACGTCACGCCAGGGCGGGGCGAAGATCGGATATTACGAAGCTCCGGACGGCGAGAACGAGGCGCTGTTTGCGGCCGACACGATCAACCGCTATGTGCGGCAGGCGGGCGAAAATGGCGAAACGGCGCGCGCGGCCGTGCTCTACCGGACGAATTCGCAATCGCGGTTGTTCGAAGAGGCGATGCGCCGCTATCAATTGAAGTATCACGTGGTGGGCGGCTTCTCGTTCTACGAGCGGGCTGAGATCAAAGATCTGATCTCGTATTTGAAAGTCATCCAGAACCCGGATGATTCGGTTTCGCTGTTGCGCGTGATTAATACGCCGGTGCGCGGGATTGGGAAGACAACCATTGAGATGATGGAGCGGCTCGCGCTTGAAACGGGGCTGTCGATGTGGGGGGCGGTTGGCGAAGCGATTAAGCGGCAGTTATTGCCGGCGCGGGCGCTGGCTGCGTTGAAGAGCTTTCGTGAGCTGATCGAAGATGGGCGCGCGATGCTGGCGGGGGCTTATGCGGAGCGGTTGACGGAGACGGCTGCCGTGGCATCCGACAAGAGCGCTGCCGAGCTGCGCTCGGATGGACAGCCGGGGGCGGCTGTCCCTACGCAAGATCGGGAGAGCAATACTGATTTCGATCCGGGCAACTTCAGTTTCGATTTTGCGGCTGGCGATTCTGCGGAGGACGAGGGGACGGGCGAAGGCGCCCGTCTCTCCACCGACGATGCGGTCGAGGGTTTTCGCGCTCCCGGCGCGGCGGCCAATACTGCCGAGCTGCTCAAATTCCTGATCGACCGCACTGGATACATCAAGCAACTCGAAGAGGAAGATACGCCGGAAGCCTACTCGCGCATCGAGAACCTGCGCGAGCTGGTGAATGCTGCCATGGACTCGCGCGACCGTGGGGAGACGCTCGATCAATTCCTCGATCATGCCGCCCTAGTCAGCGATGCTGATCAATATGACGAGAACGCTCAGATCACGCTGATGACGCTACACGCGGCCAAGGGGCTGGAGTTTCCGCTGGTGGTTCTCGCGGGGATGGAAGAGGGACTCTTTCCGCATTCACGCACCATGCTCGAGCCGGATTCGATTGAAGAAGAACGGCGTCTGTGCTATGTCGGCATGACGCGCGCTATGGACACGCTGATTTTGTCGCGAGCTGTATATCGCCGCCGCTATGGCACGGACATGCCGGAGGCGAGTGTGCCGTCGCGATTTCTGGAAGAAGTTCCGCCGCAATTGGTGGAGGAGTTGGGCGGATCGCGGGCGAGTCGCCCGCGGCCACACGGTCGTGTGGGGACGGGCGCCCTCGCCCGTCCAGCGGGGCGAGGCCCCGCAGCCGCCGAGTCTACCCACTATTCCTACGAAGACGAAGACCAGAGCGCCGCCTGGAACCCGGCTCGAGTTAAGCCGAAGACAGTGACTCCGCTCGCGAACTACAACTCCATCGACAATATCGCCGAATTCTTTGCGTCACGGGGCAAGAAGTTCCATGTTCCGAAAATGATGTCTGAGGAGCCGAAAGGCAGGCGGGGATTCCGTCCCGGGCAGAAGGTCAAGCACCCGAAATATGGGGAAGGGACGGTGTATCAGCGCGAAGGGGACGGGGAAGACGCCAAGATTACGGTACAATTTCCTCGCTTCGGTTTGAAGAAGCTGGTGGAGAGGTACGCGCAGCTAGAGAAGGCGTAGAGCTTCGAGCCGCGAGCCTTGAGATGCGCAGCATGAATTCCAGAGAGGATTTAAAACGCACTGATGGCAAACACAAAGAAGCTAAGCAAAGACGAACGCAAGAAAACCAAGCGAGCCGCCCGCAAGAAGATCAAAGCGGAAAAGCCGAAGAAGCCCCGCGATTACGCGCGCGGATCGAAGAAGCGCAAGGTGAAAAAGCTGGTACGCGGCCAGGCGAAACGGTAAGCCGTTAGCCGGACCCGTGGGCAGTGCCGGGCATGGGCCAGCGCCCATGCCCGACTCCCGCTGTGAGGAGACAACGAACTCTTGTCGCAACTATCCACTGAGCCGGCAGATGGCGTCATCCGTACTTCTAACAGCCAGGCCTTCTGCTGCAAATCCATCGACAAACTGATCTCGGACTCGGAGCATCCGGAAACCAGGCTCAGTAAGACGCTGGGGCCATGGTCGCTGACCGCGCTCGGCATCGGCGCCATTATTGGATCGGGAATTTTCGTTCTTACAGGGACGGCGGCGGCCGGAGAATATTTCCAGGCGCCTTCCATCCTGCATGCGCAGGCGCTCGACCTGATTGTGAATTTCTTTCGAACCGGCAGCACGACCGGAGCGCTCATGCATGGCCGTCCACCTGCCGGGCCTTCCATCGCAATTTCATTTTTCCTGGTGGCGATCGCCTGCAGTTTTGCCGGCTTGTGCTACGCCGAACTCGCCTCGATGATTCCCATCGCCGGCAGCGCCTATACGTACTCCTATGCGACGCTCGGCGAAATCTTTGCCTGGATCATCGGCTGGGACCTGATTCTCGAATACGTGGTTAGCAACGTAGCGGTGGCGGTGGGCTTTGCCGGCTATACGAAAGCGCAACTGGCGGCGTTCGGCGTCAACTTGCCGGACAAATGGGCAAGTCCGGTCTGGGCCGGCGGGCAATGGACCGGCGCTTACTTCAATCTTCCGGGATTCCTGATCGTGTTTATTCTCACGCTTCTGCTGGTGCGCGGAGTAAAGGAATCGGCCGAGACGAACAACATCATGGTGATGGTCAAGATCGGCGCCATCCTCACCTTTTTGGTGGTTGGTGGAATGCTGGTGAAGCCCGCGAACTGGACGCCTTTTGCGCCTTCCGGATTTGCCGGAATCGTCACCGGAGGGGCAATCGTCTTCTTCACCTATATCGGATTCGATTCGGTCTCAACCGCCGCGGAGGAATCGCGCAATCCGCAAAAAGATTTGCCCTTCGGAATCATCATGTCGCTGATTGTCTGCACTCTGCTGTACGTCGGCGTCGCCTTGGTGCTGCTCGGCATGATGAAGTACACGACCTTCGTTTCCGGAGAAGCCGCCGAAGCCCCCGTCGCGTATGCAATGAAATATCTGGGAGTGCATCCGTTCTTCCGGTCAGTGATCGTGATTGGCGCGCTGACGGGGATGATCTCTTCGTTGCTGGTGTTTCAGTACGGGCAGGCGCGAATCTGGTATGCCATGTCTCGAGACGGCTTGCTGCCGAAGTTATTCTGTGCCGTGCACCCGAAATATAAGACGCCGCACTGGTCCACCTGGATCGCCTGTTTTGCGGTTGGAATTCCTGCCGGGCTCGTGGATATTGGCGATGCCGCTGACCTCGCCAACATCGGGACACTGTTTGCCTTCGTGCTGGTTTCGCTGGGCGTCATCTTTCTTCGACGCAAGCAGCCCGATCGCAAGCGTTCGTTCCGTGTGCCCTTTGTGCCGTGGTTCCCGCTCATCTCAGTCATTCTCTGCGGCGGCCTGATGTTCGGGCTCACCCTCATTACCTGGCTTCGCTTCGTGATCTGGCTGGCGCTGGGTTTGCTCATTTACGTTTTCTACAGCCGGCACCATAGCGAGTTCTGCAAGACAAAGTAATCGCTCAATCCTTTAGAATCGTGGCATGCCTTCGGACCCCTCCAGCTTCATCCGCACGCTCCCGAAGGCCGAGCTCCATCTGCATCTCGAAGGCTCAATCGAACCCTCCACGTTGCTTGAATTGCGTCAGCGTCACGGCATGGAAGGGGCCTCGCTCGCCGCAGTGGAGCAGCTCTACAACTACAAAGACTTCGCGGGTTTCCTGACGGCTTTTAAGGATGTCACGGGACACTTGCGCACTCCGGAAGACTACGAGTTGATTACCTACCGCCTGATGGAGCGGCTGAAATCGCAGAAGGTTCTTCATGGGGAGGTTATTGTCTCGGTCGGCGTCTGCCTCTGGCGCAAGCAGGATTTCGCCGCGATTTTCGGGGGACTGGAACGCGGCCGCCAGCGCGGAGAGAAGGACTTCGGCGTCTCATTGTTGTGGATATTCGATGCGGTTCGGCAGTTCGGCGCCGAGAAGGCGCAGAGCGTGCTCGATCTCGCCATCCAGTTTCGCGATCGCAACGTAGTTGCCTTCGGCATTGGCGGCGACGAGCGCGCGGGTCCTCCAGAGTGGTTCGCGGGCGCCTACGCACGCGGCGCGGAGCACGGCCTTCACCTCACGGCTCATGCGGGTGAGAATGCGGGTCCGGAATCCATCTGGGGCGCGCTAAACCTCAAAGCGGAGCGCATTGGCCACGGCCTTACTGCCGCGCAGGATCCGGAATTGATCGAAGAGTTGGCCGAGAGCCAGGTTCCGATTGAAATTTGCGTGACCAGCAATCTGCGGACGGGCTGCTGCGCCGAACTCGGGCAACATCCTGTGCGCCGCTACTTCGATCAGGGCCTGATGCTGACGCTCAATACCGACGATCCCGCGATGTTTCGCACATCGCTGGTCGAGGAGTACGCGCTCGTGCAGGAGGCGTTCGGCTTCACCGATGAACACCTGCGAGAATTGGCGCGAAATTCGTTTGAAGCGTCGTTTCTGCCGCCCGAAAAGAAAATAGAATTCCTGAATCTCTTTGACTCCGCAGCTCTGCGGACTTAGCACGGTGGAGCGACGGGCGTCTCGCCCGTCCGGCATACTCTCGACGCGAGAACTAACCGCGGCAGCATCGTGGCCGGGCGGGGACGCCCGGCGCTCCATCACATCCGCTCGCCTATAATGTCTGCCTATGAAACTCGAAGAGAAGATTGCCGAACTGAAAAAGCGTGACCAACTGGCCCAGGAAGGCGGAGGGGCAGAGCGGCGCGAGCGGCAGCACAAAGAAGGCAAGATGTCGGCCCGCGAGCGCATCGACTTTCTGCTCGACGAGGGGACGTTCGAAGAGACCGACAAGCTGGTCACGCATCGCTGCAACGACTTCGGCATGGCGGAGCAGAAGTATTACGGTGACGGTTTCATCACCGGCTACGGTCGCATGGAAGGTCGGCTGGTCTTTGTCTTTGCGCAGGATTTTACTGTGTTCGGGGGCTCGCTCTCCGAGGCGAATGCCGGGAAGATCGTCAAGATCATGGATCTGGCGGCGAAGATGGGCGCGCCGGTCATCGGGCTGAATGATTCCGGCGGCGCGCGCATTCAGGAAGGCGTGATGTCGCTGGCCGGTTATGCTGACATCTTTTTGCGCAACACGCTTTATAGCGGAGTTGTGCCGCAGATCTCGGCCATCATGGGCCCGTGCGCGGGCGGCGCCGTGTATTCGCCGGCCATTACCGATTTCATCCTGATGGTGGACCAGACTTCGTACATGTTCATCACTGGACCTGACGTGATCAAGCTGGTCACTCATGAGGAAGTCACCAAAGACCAGCTCGGCGGCGCGCATACCCACAACGAGACTTCTGGAGTCGCACACTTCATGTGCCGCGATGATGCTGAGTGCTTGTCGATGGTCCGCGAACTGCTGAGTTTTATTCCATCGAACAATCTGGACGACCCTCCGCGCAAGGCTTGCACCGATCCGATCGATCGTCTGGACGAGAAGCTTGACACGCTGATCCCCGATCAATCGAACATGCCTTATGACATGAAAGACGTGATTCACACGGTCGTCGATGACGGATACTTTTTTGAAATTCACGAGCACTATGCCAAGAACATCGTCGTGGGATTTGCGCGCCTCAACGGGAAGCCGGTCGGGATCGTGGCCAATCAGCCTGCGATGCTTGCCGGCACGCTCGATATCAATGCGTCGGTGAAGGGCGCGCGCTTCGTGCGCTTCTGCGATTGCTTCAACATTCCGCTGGTGACGTTTGAAGATGTCCCTGGCTTTCTGCCCGGCACGCAGCAGGAGTATGGCGGAATCATCCGGCATGGCGCGAAGTTGCTGTATGCGTTTGCGGAAGCGACCGTCCCGAAAGTGACCGTCATTACGCGCAAAGCTTACGGCGGAGCGTATTGCGTTATGTCGTCAAAGCACATCCGCACGGACGTGAACTATGCCTGGCCTAGCGCCGAAATAGCGGTGATGGGGCCGGAAGGCGCGGTGGATATAGTCTACAAACGAGAGTTGGACGGCGCTGAAAATCGCGAAGCGGTTCGACAGGAAAAGATTGAAGAATTCCGCGAGCGGCTGGCTAATCCGTACGTCGCCGCTGACCGCGGATTCGTCGATGCGGTGATTCAACCCCGGGAGACTCGCAAGAAATTGATCCAGGCACTTGCGATGCTGGAGAATAAGAGGGATAAGAACCCGCCTAAGAAGCATGGGAATATTCCGCTGTAGGGCGGGGATGGTCGATGGTCGTTAGTCGGTGGTCGATAGCGAGATGGATCGTGTAGGGACGGACGCATTCGTCCGTCCAAGGCGAGCAGTTAGCACTAGTCGAAGACCTCAGCCATCCTAGTAATAGCCCTCAACCTCAGCATCGATGGACACGACGCAACTACCACGCGTTTTCGGTTTCTGAATCGGCTGGCGCCACGCCTCGCCCACGATTTCCGCACTAGTGATGTCAGAAATGCGATTACATCGCCAATTCGCGCTGGATCCGTCCTCCTGCAATCCGCGCGAGCTGTACCCGTCGTACTGATAGTAGACGACATTAACCTCTCCGTCCTTCGATTTACCGACAAGATATGGACAGATCTTCCGTTCGGCCTCGCCCGACTTTGAGATTTTGCAGGGCTTCTTTCCAAGAGCACCCATCCGCAGCGTTTCGTATATGTTCATACACACCTAATTGACAGCAAATTGTAGCCGATCTAAAACGGGATGTCCTCGTCCGAGGCCGGCTCGACGTTATATTCGTCACCCGGCTCTTCTCCGAAATCTTCCACATCGGCGACTGCTACCAAGCTAGGGAGCACCAATGTGTCCTCCGTCAAAACCGACTCGACAAGCCTCTTAGGAAGAGACTTGCTCGGCTTTACGCCCAAGTCTCTTAGCATCTCGGCCTGCCGAATGACACCGCCCTGGCCTTCTAGTTTCTTGCGGGCGTCTTCGTAACTCGCGCTAGCTTGCCTGAGGCGATTACCGACGTCCGTAAGATCCTCGACGAAGCCGACCAGCTTGTCGTAAAAGGCGGCTCCCCTGTCAGCAATTTCACGCACGCTGCGGGTTGCCTGCTGCTGCCCCCATAAGTACTTGATTGTGCGGACTACAAATAGAAACGTGGTGGGGCTAACCAGAAGTACGTTCTTCTCCCACGCGTTTTCGCATAGATTGGCATCTTCGGAGATGGCCAGCATGAAAGCGGGTTCGACAGGAACAAACATGACGACGAAGTCGAGCGAATTTAGGTCGTAAATTGCCTGGTAGTTCTTCTCAGACAATTCCTTGATGTGCTTGCGCACGGAAGCAAGATGTAGCCCAATCGCCGCCTCCCTGCCGGAATCGCTGTCCGCGTTCGTGTAATCGACATAAGCCGTGAGAGACACTTTGGCATCTACCACAATGTGCTTGTCCTCTGGCAAGTGGACGACCGCGTCCGGCTGGGCTCGACTGCCGTCTTCGCGCCTATAGGTCTCGCGCAGTTCATACTCGTGCCCTTTCCGTAAGCCGGACATTTCCAGTACGCGTTCTAAAACTCGCTCACCCCAAATACCTTGGGTCTTACCCGAACCTTTGAGCGCCTGCGTAAGGTTGTGCGCGTCCTGAGAAAGCTGCTGATTGAGATCCATTAGCTGCTTTACTTGCGTGGTGAGTGCAGTTCGGGCCGTGCCCTCTTTGTCGTAGACATCCTCAACCTTTTGCTGAAATTCCTGAAGCTTCGTCTTCAGTGGACCAAGAAGGTGGTCGAGGTTCTCCTGATTCTGAGCAGTGAATCGCCTGGACTTGTCTTCAAGGATCTGGTTGGCCAGATCATTTAGGAAGGCAGTCTTCTCGGGGGTTTGCTTCCTTTCAGCCTCCAACGTGGTGCTCAGCGTGGCCATGTCAATCTTTAGCTTTTCTTGCTCGGCGGCGGATTGTTTAATTTGGCCTTTGAGCGTATCAACCTCGGCACGAAGCTGTTCGTTCTGCTTCGCACGCTCGCTCAAGGTAGCTATTTCGACCCGAGCTTCACTCGTCTCACTCGTAGCCGCCTCAATGCGGCTGCGCAGAATCCGCCAAGCTGCAATGGAAATTGTCGCGGCGCCGAATATGATTCCCACAAGCAGAGGAACTAACACCGGATATAACTGCCCCATATCATCCTCCTCGATAACTCCGCGCTTTCGACCTAAAATTGTACGCTTGTCAAAAGGCAAATAAAAGGCGAATTGAAGCCATGCCTGTCTGCGCGTATGGCATCTGATAAGGTTCTAATTTGATGCTACAATCGCATCATGATCGATGTGACGCAGGACATTCATTCCCTAACCACCTTCAAGCGCAACTCCTCGGGCCTGATGAAGCACATGAAGAAAACCGGGCGTCCGCTGGTCCTCACCGTGAAAGGCAAAGCTGAGGCCGTTGTTCTCGACGCCAAGGCTTATCAGGAGGTGGCCAGTCAACTGGACGCCGTGGCGAGCATTCGCCGCGGCCTTGCACAAGCCCGAAAAGGCATGGGCCGGCCGGCAGACGACGTGTTTGACGACCTCGAACGCGAAGATGCAAACGGATAGATGACCTACCGCGTCATCGTTGCTCCCGCTGCGGAAAATGATCTCCAGACAGCCTATCGCTACATCCGCAGGCAGGCACCCCGCGCAGCGCGAGATTGGGTCCGGCGCGCGCGTCAGACTGCGAAGACCCTGGCGCACCACCCCGAGCGTTGCCCCATGGCTCCCGAGAGCGCCTCATTCGATCAACCCATCCGCGAACTGCTCTTCGGCTCCGGCAATCGCGGCACCTACCGTTTCCTATTTGTGGTGTTCGCTGAAGAGAAATCGGTTTACATACTGCACGTTCGGCATGGATCCATGCTCCCGCTTTAATTACAGCAGAATTCCACAACATTTTATTGCATTGTATGCTATGCTATGCTATATCATGCTGAACGAGGGTGGTTCGCAGAGGAGGATCAGGATGAGAGATGCTGACAGAATCCGGGTTTACGGCCAAGAAAAGTATGTCGTACCAGCACGTCAACGGAAACATAGGCGCTTCTCGATCAAAGTCGGTGACGTTGTTCGTGACCTGAAGATGAATGGTCGCACCCCAGCAGTCTGTAGTGCCCTGAAGACCCGCGAATTTCTACAAAGCAACGACTTGCAACTAGTTGACACCAGCGGCCCCAAGTCCGGACAAAGCACGACCGTCATCTACACCTACGAATTTGTCGGGGCCAAGGAGTCCTCCCTAAAGACAACAGAGGATTCCTGGACCCGCCTGCGCGGCGCTTTGAAAGATGTCTTCACAGAACTTGGCGGCGGTGAAGCGTATCTTCGCGCTGAGCGAAACAACTTCCATCCGACCAAGGTGAGCGAGTGAGCCGAGTCTATTGGGACACCATGCTCTTCATCTACTGGCTGGAAGATCACCCGCAACATGCGCGAAGCGTCGACGCGATTCACTCTCGAATGGAACAGCGCCATGACAAATTGATCACCGGCGCATTTACCTTCGGAGAGGTGCTAGCTGGGGCCTATCGCAAAGGTGCTCCGCAGGTTGCAGAAGAGTCGCGTCGCTTACTCCGAAGCGTAGTGGCAGAAGTAGTCCCATTTACCCTCGAGACCGCAGACCGCTATGCGCGCATCCGGGGGACACCTGGCGTTACTCCGGCGGATGCTATCCATCTGGCATCCGCGGCTCAAGCTGGCACTGACCTGTTCCTGACCAACGACAAAAGGTTGCTCGGAAAAATCGTGCCAGGAATTCAATTCATCGCGTCCCTGGACACGCCGCTGCTATGAGCCACCCATTACCGCAAAACGATGGCAGCCTATCACCATTCCGGACTTTACCGCTTGACAACAAAAACGATAAATAGAACTTAGGTTGCAGCCCAGTGCGGGCGCGCCGAGCTTTGCTCGGGACGGACGAATGTGTCCGTTCCTACGCGATCACACAAATAGAGAGTCCAGCTCTTGACAGCCAGAGTTATACTAGTAATTAGACAGCTAACTTACGAAGCGCCTCGGCGCTCGCAGAGTCGGCCCTTATTCGTCCCTGCGCCAGCTACTTGACAAATCGATCGGGACGGACTGGGGATGCGCGGCACCCTATAGACTAAGTCCTTATTCCAGAATACTTTGATATAAGTCCTTATTCTTCAAAGACCGACCCGAAAATTTCCCGCTAACCTTCTGATTCTTATATACCCAGGGGGGAGGGGGGTGGGGTACCCACTAAGTAAACTTATGCAGAAACATCTGGCCGGGGAAGACCGACCGGGCTCTATCCAGAGAAATATTTTTTTGGTGGATCGCTTGAAGCCAGCAGCGGGAAGCTCGTAGACACAAATAGAGAGTCCCGAGGTGATGTTGAACTCATTCCTCTCGGCCAGTAGCTCGCGTTTAGACCCTTGCTGACCTTATTCCTACAACTCCCTTGCGGGTGCATTGTAAGCCGATCTTGCTCGGGCTCCGGGCTCACCGCCAACCGGACAAATTAGTTCAACGCCTCGGGACTCTATCCTGCCTTCAACATTGGCTCCTGTTCTCCTCAACCAGCGCTTAGCTATAGACCCTCGCTAGCCCTCTCAAACTTACCTCGCGGTTGTCTGAGTGACCTCGCTTGAGCCCCGGACGCCGCACCAACCGGGAAAACTTCAGAACGTGTCAAAGAACGATTATGGTTTTACCACTCTTATTTTTTACGTCAATGAAAATCATGCATCTGTAAGTTCTTATTCTTCAATCGAGTGCAGCTCATGCACAGGCGGGTGACACGGGAATTGTGCACATCCCGAATTGGGAATCTCGAATCCCCAGCATCCATGCGGTTTTTCTGGGTTTATCGGCGGAGGGCTTGCGCGTTCGTTGGAAAGGATCGTAGTGCACTGGCTGTGCAAATTGTTGCCTCATACGCATGAATCCTGCTGGACAGCCGAGGGCGGCTGTCGCTACGCGGGCGCGTCGGTTCTCATCCAGATACTTACGCCGGCAAATGGCTTTCCTTACAATTCCTTGTGAAAAGGAGTGTGTGCTATGCCGATTTATGATCCTCCCCCGGGCCGTGGTCGAATCCTCGATGTGCCGGGCGGTTCTACGCTGCGTCTTGTAGGCGTGTTTGTTATCGGTCTGCTGGTTGTTATCTTCCTGTTTTCCGCCATTGCGCGCGTGGACTCTGGCGCGGTCGGCGTCTTGACGCTGTTTGGACGGGTCACGGGCGAGGCTCTGCCGGAAGGCATTCACCTCATCAACCCGTTAAAGACCAATCACGAACTCTCCATCCGCACCCAGGAGATTAAGGAAACGGCTAGCGTGCCCTCGAGCGAGGGACTGGTCATGAACCTTGATACTTCATTGATCTACCACCTCAACCCGGACAAGGCCGCCGATGTGTACCAGAAAATCGGGCCGAATTATGTGGAAGTCTTGATCGAGCCCAACCTGCGGGCTGCTATTCGTGAAGCGACTGCCTCGCACACCGCGAACGCCCTCTACACCGGTGAGCGCGAGATGGTTGCCAAACAGATCTTTGACCAACTCTCCAGTCTTCTCGGCCAGCGCGGGTTGATCGTGGAAAGCGTCCTGCTGCGCGATATCCAGTTGCCCGCCACTCTCAAGGCTTCCATCGAATCGAAGCAGCAGGCGGAGCAGGAATCGCTGGCTATGAGTTTCCGCCTGCAGAAAGAAAAGCAGGAGGCCGAGCGCAAACGGATCGAAGCCGCGGGCGTGCGCGACTTCCAGCAGATTGTGGCCCAGGGCATCACGCCATCGCTGCTGGAATGGAAAGGCATTGAGGCTACGGAACTTTTGGCCAAGAGTCCGAATGCCAAGGTAGTGGTGATTGGCGGCGGGAAGAACGGGCTGCCGCTGATTTTGGGGCAGTAGCGAGAATCTACACGGTCGTTACGGTCATTTTTGGCGCTGGCGGAGACGCGGCTAGCCGCGTCTCTACCGAAAATCTTCTATAACACGGGCAATGGTCGCATTACTTCCGTCATCTCGTGTGCGGGGGCGGTTCGGGCGATGATAGGGACGGTAGCTGGAGTCCCTCCTGCATGAATATCGACGACTTGCTCCGCATCGCCATGGAGCGCCGCGCTTCTGACTTGCA
>Ga0193751_1000462_pt1 | contig 31916 bp, 27 predicted proteins | sample L1c2metaG_FD_143050 | JGI IMG/M metagenome (GOLD analysis project Ga0193751, IMG submission 143050) | Soil microbial communities from a riparian zone of the East river system, Colorado, United States - L1c2 | ecosystem: Environmental > Terrestrial > Soil > Riparian zone | place: USA: East River...
GACGCGATCGCCTTCTCCGGCCAGGACCGGGTTCCGGTCCTGGTCGACGGCAGCAAGACGATCCCCGATTCCTGGGCGATCGCCACCTACCTGGACGAAGCCTATCCGGACCGGCCGGCGCTGTTCGGCGGCGCCGCGGCGCGCGCGGCCACGCGCTTCCTCAACAGCTGGGCCGACACGGTGCTCAATCAAGGCATCGTGCCGCTCGTTGCCCTCGACGTGTACCGGGTGATCCACCCCAAGGACCGCGACTATTTCCGCACCGGCCGGGAGAAGCGCTTCGGCATGACCATCGAGGCCTATTGCGCCGACCGCGACAAGTGGATCGCCGCGTTCCGCCAGAGTCTACAGCCGGTGCGCACGACCCTGGCGGCGCAGTCTTATCTCGCCGGTGAGCGGCCGGCTTACGCGGATTACATCGTGTTCGGCGGCTTCCAGTGGGCGCGCTGCGTCAGCACGTTCCCGCTGCTCGAGGCCGACGATCCGATCGTCCCCTGGCGCGACCGCATGCTCGATGCGTTCGACGGCCTCGCGCGCCGGGCCGTCGCGGCGTGAGTTGCGAATAGCGAGTAGCGAATAGCGAATAGTAAGATCGGACGACTATTCTCTATTCGCTATTCGCTATTCGCTATTCGCTACTCGCTACTCGCTACTCGCTACTCGCTACTCGCTATTCGCTATTCGCCACTTCACGCCCTCGTGAGAAACAAATGAGCGCCGGTCACGCGAATGTCGCCGCAATGTGAGTTGGTCGCGCCCGCATGCTGACGTAAAGGTGCTTGCAGGAGCAGAGGGGCTCGCCTTGGTACAAACAAACGACGGCTCCCCCGGAAACGGCGTGCGCCCGCGACGCAGCCGGCTGGCCGCGCTGCTCGGCCTGCTGGGCCTCGCGGCGTTCGCGGCTCCACTGCCTGCCGAGGCGCGCGACATCGTCGTCTACGGCGAACCGACCCTCGCGCCGGTGCTCCATTCGCTCGGCGACCTGTGGCGCGCCAGGGGCAACAGCCGGGTGCACGTGTTCGTGGCGCCGACCGACCTGTCGTTCGCGCAGATCGAGCGCGACGCTCGTTGCGACGTGATCTTCGCGCTCGCCGGCCCGGCGACCGACGACGCGGCGCGGCGCGACCTGTTCGACGCCGACAGCAAGGTCGCGGCATTCCGCAATTCCCTGGTGCTGGTCGGGCGCGACGGATCGGCGGCGGCGAGCCCTGGCGGCATCCCGGTGATCCTTGCCGGCAGACGGCTCGCGATCGCCAATCCGGACCGGGACGTGGCGGGCAGCTACGGCCTGGTGGCGCTGCGCGCCGCCGGTGCTTCGGTCGACCCCACGGCTAAGAGCGTTCTGGTCGCCGAGAACGCGGCGGGCGTGCTGCAACTCCTCGCCGACGGCCAGGCCGACGTGGGCGTCGTCTACGCCAGCGACGCGGCGGCGCATCCGCAGGTCAAGGTGCTGGCAACCCTCGACGCCGCCAGCCATCCGCCCATCGCCTATGTGGCGGCGGAAGCCGCCAACGCCGACGCCCAATCGGATACGGAGGGGTTCCTTGCGTTCCTCGCGACGCCCGCGGCCAAGGCCGCGGTCGCGGCGGCGGGGCTCACGCCGGGCGACGGCGGCGGCACACCGCATCAACGCAAGCCCCGGAGCGCGAAATGACCGGCGCGGACAAGCCCGCCACCGTGACGATCCACCCGGGCCTGGTGCGCGCGACCCATTGGATCAACGCCGTCGCCATGGTGATCATGATCGGCAGCGGCTGGCGCATCTGGAATTCCTCGCCGATTTTCGATTTCTCGTTTCCCACCGCGATCACGGTCGGCGGCGATCCGGCCATGTCCCAGGACGTGCACAACGAGCTCGGCCTTGCCAGCGCACTGCAATGGCACTTCGCCGGCATGTGGCTCCTGGTCACCAACGGCCTCGTCTATGTGACCTACGGCGTCCTGTCGGGGCATTTCCGCCATGCGTTCTTTCCGGTCGGACCGGCCGCCTTCGTCCGCGACGCTTTTGCCGCGCTGACCTTCCGCCTGCCGCACCAGTTCGGCGTCTACAATGCGGTGCAGAAGACACTTTATCTTGGCGTGCTCGCGGCCGGCGTCGTGATGGTGCTGACCGGCCTTGCCATCTGGAAGCCCGGCCAGTTCCAGGAGCTGACCTGGCTGTTCGGCGGCTTCGACACCGCCCGCCTCGTCCATTTCCTCGGCATGACGGCGATCGTGCTGTTCCTGATCGTCCACATATCGCTGGTGGCGATCGTCCCCAAGACGCTGCCGACCATGATCACCGGCCGCGCGCCGGCGCACGAAGCCGAGCCCGCGCCGCATCCGGTTCCCGGGAGGACCGCATGACCCCGCTCAAGGAATCAAAGGACGCGCTGCGGCACGGCGCGGTCCGCACGCTCGAGCGCCGGCTGTTCCTCAAGCAGGGCCTGAGCCTCGGAGCGCTGACCCTGCTCACCGGCTGCGACGTCACCCACCAGGATTCGGTGCAGGCCGCGCTCAACGCCATATCGCGCTGGAACGACCGGGTGCAGGGCGCGCTGTTCACGAACCGGCTGATGCCGACCTACCCGGACAGCGCCGCCGTGAAGGACTTCCGCTTCAATGCCTATTACGGCGAGGACGCGGCGCCCAAGCTCGACGGGGCGACCTACAAGCTCGGCCTGTCGGGGCTGATCGACAGCCGCAAGCCGTGGACGCTCGGCGAGCTCTACGCGCTGCCGCAGACCTCGCAGGTCACCCGCCACGTGTGCGTCGAAGGCTGGAGCATGATCGGCAAGTGGAGCGGCGTGCCGTTCCGCACCTTCCTCGAGCGGATCGGTGCCGATCTTTCCGCCAAATACGTCGGGTTTGAGTGCGCCGACGGCTATTATTCCTCGATCGACATGGCCTCGGCGCTGCACCCGCAGACACTGCTGACGTTCAAGATTTCCGACGAGATCCTGGCGCCGAAATACGGCTATCCGGTCAAGCTGCGCATCCCGACCAAGCTCGGCTTCAAGAACCCGAAATGGATCACGGCGATGTACGTGACCAACCGGTTTCCCGGCGGGTTCTGGGAGGACCGCGGCTATAACTGGTTCGGCGGCGTATAGGCGACGGGGGCGACCGTGGACGATCGCACCGGCCGCTGCGCCATCGCCATCATGGCCAAGGCGCCCGATGCGGGGCGGGTGAAGACGCGGCTGCTGCCGGTGCTGCGCGCGGAGGAAGCCCGCGCGCTGTCGGGCTGCTTCCTGCGCGACATGACCCGCGTGCTCGCAGCCGTCGGGCGCACGGCCGCGGTCGACGGCTATATCGCCTTTGCGCCGGCCGGCAGCGAGGCGGGCTTCGCGCCGATCATCGCGCCCGGCACGGGTTTGCTGCTCGCCGACGGCGACATCGATGCGCCGGCCGGCGTCGTGGGGTTCGGGCGCTGCCTGCTGCAGGCGGCGCGCGCGCTGTTCGCGCGCGGCTACGGCGCCGTCGGCCTGCTCAATTCCGACAGCCCCAATCTGCCGGCCGGATTGATCGCCGAGACGGCGCGGCTGCTGGCGCAGCCGGGCGACCGCGCCGTGCTGGGGCCGGCGACCGACGGCGGCTATTACCTGTTGGGCATGAAGGCGCCGCACGCGGAGCTGTTCGCCGACATCGACTGGAGCACCGATCGCGTGGCGGCCCAGACCCGCGCAGCGGCGCACCGGCACGGGCTCGCGCTGGCCGAAATCGCGCCATGGTACGACGTGGACGATGCGGCGTCGCTCGCCCGACTGGCGCGCGATCTCGACGGCGGCCCTGACCGGGCGCCGTCCACCGCCGGCTGGCTGCGGCAGAACGGTATTGCCGCGCGGCTTGCCGGGGCGGAAAGCGACACGGGCACGACGGAACATTCTACCGCCGTTCCTCGTTGAGCCGCCGTGGGGCAGGTGTTTCCGGGTAGGAGGAGACCCAGTGTCCACCCAGTCCGCCGCACGCATTCCCCGGCTGCGCTGGGGCATCGGCGTCCTGCTCGGCGTTGGGATCCTGATCAACTATTTCGACCGCGTCAGTCTCTCCGTGGCGGCGCCGCAGCTGGAACGCGAGTTCGGCTTGAGCGCGGATCAGTTGGGCTGGCTGCTGAGCGGCTTCTTCTGGTCCTATGCGCTGCTGCAGATTCCGGTCGGCATGATCCTCGACCGCTTTGGCGTGACCACGATCAATCGCATCAGCACGTTTCTCTGGGCGGTCGCCTGCGGCGCGACCGCGTTCGCCACCGGTTTCGCCGCCCTCTTCACTGCCCGCATCGCGCTCGGCGCGGCGGAAGCGCCGGGATTTCCGGCCAGCGCCAAGGCCACCGGCTACTGGTTCCCGCGCCGCGAGCGCGCGATGGCGACCGCGATCTTCGACGCCGCGGCAAAGTTCTCCAACGTGATCGGCGTGCCGCTGGTCGCCCTGGTGGTGGTGAATTTCGGCTGGCGCTGGGGCTTCGGCGTCACCGCCGTCCTGAGCCTGCTGTATTTTCTCGCCTTTTTCATCTTCTACCGCGACCCGAGCGCGCATCCGCGGCTGAGCGCGGAGGAACGCGAATACATCCGCGCGGGCGGCGCCACGCCGGAAGGCGCCTCCGACAGCGGCGAGTTCGCCATGCTCGGCTACCTGCTGAAGAGCTGGAAGGTGTGGGGCCTGACCATCGGGTTCTCCGCCTACGGCTATACGTTCTACCTGTTCCTCACCTGGCTGCCGGACTATCTGGTGAAGTCGATGCACATGGGCATCCTCAAGTCCGCCGGATTCACCGCCATTCCCTGGACCTTCGCCACCATCGCCGACCTCGTGGTCGGCGGATGGCTGATCGATCATCTGATCGCGCGCGGTTACGACGAAACGCTGGTGCGTAAGACCGTGCTGGTGGCCGGCATGGTGCTGGGGCTCGCGGTCATCGGCGCGACCTTCACGACCGATCCGCGCTGGGCGGTGGTGTGGATCTCGATCGCTCTGAGCGGCCTCGCGGCGGCCGCGCCGGTCGGCTGGTCGATCCCATCGCTGATCGCGCCGCGCGGCGGCACCGCGACGATCGGCGGCATCATGAACTTCTTCAACAACCTGATGGGCGTCGTGGCGCCGATCGTGACCGGCTACATCGTCGCGTCCACGCAATCGTTCTCCGCCGCCTTCTTTGCTGCCGCCATCGTGCTGCTCATCGGCATCGCCGCCTATGTGTTCATGCTGGGGCGGCTCGACCCGATCGCCGAGCCGGCGGCGTCCGGGCGCTGATATTTTGTTGTTTGGAGCGCAGAGGTAGGGTGGGCTAAGCGGCCGCAGGCCGGGTGCCCACGCGTTTATTTGGTAGGCAAGGGCGCCGGCGGCTACGCGTGGGCACGGCGACTTTGCCGCCTTCCCACCCTATTTTCACCGCTCCGCCCGCCCGACCACGTCCATCAGCTCGGCGATCTTGCGCCGCTGCGCCGCCTTGTCGCCGGACACGATCGCGTCCTCGACGCAATGGGCGACGTGGTCGCGCAAGATCTCTTCCTCGGCGCGGCGCAGCGCCGCGCGCACCGCCGCGATCTGCGTGACGATGTCGATGCAGTAGCGGTCGTCCGCGACCATGCGGGACAGCCCGCGCACCTGCCCTTCGATCCGCTGCAGGCGCTTGAGGCACGCCGCCTTGATGTCCTTGCGCATGCGCGCTATATACCCCGTACCGGTATATAGTTCAAGGCCATCCCGTGACAGAGACGCCCGATCATTGCGGCCACGCGCACGCCGGCATGGCGCGCGACCCGGTGTGCGGCATGACGGTCGATCCGCAGCGCACGGCGCACAAGCACGCGGTCGCCGGCCACACCTATTACTTCTGCTCGGCCGGCTGCCGCGCCAGGTTCGCGGCCGAACCGGCGAAATATCTCAGCCCGAGGCCGGCTCCCGCCCCGGCGCCTGACGGCGCCATTTATACCTGTCCGATGCATCCGGAAATCCGGCAGGCCGGGCCCGGCGCCTGCCCGATCTGCGGCATGGCGCTCGAGCCGGTGCTGGCGACCGCCGAGGCCGGCCCCAACCCGGAGCTCGCCGACATGACGCGGCGCTTCTGGATCGGCCTCGCGCTGACGGCACCGGTGTTCGCACTGGAGATGGGCGGCCACCTGTTCGATCTGCATCGATTGATCGCGCCGACCGCGTCGAGCTGGATTCAATTCGTGTTCGCGACCCCGGTCGTGCTGTGGGCCGGCTGGCCGTTCCTGGTGCGCGGCTGGCAATCGGTCGTCACCCGCAATCTCAACATGTTCACCCTGATCGCGCTGGGGACCGGCGTCGCCTTCATCTACAGCGTGGTCGCGACCGTCGCGCCCGGCATGTTCCCGCCGGCGTTCCGCCCGCACGGCGGCGCGGTCGACGTCTATTTCGAGGCGGCGGCGGTCATCACCGTGCTGGTGCTGCTCGGCCAGGTGCTGGAGCTGCGCGCGCGCGCGCAGACCTCGGGAGCGATCCGCGCGCTGCTCGATCTGGCGCCGAAGACCGCGCGGCGTTTGCGCGCGGACGGCAGCGACGAAGAGGTTCCGCTCGACGCCGTCGCCGCGGGCGACCGGCTGCGCGTGCGTCCGGGCGAGAAGGTGCCGGTCGACGGCGTCGTGCTCGAAGGCCGCTCGTTCATCGATGAATCCCTGGTGACCGGGGAGTCCATGCCGGTGACCAAGGAGCCGGGCGCCAAGGTGATCGCCGGCACGCTCAACCAGACCGGCGGGTTCGTCATGCGCGCCGAGAAGGTCGGCCGCGACACCATGCTGGCGCGCATCGTCCAGATGGTGGCGGAGGCGCAGCGCTCGCGCGCGCCGATCCAGCGCCTCGCCGACCGCGTGGCCGGCTGGTTCGTGCCGGCGGTGATCGCCGTTGCCGTCGCGGCGTTCGCCGCCTGGGCGACGTGGGGACCGGAACCGCGCCTCGCCTACGGCCTCGTCGCCGCCGTGACGGTGCTGATCCTCGCCTGCCCGTGCGCGCTCGGGCTTGCCACCCCGATGTCGATCATGGTCGGCGTCGGCCGCGGCGCCCAGGCCGGCGTGCTGATCAAGAACGCCGAAGCGCTCGAGCGCATGGAGCGCGTCGACACGCTCGTGGTCGACAAGACCGGGACCTTGACCGAAGGCAAGCCGAAGGTCGTGGCGATCGTGGCCGCGCCCGGGCGCGACGAAGGCGATGTGCTGCGGCTTGCCGCCAGCGTCGAGCGATCGAGCGAGCATCCGCTCGCCCGCGCGATCGTGGACGCGGCGGCCGCGCGCAACCTCGTCCTTGCCGAGACAAAAGACTTCGATGCGCCGGCCGGCCGCGGCGTCGTCGGCACGGTCGAGGGCCGACGCATCGCGCTCGGCAACGCAAAATTCCTCGCCGAGCTGAAGATCGCGACGGCGGCACTCGACGGCGAGGCCGAACGGCTGCGCCGGGACGGCGCGACCGCGGTCTATCTGGCCGTCGACGGCGCGGCGGCCGGCATCATCGCCATCGCCGACCCGGTGAAGCCGACGACCGCGGACGCCCTGCGGGCGCTGACCGCGGACGGCGTAAGCGTCGTCATGCTCACCGGCGACAACCAGACGACCGCGCAGGCGGTGGCGCGCCGGCTCGGCATCACGCAAGTCGAGGCCGAGGTTCTGCCGGAGCAGAAGAGCGCAGTGGTGGAGAAGCTGCACCGCGCGGGCCGTGTGGTGGCGATGGCGGGCGACGGCGTCAACGACGCCCCGGCGCTGACGGCGGCCGACGTCGGCATCGCCATGGGGACCGGCACCGACGTCGCGATCGAGAGCGCCGGCGTCACCCTCGTCAAGGGCGACCTTGCCGGCATCGTCGCGGCGCGCCGATTGTCCGCCGCCACCATGCGCAACATCCGGCAGAACCTGTTCTTCGCCTTCCTGTACAACGCGGCCGGGGTGCCGATCGCGGCCGGCGTGCTCTACCCGGCGTTCGGCATCTTGCTCTCGCCGGTGGTCGCCGCCGCCGCCATGGCACTGTCGTCGGTGAGCGTCGTCGGCAACGCACTGCGGCTGCGGCGGGTGGGGCTGTCGTAGCCCGCATGAGCCATGAGGGCGTTTACGCCCGTCTTCGACGGGCTATGGCGGAATGTGGGGCTCGTCATTGCGAGCCAACGGGCCCGGCCCGAAGTGGCCGGCCCGATGACAGGCTCCGCGAAGCAATCCCGAGCGTCAGGCTTCCTGGATTGCTTCGTCGCCCTGCGGGCTCCTCGCAATGACGTCGCGCTACGCCGCCGCCCGCGTCCGTCCGGGCGCGAACCGCCGGTAGAACGTCTCGCCCTTGCCGGCCATGTCGAGCAGGAGCTTGGCCGGCTTGAAGCGCGCGCCGTGCTTCTTCTCCAGCGCCTTCATCAGCTCGACGAAGCGCTTGGCGCCGAGCATGTCGATCCATGAGAGCGGGCCGCCGGTGTAGGGGGCGAAGCCGAAGCCAAGGATGGCGCCGACATCCGCCTCGCGCACGTCGGTGAGCACGCCCTCTTCGAAGCAGCGCACGGTCTCCAGCGCCTGGATGCCGAGCAGGCGATGCTTGATCTCGGCCGCGTCGATCGTGTCGGGGTCGAGCTTGGTCGCCTGCAGGTCGGCGAGGCCCGGCCACAGGCGCTTCGGCCCCTTCTCGGGGTAATCGTAGAAGCCCTTGCCGTTCTTGCGGCCGTAGCGGCCGCGCTTCTCGACCATCTCGGACAGCAGTGCCTTCTGGCCCGCGTCGATCGCGGCGGCGCCGAGGTCGGCCTCGGTGGCTTTGAGGATCTTCCAGGCGAGATCGACCGCGACCTCGTCGGTGAGCGAGAGCGGACCGACCGGCATGCCGGCCATGCGGCCGACGTTCTCGATCATGGCGGCCGGGACGCCCTCGGCCAGCATCAGGTGGCCTTCGCGCAGATAGGTGCCGACCACGCGCGAGGTGAAGAAGCCGCGCGAGTCGTTGACGACGATCGGCGTCTTGCGGATCGCCCGCACGTAATCGAGCGCCACGGCGAGCGCCTTGTCGCCGGTCTTCTTGCCGAGGATCAGCTCGACCAGCATCATCCGGTCGACCGGCGAAAAGAAATGCACGCCGATGAAATTCGCCGGCCGCTGCGATTCGCCGGCGAGCGACGTGATCGGCAAGGTCGAGGTGTTGGAGCCGAACGTCACGCCGTCGCCGATGATCGCCTCGGTCTTGGCGATGGTCTCGGCCTTGATCTTGCGGTCCTCGAACACCGCCTCGATGACGAGATCGCACGACGCCAGCGCGGCGTAGTCGGCGGTCGGCGTGATGCGCGCAAGCAGCGCGTCGCGGTCGGCGGCCGCCGCGCGGCCCTTGCTGACCTGGTCGGAGATCAGCTTCTCGGAATGCGCCTTGCCCTTGTCGGCGCTCGCCTGGTCGCGGTCGATCAGCACCACGTCGATGCCGGCCTGGGCGGTCACGTAAGCGATCCCGGCGCCCATGAAGCCGGCACCGATCACGCCGATGCGCTTGAGCTTGGTGGCGGCAACCTCGGGCGGCCGCCGCGCGCCCTTGTTGAGGTCCTGCAGCGACACGAACAGCGAGCGGATCATGGCGGCCGCCTCGGGCGAGCGCAGGATCTTGGCGAACCAGCGCGACTCCACCCGCAGCGCGGTGTCGATCGGCAGCTGCAGCCCCTCGTACACGCACTGCATGATGGCGCGCGCCGCCGGGTAGTTGTCGTAGGTCTCGCGGCGGTAGAGCGCGTTCGCGGCCGGGAACGTCATCATGCCCATCTTGGAAAAAACCAGGCCGCCGGGCAGCCGGAAGCCGTCGACGTCCCACGGCGCCTTCGCCTTGCCGCCGGCCTTGATCCAGTCCTTGGCGGCCTTGAGCAGCTCGTCCGGCGGCACCACCGCGTCGACGAGCTTGAGCGCCTTGGCGCGGTCGAGCCGCAGCTGGTCGCCCTTGAGCAGCAATTGCAGCGCGTCGACCGGCGCCAGCATGCGGGCAATGCGCTGGGTGCCGCCGGCACCGGGAAACAGCCCGATCTTGATCTCGGGCAGGCCGAGGCGGGTCTTGGGATTGGCGGCGGCGACGCGGTGATGGCAGGCGAGGCACAGCTCGAAGCCGCCGCCGACCGCGGTGCCGTTGATCGCCGCGACCCACGGCTTGCCGCAGGTCTCGATACGCCGGTAGAGCTGCGACAGCTTGCGGCTTTCCTCGAACAGCATGGCGGCGGCCGCCTCCTCGCCCTGGGTGCGCGCCATGTCGGCGAATACCCGGCCGAACTGGTCGAGCAAAGCGAGGTCGGCGCCGGCGCAGAACGTTTCCTTGCCGCCGGTCACCACCGCGCCCTTGACGGCCGCATCGCCGACGATCTTGTCGAGGATCGCGGACAGCTCCTCGATGACCGTGAGGTTGATGACGTTCATCGACCGCTCGGGCATGTCCCAGGTGACGGTCGCGATGCCGTCGGCGTCGACCTCGAGCTTGAAGTTGCGGTAGGTCATCGGATTTGCTCCTCGCAAGCCGCCTCAGGCGGAATAGGGTTCGCCGGATTTGCGCGTGTAGCGCCAGCCGCGTTCGTCCTTTTCGGCGACGAGATCGAGATCGGGATAGTGCGCGCGCTCGACCGGCGAACGCGTGCCGATCTCGAGATAGAGCGCCTCGCGCCCGGATTTGTTGACGAGGTGATGGCCGTCGGCGACGCCGGCCTTGAAACCGGCGGCGTCGCCCGGGCGCAGCAGGGTCTCGCCCGCGTCATCGACCAGCACGATCTCGCCCTCGATCACGAAGATCAGCTCGTCCTCGGCCTCGTGCCAGTGGCGCTGGGCCGACGCCGCGCCGGGCTTGAGGCGCGTGAGGTTGACGCCGAACTGGGTCAGCCCGGCCGCATTGCCGAGGGCGTATTTCTCGCGGCCGGCGACCAGCGCGTCGAACGGCGGTGGATAATTGCTGCCGAGGCGCGGGGTGATCTTGCTGATGTCGATTTTCGGCATCGGATGGTCTCGGTTTCAAGGAGCGAATAGCGAATGGCGAATAGCGAATAGAAAAAGCTTCTTACTACTCGCTATTCGCTACTCACTATTCGCTAGACTCTTTCAATGATCGTCGCCGTCCCCATGCCCGCGCCGATGCACAGGGTCACCAGCGCGGTGGACAGGTCGCGGCGCTCCAATTCATCGAGCACGGTGCCGAGGATCATGGCGCCGGTGGCGCCGAGCGGATGCCCCATGGCGATGGCGCCGCCGTTGACGTTGACCTTGGCGGGATCGAGGTCGAACGCCTGCATGTAGCGCAGCACCACCGACGCGAAGGCTTCGTTGATCTCGAACAGGTCGATGTCGTCGAGGCTCATGCCGGCCTTCTTGAGCACCTTGCGGGTGACGTCGATCGGGCCGGTGAGCATGATCGACGGCTCGGAGCCGATATTGGCGAACGCCTTGACGCGCGCGCGCGCCTTGAGGCCGGCGCGGCGGCCGGCCTTCTTGCTGCCGACCAGCACGGCGGCGGCGCCGTCGACGATGCCGGACGAATTGCCGGCATGGTGCACGTGCTTGACCGTCTCGACCTCCGGATGCGCCTGCACCGCAACCGCGTCGAAGCCGTACATCTCGCCTATCTGGGCGAACGACGGCTGCAGCTGCGCCAGGGACTGCATGGTGGTCGACGGCCGCATGTGCTCGTCCTTCGCCAGGATGGTGAGGCCGTTCACGTCCTTGACCGGCATGACCGAGTGCTTGAAGCGGCCGTCGTTCCAGGCGGCGGCCGCGCGCTTCTGGCTCTCCACCGCGTAGGCGTCGACGTCGTCGCGGGAAAAGCCGTAGCGGGTGGCGATCAGGTCGGCGGAGATGCCCTGCGGCAGGAAATAGGTCTTGACCGCGATCGACGGATCCATCGGCCAGGCGCCGCCGGCGGCGCCGATGCCGACCCGGCTCATGGATTCGACGCCCCCGCCGACCGCCATGTCATGCTGGCCGGACATGATCTCGGCCGCCGCGAAGTTGATGGCGTCGAGGCCGGAGGCGCAGAACCGGTTGATCTGGATACCGGGAACGCCGTCGCCATAGCCGGCGACCAGCGCGGCTGCGCGCGCGATGTCGCCGCCCGCTTCGCCCACCGGATCGACGCAGCCCATCACCACATCGTCGACCAGCGTGGTGTCGAGCTGGTTGCGCTCGCGCACCGCGCCGAGCACCTGGGCGGCGAGATTGAGCGCCGTCACCTCGTGCAGGGCGCCGTCGGCCTTGCCGCGTCCGCGCGGCGTGCGCACGTGATCGTAGATGAAGGCGTCGGCCATGGCGGTTCTCCTTGAATGTCTCTACAGGCTGCGCGCGATCACCAGCTTCATGATCTCGTTGGTGCCGGCGTAGATGCGCTGCACCCGCGCGTCGCGGTACATGCGCGAGATCGGGTATTCGTCCATGTAGCCGTAGCCCCCGAACAGCTGCAGGCAGCGGTCGACGATCGTGTTCTGCAGGTCGGTGATCCAGTACTTGGCCATGGACGCGGTCGTGGTGTCGAGCTCGTGCCGGACGTGGCGCTCGACGCAATTGTCGTGGAACACCTTGGCGACGGTCGCTTCGGTCTTGCACTCGGCGAGCACGAACTGGGTGTTCTGGAACTCGATGATCGCCTTGCCGAACGCCTTGCGCTCCTTGACGTAATCTATGGTGAGCCGGAGCGCGCGCTCGATCATGCCGATGCCGCCGGTGGCGACCAATAGCCGCTCCTGCGGCAAGTCGTTCATCAGCTGGATGAAGCCCTGCCCTTCCTCGGGGCCGAGCAGGCTCTCGGCCGGCAGCTTCACGTCCTCGAAGAACAGCTCGGATGTGTCGGCCCAGTCGAGGCCGAGCTTCTTGAGCTTGCGGCCGCGGCGGAAGCCCGGCGCGTCGTCGGTCTCGACCACCATCAGGGAAATGCCCTTGTGGCCCGCGCTCGGGTCGGTCCTGGCGACGACGATGATCAGGTTGGCGTGCTGGCCGTTGGTGATGAAGGTCTTCGACCCGTTGAGCACGTAGCCGTTGCCGGATTTCTTCGCTCTGGTGCGCACGCCCTGCAGATCCGAGCCGGTGCCCGGCTCCGACATGGCGATCGCGCTGACCAGTTCCCCGGTCGCCAGCTTGGGCAGCCAGCGCCGTTTCTGCTCCTCGGTGCCGTAGCGGCAAATGTAGGGCGCGACGATGCCCGAATGCAGCGGCGCGCCGATCGCATCGAGGCCGGCGAGCGCGAACTCGCGGTTGATCACCGTCTCGTGCGCGAAGGTGCCGCCGGCGCCGCCGTATTCCTCCGGGATGCCGGCGCACAGCAGGCCGGCGGCGCCGAGCTTGTTCCACACCGCGCGGTCCATGATGCCGTCCTGGTGCCAGCGCTCGACGTGCGGCACCAGCTCGGTGGCGAGGAAACGCCGCGCCTGGTCCTCGAGCAGCACGAGGTCCTCGCTCATCCAGGCCGGACGGGGCAGATTCAAGACGTCCATGATCGTGCTCACGCTTCTTGGCGATCGGAATACTGACGGCTTTCGATGTGCGCGATAGCGTTGTCGCGCATCCAGTCTTCGGTTCGTTTGCCCAGCAGGCCATCGAGCCCGCCGGTCCATGAGAGCTTGCCCTCAACCCCGAACTGCAGCACCGGCCGCGCCGCCTCGGGATCATCCAGGCTGCCGATCGTCACGCTGATGTTGGCGCCATCGGTGTGGCGATAGGTCAGCGGCGTGCCGCAGGCATTGCAGAATCCGCGCTCGACGATGTCCGAGCTGCGGAAGATCGACGGCTGACCGCGCGTCCAGCGCAGGTTCCGGTGGTTCACCCGCGCGAACGCCATGAACGGCTGGCCGGACGCTCTGCGGCACATGCCACAATGACAAATGCTGGCATGCTCCGGCGGCGTGAGCAATCGATAGCGGACGGCGCCGCACTGACAGCCGCCGGTCCAGGCCAACGGATCACGTTCATTATCGGCGCCCGTCATACCACCTCACAGATGCTGCTCGAAATCCATGCGCGATGTAAGATACGAACAACTTCGATCCTCTCTTTGAGGACTCGGAAAAAGACCACATGGGAGCCGATCGAGTACTTACGATAGCCTGGGCGAATATGATCGCATGAATCTGCCCCTCCGTGGGTCGCGAGCGACCTGTTCGATACCTTGTTTCAGTACTCGATTGTAACGCTCGGCCTGATCGGCATCCCATCTGCGTTCCGTGTAGTCCCAAATTTCCTCGATATCCGCCAGAGCACGGGGCGAGAAGACATAATCCGTCATGATCGTGGCACGCGGCCACGTTTGCGATCGATGAAAGCTTCAAAGTCGAATGGAACCGCCGGCCCACTTTCCTCGCCCTCGATGAGCGCTTCGCGCAGTGCTTCAACTTTCATCTCATATTCTTCCAGCAGGCGTAATCCGGCCTGCACAACGTCGCTGGGAGAACCATAACGGCCTTGCGCGACTTGCTGTTCGATGAAGGCAGCAAGATGGTCGCCCAGCGCCACGGAGGTGTTCTTGGGCATCGCTTGAACCTCACGGGAGTGGCAAGAACATAATGCCGATCGACATCACACTCAACGTTTCTACATCTGCTCAAAACGCCTCGGCCGGCAATTCCATCGTGCTCGCGGCGCCGGCCTTGATGCGGGCGAGGTGCGCGGCGGTCTCCGGCAGCATGCGCTCCATGAAAAAGCGGCCGGTGACGAGCTTGGCGTGGAGGCGCGGGGCGGCGCCGTTGGCGCCCGCCTTGAGCTTGCCGTGCGCCGCCTCGGCCATGCGGCACCACATGTAGCCCAGCGCGACCAGGCCGAACAGATGCATGTAATCGGTGCCGCCGGCGCCGGCGTTGTCCGGGCTGCCGCGCGCGTTCTGCATGAACCACATGGTGGCCTGCTGGAGATGCCCCAGCGCATCGCCGAGCGGGCCGACGTAGGGTTTCATCGCCTCGTCGCCCGTGTGCTCCTTGATGTAGGTCTGTACCTCGTTGAAGAACGCCATGACGGCGCGGCCGCCGTCCTTGCCGAGCTTGCGGCCAACCAGATCGAGGCCCTGGATGGCGTTCGCCCCCTCGTAGATCATGGCGATGCGGGCATCGCGCACGAACTGTTCCATGCCGTGCTCGGCGATGTAGCCGTGGCCGCCGTAGATCTGCTGCGCCGCCACCGTGTTGGCGAATCCCTGATCGGTGAGCACGCCTTTGATCACCGGGGTGAGCAGGCCCATGTGGTCGTCGGCCGACTGCCGGGTCTTCTGGTCGTCGGCGCGATGAGCGAGATCGCTCTGCAGCGCGGTCCACATCACCAGCGCGCGGGCGGCCTCGTTGAAGGCCTTGATGGTCATGAGATTCCGTCGCACGTCCGGATGCACGATGATCGGATCGGCGGCCTTGTCGGGGAACTTGGTGCCGGAGATGGAGCGGCCCTGCAGGCGCTCCTTGGCGTAAGTCGCGGCGTTCTGATAGGCGACCTCGGACACCGCGAGGCCCTGCACGCCGACCCCGAGCCGCGCCTCGTTCATCATGACGAACATGGCGTTGAGGCCGCGATTGGCCTCGCCGACGAGCCAGCCGGTCGCCGCGTCGAAGTTCATCACGCAGGTCGAGTTGGCGTGGATGCCCATCTTCTCCTCGATCGACCCGCAGGAGACGCCGTTGCGCGCGCCGAGCGAGCCGTCGGCGTTGATCAGGAACTTCGGCACCACGAACAGGGAGATGCCCTTGGTGCCCTGCGGCGCGCCCTCGATGCGGGCAAGCACCAGATGCACGATGTTGGGCGCGAGATCGTGCTCGCCGGCGGAAATGAAAATTTTGGTGCCGGTGATCTTGTAGGAGCCGTCGGCCTGCGGCACCGCCTTGCTGCGCAACAGGCCGAGATCGGTGCCGCAATGGGGCTCGGTGAGGTTCATGCTGCCGGTCCAATGGCCGGCGATCATGTTGGGCAGATAGGCCGCCTTCTGCTCCGGCGAGCCGTGCACGTAGAGCGCCGCGATCGCCCCCTGGGTCAGTCCCGCATACATCGCAAAGGACATGTTGGCCGACGCCAGAAACTCGTTGACCAGCTGGGTCACGACGGTCGGCAGGCCCTGGCCGCCGAACTCGGTCGGGCAGGAAATGCCGATCCAGCCGCCGTCCACCAGCCGCTTGAACGCCTCCTTGAATCCCTCCGGCGTGGTGACACTGCCGTCGTCGTGACGCTTGCAGCCCTGCTTGTCGCCGATCCGGTTGAGCGGGGCGAGCACCTCGCCGCAGAACTTGCCAGCCTCCTCGAGGACCGCGGCAACGAGATCGGGCGAGGCGTCGGCGAAGCCCGGCACATTGTCGTAGCGCTCGATGTGGAACACGTCGTTGAGCAGGAACAGGGCATCGTCCACGGGGGCCTGGTAGGTCGGCATCGGTTCAGTCCTCGTCCTTGGTGCGGTCGGCGAGCATCGATTGGACCTGGAGGCTCGCCCGGGTCAGCTCGGCGATGGCGCGATCGATATCGGTGCGCTGGCGCTCAAGGCGCACCACGCGTTCCTGAAACTTGGCGAGCGCCACCCGCAACTGCCGGCGCTGCCCGTCGCCCAGGTCGTAGAGGTCGAGCATCTCGCGCACCTCCTCGAGCGAGAAGCCGACGCTCTTGCCCATCAGCACGTAGCGCAGGCGGGCGCGGTCACGGCGGCTGTAGAGCCGCTGCTCGCCGTTGCGCCGCGGGTCGAGCAGCCGCTTTTCCTCGTAGAACCGCAGGGTGCGGGCACTCACCCCGAACTCCTTGGTGAGGTCGCGGATGCTGAAGACGTCGCGGCCGGCCGCGCCCCCGTCCAAACCGGCCACCAAGTCGGAATCGGCGCCGGCCCGGCGGGACGGGTCGGCGGCGGGGCTGGCGTGGTCAAGTGCGGGCATGAGGTTTCCGGCCAACTCTATCGATGGGCGGCTTCATAGCAACAGTTTACGTAAACGTAAAGCTAGAAAATTCGCGCCTATCCCAGTGTTGCCCGGAAGACCCGGATTCGGCGGAAAATTGCCGGTCCTGCCAACGGATTAACCCGTTCTTTACCGTAAACCTGAAAAGTTAAGCGCGAGGATAGGGGACCAGCCTCAACGTCCATGTTGCATTAAGGGGCCGGCTTCACGCCGGCCGCCCAACCCCGCTCCTCCGTCGTCTCGAATGCGGGCGCGTGCATGAGCCAATGGATCGACACCGCCGTTGAACGGGCGGCCGAGGCGGACCTTGCGGCGCGCCCACGGCCCCGCCGGGGCGATGATCCTGTCGGCACCGGCGCCGCGCGGTTTCACGATCGCCTCGACGACATCGCCGCCCGGCTCGACCGGCTGGTGCAGCGGACGCAAGCGCCGTCCGCGGCCGCCGACCGGCGGCACGACGATCTCGATCCCGCCGCCCGCGATCTTGAATCGCGCCTTGCCGCGATGGCGCGCGATCTGCCGCGCACCGAGCCGGCCCCGAACCTCGCCGAGGCGATCGGCAGGGTCGACCAGCGCCTCGATCAGTTGATGGCCGACAAGCGGGCGATCGACACGCATCGCGAACCGGCCCGGCCGCCCGCACCGGGGGCAGGACCGTCGTTCAGCCTCGACGACGCCATTGCGGAAATCGCCGCGCGCCAGCACGCGCTCGATGCGGACGCGGACGGTCCGGCGCCCGCCCCGGCCGTCAATCTCTCCGGCATCGAGCATCTCCTGCACTCCATCACCGGCCAGATCGAGACTCTGAAGCGGCCGTGCGCCGTCGAGGACTCAGTCGCGGCACTGCGGCGCGAGCTTGCCGAGGTCGGCCGCACCGTGACGAAGGCGATGCCGCCCGCCGCTTCGCTCGACTCCATGCAGTCCGAGTTGCGGTCGCTTTCCGAACGCATCGAGCACGGCCGGCCGCGCGGCGACGACGACCCGGCGCTCTCGGCGATCGAGCGCGGCCTCAACGAAGTGCGCGATGCGCTCAGCGCGCGCGCCACGACCCCGAGCCACGCCGGTTTCGACGACGAAGGGGCGGCGCCGGCGCGCAACGGACCGGACGCCGAAACCCTGGATCATCTCGAGACCGCGATCGCCGAGTTGCGCAACGTGTCGGCGCGGGTCGCCTCCGGCGATGCGGTAGCCGCGCTCGCCAGCGACGTGCGCATGATCGGCGCCAAGCTCGACCGGGTCGCCCCGGCAGCGGCGCCGGACCATGAGGGATTGGACCATCTGGTCCGGCGCATCGATGCCCTCGCCGTCGCGCTCGAAGGCCGCCCGGCATCGAGCGAGCCGGCCGGCGGCGCGCAGATCGAGACCCACCTCAAGCGCCTCACCGACCAGCTCGAGACGGTCGAAGCCGCCGCGGAACGGCGCGGGTTCGAGCAGCTCGAAGGCCAGATCGCGCAGCTCACCCAAAAGCTCGACGCGGCCGACGCGCGCCTCGGCAACCTGGGGACGATCGAGCTCGCCATCGCCGACCTGGTGGAGCGGTTGCACGATACGCGCGCCAGTGCGCTCGACGCCGCCGAGCAGGCGGCGCGCAGCGCCGTGCGCGAGATGGCGGGCACGTCGTCCGCATCCGGGCCCGAGGTCGCTGGGCTCAAGCATGAGCTTGCCGATTTTCGCACGACCCAGGCCGACATCGATCGTCGCACCCAGGACATGCTCGAATCCCTGCAAGGGACGCTCGAGCGTCTGGTCGATCGGATTGGCGCGATCGAAACCAACATGCAGGTCGGCGAGTCAGCGACGGAATCGGGATCGCTGCCGGCTGCCGCGCCGACCTCGCCGCTCATGGCGCCGCCGGGCCGGCCGATGGCACCCTTCGTCGAACGGCGCGCGATCAATCAGGCCCTGCCGGGGGACCGTCCGCTCGAGCCCGGCACCGGCGCTCCCCGCATCGCGACGCCGGCCGAACGGATCGCCGCCTCCGAGGCGATGCTGCCGCCGAAGAAACCCGCGCCGGAGCCCGCCGGCAAGGCGAACTTCATCGCTGCCGCCCGCCGCGCCGCCCAGGCCGCCGCGGCCGACGCGTCCTCCGAGGGCACGCGCTCGCCGGAAGCCGGAGGGCACAGTTCCCTGCTGGGCACGGTCGGCGCGGCGATCGCCAAACGCCGGCGGCCGTTGCTGATCGGCATCGGCGTGGTGCTGCTCGCGCTCGGCACCTTGCAGCTTGTCACCAATTTCCTGGGCTCGGGCGAGCCGCGATCCGCCCCGAGCGAGACGACCGGTACGCGCGGAGCCGCGCCGCCCGCAGCGCCGCAATCGAGTGGCCCGGTGGCGCCGACCGAGGTCGTGCCGCCAGCGGCCACGCCGGAACGCCGATCGGAAAACATCCCCGCCGATCCGGCCGCAAACCTGCTCGCGCCAGCGGGCGCGACGCTACCTGCCGCTGGCTCCGGCACGCTCGACGGCACGGCGCCGATCGTCCCGCCGTTTCCGACCATGCCGGGGGTCACCAGCGTGAAGCCGGGCGACGTCACCGGGTCGACCGGCCGCACGCCGACGACCGTCGCGGTCGCGCCCGCCGCACCGGCGCCGCCCGATACGGCACCGGGCGCTGCCGACAAGCTGCCCGCGGCGACCGTCGGTCCGGGGCTGCGCAGCGCGGCGCTCGCCGGCAATCCGGCGGCCGAATACGAGCTTGCCGTGCGCTACGCGGAGGGCCGCGGCGTTCCGCCCAGCATCGAGCAGGCGGTGCATTGGTTCGAGCGCGCCGCGAACCACGGCCTCGCCCCTGCCCAGTATCGCCTCGGCAGCCTCTACGAGAAGGGCCAGGGGGTGAAAAAGGACCTCGAGGGCGCGCGCCGGCTTTACACGGTCGCCGCCAACAAGGGCAACGGCAAGGCGATGCATAACCTCGCGGTGCTCTACGCCGAGGGACTCAGCGGCGAGCCCGACTATCGCAACGCCTCGCAATGGTTCCGCAAGGCCGCCGACTACGGCATCGCCGACAGCCAGTATAATCTCGGCATCCTCTACGCCCGCGGCATCGGGGTCGAGCAGAACCTCGCCGAGTCCTACAAATGGTTCGCGCTCGCCGCCCAGCAGGGCGACAAGGACTCGGCCAAGAAGCGCGACGACGTGGCGGCGCGTCTCGACGCCCAGTCGCTGGTCGCGGCGCGCCTCGCCGTGCAGACCTGGACGGCCGATCCGCAGCCCGAGGAGGCGGTCGAGGTCAAGGCCCCGCCCGGCGGATGGGAGAAGCCCGTCGCGGCCCCCCACCCCGCCAAGGTGAAACCAGCGGTGGGCGCTCCCCGTAAATTGACTCCGGCATGATCCAGGCCGCGCTCGGCGGCTGGACATGACGTGACGCCGCATCCAATCTAGCGATCGTGCGCGCGACGAGGCCCTGACCACGCGCGCGCACGCAAGGAGCGGCCTGCGCCGGTCCCCGGCTGGATTGCCTTGATCGGGCGGGCGCTCGCCCCGCCAAGGCAATCCTGCAGACCGCCGCATGCCGGTGAGTCGTACCCGCCCGCAGACCGGCACGGCCGCGCGGACAGGCACCGTTTCCGATCCTGCCGCCAGCCCGCAAGGGCGCCAACGAAACCTCAACGGCGGACGCCGCCCGTGGAAATTTATCTTCCCATCGCCGACCTGCCGGTCAACGTGTTCCTCCTGTTCTTCATGGGGGTCGCGGTCGGGTTCATTTCCGGCATGTTCGGGGTGGGCGGCGGGTTCCTGATGACGCCGCTGCTGATCTTCATCGGCATCTCGCCCGCGGTCGCGGTCGCCAGCGTGGCGAGCCACATCAGCGCGTCGTCGTTCTCCGGCGTCATCGCCTATTGGCGGCGGCGCGCGATCGACGTCGCACTCGCGCTCATGCTGCTGTGCGGCGGCATCCTCGGCACCGCGGCGGGGGTGTGGCTGTTCTCGTTCCTGCGCTCCATCGGGCAGCTCGATATCGCCATCGGGCTGTCCTACGTGACCCTGCTGGGCATCGTCGGCTTCATGATGATCACCGAGAGCCTGCGCGCCATCCTGCGCGCGCGGCAGGGCAAGCCGGCGGAGCTGCGGCGGCCCGGCAGCCACATGTGGATCCACGGGCTGCCGTTCAAGATCCGCTTCAAGCAATCGAAGATCTACGTCTCGGCCATTCCGGTCTGCGTGATCGGCTTCGTCATCGGCTTCATCGGCGCCGTCATGGGCATCGGCGGCGGCTTCCTGCTGGTGCCGGCGCTGATCTACGTCATGCGGGTGCCGACCGGGGTGGTGGTGGGCACCTCGATGCTTCTCACCCTCGTCACCATGGCGGGCGCGACCGTGCTTCACGCCGCCACCAACCATCTGGTGGACGCGGTGCTGGCGCTGATCCTCATGGTCGGCGGCGTCATCGGCGCGCAGTTCGGCGCGCGCACCGGACAGCGCATCCGCGGCGAGCAGCTGCGGCTGCTGCTCGGCATCCTGGTTTTCATGGTGGGGCTGCGCTTCGCCTACGACCTGATTCTGCAGCCGGACGAGATGTTCTCGGTGCGGCTGCTCGAGAGCGGGATGTGACGATGCGACGGCTCGTCGGTCCGGCAGCGCTCGTCCTCTGGCTTGGCTGGGCCGCGGACGCGCGCTGCGAGCATCTCGTCGTCGCCTTGTCGACCCACCAGGTGCAGATCAACTCGAGCTTCGTCGGAACCGATCTGGTGCTGTTCGGCTCGGTCGAGCGCGACGAGCAGAGCGCGACACGCAACACCGGCTACGACATCGTGGTGCGGGTGAGCGGCCCGCCGCAGACCAAGGTGACCCGCCGCAAGCAGCGCGTGCTCGGCATCTGGGTCAACGCCGAGTCCCGCACCTTCATCGACCCGCCCGGCTTTCTCGCCGTGCTGTCGAACCGGCCGGTCAACGAAATCGCCGGGCCCGAGGTGTTGCGGCGCTACCGGATCGGGCTCGAGAACATGGTGTTCCCGCAACTGATCTCCGGCGACGTCGGCGATGTTGCGCCCAATGATCCGTTCCGCATGGCTTTTCTGCGGCTCAACCGCGAGCAGCGGCTTTATCGCGAAGTCGGCAATGCGGTCACCTTCCTCACTCCGACGCTGTTCCGCGCCGCCATCCGGGTGCCCGCCAACGTCCCGGTCGGCACCTACGTGGTCGACGTGAGCGTGTTCTCCGGCGGCGTGCTGCTCACGACCAGCAATTCCGCGATCGAGATCCAGAAAGTGGGTTTCGAGCAGTTCGTCGCCAGCAGCGCGCGCGACCACGGCGTGCTGTACGGCCTTGCGACCGCGGGTCTTGCGTTGCTGACCGGCTGGCTCGCCTCGATCGTGTTCCGGCGGGATTGAGGAAAAGGCGAATAGTGAGTGGCGTATAGCGAATAGAAAAGAAGCGCGGGTTACTATTCGCTACTCGCCATTCGCTATCCGCCGAACGAGCAATTCCCATGCGCCCCAAGCTCATGTCGTTCGATGTCTTCGGCACGCTGGTGAGCGTCCGCGACGGCTCGTACGGCGCATTCGAAAGCATCCTGCGCGACGCCGGCGGACGCGGCATCGACGTCAAGGCGTTCTGGGAGCACTGGGAAGCACGCAACATCGCGCATTACTGCGAGCCCTATCGGCGCTATCGCGACATCTGCGAAATCTCGCTGGGCGAGACGTTCGCGCATTTCCGCCTGCACGGCGACCCCGGGCTCATCGGCCGCTACTTCGAGACCTTCCCGCGCCTTGCCCTCTATCCCGACGTCGAGCCGACGCTCGATCGGCTGGCCCGGGTCTGCCGTCTGGCCGTGGTTTCCAACATCGACGATGACCTGCTGGCGGCGACCCCGCTGCGGCGTGCGTTCGACCTGGTGTGCACGGCCGAGCGGGCGCGCGGCTACAAGCCGGACGGCACGCTGTTCCGCTATCTGATCGACGCAGCCGGGCAGCGTTTCGGCGCGAGCACGCACGACATTCTCCATTCCGGGCAGTCGCAGTTCACCGACATGGTGGGCGCCAAGCCGCTCGGCCTCACGGTCGCGTGGATCAACCGGCGCGGCGTGGCGCTCGACCCGGCCGTGCCGCGCCCGGACTACGAGCTTACGGACGTGGCGTCGCTGTTGCCGCTGGTTGCGATTGCGCCGACCTGATGGACGTCGATCCGATCAGGCGAACTCACGGCAGCCCAGCCACGACGACGAGCCCGGGCACCGGCACGCCGCTCTCGCTGCGAGTTGCGGCCGGATCGAGCGCGAACGGCGTGAGCCCCGCGGCAGCGAGCGCCGCGCGCACATGATCGGGACCATGGGCGTAGCGCAGCTTCTCGCCCAGCACGACGCCGGTTCCCGCGTGCGTCTCGGTCGTGAAGGCGAAGAGGCCGTCGGGATCGAGCGCGCGCGCCACGGCGCGGCACACCGGCGCGAGATCGGCCAAATAGACCAGCGCATCGCCGGCGACGATGAGGTCGCACGAACCCTCCGGCTGGCCGGCGATGAACTCCACCATGTCGGCGACCGCCGTCTCCGCGTAAACGCCCTTGCGCCGCGCCGTCGCCGCCATGGCGGGCGACAGGTCGACCCCGACGATCGTGCCGCAGGCCGTGCGCAACGCTTCACCGACAAGGCCGGTGCCGCAGCCGAGATCGACCGCGCGGCCGAACTGGAACGGGCGGCGGTGCGCCGTCGCGACGGCGCTCAGCGCCTCGCGCAGCAGCGCGGGACCGCGGTAGCCGAGCCCCTCGACCAGCGCCTGGTCGAAATGACGCGCGTACTGGTCGAACAGCGCGCGCACATAGCCGGGCGTCATGGCGGCGGCGGGATCGCCGACGCCGAGGCGCGCCAGATGCAGCGCCGCGCCGTGGCGGTCGATCGGATCGGCCGCCAGCGCGGCGCGAAACGCCGCAACGGCGCCGGCGCGGTCGCCCTGCTGGGCGCGGATTTCGCCCAGCGCGAACCAGGCGGACGCGAAGTTCGGCGCCCGTTCGAGCGCCTGCGCCAGCAGATCGGCCGCGGCCACGACATCGCCCTCGGCCGCGTAAGCCTTGGCGCGGCCGTAGCGCCGGTCGGCCAGGACGTCGCCGGAGGACAGGAACAGGGCCGGTGCGGTCATCGACGCTGGTTGTGCATGCTGGTTTTGCCGGTCTGCTTCCATACATAATCGCTGTAATGCGTGCGCAGGAGCTTCTCGCCTCGACGCCGGCCGGTCTCTACTGCGAGCCCGGCGGCTTTCACATCGACCCGCCGCGCCCGGTCGCGCGGGCGCTCATCACGCACGGGCATTCCGACCATGCCCGCGCCGGTCACGGTGCCGTGCTGGCGACGGCCGAGACCCTGGATATCATGCGGCTGCGCTACGGCGAGGGCTTCGCGCAGACGACCCAGGCGGCGCGCTACGGCGAAACGATCCCCATCGACGGCATCGCCGTGACGTTCCATCCCGCCGGCCACGTGCTCGGCTCGGCGCAGATCGCGATCGAGGGGCCGGGCGTGCGCATCGTCGCCTCCGGCGATTACAAGGACGTGGCCGATCCGACCTGCGCGCCGTTCGCGCCGCTCGAGTGCGACGTGTTCATCACCGAGGCGACGTTCGGGCTGCCGGTGTTCCGCCATGGCGACCCGATGGCGGAAATCGCCAAGCTGCTCGACTCGGCCGCGCTGTTTCCCGAACGCGCGCACATCGTCGGCGCCTACGCGCTCGGCAAGGCGCAGCGGGTGATGGCGCTGTTGCGGCAGGCGGGCTACGAGCGGCCGATCTACATCCACGGCGCGCTCGAGGCGACCACCCGCTACTACGCCGGCCGCGGCGTCGACCTGGGCGACATCCGCCTGGTGCGCGACGCCGCCAAGACGGAGCTCGCCGGCGCCATCGCGATCGCGCCGCCGTCCGCGCTCAAGGACGTGTGGACGCGGCGCTTTCCCGATCCGGTGACCGCGTTCGCGTCCGGCTGGATGCGGGTGCGCGCGCGAGCGCGCCAGCGCGGCGTCGAGCTGCCGCTGGTGATCTCCGATCATGCCGACTGGGCGGGGCTGACCACGACGATCGCGGCGACCGGCGCGCCGGACATCTGGGTGACCCACGGCGAGGCGGACGCGCTGGTGCACTGGTGCACGCGCGCGGGCCGCAGCGCGCGGCCGCTGCACCTCGTCGGCTACGGCGAGGAGGACGAGCAGGCCGAGGCGGCGGCGGCGCCAGCATGAACCGTTTCGCCCATTTGCTCGACCGCCTCGGCTACGAGCATGCCCGCAACGCCAAGCTCCGGCTGATGGCGGAGTACTTTCGCAACGTGCCCGACCCCGAGCGCGGCTGGGCGCTCGCCGCGCTCACCGGCAGCCTCTCGTTTCCGCACGCCAAGCCAGCGCTGATCCGCGCGCTGATTGTCGAGAGGGTCGATCCGGTGCTGTTCGAATGGTCATATGATTATGTCGGCGACCTCGCCGAGACGGTGGCGCTGCTGTGGCCGAAGCCCCCTCACCCGGCGCCTTCGGCGCCGTCCTCTCCTGGCGGGCGAGAGGGTCCCGAGGCGCTGTCGCTCACCGCCGTCGTCACCACGCTCATGACCCTCGGCAAGGCCGAGCTGCCCGGGCGGCTCGCGCGCTGGCTCGATGCGCTCGACGAGACCGGCCGCTGGGCGCTGCTCAAGCTCCTGACCGGCGGCTTGCGCATCGGCGTGTCGGCGCGGCTCGCCAAGACCGCGGTCGCGATGCTGGGCGACAAGGCCCCCGACGAGATCGAGCTGCTCTGGCCGGGCCTCGCGCCGCCTTATCGCGATCTGTTTGCCTGGGTCGAAGGGCGCGGCGACAAGCCCGCCAACGTCAATCCGCTGGCGTTTCGGCCGGCCATGCTGGCGCACGCGGTCGAGGAGACCGACCTTTCGGCGCTCGACCCCACGGCGTATCTGGCCGAATGGAAATGGGACGGCATCCGCGTGCAGGCGGTGGCGGGCGGGAACACCAACGGCAGCCGGCCGGGACGGCTTTATTCCCGCACCGGTGAGGACATCTCGAAAAGCTTTCCCGATCTCACCGCCGCCCTCGGGTTCGACGGCGCGATCGACGGCGAGCTGCTGGTCGTGCGCGACGGCCGCGTCCAGTCGTTCAACACATTGCAGCAGCGCCTCAACCGCAAGACCGTTACCGACAAGCTGATCGCCGAGTTCCCCGCGCATCTGCGCGCCTACGATCTGCTGATCGAGGGTGCCGACGATCTGCGCGAGCGGCCGTTCGTCGAGCGGCGCGCGCGGCTCGAGGCGCTGATCGCGCGGCTGGCGTCGCCGCGAGTCGACCTGTCGCCGCTGGTCGCGTTCGCGACCTGGGAGGAGCTGGCGGCGGCGCGCGCCGATCCGGCCGCGCACGGAGCGGGCGCCGACGCGGAGGCGGTCGAGGGCGTGATGCTCAAGCGGCGCGACGCGCCCTACGTGCCCGGCCGGCCCAAGGGCCTGTGGTGGAAGTGGAAGCGCGGTCCGATCCTGGTCGACGCGGTGCTGATGTATGCGCAGCGCGGCTCCGGCAAACGCTCCTCGTTCTATTCCGATTACACGTTCGGGGTCTGGCGCGCGGGCACGGACGGCGACGAGCTCGTCCCGGTCGGCAAGGCCTATTTCGGCTTCACAGACGAGGAACTGATCAAGATCGACCGCTTCGTGCGCCGCAACACCGTCGACCGCTTCGGCCCGGTGCGCGAGGTCGTGCACGCGCCCGACAAGGGCCTGGTGCTGGAAGTGGCGTTCGAGGGCCTGCAGCGGTCGACCCGGCACAAGTCCGGCCTTGCCATGCGATTCCCGCGCATCAATCGCCTGCGCTGGGACAAGCCGCCGGGCGAGGCCGACCGGCTGGAGACCCTGGAGCGGCTGCTCGAGCCGGCCGCGTCATAGTCGCATTTCGTGTTAGATTGCCGCCAATCAGAATCGCGGAGAGCGCCCATGACCGACGACCTCGTCCACCGCTTCTTCGGCGGGCCGCCGCTTTCGGTTCTTGTCCGGCTCGTGTTGCTGTCGATCCTGGTCGGCGTCGTGCTCGCGGCGATCGGGTTCGATCCGTGGAACATCCTCTACAGCATCCGGCGGCTGATCGACACCATCTGGAACATGGGCTGGGACGCGGTAAGCTGGCTGTGGCGCTATTTCCTGCTCGGCGCCGTGCTCGTCATCCCGATCTGGCTGGTCATGCGGCTCGCGCGGACCCCGAACGGGCGCGGCCGGGATCCGACGCGCACGCCGTAGCCACCTGAGAATCATCGTCAGGCCGGCCACGTCTCCGCGGTCCACGCCGCCGCGTCGCGGCCGACCGCATCGGCGAGGCGGCCGTGGCGCGCCAGCCGCATGAAGTCGGCAAGATCGGACTTGATGGCGCCGACAAGGTCGAGGCCGCGATAGACCAGGCCGGTATAGAGCTGCACCAGGCTGGCGCCGGCCTTGATCTTGGCAAACGCCGCGGCGCCTGAATCGATGCCGCCCACGCCGATCAACGGGAACCGGCCCTCCACGCGGATGAACGTTTCGGCCAGCATGCGCGTCGACAGGCGAAACAGGGGCCGGCCCGACAGCCCGCCGGCTTGCGCCGCGCCGGCATCCTCGCGCAGGCCGGATGGGCGCGCGATCGTGGTGTTGGAAACGATCATGCCGTCGACGCCGCGCGCGCGGGCGACCGCGACCACGTCGTCGAGATCGGCGAGCGCGAGGTCGGGCGCGATCTTGAGCAGCACCGGCTTGCGCCCCGCCGCCGCGGCGGCGCGCTCGCGCGCATCCATCACCCGCGCGAGCAGGTCGTCGAGCATCGCCCGCTGCTGCAGGTCGCGCAGGCCGGGAGTGTTGGGCGAGGACACGTTGACGGTAAAGTAGCTCGCGGCCGGCGCGAGCGCCTCGATGCTGGCGACGTAGTCGGCGGCGCGATCGGGCGAATCCTTGTTGGCCCCGATGTTGATCCCGACGATGCCGCCGCGACTCCCACGCGCGACAAGGCGTTCGCGCACCGCATCGAGACCTTCGCTGTTGAAGCCGAGGCGGTTGACGATCGCCTGGTCGGCCTGCAGGCGGAACACGCGCGGCCGCGGATTGCCGGCCTGCGGGCGCGGCGTCACCGTGCCGATCTCCACGAAGCCGAAACCGAAGCCCAGCAGCGCGTCCGGCACCGCCGCATGCTTGTCGAGGCCGGCGGCGACGCCGATCGGGTTGGAGAACGTCAACCCGAAAGCCGCGACCGCGAGGCGCGCGTCGTCGGCCGGCGGACGCGGCAACGGCGCCAACCGCAACGCCGCGACCGCAAGCGCGTGCGCATCCTCGGGATCGACGAGGCGCAGCAACGGTCGGGCGAGACGATCGAGCAGACCGAGCATGGCGAAATTCCTGGATCGGATCGGCGGCCAACGAACAGCGGCAACTTGTTATAGGAGGTCGGCGGCGGAAAGTCTCGGCTTGTCGACGCGCCGCAATGCTCGCTGTGCGCGAAGCGTCCCGCCGATCGCCGCCATCGCGTTTGCTGTCGACCAACAAATCAACCGGTCAAAAAACTTTCCACAGGGCCGGACATTCGCCACAATACATGGTACAAACGCCGTCCCAGCAATTGGAGAAATTGACGATGGCTTTGAGAAAAAAGAGGGCGACTCGCCGCGGATGGTCGAAGAAGGATATGGGTGACCTCAAGTCGCTGGCGAAGAAGAAGACACCGGCGCGGATGATCGGCCGCCATCTCAAGCGCTCGGAAGGCGCGGTGCGGCAAAAGGCCTATGCGGTGGGCATTTCCTTGAGCCTGCGCAAGCGGCGCAAGCGGGCGAAGTAAGCCCGGCGGCAAGACCGGTTCCGCCCGCGACGGTCGAGCGGCGCGACGGGAAATCATGTGAGCGTCCGGCGTTTGCCGGACCGACGTGAGGAAGTGATTCGCGCCGAATCGCCGGTCCCGCGGGATGGGCAAAAGACGGGCAAAAAGGGTCCCAGCCGATCATGGCGGCACGGCTGGGACCAATGAGGGGCTTGACCAACTCGAACAACCGCGTGACGGCCGGACCGTCACGGGACGCCGCCCTCGATAGCGCGCCATGGTTACAGCCATGTGACGGCGGGCGGTCGTCATGGCCGGGCTTGTCCCGGCCATCCACGTCTTTTCTTGCTGAAACGAAGCGAAGACGTGGATGCCCGGAACAAGCCCGGGCATGACGACGTTCTCACTCAGGAGCGATCACGCCGAGCGCGCCAACGCGCCGTCGATCATCGCGATCGTGTTCTCCACCCCGTAGACCGCCGCGAACGAGCCGAAGCGCGGACCTTTCTCCTGGCCGAACAGGACCTGGTAGAGCATGTTGAACCAGTCGAGCGACACGCCCGGCTTGCCGTCTTTGGTCTTGATCTTGCCGGTGCGGTCGAGGAACGGCTCGCGCCGGCCGACTTCGTAGACCACGTCCTGGATTTCCTCGGCGCTGGCGCCGGCCGGCAGTTGCGCCAGCCCGTCGCGCAGATCGAGCAGCGCGGCGCGCTCGGTCTCGGTCGGCGCGCGGAATCTCTTCGCCGGCAGCACGAAGTCGCGGAAATAGTGGATCGCATAGCCGACCAGCGCGGCGACCTTGGGATGGGTCTGCGGCGTGACGCCCGGCCGGTAGCGGCCGATGAAGCCCCACAGCGTCTCGGCATTCTCGGCGTTGGAGGCGGACACCAGCGTGAGCAGCATCGCGAACGGAATCGGGATTTCCGGCTTGGGCGGATCGCCCGCGTGAATGTGCCATACCGGATTGGCCAGGCGCTGCTTGAGGTCCTGCCGCTGGTAGGCTTCCAGGAATTGCTGGTAGTCGTCGACATGACGCGGGATCACGTCGAAATAAAGCCGCTTCGCCGCGCGCGGCTCGCGGTACATGAACAACGACAAGCTTTCCGGGCTGGCGTAGCGCAGCCACTCGTCGATCGTCAGGCCGTTGCCCTTGGACTTGGAGATCTTCTGACCGTGCTCGTCGAGAAAGAGCTCGTAGTTGAAGCCCTCCGGCGGCGCGGCACCCAGCGCCCGGCAGATCGCGCCTGACAGCCTGACCGAGTCGATGAGGTCCTTGCCGGCCATCTCGTAATCGATGCCGAGCGCGACCCAGCGCAACGCCCAATCCGCCTTCCACTGGCACTTGACGCGCCCGCCGGTGACCGGCGTCTCGACCTCCTCGCCGGTCTCCGGGTCCCGATAGGTGATGGTCCCGCCCGCGACGTCGCGCGCGAGCATGGGAACCTGCAGCACGTGGCCGCTGCGCGGGCTGATCGGCAGGAACGGCGAATAGGTCGCGCGCCGCTCGGGACCGAGCGTGGGCAGGATGATGTCCATCACGCGGTCGTAACTCGCGAGGATCTGCAGCAAGGTCGCGTCGAAGCGGCCGGCCGCGTAGTAGTCGGTCGAGCTGGCGAACTCGTAGTCGAAGCCGAAGCGGTCGAGAAAGGCGCGCAGCCGCGCGTTGTTGGCGGCGCCGAACGAAGGGTACTCGTTCGAGAATGGGTCCGGCACCCGGGTGAGCGGCTTGCCCAGATGTTGGGCGAGCATCTCCTTGTTGGGCACGTTGTCGGGCACCTTGCGCAGCCCGTCCATGTCGTCCGAGAAGGCGATCAGCCGGGTCTTGACCTTGTCGTCGGTGAGCACGCGAAAGGCATGGCGCACCATGGTGGTGCGCGCGACCTCGCCGAACGTGCCGATGTGCGGCAGGCCGGAGGGTCCGTAGCCGGTCGCGAAGATCACCGTGTCCTTCGGATGCTGCTTAAGCCGCGCGACGATCTTGCGCGCCTCCTCGAACGGCCAGGCGGCCGAGCGCTCGGCAAGCTCGCGAAGTTCTTTGCTCTCAGTCGGCATGTCGAACCATCAGATAAAGCCATCAATCGTAGCGCGGATGAACGAAGCGAAATCCGGGGTTGCCATCCTGCATATCGCCATAGCCCGTCGAAGACGGGCGTCACCGCCCTTATGGCTCATGCGGGCTACAGGCATCAGAACGGGCTGATGGGAAAATAGCGCAGCCACAGATCGGTGAAGCGGCCCTTTTCCCACAGGCCGAACAGCGCCCAGTTTAGCGCGAGCCGCAGCGTCTCGTTGCCGCGCCGCACCGCGATGCCGACGCCCTCGCCGAAGTAGCGGCTCTCGGTGAACGGTCCGCCGCGGAACTCGCAGCAGTTCCCCGAGTCGGTGCCGTTGAGCCAGAAAGCGAGCTGGATGCCGTCGCCGAACAGGAGATCGACCTCGCCGCGGCGCAGCGCCTCGCGGGCGGCTTCCGGGGTCGGATAGGGTTTGGCTTCCGCCTCGGTGAAGAACGTCTTGGCATAGGCCTCGTGCGCGGTGCCGGCGACGACGGCGATCTTGCGCCCCTCGAGGCGCTCGGGCGCGATGTCGTTTACGTTCGCGTCGCGGCGCGCCACGAAGCGCGCGGGCGAGCGATAATAGGGATCGCTGAAGTCGACGCGCTCGCGCAACGCCGGCGTCGGCGCCAGCGACGCCACGATCGCGTCGCCGCGATTGTCGCCGAGCGCGCCGATGAGCGTATCGAAGCGCCGCGCCTGGATGGTGCAGTTGACCTTCAGCTCCTCGCAGATCATCCGCGCCAGATCGACGTTGAAGCCCGCCGGGTTGCCGTCGGATCCGGGAAAGTCGAACGGCGGATAGTCGTTCTCGGTGAGGAAACGGATCTGGCTGATGCGCGTCAGGTCGGGCCGTTCCGGCCGCCGCCGCGGATCCCAGAAACCCGGCACGGTCAGGTCCATGCCGACGGCCGGGGCCGGCGGCTTCGCCTGCGCGTCGGCGCGTCGCGCCGACGCAAGCGCGGCGAGCGCCAAGACGGCGACAAGCACGGCAAGCGCCCTCCCGCCGACCGGCCGAAGCTGCCGCCACCTGGTCATCACCTCGTGCTCCATCCCGTTGCGCGCCCGCTTATAGAGGAAACCGCGTTGCGGTGCAGCGTGCCCTTGACGGCGGCACCGGCCGGCCCCGGAGGAACCGAAAAGAGCCTATGGCGTTGATGTTTAACGGCAATGCAAGGAGGCCGGCATGCGCACCAGCGCCGAATGGCAATCCCGTCATGACCTTATTCCCAGCGATTCCGTCGAAGGAACGCCGGTTCGCCGGCCCGACGGGGAGAAGCTCGGCATCATCGACCGGGTCATGATCGACAAGGCGACCGGGCACGTGGCCTATGCGGTGCTGAGCTATGACGGC
>Ga0193751_1000463_pt1 | contig 31843 bp, 32 predicted proteins | sample L1c2metaG_FD_143050 | JGI IMG/M metagenome (GOLD analysis project Ga0193751, IMG submission 143050) | Soil microbial communities from a riparian zone of the East river system, Colorado, United States - L1c2 | ecosystem: Environmental > Terrestrial > Soil > Riparian zone | place: USA: East River...
CACGAACACAAGGGACTTCACGATCTGCCCCACGTCGCACCCGACAGCGCGCGCTGCATCGACGGCGGTCCGAGTGCCGGTCGGAAACTGCTTCACCGATACGCCTATACCCGAATCGGCGAGCCACGATTCAAACCGAGACATATTCAGAGGATAGGGTGCTTGCAAATGGCGGTCGCCACGCCTCAGGCTTGCCACGTATGAAGGCGGTGGTCACTGGCGCTGCAGGTTTCATAGGCTCACACCTGAGCGAGCGTCTTCTGGCCGACGGTCAGGAGGTTGTGGGCATCGACTGCTTCACCGACTACTACCGGCGCGCCCAAAAGGAGCAGAACCTCGAGGTTGCCAGGAGCCATCGCAACTTTTCGTTCGAGGAGCTGGACCTGGTCGACGCCGACCTCACCGCCGCGCTCGACGGCGCCGACGTCGTCTACCATCTCGCCGGCCAGCCCGGGGTCAGGCCGAGCTGGGGGCACCAGTTCGACCGCTACACGCGCGACAACATCATCGCCACGCAGCGTCTGCTCGAGCATCTGAAAGGCAGCGCCCTCAAGCGCCTGGTGTTTGCAGGGAGCTCATCGGTGTATGGCGACGCCGAGGCGTTTCCGACTCGCGAGTCGGCTCTCCCCCGCCCCGTCTCACCGTATGGAGTCACCAAGCTTGCCGCCGAGCACCTGGCGCACCTGTACACGCGGAACTTCGGCATACCCGCGGTATCGGTTCGCTACTTCACCGTCTACGGACCGCGCCAGCGGCCGGACATGGCTTTCGCCCGCTTCATGCGCGCGCTAGCGGACGGCGAGCCGATCGAGGTGTACGGAGATGGGGAGCAGACTCGCGAGTTCACCTACGTGTCGGACGCTGTCGAGGGCACGGTCAAGGCCGCGACAGCGGACGTGGTGGGCATGGTGTTCAACCTGGGCGGCGGCAGCCGGGTCACGCTGAACAAGGTCCTTGCCACGCTGGAGGAGATCAGCCATCTCGAGCTGCGCCGAGAGAACCTCCCTGCCGCGCCCGGCGACCCGCGCCATACGGGGGCCTCCATCAATCTCGCGCGGGAGCGATTGGGATGGGAGCCGCGCGTCTCCCTACGCGATGGCCTCGCGAAGCAGTGGGAGTGGTACCAGGCGACGCGCCACAGCGTGACCGTGGAGCGCCGGTTGGACTAGCCTTCCAGCGCGAATTTCCAGCCGATCGCCGTCCGTTCCATCGGCCCCTCGCACGCCCGCGATGCGGCCTCTCCCTCGATGGACGATTTGCACACGAGCATTCCACCGAAGGTACCGGACGTGAAGAAGTAGTGATATTCACCAGAGCCCTCGACGCCCGAAGTGGGAACGTAGGCGCTGGCGATATTGCTCTGGTCCGGCGCGCCAGAGCTCCAGGTGTCGGCCCAATCCGCGGCGGCTGTGGCTGTCGCGAATGTCAAGAGCGCAGACCTGACCTCCATGTGCGTGTCGTTGTTGAGCGCGTAGTCGCCATATGCGAAGTCAGTGACCCCGGCGTCGTGGAGCACCTTGAGGCCGGCTGTGGGAATGCCGATATTCACCATGACCAGCCACGCTTCGACCGGGAGCTGCGCCGCTCCGAGAAAAGTGATGTCAAGCCCGGGTGGCGGAAGGACCTTCGGGTCGACCCCCGCAGGAGTCGCCCTGACCTTGGCTGAGGTCGCCTTCTTGAGGCCGTCCACCACTTTGACAGCGATCCGCCCGAGCTGTTGGACGGTCGTCATCGGGTCCTTGCGAGCCCAGACGATCATCACGACGATCTGACCAACTCGCACGAACGTCCTGGTGACGTATGGCGCTCCCCCACTGCCCGCGAGCCCGTAATAAAGGACTTGATCACCGACCTTCGGTGACGAGGGTGAAGCGCCAAATGAGTTCTGCACGTCGGTCATCTGAGTCGTGGCGGAGGACGTTTTGTCGAAGACCGTGTAGCGGACGAGTAACTCCTCGGCAGTGCCGATACGGAGGAACCGCTGGGCAACCGAGAAGCGCTGAGTGAAAGACGTCGTTTCGGCGTCGAGCGGACGCACCTCGAAGGATGGCGGGCCCTGCCACCAGTTGTCGTCTCCGAAAAGGGCGCGCACATCGGCGACTGTCGGCCCCGCCGTGTAGATGTCAGCGGGCTGAGCACTCTTCCCGCCCGAGCCGGTCATGGCGCGCGAAGCCAACACCACGGCCCCCAGTGCCATCGACGCGACCAAGCGCAGTGTGCTAGTCAAGCTTCAGGACCGCCATGAACGCTTCTTGCGGGATCTCGATCGAACCCACCCGCTTCATCCTTCGCTTTCCTTCTTTCTGCTTCTCGAGCAACTTGCGCTTGCGGGTCACGTCGCCCCCGTAGCACTTGGCCAGGACATCCTTGCGCATCGCCGATACCGTCTCGCGCGCGATCACCTTACCGCCGATGGCCGCCTGGATCGGCACTTCGTATAACTGGCGGGGGATGATCGACTTCAGCTTCTCGACGAGCTTGCGACCCTGGATCTGGGCCTTGCTCCTGTGGGTGATCAACGACAATGCGTCGACCGGGTCGCCGGCGACCAGCACGTCGAGCTTGACCAGCTCGCCCTCGCGGAACCCGATCATCTCGTAGTCCATCGAGGCGTAGCCCTTCGAGCGGGACTTCAGCTGGTCGTAGAAGTCGTGAATGATCTCCCCCAACGGAATCTCATACTCGAGCACGACACGGTCGCCAGGCCGGTGCTCCAGCTTCTTGAACATGCCTCGCCGATCCTGGCAGAGCTCCATCATCGGGCCGACGTAAGTGGACGGAGCGATGATCGAAAGCTTCACGAACGGCTCCGAGATGGACTCGATCGCGGTGGGGTCGGGGAGCAGCGCCGGGTTGTCGACCTCGATGGTGTCGCCGCGCTTGAGCTTCACCCGGTACTCGACCGTAGGCGCCGTCGTGATGAGCTCGAGCTCGAACTCGCGCTCCAGCCGCTCCTGAACTATCTCGAGGTGGAGCAAGCCAAGGAAGCCACATCGAAATCCGAATCCCAACGCGGCCGAGTTCTCCGGCTCGTATGAAAGCGCGCCGTCGTTGAGCTGCAGCTTCTCGAGCGCCTCCTTCAAGTCCGCGAACTGGTCCGAGTCGGTCGGAAACAGACCCGCGAACACCATCGGCTTGACCTGTCGATAGCCGGGGAGCGGGCCGGCGGCTCCGCCTTCGGAGCTGGTGATCGTGTCCCCGACGCGGGCGTCGATCACGTTCTTGATCGCGGCGGTGACATATCCGACCTCACCCGCCGTCAGCTTCTCGGCAGGGGTGGGTCGGGGCGCAAACCATCCCACCTCGTCGACCTCGTGAACTTTTCCTGTGTTCATCATCCGGATCTTGTCGCGAGCCTTGATCTCGCCATCGACAACGCGCACGTACGTGATCACGCCGCGGTAGATGTCGTAATGAGAGTCGAAGATCAGCGCTCGCAGCGGCGCCGAAGGATCGCCGTGCGGCGGCGGCACCTTGGAGATGACCGCTTCGAGGATGTCTTGCGTCCCAATTCCCTGCTTGGCGGAGGCGAAGATAACGTGCTCGCGCGGGATGCCCGTGACATCGGCTATCTCTTCGGCGACGAGCTCTGGCTGGGCGGCGTCCAGGTCGATCTTGTTGACGACGGGGACGATGGTCAGCCCGGCCTCGACCGCCTGGTAAAGGTTGGCGAGCGTCTGTGCTTCGATGCCCTGGGCGGCGTCCACGACGAGGATCGCGCCTTCGCACGCCGCTAGCGAGCGTGACACCTCGTAGGCGAAGTCGACGTGGCCCGGCGTGTCGATGAGGTTCAGCTCGTAGCTCGCGCCATCGCGAGCGGGGTACGTCATACGGACCGCCTGGAGCTTGATCGTGATCCCGCGCTCGCGCTCAAGGTCCATGCTGTCGAGGACCTGGTCCTGCATGTCGCGCTTGCTGATGGACCCGGTGAATTCGAGGAGCCTGTCGGCCAGAGTCGATTTCCCGTGATCGATGTGGGCGATGATGCAAAAGTTGCGCACGCGGGCCTGGCTGGCTGTGGGCACGAACAAATGCTAGTGGTGTGGGAAACCCGACCCGAAGTGGCAACATGCGACCGTGGCTGTCGCCATCGGGGTTTTGATTTCCGCGGCTGGAGTCATTCTCCTGCTCAACATCGGCGGCGCCGCCGATGTTGTCATGAGGCGGGTGACCTCTCAGCCGCTGGGCGAGCTGGCTCCGGGCTTCGCGGCCACACGGCGGGGTTTCAACACCTATGCGGCTCTGGTCTTGGCCATCGGAATATCCGCCCTCGGCTTGGGGCTGGCCGCATGGAACGTGCAGATTGGCACCAGCCTGATCGTGCTGGGCGGAATCACTTTCGCGGGTGCGAGCGTGATCGCAATCGCCGGCGAGGTCGAGACCTATCGCGCCCTGAAGCGCTAGACGCTATCGGCGGGCAAGGGCGACGGCAAGCCCGACCAGGGCGGCGGTATCGGCCCGTAGGTTGCGCGGCCCAAGGCCGGCTTTGGTCTCGACCAGCGCGACCTCCCGATCGGACCAGCCGCCCTCCGGCCCAACCAAAAGGGTGAGGTCGCGGGGTTGATCCAGGTCCGCCAGGTCGACCGCCGCTCCCCGCACCAGCATCACGGGGTTCTCGGCCGCCGCCACAACCTCATCGATCGTCGACGGCCCTGAAACAGACGGCACCCGCAGCCGACCGGCCAGCATCGCCGCCTCGCGGCAGATGGTGTTCCAGCGCTCGATCTTGGCGCCCCGCGCGACGCTGCGGTCCGCCTGCATCACGAGGAATGCATACGCGCCGGCCTCGGTGCACCTCGACAGCACGAGCTCCAACGCGGGCGCGGGCAGCTGCGCGATGGCGATGGTGATGCGAGCTTCTGGCTCGGGGTGGTGCTCGCGTTCGGCGACGACCACGCCTTCGACGCGGTCAGGCGAAACCTTGTCGAGACGCACGGTGAGGAGAAATCCGTTTGGGTCGACGACCTCGACCTCTTCCCCCACGCGCGCCCGCAGCGAGCGGGCGAGGTGGCGGGCGTCGCCACCGACGATGACGGCGCGCCCGCCTTCACGTTGTGCGAAAAACGACGGCAACGCCGCCTACATGATGGAAAACGTTTCGTAGACCGCGATCTGCCCGCCACTCTTCAGGATCGGACATCCTTTGGCCATCTTCGTGGCGGTATCGAGCGTTCCCGCTTCGACAATGGTGTAGCCGGTTGCCCGCTGGCCGATCGGTCCCTTGGCCACCGTGCCATCGGCCTTGATCTTGTTCACCGCCCCAGAAAACGGGTTGCCCATGTCCACAACCGAAGGACCGAGCTTTCCGTACCAGGTGCCCCACTGCTTGAGGACCCTGGCCTGCGCGGCCGGTGTCTCAGGCATGCCGCCACCGTAAAAGACGAGCAGATACTTCGCCACCGTTTGACTCCCTCCCGTCGTTGTGCGGACGCAGACGCAGTCAGCCTAGCGCGTCCAAGCGCAGCTTTGCGATCAGCGCCACCGCCTTGTCGAGGCGCTCGCGATTGGCCGCGGCGTTGAGCCAGCGGCTCTGGCCGGACGGATGCGGTAGCGGGACCATCACAGGCCTGTCGCCGAATATTCGCCCGACTCTTTCCTCCAACGAACCAGGCCCGAGAAAGCGAGCGATCGCCATCTGCCCGACGAGGATCAGCACGCGGGGTCGGAGCATTTCCAGCTCGGCATCCATCCAGTGCGCGCAGTTGGCGACGGCCGCTGGAGGCGGACGCAGGTCGCCGGTTCCCGTGCGGTTGCGGCCGGGGAAGCAGCGCATCAACGCGGCGATGTAGGTGACGCGGCGGAATTCCTCGGCGCTCGAGAAACCGGCGCGCAACATCCAGCGATCGAGCTCCTTGCCTGCTCGGCCGGAGAACGGACGCCGGGACTGACGCTCGGCGGGCCCCGGCGCCTGGCCGACCAGGTAGAAGGCAGCCGGCCATTCGCCGGAAAACGTTGGGTTTGCCTCCGCGATGATGCCCGCGTCGACGCATGCATGGCAGGCGCGGCAAGCCGCCTGATGCTTTCGCAGCGCGGCCGGACCGTGGACTGCCATCCGATGAACCTACATGGTCCGATCCCAGGGGCCGGTAACATCCAGTCCATGAGCCCGACTCCCCAGCAGGTGCTCGAGGTCCTCTCCCATATCCAGGACCCCGACCTCGGCCGCGACGTCGTCAGCCTGGGGATGATCAAGGAGCTCGACGTCAGCCCGCAGGGCAAGGTCAGCTTCACCTTCGAATTGACCACGCCGGCATGCCCGGTACGCGATCGGTTCAAAACCCAGGCCCAGGATCTCGTCGGTGACATTCCCGGCGTTTCCGGAGTCGAGGTCCGCATGACCGCCAATGTGCGGCCGGCGTTCATGAGGCCGAAGCCATCCGAGATCCTGCCAGGCGTCAAGCAGACGATTGCGGTGGCGTCGGGAAAGGGCGGCGTCGGCAAATCCACTGTCGCGGTCAACCTGGCCGCCGCACTGCGCAAGGCGGGCGCCGACGTTGGGCTTCTCGACGCGGACATCTATGGACCGTCCGTCCCGGCGATGACCGGGTCCCGCGTGGTGCCCGAGCAGGTCAACGGCCGGCTGCAGCCAATCGAAGCGCATGGGTTGAAGCTGATGTCTTTCGGCCACATCTATCCCGGCGAGCAGCCGACCATTTATCGCGGGCCCATGGTCGGCAAGGCGATCGAGGCGATGATGGTGCAGGTCGACTGGGGCCGGCTCGACTACCTTGTGATCGACCTCCCACCAGGAACCGGCGACGCATCGCTCACGCTCGCGCAGGCGGTTCCTCTCACCGGCGTTGCGATCGTGTGCACTCCACAAGACGTCGCCACCGACATCGCGGTCAAGGCCCTGCAGATGTTTCGCAAGCTCAACGTGACGCCGCTGGGGCTCATCGAGAACATGAGCTGGTACATCTGCAGCAACTGTGGGCATCGTCACGAGATCTTCAGCCACGGCGGCGCCGAGGCTGCAGCAACACGCTTGGGCGTTCCGTTTCTCGGCGCGATCCCCCTCGAGGAATCGATCCGTGAAGACGCCGACCGCGGCGTACCCGTCGTCATCTCGCGCCCGGAGTCGGCGGGAGCGCAGGCCTTCATTGAGATCGCATCGCAGGTTGCGGCCCGCACGTCGATCCAGTCCTTCCGGCAGCTGCCGGTCATCAACGTCCGGTAGTAGAGCCACTGAAAAACCCGGACGCATTTCCCCTCACCGTCGACGTCGACCGCGAACGTCAGGTCATGGAGATCGCGTGGGAGGGTGGACATCACAGCACCTATACAGCCGAGAAGCTGCGATGGGCATGCCCATGCGCAGAGTGTCGCGGCGAGGCTGGCGTCCCGGGACGTCTTGCTCGCGCCAAGAACCTTGATACAAAAGAGTTGCGTATCGAAAACGTAGCTCTGGTCGGGCAGTATGCCCTCCAGATCGCCTTTGAGAGCGGCCACTCGACGGGCCTCTACACATTCGCACTCTTGCGCGAAATGGGATAATCCCCGCGCTCCGTTGTCGTTACCCACGTCCCTGCAAGAAACCGAGCCCTGGGCCGTTGCGGCCCCACCGCGAAGGCGCACCAAGCGCAGACGCGGCATCGCGCGCCGAGGCTGGATCGCCTTGGGCGTGGTGGTGGCGGTCGTGCTGACCGCCGGCGGTGGCGTGCTCGCCTACGAAAACGCGCGGCCGACGTCGGTCGACCTCAACTTGAAGAGCGGCCAGATCGACGTCCCGACGTACTCGCAACTCGTGTTCAGCTTCAGCCGCCCGGTGGCGTTCAGTGCGGTCGAAGCCGCGTTTACGATCACACCCACGACAGACGGGACGATCACCGCGAACTCAGGCCAGACGACCTATGCATGGTCGCCATCGAAGGCGCTCGCGGATTTGACCAGCTACACCGTGACGCTTGGTCCGATCACCGACCTCAGCCACCGCCACATCCCGGGCCGGCACTGGACGTTCACCACCAACATCATCCCGCGGATCACTTCGGTGACCGGCGCAGGCGATGCCGCCATCACCGACGGCGCGGACATCGACCCGGGCTCCCCGCTGACCGTCAAGTTCAACGACGCCATGGAGCCGGTCACCATTCGTGTCAACGCCAACGGCCAGCGAGCCGACCTCAAGTGGGCCGCCGACGACCGCAGCGCGACGATCTCCACTGAAGGGATGGGGTCGGGGCCGCTCGTCCTGAGCATGGACCCGGGCGGGAGAGACCAGACCGGCCATCACGTGCCCGGGACCTTCACGTTGAAAACCGGCCTCTACTACCGCGACCACGAGCACACCACCGCGCTCAAGTACCCCGCGTTGATCCAGGTCCCCAACGACTACTACGCGCGCGACCAGAACGGCCTGCAGGCGGCGGACGTCGTCTTTGAATACCTCGCTGAAGGCGGGATCACCCGCTGCACCGCGATCTTTCAGAACGTGCCCGACCTTGTCGGTCCGATGCGTTCGAGCCGCTTCATCTCATTGAAGATCGCGCGCCACTACAAAGGCCTGCTCTTCCAATCCGGCGAGTCGCAGGCGACGGCGAGCAGGGCCGCGTCCGACCCGGTGCCGCAGTTCTTCGACACCATCGGTTACACGTACCGGACGAGCGCGCGATACGCGCCGGACAACCTCATGATCAACGGCAGCTCGGTCAACGAGGCGGAGCAGAACTTCTTCTCGGGCATGCCTGCCTTCAACGTGCCGAAGGCGCGGCCGAATCTGTCGGGCGGATCAGGGGGCGCAACGGTCCCTGTCGACGAGCACTACTCGGTCTACACCTACGACCCTGTGATGGGCACGTATCAGAAGTCGGAGGAAGACCACCCATATCAGGACGCCAGCTTGCATCAACCTCTGCGCATCGAGATGCTGATCGTGTTCCACACTGCGGAGCAGCTCGTCAACGTCGGCGACGGGCACGGCGCCCACATCCACGACTTCGACCTCGACTCCGGTGGCCGAGTACAGATCTATTACAAGGGCCTCGGATACAACGGGTCATGGAGCTCACCTGACGGCCACGGACCGCTGACGTTCACGCTGGACAGCGGTCAGGTTGTGACGCTGCCCCCCGGCCTGGTCTGGATCGACGTCGTCGCGTAGGGCCTAACTAAGTCGCGCTGCACGCAGCCTCAGCTGGCGCTGTTCGGGAAGGCTGTGGGTCATCTTTGCCGCCCGAAGGTACGACTCGCGCGCGGCGGCCAGGTCGCCCACGAGCTCGAGCAGGTGAGCGCGTACTGCCTCGAGGCGGTGTGTTTGTTCCATTCGCTCGTCGTCATCGAGGGTTCCAAGCAGAGCTAGGCCGGCCCGCGGCCCGTGAACCATCGCGACCGCCACCGCGCGATTGAGCGTGACGATCGGTCCGGGCGACACCTGCTCCAGCACTTCGTAAAGAGCGAGGATCTGCGGCCAGTCGGTCTCCTCGGCGCTCGGTGCTTCGTCGTGCACCGCGGCGATGGCCGCCTGCAACTGGTACGGCCCGACAGGTACCGTCCCGAGGGTCCGAGTCAGGAGGTCCACACCTTCCTCGACGTAGCCCTTGTTCCACAGGTCGCGCTGCTGCTCGGCTAACGGCACGAGTTGACCATCCGCGGTAGACCGGGCCGCGCGGCGTGCATCTGTCAGCAGCATGAGCGCGAGCAGCCCGGCCACCTCGCCATCCCCGGGCATGATCTGGTGGAGCATGCGGGTCAGCCGGATGGCCTCGATGGTGAGGTCGGCGCGCTGCAGTGCTGGACCCGAGCTGGTCGTGTAGCCCTCGTTGAAGACGAGATAGAGGACGTGCATTACTACGCGGAGTCGATCGGCGCGCTCTGGTTCCGGAGGCAGGTCGAGGCCCACGCTGCTGCTCCTGATGCGGTCCTTGGCCCGGCTGATGCGCTGGGCCATGGTGGCTTCTGGAACCATGAAAGCTCGTGCGATCTCCACAGTCGTAAGGCCGCCGACCGCACGCAGAGTCAGTGCGAGCTGCGAGGGAACTGAAAGGGCCGGGTGGCAGCACATGAATAGAAGGGCGAGCGTGTCGTCCTGTTCCGGGCCCGGTTCGGGGCGCAGCTCGAGAGCCGCCGCGGTTTCCTCTCGGCGCCGCCGGGCGCCTTCGGCGCGCCACGTGTCGACCAGCCGGCGCGACGCGACCGTGACCAGCCACGATCTCGGGTTGTCAGGCAGGCCCTGCACCGGCCACTGCTGCGCCGCCGCCAGCAAGGCTTCCTGGACGGCGTCCTCGCATGCGTCGAACTGCCCGTGACGGCGCACGAGCGCGCCGAGAACCTGTGGCGCCAGCTCGCGCAGCCGGTCCTCGATTCGCGTTTCCAAACCTTAGAAGTCGGGTGGTGCGTCCATGACCGGGCGCACTTCGATGGGCACCTTTACGAAGTCGACGATCCGCGACGCGATATCGATCGCGCGGGCCTCGCTTTCGACGTCGACGATCCAGTAGCCGACCAACGACTCCTTGGATTCGGCAAACGGTCCATCTGTCGCGACGGAGATGCCGTTGATGAACCTGACTGTTTTCGCCTGGCTTCCGTCGGCAAGCCCCTCAGCGCTGACGAACTCGCCCGACTTCTTCAAGTCTTCGTCGAGAGTTGTCATGAACTTGATCATCTCGACCATCCACTCTTTGCCCATCGTGGCCAGTCCTTCCTGGGCTGACCCGAACGTCATGATCATGTACTTCATTTCGTCACTCCTTGGTATGACTCCGTGCTCCGCCTCGTTCGGGCGCATTCATGATGGAGTCGGACCCGCCGGACGTTTCTCGACATCCGGCAAGATGCCTCAGGCCGACGCTTAGGCCCTGGCTGCGTCCTTCAACGAAGAGACGTACGCGGCGGCCGCAACCGCGGCCGTGGTTCCATCACCGACCGCCGTCGCGATCTGCTTGGTCAGCTGCGCGCGCACGTCGCCAACCGCCCAGATGCCCGGCTCCGAAGTCTGCATGTTGCGATCTGTGTGGATGTAGCCCGCGTCGTCGTGGTCGACATGGAACTTGAACAACCCTGAGTTGGGCACAAAGCCGATGAAGATGAACACTCCGCCGACCGGAAGCTCCTTGTCCGCCCCGAACTGCTCGTACTTCACCGCGTGCACCTTGCCGTCGCCGACGATCTCCTTGACGCCAGCCTCGAGGATGAACTCGATCTTCGGGTTGGCGCGCGCCCGGTCGATCAGGATCGGCTGAGCGCGCAGCTGGTCGCGCCGGTGAAGGATGTAGACCTTCTTGGCATAGCGGGTCAGGAAGTCGCCCTCCTCGACAGCCGCGTCGCCCCCGCCGACGACGGCCAGCTCTTCGCCCTTGAAGAAGGCGCCGTCGCAAACCGCGCAGTAGCTGACACCGCGGCCCTGGAACTCCTTCTCCCCGGCCACGCCGAGGTAGCGGGGCAGGCCGCCGGCGGCCATGATCAGGGCCGGGGTCCGGATCTCCTCGCCGCTCTCCAGGCGCAGGACCTTGATTTCTCCCTCCCTATCGATCTCCTTCACCGGGTCGAACTCACGAACCTCGAGCCCGAATTTGCGCGCGTGGTCGCCCATCTTGGTCGCCAGCTCGCTCCCGAAGATGGACTCGAATCCGGGGTAGTCCTCGACCAGCTCGGTGTTCAGCAGCTGGCCGCCCAGCGGGCCGCGGTCGAGGAGGAGGGTGGTCAGGTTCATCCGGGCCGTGTACAGGCCGGCCGCCAGCCCTGCCGGACCCCCGCCCACGATGACCACGTCGTACTTGCTCACTGCATCAATCTCAATTGCGCCGTACGAGTTGGTATTCCTAGGCTCCGATCTACCCAAACTTGTACTGGGCGCCAAAGCCGCCCCGGGGGCTGTGGCAGGCGATGTTATCGAAAGGGCACCCGATCGAGCAGGCGCCGCATTCGATGCAGTTGTCCGAGCTCACGAGCGTCTTCTTCTGCTCCTCGTTCCACTCATACACGCCTGCCGGGCAGAAATGATTGCAGTACTTTCCCTTGCATTCGTCGGCGCAGACCGTCTGGTTGACGATCTCGATGTGCGGCCGCCCGGTGTCCTGTTTGTACTTGACCGTGAACAGCTTCTCGGTGAGCTTTTCCATCAGGCGCTAACTCTATCCCGCCCCGAACCGTTCCCAGACCCGGCACATGAGCCGGATGGTGTTGATGTAGTCGGCGGCGTGGATGTTCTCGTTGGGGGCGTGGATGCGGTTGTCGGGCCTGCCGACCCCGACCGGCAGCACGGTCGGCACCCCCAGGTCGACCACAACCGGGTGCATCGGCCCCGTCGCCTGCATGAACGGCCACAGGACCGGCTCGCCGTGGAGCTCCTTCACGCAGTCGATGACGCTGCGTGCAACCTCCGAGTTGGGGTCTGAGCGCGCCGGCTTCTCGGCGTCGTGGCCGAAGATTTCGACCTTCTCGAATCCGTTGGCGTCGAAATGCTTGCGGAGGCGAATCAAGATGTCCGCGGGGTCCTGGTCGGGGATGAGCCGGAAGTCGAGCTTGGCGGTCGCTTCGGCGGGAAGTACAGTCTTCGACCCCGGGCCCTGGTAGCCAGTGGTGATCCCGGCGATGTTGCAGGTGGGCGTGAACAGCAGCTGCTCGATGCAGTGCTCGGGAGCGGGGTCGCGGATGAGGCGCTCGAATCCCACGAGCTTTTTCATCTGCGCGATCTCGGGCTCGATTTTCGCCATCATCTGCCGGTCGGCGTCGGTGGGCTCGATCACGCGCTCGTAGAAACCGTCGATGCGGATGTTCATGTCCTGGTCGCGCAGGCTGGCCAGCGCCTCGACGAGGTACATGGCGGCGGATGGATAGATCGACGCCAGGCCCGAGTGCTGATCGAAGTCGAGCATCTTCACGCGCAGCTGCACGTAAAGAAGGCCGCGACATCCGAACTGCAACGTCGGCCGGCCAGCCGGATCGAACGACGCGCCCGATTCCCACAAGCAGCCGTCGGCGCGCAGCTTGTCCGCGTGCTTGTGAGCGATCTTCTCGAAGGTCATGGAGCCGATCTCCTCCTCGCCCTCGACGAGAAACCGCAACGTCACCGGGATTTCGCCCAGCCCCTTCAGGGTTTCGAGCGCGTGGATGCGCGCCATCACGTCCGCCTTGTCGTCGGCGACGCCGCGCGCGATGATGCGCCCGTCCTTCTCGACCGGCTTGAACGGATCCGATTCCCACAGCTCGATCGGGTCTACGGGCTGCACGTCGTAGTGCTGGTACAGCAAGAGCTTGCGCCGGCCCGCGCCGGGCACCTCTGCATACAACGCGGGCATGCCACCCTCGTCGAGCGTCTCCACGCTGTCGGTGAAGCGACCGAGGCGTTCGGCGATCCAGTCACGAGCCGGCGTCACAGCATCCAGCCCGTGGTTGGAGATGCTTGGAAAGGAACAGAGCTCTTCGAGCTCTTCGACGAACCGCTGGGAGTTCTTCTCGATGTAAGTGTCGACGGCGCTGGTTGAGATCACGGCTTCATTCTTTCACTACGCTAGCCATGTGAGCCAGGGCGAATTCCACTTCTCCCCGCGGCCCAATCGTGCCAACGAGATCAAGTGGCGCCCCTGGTCAGAGGCGGCGTTCGCCGAGGCCGGCACGCTGAATCGCCCGATCCTGCTCTCGATATCCGCGGTGTGGTGCCACTGGTGCCACGTCATGGACGAGACGTCCTACTCGAACCAGGGCGTCATCGACCTAATCAACCGCGAGTACCTTCCGATCCGGGTCGACAACGACCTCCGCCCCGACGTCAACCAGCGCTACAACATGGGCGGCTGGCCGACGACCGCGTTCCTGACCTCGTCTGGTGAGCTGCTGACCGGCGCCACGTACCTACCTCCGGACCAGATGGCCGACGCGCTGTCGAAGGTGGCCGGCTACTACCACACCAATCAAACGGAGATCGCCAACCGCGTGCTGGAAACCAAAAAACGCGCCGGTGCGCTGGTGGCCCGCAGCGCCGGCACGCTCGAGGATGGTCTCGTCGGTGAAGTCCTCGACGCGGTGAAGAACGCTTACGACTCAGAGTACGGCGGCTTCGGCTCCGCCCCTAAGTTTCCGCAGACTGACGCCATCCTGCTCCTGCTCGAGCAGGCGCAACTGCGATCCGACCCGGAGCTGCGCACGATGGCCGTTCACACGCTCGAGCGGATGGCCGGCGGTGGAACCTACGATCACGTCGAGGGCGGCTTCTTCCGATACTCAACCACGCAGGACTGGAGCGTGCCGCACTTCGAGAAGATGCTCGAGGACCACGCCGGCCTAGTCGCGGGGCTGGCGCTCGCCGGACTGCGCGATGAGCTGGATGAGACGACCGGCTACCTCGACCGCGTCCTGCGCGATCCGGCCACAGGTCTGTACGCCGGCAGCCAGGACGCGGACGAGGATTACTACTCGCTGGATGCCGCCGGACGCGCGCACGGAACCGCTCCGTACGTCGACCGGCGCGTCTACACGTCGTGGAATGCGGCGCTTGCGATCTCGTACCTCGATGCGGCGATGCGATGCGAGCGGCCCGCGCTGCACGACCACGCGGCGAGTCTGCTCGAGCGGCTGTTCCATGACAGATACCGATCGAGTGCGGGACTTGCGCGCGGCGAGGGCGTCGCGGGACAGCTTGCCGACCAGGTCTGGGGACTCTGGGCTGCGGTGCGCGCGCACCAATCGAGGGTGGCGGGTGATTGGCTAGCGATCGCGAGCGACATCGCCGAGCACCTCGAGTCCGCATACGGCGACCCAGAGCTTGGTGGCTACTTCGACCACGCCGGGACCGACCAGCTCGGCCGCTTGAGCGAACGAATCAAGCCGCTCGTCGAGAACTCGATCGCCGCGATGGCGCTCGTGGAGCTGGACCAGCTGGTTGGCGATCCCGGGCAGCCGTACCTGGTCCGCGCCCGACGCGTGCTCGAGTCGGTGGCAGCCCTCCCCCGCCAGTACGGCTTGATGGCGGCCGTGTTCGCCCGTGCCCTTGACCGGACGCAACACGTGATCAAAGTCAGCACCGGCAACGCCGAGCTGGCGCGCGCCGCGGTTCTGGCGCATCCATACGTGGTGCTCGATCCGAATGGCGACGACCGTGCCGTGGTGTGTGTCGGGACAATATGCTTGGCGCCCGTGTCGACCCAGGCTGCGATCGGCGAGGCAATCCAGGAAGCACGCCAAGCGCGTGCCTGAATCCCGCCGCCACTTCGCCAGGCGTGTCAACAAGGCTCTGGACGACCCCAAGCTGCAAGGCGCACTGACGAGTGCGATGACCGGCCTGCGCAGCCGGCGTGACGCAGCGTTCGCCAATTTCGACTTCGAAGCCGGACGCACTGAGCTCAAGCGCCGCCGCCGCGCCAACCTCCAACGGCTGCCGGAGCTGGTGGAGCAATTCACCGAACGTCTCGAGGCTGTGGGTGGCCAGGTCCATTTCGCTCGCGACGCGGCGCAGGCGCGAGACATCATCGGGCAGATCTGCTGGAACGCAGCGGGCGGTCAGCAGCGGCCCATAGTGACCAAGGTCAAATCGATGGCGACCGAAGAGATTGAGCTCAATCCATATCTCGAGTCGCTGGGCATGGAGGTGGTCGAGACAGACCTCGGCGAGCGGATGGTGCAGCTCACGCATACGCATCCCTCCCACCTCATCGCGCCGGCGATCCACCTCACCAAAGAGGACGCGGCGCGCGTGTTCGGGACTGACGCGACGATCGAGGCGATCCAGGCCCACGCGCGCGAGTCCCTCCGGCAGAAGTTCATCAGCGCCTCCGTCGGCATCAGCGGCGCCAACCTGGCGATCGCTGAGACCGGAACCATCATGTTGGTCACCAACGAAGGCAACGCCGACCTCACGGTCACGCTGCCGCCTGTGCACATCGCACTGTTCGGCGTCGACAAGGTTGTCGCATCACTTGACGACGCGGTCGCGGTGCTGCGCATGCTCCCGCGGAGCGGTACCGGCCAGATCATGTCCAGCTACGTCAACTGGATCACCGGTCCTTCTCGGTCGGGCGACATAGAGCAGTCGCTGACGATCGGCGTCCACGGTCCGCGTGAGATGCACTGCGTGATCCTGGACAACGGCCGTGAAGAGATGCGGGCCGATCCGATTTTCAGCGACGCCTTGACGTGCATACGGTGCGGTGCCTGCTCCAACGCGTGCCCTGCGTTCATGGCCGTCGGCGGCCACCAGTTCGGGCACATCTACAACGGTCCGATCGGGCTCGTTCTCACGCCGTTTCACCACGGCCTCGACGAGGCCGACCTGCCCAACTCGCTGTGCACTCAGTGCAACGCCTGCCAGGAGATCTGTCCGGTCGACATCCCGCTGCCGCGCCAGATCCTCGAGCACCGGCGCAAGGGACGGAAGTCGCTGCGCAAGAAAGCAGTGTTGGGGGTTTGGAAGCGGCCCGAGCTGGCGGATCGTCTTCTGCGCACCGGGGCGCCGTTCAGCGGATGGGTGCCCGGGACGCCCCGCCTGGCGCGGGTGCCCTATCGAGACCGAGCACCAGCAAACCGCAGTGGCGAGGGTGAGCCGCTCACGATCTTCGCCTCGTGCATGGTCGACCGGATGCTTCCGGAGTCGGCCGTGGCGCTGCAGCGGATCGCTGAGGCAGCGGGCTACAACGTTGGGTTTCCCAAGGCTCAATGGTGCTGCGGGTTGATCTCCGCCAACGCCGGCGACTTCCGGAGTGCCGACGAATTGAATACAAAGCTTTCAGAAAGCCTTCGAGATGCCAAGGGGTTGATCGTGACGCCGTCGGCGTCCTGCTTCGGGGCCTTCACGATCGACGCCCCAGATTGGGGCGCGCAGATCGACACGGAGCTGCGTGACCGCTTCCGCGACTCGACCCGTTTCACCCTCCAGCTGCTGGCCGAACATCCTGATCTGGTCCGAACGGACCAGATGAGCCTGAAGGTCGCCTACCACGACTCCTGCCAGACCCTCCGCCAGCTTGGCCTCAAGAGCGAGCCCCGGCAGCTCCTCGGCATGGCCGGCTACGAGGTGGTCAACATCCCCGACATCGCCAACTGCTGCGGGTTCGGCGGCACGTTCAGCCTCGAATGGCCGCGAGTCGCCGGCCGCCTCGCCGAATGGAAGCTGGACGCGATCGCGAAGACCGGCTGCACTGTCGTCGCCTCGGACAATCCCGGCTGCCTGATGCACATCGCCGCGGCAGCTCGGAGGCGGGGCATGGATCTACGTGTGGCGCATGTCCTGGAGCTGGTGGCACCGCAACAGGTTTCCAGGAAGTCGCGTTAAGAACAGAATGGCAATCCTCGAGACGATCAACTCGCCGGCCGACCTCCGCCGCCTCGACCAGGCCCAGCTCGCGGCGCTCGCCGCCGAGGTCCGCGCCTTTCTTGTCGAACAGACGTCCAAGACCGGCGGCCATCTCTCTCCAAACCTCGGAGTCGTCGAGCTGACATTCGCCCTTCACCGGGTATTCGACAGCCCCAAGGACGCGCTCGTCTGGGACACCGGTCATCAGGCGTACGTCCACAAGATCGTCACAGGGCGCGCGCGAGATTTCGCCCGGCTTCGTCAAGCGGGTGGGCTCTCCGGCTATCCGTCGCGCAAAGAATCCGAGCACGACCTGGTCGAGAACAGCCATGCATCGACTTCGTTGAGCTACGCGCTCGGCATCGCCGAGGCGCGGCTGCGGAAGAGGACCGATGGTTTCGTGGTCGCGGTCATCGGCGACGGCGCGCTGACCGGCGGCATGGCGTACGAGGCCCTGAACCAGATCGCCCACCTGCAGCCGCCCAACTTGATCATCGTCATCAACGACAACGGCCGCTCTTATGCGCCGACCGTCGGCGGCCTCGCGCGGCACCTGTCCCAGTTGCGTATCGACCCGCGCTATGAGCGCGTGAAGGTCGAGATCTCGCGCCTTCTGCGTGACCTCCCGCTGGTGGGGTCGACTGCAGACCAGGCTGCGTATCGCGTGAAGGAGAGCCTCAAACAGCTCCTCCACCCATCCACTGTCTTCGAAAGCCTCGGCATCAAGTACGCCGGAGTTGTCGACGGCCACGACGAGGCCGAGCTCGAAGCGGTTCTGTCGCGCGCGAAGAAGTTGAAGGCGCCCGTCGTGGTGCACGTCGTCACCGAGAAAGGGCACGGTTATGGACCGGCCGTTGAGGACGAGATCGACAAGCTTCACGGGGTCAGCGCATTCGATCCGCTGACAGGGCGACCGCGCTCCACCGACGTCAAGTACACCGATGTTTTCGGCGAGGCGCTGATGACCGCCGCCACGCGGCGGCCGGAAGTGTGCGCGATCACCGCGGCGATGGCCTCATCGACAGGCCTCCTCAACTTCGCCAAAGAGTTTCCCGACCGGTTCTTCGACGTCGGCATCTGCGAGCAGCACGCGGTGACCTTCGCGGCCGGACTGGCGATGTCAGGCATGCGCCCGGTCGTTTGCATCTACTCCACGTTCCTCGCGCGGGCCTTCGACCAGACCGTCATGGACGTCGCTCTGCACAAGCTGCCTGTGGTGTTCATCATCGACCGCGCCGGCGTCACCGGACCCGATGGCTCATCGCATCACGGTATGCTCGACCTCTCCTATCTGCGGCTGATCCCGAACATGAAGGTTGCCGCTCCGGCGGATGCGACAGAGCTGTGCGCGTTGCTCGAGACGGCGCTCGCGACAGACGGCCCGGTGGCGATTCGATTTCCCAGCGGCGCCGTTCCGGCCCTGCCCGACCTGCCTGTCGAGCCGCTGCCGGTGGGCCGTTGGGAAGAGCTGCGAAAAGGCTCGGACGCGGCCATCTTCGCGGTCGGGCGGATGGTCGAGGTCGCGAAGGAAGCGGCGGAACGCCTGGCTTTGCAAGGCATCGAGGTCACCGTGGTCAACGCGCGCTGGGTGAAGCCCGTCGACCCGCGAATCGTGGATTGGGCCAAACGCCATCCAATCGTGATGACGGTCGAGGACAACGTCGGCAGTGGAGGATTTGGCGGCGCGGTGCTCGAGGCACTCGCCCCCCACGGATTGGCCGGCCGGGTGCGGACCATCGCGCTGCCCGACCGGTTCTTGCCACAGGGCAAAGCGGCCGACATCCTGAAAGAGTTCGGGCTGGACGCCGCGGGGATCGCGCAGGCGACTTTCGCGGCGATCAAGGGTACGGTCCCGACCGAAACCGGGAGCGACTCGTAACTCGCGTCGCTCGTAGGCAAAATTTATTCCGGCCGTCCCCCAGCGTCCTGTTCTCCGCCTGACGTCGCATGGAGAAATATTTCGTTAATCCAAACAGCGGGAAAGAGAGCAGGGGCGCGCAGCGCCGCGATGAGAGGGAACCGGCAGGTTCCCTCTCATAACCTTTTTCTCCCGGCGAAACCCTCGCCGACATGGTGCCAGTGCTCCACTCTTTCTTCGCCCAGCTTCCAGCAGAGCTCAACCAGCTCGCCGTCGCGATACGAAGGAAAGTCGATCAGGCCCTCGAGCGGTCCTTTCAGCTGGATTCCCATCCCATTGAGGCTGGCCACCGCCTTGAGCAGCTCGAGCTCCGCGCCGCCAACCGCGTCGCGCGCCTGTTGATGCCTGTCGCGATCTTCCTCGCCGGCGCCGGGACGTTTCGACTCGTACTCGGCGATCCGCGCCTGGTCTTCGAGCTCTGGCACAAGCGCCGAAAGCTCGGCAATCTGGGCGACGATCCTACGCACGCGAGGCAGCTCGTTGTTCGCCTCTTCGACGGTGTACGTACGGAGTCGCTGCACCGCTCAACGATATAGCAGCAGACTTGCCGCATGAACGCGATGGACGATCGAGAGATGCGCCACCGGATCAAGACCGCAATGGTGGCTCGTCTGGCCACGGTCGGCCCTGATGGGCGACCGCATATCGTGCCGATCACATTCGCCCCTGTCGACGGCAGCCTGTACTTCGCGGTCGACCAGAAGCCGAAGCGCACGAGGAATCTCCAGCGCCTCCGGAACATCGAGGCCAATCCGGACGTCAGCGTTCTTCTCGATCACTACGAGGACGACTGGTCCAGCTTGTGGTGGGTGCGCGTCGACGGGACCGCACGAGTTGTTGACGAGGGCCCTGAGTTCGACGAGGCGATCTCTCTGCTCACCGCGCGGTACGAGCAGTACCGCTCCAATCGCCCAGCTGGTCCGGTAGTCGAGATCAAGGTCGAGCGCATGACCGGCTGGTCGGCATCGTGATCTCCACTCAAATGCGCAGGAGCTCGGGCTGCGCCTGCTCGACTGGATACTGGAGCGGAATCGCCGCCTGCGCGAACGCGCCCATCGGGTAAGGCCCGACGCTCAGACCGCCGAGCACGGCCGTCCAAGACACCTCATAGCGCACCGACGCCTGCACGGTGTACCCGGCCTGGTTGTGAGCTTCATAGACATGGGTCACGGGCGATTGTTCTGGATACGCGCGACCGTAGCCCGGCGGTCCCGCGAGGTTGGCGGTGAGACCGTCGCCGAAATCCCACACCGCCGACCGTGGGGTCGCGGTGATCGAGTAATCGATGCCCCGGTCCTTTTCATGAATCGTGACCGCTCGTGGCGAAGGATCGAGCCAGAACCATGAGCTCAACCCGACCAGTCCGGCGGGCCCAGGGTTGGCCGCGACCCGTGACGCGAGCGCCGTCCACGCCGGCATGGGAGGTGTCGCGAGGGCTCGCGAGCACGTGACTTGCTCAGCGCTTGCGTTCTGCACTCGATCGAATGCCTGGACATGTACGCACGCGACGTCCAAAGGCGACATGCCCGACTGTGTGAACGTCCGCGGCTCTGCGGACGAAAGAAGCTGCAGCGGCGCCGACCCGCCGTCAACAGTCAGCCACGACGTGTAGTGGTCCATGCCGGCGACGAAGTAGTCGATGCCGGCGCCATCGCCGATGTCGACGACAGGGTCCCATGTGAAGGACACCGAATCGGCGGTCACACGCGAGACACGCGGCGGCGGTGCTTGTGGCGGCACCGCATCGACGTAGATGTCGACGACGGGGTATCCGTACTGGTCGGCCATGAATGGAGGCGGCGACGTACCTCTGTACCGTCCTAGGCCGCACTCGCCACCAAAGGTCCAGTTGTAATAGGCGATGTACTGCTTGACATGGCCGTGCACCGCCCATCCGTTGTCAGCGAAGTTCCAGTGATAGTGGTTGGGGTAGTCCTCGTGTAGGAGCTGGACCCAGCCCGATGTGTCGCCGGGCTTGCTCCGGAAGTCGCCGTAGAAATACCCGTACCAGTCGTCGTAGCCCGGGTTCGGATGGAAGCCGTAGAACGTGTCCCGCTCCGGGTTCGTGCCGACCAGCGGATCGTTCGTGACGATGGTCGTGGTCCACATGTCGGAATGTTTGGTGCACCAGCCGGGAGGGTCGCCGTAAATCGGACTACCCGATGCCGAGCTGCCCATCGCCGGCGAGGGTGAGAGACCGAGCGCGATTCCAATCGCCAAGATGAAGGCCCGCCACATGCCGCCAACCTAGGACCGGATGTTTCATTTTCAAAGCCAGCCTGTAAAGAACTGATACTTGACGAGACGGGACGTCTTGTCTAGTATCGTTGCAGGTGCCGACACAAACCAAGGAGCGCATCCTCAACGGAGCCCGCGGTCTTCTGGCCAGAGGAGTAAGCCCGACGGTGGGGCAGGTCGCACAGGCTGCCGGAGTGTCCAAGGCCAGCTTCTATCGCGCTTTCGTATCGCGGCGGGCGCTGCTCGATGCGCTCGAGGTCGAGCCTGAACCCGGCGCGAAGGAACGCATCCTCGAGTCCGCGGCGGCGATGGTGGGCGACGGCAGCCTGGCGGCGTTGTCGATGGACGAGCTTGCGGTTCAGGCCGGCGTGTCCCGAGCCACGCTGTACCGCCTCTTCCCCGGCAAATCCGTCTTGTTCACGAGCCTCCTGCTGACTTACTCGCCACTCGAACCAGTCACAAGCCTCGTCACCTCGATGCGGGACCAGCCACCTGATGTGTTCGTGCCTGAGATCGCGCGCACCGTGGCCAGGACCGTCTACGGCGCTGGCGCCCCCCGAATCGGCTTGCTCCGTGCGATCTTTCTGGAGCTCAGCTCGCTGAGCGCTGACTCAGAAGATGCTGCGCGCGACCTCTTGGCAGCGACCCTCGGTTCGGTGGGCGGTTACGTGATGGAGCAGATGATGGCGGGCCGGCTGCGACGGATGCACCCTCTGCTGGCGCTGCAGTCGCTCATCGGACCGATCTTCTTTCACCTCTTGACGCGACGCCTCGCTGAGCGATTGCTGGGACTCGACATCGAAATCGAAGAAGCCGTGGTGATCCTGGCGGAAAACTGGCTGCGCGCGATGAGACCGGATGAGGAGGGACCGAATGGCTGAGGCTTTTGCCGTTGACGTGGAAGGTGTCCAAAAGAAGTTCGGCGGCATACGTGCGCTCGACGGCGTGACGCTGCGGGTCCGGACAGGCGAGATATACGGCCTGCTCGGCCCGAACGGGGCGGGCAAGACGACGCTCATCCGGTCGATCGTCGGACTGGTCGCGCCCGATGCAGGTACGGTCACGGTGCTCGGCCGCCGAATGCCCGATGTCGACCAGTTGCGAAATGTCGGCTATATGACACAGCAGGCCGCTCTTTACCCGGCCTTCTCGGTCGAGGAGAACGCCGAGTTCTTCGCCGCCATCAACGCAGCGGAAGGTGGTGTGACCGAAGCGCTGGAGCTGGTGAGGCTGGAGGGCCGGCGCAAGGCGGTTGTGTCGACCCTCAGCGGTGGCATGCGGCAGCGGTTGTCGCTCGCGTGCGCTCTCGTGCACAAGCCCAAGGTGCTGCTGCTCGACGAACCCACTGTCGGCGTCGATCCGCAGCTGCGCGTCGAACTGTGGGAGGACTTTCGCAGGATGGCTGACAGCGGCACAACGATCATCGTCTCCAGCCACGTCATGGACGAGGCGGAGCGCTGCCAGCGGCTGGGCCTGATCCAGTACGGAAGAGTGTTGGCGGAGGGAACGCCGGCCGAAGTACGCGAGCGAGGTGGCAGCAACAACCTCGAAGAAGCGTTCCTACGACTCGCCGGTCCGAGGGAGGAGTCATGAGCGCGCACCGGGTCGCGGCCATCACCCGAAGGCTGCTCCAGCAGTTCCGGCGCGACCGCCGGACGCTCGCTCTGCTGTTCATCGCGCCGATCGTCATCCTCGGGCTGCTTGGTTATTTGATCCGCGGCTCGCAGTCCGTCCCTGCGGTCGGCATTGCAAACGAAGACCAGGGCCCGCTCGGGTCTGTGTTCGCATCGGCCCTCGAGCAATCGAGCTTGATCAGCGCCAGCACCATCCACGCCTCTGGCGCCGACGCCAAGCTGAGAGATGGGTCGCTCGTCGCGTACATCGTGTTCCCCTCGGACTTCAGCCAGCGCGCGCAAGCCGGCGTGGTTGCGCCCGAGGTCCACCTCGAAGGTTCCCAGCCCGGAACATCGGCCCCGGTGCTCCAGGCTCTTCAGCAGTCCCTGGCCTCGGTGGCGGCGAGTGGACCTGGCGCCGGACTGCGTTTCGCGCCGCAGGTCCATTACTTGTACGGCGGGCCAGGATTCGACACGCTGGATTATTTCGGCGCCGCATTTATCGGACTGGTCGTTTTCTTCCTGGTGTTCGTCATCACGATCGTGGCGTTTCTCAATGAGCGATCTCAGGGCACCCTCGAGCGGTTGATGGCGAGCCCGCTGCGACGTGGAGAAATCGTGCTGGGCTACATGCTCGGTTTCACTGTGCTTGCCCTCATCCAGTCGGTGGAAGTGCTGGTGTTCTCGCTCGCGGTGCTCAAGGTGCACAACCAGGGCAACGTGCTCCTCATCTTTGGTATGGAGGCGCTGATGGTGCTCGCGGCCGTGAACCTCGGGATCTTTTTGAGCATGTTCGCGCGCACTGAGTTCCAGGCGGTTCAGTTCATTCCGCTGGTAATCGTCCCGCAGGTCCTGCTTTCGGGCATCCTCTTCCCAGTCTCCAACGAGCCCAGGCCACTACAGGTCGCGTCCGACGTGCTGCCGCTGACGTACGCGGTCAACGGGTTGAGAGACGTGATGATCAAGGGCGCCGACCTGACCTGGCCGTCGCTGCAGCTCGACGCCGGTGTCGTCGCCGGTTTCGTCGCCCTGGTCATCGTGGCCGGCATCGCGACACTCAGGCGGCGCATCGCGTAAGGCCTCAACTCGTAAAGTGCGGGCATGATGCTCGTATGCTCGCGCCGGTGCGGAGGCACGCTTTTCCGTGCACTGTTCGCGGAGGTGGAGCTGGATGCAAATGGCGCCTACCAGGATTTCCGGATCGCTCAGCCGGGCTACATCTGCCTCAACTGCGGCTCGCCTGCTTTCGACCTCGGGGAGGTGCCGGTGGAGATGGCAGCGGAGGCGCGGGAGGACGAGCCTCAGCATGTCGCCGCCGACATCCTGTGCCCGGTTTGCGAGACGCTCGTGCAGGTCGACGAAGGTATGGAGTGCCCGAACTGCGGTGCGCCGCTGGAGGTCGCCTGACGCGACCTCGCTGATTCCGCACTTTGGATCCAGACGCGCTCATCGGCGGCCGGCATTCCGCATCTTTGGTGCCAACCGCGCCCTTGACTCTCAGCTGAGCGAGGCGGTTCCGGCCAATATCCCCAGCATCCAGCGGGCTGCCGCGGCCTCTTTCAGGCGGACGGCTTCGCGCAAGACCCGGATCGCGGTCGGGGTGTCCAAGTTGTCGGCGAGGGCGTTGTTGAACCGCTCCAGGAGCCGCCGCCCAGCGACCGACATACCTTTTTTGGGTCCCACCCTTCCCGATTTTGCAGGCTGAGTCCGTCCCACCCCCACCGACTCACCTTCCAGCAACGCGCGCAAGCGCGCAGCCAGCCGAGTGGCTCCCGCCAGCCCCGACCAGCTGAACTCCCAATCACGCCCGTAACGATGCGAGGCCAGATAGAGCCGCACCGCGGCCGCGGGCGCGCGCTCCAGCGCCTGGCTCACGTACACCAGGTTGCCGAGCGACTTGCTCATCTTCCGGCCCTCGTACCGGACGAGACCAGCGTGCATCCAGATGCGAGCAAAGGGAACCTTGCCTGTTAACGACTCGGATTGCGCGCGCTCGGACTCGTGATGGCTGAAAGTCAGGTCCCGACCGCCACCATGGATGTCGATCTGCTCGCCGAGGTAGTGCAAGATCATCGCCGAGCACTCGATGTGCCACCCCGGCCGTCCTGGCCCGAATCGCGACGGCCACGCGGGCTCGGAGGCCTCTGATGGCCGCCACATAGGAAAATCGAGCGCATCGCCCTTGGCGCCAGGGCCGACCATACGAAGCAGGTCCTCGTGGCGAAGTTTGCTGATCATCGAACGCCGCGTACGCCGCGAAAGCCGGCCATAGCCACGGTACCGGCTCGCGTCGAAGTACAGCCAATCCGTCTGATATGCGTAGCCCGTCGAGTACAGCTTGCCGGCCGCGCGCAGAATCGGCTTGATCTCATCCGACACCCTCGGCATGAAGTCCGGCCGCCGCCACCCGAGCGCGTCCATATCGCGCAGATGAATAGCCGTCTCCTTATCGGCCAGGTCCCTCCAGTCGACTGCGTCCCGCCGGGCGCGCTCGAACAGCGGATCGTCGATGTCGGTGATGTTCTGCACGTAGCGGACCCGAACGCCCGAAGACTCGATGAATCGAATCAGGATGTCGTATGTGCAGAACGTGAACGCATGGCCCATGTGCCCCGCGTCGTATGGCGTCACCCCGCAGACGTACAGCCGGACCGCTTTGCCGCCCTTACCCAGGCTGGGCTTCACCCCCACGTTCCGCCGGCTCAGCGTGTCGTGCACGCGAAGCTTCAGCGGAGCGTCACGCACCGAGCGAGGAGCCTTTGAAACCGCGGACTAATCGACCGCGCGAGACAGAGCGGGCGCGTCGGCGCGCAGCGCGTCGACCTTGTTGCAGCTCTCCCAAGGCACGCCGAGGTCGTCGCGGCCGAAATGCCCGTATGCGGCGGTTGGCCGGTAGATCGGCCGCAGCAGGTCCATGTTCGCGATGATCGCCCCCGGGCGCAGATCGAAATGCCGGCGCACCAGCTCGAGCAGCTCCCGCTCCGGTACCGCACCTGTGCCAAAGGTCTCGACTGCGATCGAGGTCGGGTGCGCGCGGCCGATGGCGTAGGACACCTGGACTTCGCACCGCTCCACCAGCCCCGCCGCAACCAGGTTCTTGGCGACGTATCGAGCCGAATATGCGGCCGAGCGGTCCACCTTGCTCGGATCCTTACCGCTGAAAGCGCCACCGCCATGACGAGCCACCCCACCGTAGGTGTCAACGATGATCTTGCGGCCCGTCAAGCCCGCATCAGCCGCCGGACCGCCGACGATGAACTTTCCACTCGGGTTGACCATGATCTTCGTGTTGGAGTCGACCAGATAGCCCTCGAGAACGGGATCGATCACCAGCTCGCGCACTCCGTCGCTCACATCCTTCTGACTTACGTCCGGAGCGTGATGCGTAGAGACGACGATCGCTTCGATGCGCTTTGGCTTCCCGTATTCGTACTCGACGGTGACCTGAGTCTTGCCGTCGGGCCGCAGGAACGGAAGCGATCCATCCTTGCGCGTCTGCGCGAGCCGCCGCGCCAGCCGGTGCGCGAGCGAGATTGTCAATGGCATCAGCTCCGGCGTTTCGCGGCAAGCGAAGCCGATCATCATGCCCTGGTCACCGGCCCCCTGCAGCTCGAAGGGGTCGTCGGCCAGCGTGCCCTCGCGCTCTTCCAGTGAATGGTTCACGCTCGCCGCGATGTCGGGCGACTGCTCCTTGAGGTAAACCTGGATCAACGCGTGGTCTGCGTCGAAGCCAATCTCGTCCTGGTTGTAGCCGATGCCGCGGATGGTGTCGCGAATGGTGCGCTGGATGTCGAGGTCGGCATGAGTGGTGACCTCGCCGATCACAACGCAAAGACCCTTGGTGATCGCCGTCTCGCACGCAACGCGCGCGTGCGGATCCTGAGCCAGCATTCCGTCGAGGACGGCGTCGGAGACCTGGTCACATACCTTGTCCGGATGACCCTCGGTCACCGACTCCGAGGTCAGAAGGAACGAGCGTGACTCGCTGAAGGAAGTTGCCACAACGACCGCCAATGATATTGGGCCTAGGTACCGTTTCGCTGGCGGCTGTCCTCCGGAGTCTGCCCCAGCAGCTGGGCTTGGAGGGCGAATATGTCGTCCAGCACCCGATCGATGCGCCTGCCCTCGAGGCGGTGGTCCGCGATCACGCCCGCGCGGTCGAGGTGGCGCCTTAGGGCGATCCCGAGCGGTCCATCAACTCGCGTCCGCCCGCCGACCTGGGCCTCCTCCAGCAGCTGAAGGCACCGATCGAGAGCCTTCTGCCGAAGCCGGTGTTCCTGGATTGTCATGTTCCGAGCACCTCCACCCGACCGTCGGGACTGACCCGCGCGTAGACCTCGTTCAGCGAAGGCAGGTACGAGGGGTTGCTCGGTTTGCCGTCCGGAGTGAAGGAGACTGGGTGGCAAGGGCACTGCAGAACCTTCGGTCCCTGGTCCCACCACAGCTCGCACGGTAGATGCGAGCACATGTTGGAGACCGCGGTAACGGCCTCGCCCTGGCGGAATACGAAAGCGCGAACCCCGCCGGCCTGCACCAGCTTGCCCTGGCCCTCGCTGAAATCTGTAAGCGCGCCGACGTCTGTCCAGCGGCCGTTCCTGGGAAGCACGGGAGTCGACTTCGCGCTCAAGGACGGACTGCCCGTGGGCTCGAGCGCGCGGCCGACGATTCCGCCTGCCAGCGCGCCAGTAGCCACGCCAAGTCCCGCGACCAGTGCGGCGCGGCGCGTCAACCAGGTCTCCTTGGGTGTGGAATCGAGTAGTTGAGCCAGCCGGCGCCGGAAGGCAGGGCTCATCCGCGGCGGGCCATGGCTGGCCGCCGCAAACTGCGCGGCGGCGGTGATCGCCTCCTTCTCTTCGGCGTCGCCCGCGCGCAGCCGTAGGCGGCGGCCATGCAGGAGGTCGTTGACGATGCGCTCGATCCGATTCTCTGGCGTGTTACGCATCCGGATTGACCTTCGCCGCCGCGCGCAACGCGCGCAGCTGCATGACCTTGATCGCGCCCACCGTCGAACGCATCTCAGCAGCCACTTCCTTCAGTGAGTACCCGTGTAGGAAACGCAGCTCGAGGACTCGGCGGTAGTTGTCGCTGAGCTCAGCAAGGATTCGCTGTGCTCTCTCCGTAGATTCTTCAGAAGGCGGCCCGTGCGGCACCGCCAGCGCCAGGTCCTCGTGGAGCTCGGCAGTCGACAGCCCCAAGCGCGTGCTCCAGAAAGCTCCCAGGACTGACCGCGCCGTCGCGAACAGGTAGCCTCGAATCGCGCTCGCGGGTGCGCCCTCGCGCAGGCGGGGAAAAGCCTTCAGCGCCACCTGCTGCGTGAGGTCTTCGGCATCCGAGCGGTTGCCGACCCGCGCATAGATGAAGGCGTACACGAGCTCCAATTCGTCCAGCGCAATGTCGGTTGCCCGCGTGGCGCTCGGAAGGTCGACGACTTCTCCGGCAGACTCGGAAGGCGCGACCGATTCACCTGGGCGTTGGGGATCCACCGTCATGAAACTGCTACGCGAACAGGTTCCCGCAGAGAAGGTAAGTAGCGTTCGTGCCCCCGAGGTCCGGCCCCGCGTGCACGACCACGTACCAGCTGCCGTTGGCGGGCGGGTACACCGCATCTTTTATCGCCGTCGTCGCGTCCGCGTTGCCCTGCGCGTCGGCGATGACCTGCTTGAGGGCGATGGCGATATTCCCGCGCTGAGTGCAGCTGCCGATGTGGATGTGTGAGATATGCGATGAGAGGGCCTGCAGTCCGTGGACGACCACCTCGACCGTGACGCTCGGCGGCGCGGCCGTCGTCGTGACCGTCACCGTCCCCGCCGCCGGGGTGTTGATCCCGTTGAGCTTGAAAGTCAGGCCGCTCGGAGTCGGCGATGGGGTTGGGCTGGGGCTTGCTAAAGCCGACGGTGAGGTCGAAGACGATGCGGCGCCTCCTGCCGAGCCGCAAGCCACTGCGATCGCAGCCCCGGCTGCGATCGCTATTAATCTCTTCAAGGCCGGCGAGTCCGCTCAAGTCTGCCCATGGCGTTACCCGAGCAGGTTACTGGACCGACCCCGACCTTTAACCCGCCTAGACGTTTTAGGCCCGGCGCCACCCTGGTCGCCCGACGCGCCGCCAAACGAGGTAGCCAAATCCGAGGAGGATCAGTACTGGACCGACCGCGCCCAATGCTGTGATCAAGTAGTTGATGCTGGTCACGAAGTTGTGCGCGGCATCGCTCAACGCCGATGCGAAGCCCCAGCTGTCAGAGGGAGCACTCGCAACCGGAGCCCCGGCCTCCGTCAGCGTGACGGTGATCGTGCTGAAGGCGACGTTGTGGTCGATGTACTGGATCTGGCCCTTGAGCTGCTCGATCTGGCCGGTGATCTGGCCGATCTGGTTCTGCACCATGATGATCTGCTCGACGGTCTGCGCCTTCGCCAGCAGGGCGAGCATCGCGTTGCGCTGCGCCTCCTCGTTGGCGAGACGCGCCTGGAGGTCGACGTACTGTGCGCTGACGTCTTGACCGGTGATGTGCACGGTTTGCACCTTGCCGAGATTGGACAGGGCGTCGATGGTCTCGTCGAACTTCGACGCCGGGACCATGAAGCTGACGACGCCGGTGCGGATCTGATCGTTCGAAACGGGGTTTGCCTGGGCGTCGGTGCCCGAGATGTAGCCCTGCTCGAGCTCGACTCGGGCGCGCACTGCTTGCAAGCTGGAGTCGAACGAGCCCGATTTGACGCTGATCGCGAGCTGCGCCTGACGGATGACCTGCGGCCCCTGTATCGGGGGCACGACGTCGCCGCTCGGGTTGGTAATGGTGCCACCGGCGCTCTGGTCGGGCACTCCCTTTACCGGCGCTCCGCTCGACGAGCCCAGCGCGGTTCCCGAGTAGTTGGCCGGGCGCGCCGCAGCCTCGGAGCCGGCGCTGGAGCCCGAGCTTCCGCCGCACGCGGCGGCCACAAAGATCCCGACGACGAGCGCGATGGTGACGAGGAACCGTTTCATGTGACCGCCTCCCGTTTTGATGCAAGACGAAACGCCAGGCCGCGGCCTGGGTAACATCCCCACTCGTGCTCCAGGTCCGCAATCTCGCCATCGACGTCGCGGCGCGCCGGGTGCTGTCCGACGCCAGCTTCACCATCGCCGCCGGCGACAAGGTCGGGCTGGTGGGCAGAAACGGGGTCGGCAAGACCAGTCTGCTCAAGGTTCTGGCGGAAGAAGACGACCCTGCGGCAGGGTTGGTGCTGCGCCGCGGAACGCTTGGCTATGTGCCTCAAAACCCACGGCCGCGCGCTGAAGCCGCGCAGACGGCGCTGTCGCACATCCTGTCCGGACGCGGCCTCGACAAAGCCGCTGCGCGCTTGCAAGAGCTGCACCTTCAGCTGGATGCCGATCATTCATCCGCCGCAGTCGAGCGCTTCTCTGAGGCGGAGGAGCGCTTCCGCCTCGATGGCGGCTACTCAGGCGAATCGGATGCGCGCCGCATCGCCACCGGGCTCGGGCTCAAGGCGGACCGCGTCGATTTGCCGCTCGCTGTGCTGTCCGGTGGCGAGCGCCGCCGCGTGGAGCTGGCGCGCGTGCTCTTCGCTGAACCGGACCTGATCTTGCTCGACGAGCCGACCAACCACCTCGACAGCGATGCCAAGGCCTGGCTGATGGACTTCCTTCGCGACAACCGTGGCGCGGTGATCGTGGTCAGCCACGATCTGGTCCTGCTCGATGCCGCCATCACTCGCGTGCTCCATCTCGACGCAGGGCGCATGGTGGAGTATCGGGGCACGTACTCGCAGTACAAAGCCGCGCGAGCGCTGGAGGAGAAGCGCCTGACCTCGCTAGCCGTGCGTCAGGAGGCCGAGATCACGCGTCTGAGCGTCCTCGCCGAGGTCATGCGGCGCCAGACGGCGAAGCGGGCGCGCACCGCCAAGTCGATCTTCAAGCGCGTCGATCGCCTGAAGGCCCAGCAGGTGACTGCGCCTCGTCGTGAGCGGAAGGTCAAGGTTCAGTTCCCGGATCCGCCGCACGGGGGTCGCGTCGCGCTGACCGTCGAGAAGCTGGCCAAGGGCTACGGCGGTCCGTTGGTGTTCCGCGATGTGACCTTCGAGGTCGAACGCGGACAGCGGCTCATCGTCATGGGGCTCAACGGCGCCGGCAAGACGAGCCTTCTGCGCATCCTCGCATCACAGTCGCAGGCGTCTTCGGGTTCGTTTCGATTGGGACACAACGCATCGCTCGGTTATTACGCGCAGGAGCACGAAGGCATCCGTGCCGGTGTGACGGTGCTCGCTCACATGCGCGAGCAATCCGACGCCGAGGAACGCGTGCTGCGCGCGCTCCTGGGCAGCTTCAGCCTCACGGGCGACATCGCGCGTCAGGACGCCGGCACGCTTTCGGGCGGCGAGAAGACAAAGCTCGCCCTGGCTCAGCTCGTCGCCGGTCGGCACAATCTCTTGCTCCTGGACGAGCCCACCAACAACCTGGATCCGCCATCGCGCACGGGCGTTGCGCATGCGCTCGCGGAATGGCCGGGAACGATGGTCATCGTCAGCCACGATCCCGAGTTCGTCGAGGCGCTGCGGCCCGGGCGCGTGTTGTTCATGCCTGAAGGCCGGCTCGATTACTGGGAGGAGGACCTCCTCGACGTCGTATCGCTGGCCTGACCCACAATTAGCCTTATGAGCGTCCGCGAGATCGTGATGCCCGACCTCGAAGGCGCTGAGGAGATCACCGTCGGCGCCTGGAGCAAGAAGAAGGGCGACCACGTCGACGAGGGCGAGACACTTCTCGAGGCGCTCACCGACAAGGTCAATGCGGAAATCCCTTCGCCTGTGGCCGGCACGGTCGAAGAGCTGCTGCTGAACGAAGGCGACAGGGTGAAG
>Ga0193751_1000464_pt1 | contig 31841 bp, 37 predicted proteins | sample L1c2metaG_FD_143050 | JGI IMG/M metagenome (GOLD analysis project Ga0193751, IMG submission 143050) | Soil microbial communities from a riparian zone of the East river system, Colorado, United States - L1c2 | ecosystem: Environmental > Terrestrial > Soil > Riparian zone | place: USA: East River...
CGATCCTGACCGGGTGCTCGGTGAACGCGCCGAAATCGGTGATCGTGAGGTGGACTACCAGTACGACCGCAAGCACGACGTACGCCAAGAGCGTCCAGCGCCACCACCGCGAGACCTTGGCGTCAGGGAAGAAAAGGATCGGCAGGGGCAGGAGCAGGAGCATCGACGCCCACCCCTGGGTGAGGAAGACCGCGAGCCGCGAGAACGGCAGTCCGTGACTGTCGATGTGGTAGGCGCGAACGGAATAGAAGCCTGCGTCGGCGCCGCCCGCTGCGGTCAGGGCGGCCACGAGCAGGAGCCAACCAATCGGATTGCGCGGCTCGCGGCTGGCGACAAGGGCGCCGACGGCGGCGAACGGAATCATCAGCAGCGGCTGGGCGACCGAGCCGAACGTGAACTGGTGGGCAAGCACCGACAACGGGAAGCTCGCTGCGATGAGAACTGCGGCGGCGGCGCCGAGCCAGAGGCCGAGCCGAGAGCGTGAACCGGCGCCCGTCATCGCTTGACCCAGACGCTGACGTGGGCGGGTTGGAGCGAGCCGCCGGCGGCGGCTGCAAGCTCGTTGAGGACGGTGTCGACGTCCACGGCATCGCGGAGGCGTGGGCGGAGCCGGAGACGACCGTGGTCTGCGTCGACAAGCGGCGCCAGTGGGGCAGGGCGGGGAACGTGCGCCATTCGAGCGCGTTCCGGTCCGGGATCCACACCGCAACCGCGCCGCTCCGGAAGCGCAGATAGCCTCACGTCATGCCTGACGTCGACGCGATCGTCGTCGGCTCGGGGCCGAACGGCCTGGCCGCGGCGATCGTGCTGGCGCGGGCGGGGGTGTCGGTGCGCGTTCTCGAAGCGGCCGACACCGTCGGAGGAGGGACGCGCTCGGCCGAGCTGACGCTGCCGGGATTCGTCCACGACGTCTGCTCGGCCATCCACCCCCTCGGGGTCGCGTCCCCCTTCCTGCGCACCGTGCCGCTCTCCGACCACGGTGTCGAGTGGATCGAGCCGCCGGCGGCGCTCGCGCATCCATTCGACGACGGAACCGCGGGCTTGCTGGAGCGCTCGCCGGACGCGACCGTCGCCACACTCGGCGAGGACGACGGACGCTGGCGGCGGCTCTTCGCGCCGCTCGTCCGGAACGCGGACCCACTGCTCGAGGACGTCCTGGCGCCGCCGCATGTCCCTACGCGTCCGCTCGCCCTGGCTCGCTTCGGAGCGAGAGCCGGGCTTCCCGCCACGACGCTGGCCAGGCTTTCGTTTCGTGGCGCGCGAGCGCGCGGCGTCTTCGCCGGGCTCGCCGCCCACTCGATGCTCCCGCTCGAGCGTCCACCGAGTGCGGCCTTCGGTCTCACGCTCGGCCTCCTCGCTCACGCCGTCGGCTGGCCGCTTGCGCGCGGTGGCTCGCAGGCGATTGCCGACGGCCTTGCCTCGTACCTCCGCTCCCTCGGGGGCGAGATCGAGACGGGACGGCGCGTCGAGTCGCTCGGCGAGCTCGGGGATACGCGTCCCGTCCTGCTCGACGTGACGCCACGCGGCCTGCTCGGGCTCGCCGGCGACCAGCTCCCAGCCGGCTACCGGCGGCGCATGGAGCGCTTCCGCTACGGGCCGGGCGTGTTCAAGCTCGACTGGGCGCTCGACGGACCGATCCCCTGGCGGGCGGAGGAGTGTGGGCAAGCGGCGACCGTCCACCTAGGAGCGACGCTCGAGGAGATCGCTGCGTCGGAAGCGGCGCCCGCGCGTGGCAGGATCGCGGAGCGGCCCTTCGTGCTCCTCGCCCAGCAGAGCCTCTTCGACTCGACGCGCGCGCCGGCCGGCCAGCAGGCCGTCTGGGCGTACTGCCACGTCCCGAACGGCTCGGACGTCGACATGACCGAGCGGATCGAGCGACAGATCGAGCGCTTCGCGCCCGGCTTCCGGGAGAGGATCCTCGCCCGTTCCGCCCTCGGGCCGGCGGAGCTCGAGCGCTACAACCCGAACTACGTCGGCGGCGACATCAACAGCGGCATCGCCGACGTGCGCCAGCTGCTCATGCGACCCGTCGCGAGCCGGTCGCCCTACACGACCCCGCTCCCGGGCGTCTTCCTCTGCTCCGCCTCGACACCGCCCGGCGGCGGCGTGCACGGGATGTGCGGCTACTACGCCGCGCGAGCCGCGCTCCGGTTCCTTCGAGCGTAGTAAGACTTTCGGCGAACGCAATCACCCACCTTCGGGGCTTGTGCTCGACCGCCGGAGCATTTAGCTTTCCGAGGCTCGTGTCATCGACCAGTACAGAAGGAGGCGTGATGAGAAAGCGCTATCTCAGCGGCGCTTTCGTGGGGGTCCTCGCCATCGCCGGGACTCTGACGACCGGTTTGGCAGCGTCAGCCGCCTGGCCCGCGGCAAGCACGCATGCACAGTCGAAGGCGCAGATCATGCGCCCGCTCGGCTTCAAGCCCGTGCAGCACGCCAAGCCGGCGAGGCCGACTCGCTCGAACAACCTCTCGTACCACGGCGGGGTTTCCGACGGCTCGGCGGGCACGATCGGCGTCGAGACCGCGCCCAAGGTGTACCTGGTCCTCTGGGGCTCGCAGTGGAACAACAACGACCCCTCCGGCGAGGCCAGCATCTTGCAGAGCTTCTTCGGCCACGCCGGTGGGAGCTCCTGGCTCAACAGCGTGACGCAGTACTGCCAGGGCGTCGCGACCGGCACGATCTTTTGCAACGGCGCCGGTCAGGCGGCGGGCAATCAGACCGGCATCTACGTGACGACGTGGGCCGATAACGGCTCGGCGGCACCCTCGAGCCCGAGCCAGTCGCAGCTCGCGTCCGAGGCCGTCAGGGCGGCAGGGCACTTCGGCAACACGTCCGTGAACTCGAACGCGTCGGTGCAGTACGTGATCGCGACCTCGACGGGGAACAGCTCCTCGGGCTTCGGCACGCAGTACTGCGCGTGGCACAGCTCGGCCTCGTCCTCGTACGGCGACATCGCTTACACGAACCTGCCGTACATCACGGACGCGGGCGCCTCGTGCGGGGCGAACTTCAACGGGCTCGGCCCCAAAGCCGGGATCACGATCGTCGGGGGACACGAGATGGCCGAGACGATCAGCGACCAGTTCCCGAACGGGGGCTGGCTCGACAAGCAAGGCGCCGAGAACGGCGACAAGTGCGCCTGGATCACCACCGGCAACCCGGGCGCGTCGGCAAGCGTCTCGCTGAACGGCACGAGCTTCCCCGTCCAGTCGCTCTGGAGCAACGCCTTCAACAGCGACAAGGGCGGCTGCGTCCTCTCCTACCCGTAGTTCACGACGCTCCGTTTCGGGCGCCGGCGCTCTGCCGGCGCCCGAGCCGCGTAAAGTTGTGTCGTGGACGTCACTGAAGTCGCACCGGCTCGCAGCGACAAGATCGCGCGGCTCCTGCGCGAGATCGAGGCGCTGATCGCCGACGACGAGGCCGCCGACCGGCAGGTCACCGGCGGCTGGCGGACGTTCTCGGACATCCTCGCCGCCGCGCACGTCCACACGTGGGACGCGTACAGCGTCGACCTTTCCACCGACGGCGAGAGCTTCCGGCAGCTGTCGCGCCGCGAGCAGGAGGCGGTGAAGCGGGTCTTCGGGACGATCTACCGCGCGGAGTCGGTCGTCGACGACTGGATGGACCGGATCGTCGCCGCCGTGCCGCAGGAACCCGCGTACGAGTCGATGCGCGCCGTGCTCATGACCCAGGAGCACGACGAGCGGATGCACCGCGGCAGCCTCCTCCGGGTCGCGACCGAGGTGCTCGGCATCGCCGCCGACGATGCCGACCGGGTGGCCCGGAAGTACAACAACTTCGTCGCCGAGATCCTCTTCGACCGGTTCGAGGACGAGATGCGGCACCTCCTGCGGCCGAACCGGCCGCTCGAGGACGTCTACATGGCGCTCTTCATCTACGGCGTGATCAGCGAGGACGTCGTCGCGAACAGCGACGTCGTGATCCGCCGCAGCAAGGGGCGGGGCCTCTACGACATGTACGACCTGCCGGGGATGAAGGAGGGACAGACGAACGTCCGCCGCGACGAGGGGCGGCACGTCCGCATCGCCGTCCTCGCGACGCACCGCTTCCTCGACGAGTTCGAGGGCGCCGCCGAGCGCTTGCTCGTCATGGCGAACGATTACATGGACCTCGCCGACCGGATGGTGCGGCGCGCGAAGGCGTCCCACGGTCTCATCGACGCGCACCTCGCCGAGTCGTACGGCCCCGACGTCGACTCGCTCTACTACTACGTGATGAACATGAAGCGGCTCGCCGTCCGGCTCGACGAGCTCGGGCTCCGCGAGGGCGTGCTCGAGGTGAAGCGCCGGGTCGACGCCGCGATCGCCGAGCTGAGCGGCGGCGACGGCGAGCCGATCGTCGAAACGCCGAACCGCCTGCTGCGACTCGTCGGCCCGCGGATGCTGCGGTTCGCCGGAGCTTCCCGCCTAGCCGGCTAGCACCCGCTCGTAGCAATCCGCGAGCTGCGCGGCGACCAGCGGCCACGCGTACCGGCTCGCGGCGAGCTCACGCGCGGCGCGGCCGCGCTCGGCCCGCGCGGGCTCGTCCCCCACGAGCCCGGTAATCGCTTCGGCGAGCGCCTCGGGCTCGCCGGGCGGCACGAGCACCCCTGTCTCCGGCGTGACGAGCTCGCGGTAGCCGTCGATGTCCGAGGCGACGACCGGCGTCGCGCTGGCGAAGGCGCGCGTGATCACCATGCCGAAGCTCTCGTTGCCGAGCGACGGAGCGACGAGGAGCTTCGCCGCCGCGAGCTCCTCCGTCAGCTCCTCGTCGGGGACGAAACCGAGCACGTCGATGCCGTCGTCCGGAACGCGCAGCCGGGTCATCAGCAGCCGCACGGCGAGGGGATCGGCGCCCACGACGCGGAGCCGGAGATGACCGTCGCGGCGGAGCCGCGGCCAGGCGCGAAGCAGCACCGGCAAGCCCTTGCGCGGGTCGTGCCGGCCCGCGAACACGACGTGGTCGCTGCGGCCGGCGGGATCGATCCCTTCCGGCAGCTCAACCCCGTTCGGGATCACTTCGTAGTCGCCGGGCGCGAAGGCGGCCGCGGTGCGACGAGCCTCCTCCGAGACGGCTACGAGCAGGTCGATCCGGTCGAGGAGGAACTTGAACAGAACCTGCGCCGGGATCCGCCAGGCCGAGTTGCCGGCGGCGTGGAAGGTCCCCACCGTCGGCCCGTCCCAGAGTGCGAGCGCGGCCGGCCCGAGCATCGGGGCGAGCGGCTCGTGCACGTGCACCAAGTCGAACTGCTCGCGGGCGAGCGTCCGGCGCAGCCGCGGCACCGTCGACGGGCTGAGGACGAGGTTCGACAGGGCGCCGTTGCCGGGCACGACCACCGACCGGCCGAGCGGGATCACGGTGCTCGGCGGCTCCCCGTGCCGGCCCTGACGCGGGTGGAGGACGCGGCTGAAGGAGCCGGGCGGGTCGTTGCCGATCAGGAGGCGGGTCTCGATTCCGACTGCCGCGAGCGCGCGCGCCTGCGCCTCCGCGTGGTCGACGACACCGCCGCCGAACGACCACGAATACGGCACCACGATCCCGACCTTCACCGCGCCGAGGCTACCGGCGGCGTGCGAGCAACAGGCCCACGAGCCCACCCGCGATCAGGAGCTGTGCCTCGGCGGAGATGCCCACGCCGTGCCGGCCCCGGCCGCGGTGGAAGACCTTCTCCCTCCGCAGCCGGAGCCAGGGCACGAGGTGCTCGAGATCGGGCATGGCCGCCGCGGCGCCCCCGAGCACCGCCGGGTCGAGCGGGCCCCGGCGCGCGGCGAGCAGCCCGAGCGCGACGAGGCCGCTGCCGATCTCGAAGCTCCGGTCGGGGATGTCCTCGTGTGGCACCCGGTCGCCGGCGAGATGAAGCGGCGGGCCGAGCAGGAGCGCCAGAGGGCGCGAGCGGACGAGCGCGCCGACCACGCCTCCGGTCGCGACGTGCATCGAGACGATCACGAGGGCGATACTAGGCATGCTCGATGCCGCAGCCGCAGCTCCCCCAGCTCCATCTCGCCGACTGGCGCCCGACGAAGGACACGCTCCACCTCTATTGCCAGATTGTCGGCAAGGTGCGGCTCGCGACGACACCGCCGCGCAACCACTGGTGGAACGTCCCGCTCTACGTCGACGTGCGCGGCCTGACGACGCGGCGCCTCCACCGCAACGACAGGACTTTCGAGATCGCGTTCGACTTCGTCGACGACGCGCTCGTCGTCCGCACCTCCGACGGCCACACGGGCAGCTTCCCCCTCGGCTCGAGCGTCGCCGACTTCGACGTGGGCCTGCACGACACGCTCCGCGACCTCGGCGTCGACGTCGAGATCCGCGAGGAGCCGTTCGGCCTCCCGATCCACACGCCGTTCCCGCAGGACGTGGAGGACGCGGCGTGGGACGCCGCCGCGGTACGGAGCTTCCACCGCATCCTCGACTGGACGGACGGCGTCTTCGAGGAGTTCAGCGGCTGGTTCAACGGCAAGACGAGCCCCGTCCACCTCTTCTGGCACAGCTTCGACCTCGCGGTCAGCCGCTTCTCGGGGCGGACGGCGCCGCCGATCGAGGCGAGCCGCGTCGATCGCGAGGCGTACTCGCACGAGGTGATCTCGTTCGGCTTCTGGCCGGGCGACGACCGCGTCCCCGACGCGACGTACTACTCGTACACCGCGCCCGAGCCGGCGGGGTTGCGCGATCAGCCCCTTGCGCTCGGACAGTGGACGGATTCGGGCTCGGGCTCGCTCGCCCTCCTGCACTACGAGACGGTCAGGACGGCGAGCGACCCGAAGGCGGCCCTGCTCGCGTTTCTCGAGTCAGCCTACGAGGCCGGCGCCCGGCTCGCGGGCTGGGACACGACCGCCTTCGCCTCGAGCTGGTGCCCCACAGACGAGCAGCTGTCGGAGCTGCAGACGACAGCCGCATCCGAGTTCGGGCGGCCCGTTACCCGGTAAGCTCCCGCCTGATGAGCTTCCTCGACTCGCTCCGCAAACTCTTAGCCGGCCCACCCCACGTTGGGGACGGCAGCGACGCGGACACCGCGGCGTTGCACGAGGAGTACGGAACGCCAGACGAGGGCGCCGCCGACGTCAGGCGGGTGGAGACGACCGCCGGCGGGGCGCCGCTGCCCGGCAGGGCCGCCTCCGAGGCCGCGGAGGCCGCGGAGGAGGACCTCTCCTCCGAAGAGGCTCCGCCCGACCCGAGCCCCTGAGTTAGCCTTCCGAACGGAGTGCCGGGAAGGCTGGTCGGCGTCAGCCGATGACGCCCGCACTCGCCGCCCCCCTCTTCCTCACATCCATCGCGCTGATGCTGCTCGCGTCGGCGCAGTTCGCGCGGCGGCTCGACCACATCGGGCTGCGGCTCGGCCTGCCGGAGGCACTGCTCGGCCTGCTCACGGCGCTCGCCGCCGACGCCCCCGAGATCTCGTCGGCAATCTCGGCACTCGTCCAGCACGACCAGGCAGTCGCGGTCGGGGTCGTCCTCGGGTCGAACGCGTTCAACATCGCGGCGATGCTCGGGCTCAGCGCCGTCGTCACGGCTCGCGTCCGCGCCCGGCACGAGCTGCTCGAGCTCGAGGCGTTCGTCGGGCTCTGGCTCGTCGCTGTGACGCTCGCCGTCGTCGCGGGCGGCCTCGACGCGACTGCCGGCAGCGCACTCATCGCCGCCGTCTCCGTGCCGTACGTCGCGCTGCTCGCGGCCGGGCCGCGCCTCGCGCGGCGGCTTCCTCTCGGCGTGGCGAAGTCGCGCTTCGTCCACCGGAGCTTCGGAGAGGGGCACCGGCGAGTGCGCCCGCTCGACTCACGACGCGAGGCGGGCCGGCTGGCCGTCGTCCTCCTCGTCGCGCTCGGCCTGATCGTGGCCGGCAGCGTGGGTGCGGTGCGATCGGCGACGGATCTCGCCCACGCGTGGTCGTTCCCCGACGCGCTCGTCGGGGTAGTCGTCCTCGCGATCCTGACGAGCCTCCCCAACGCCTGGACCGGCGTCCGCTTCGGCCTCCAGCACCGGGGCTCGGCGCTGATCAGCGAGACGCTCAACTCCAACTCGATCAACATCGTCGCGGGCCTCGCCGTGCCCGCTGCGCTCGGCAGCCTCGGCGCCTTCTCCGGTCTCGCGATCTTCGACCTCGCGTGGGTGTTCGGGATGACGGCGGTAGCGCTGGTCCTGTTCGGGAGGCAAGACGGCGCAGGCCGGAGCGCAGGCGCCTTCCTGATCGCCATCTACCTCGCCTTCCTCGCCGTACAGATCGCGAAGGCTTAATCCACGGCGGTCAGCGTTTGCTCGCTCGCGTGCTCCTCGGGCCTGACGACGCGGCCGCCGCGCCACCAGGAGGCGAGCGCCGCGACGAGACACGCGGCGATCGCGAAGGCGAACGCCTCCTGGAGCCCGGTATGGAACGGCCCCGCGATCAGGTGCGGGAAGAAGCCGCGCCCGCGGATCGCCGCGGCCTGCTGCGCCGGGAGCCGCGCGAGCACGTGCGGGCCGATCAGCTTCTGCGCCGGGTTGTAGCCGAGGAACGCGGCGAAGAGCACCGAGACCGGGGGCAGATGGCTCACGTGGGCCGCGACGCCGGCGGGCACGCCGTGGGCGCGCAGGCCCGTGGCGAGCGAATGCGGCAGCGTCGCCGACAGCCCGACGATCATCAGCGTGAAGAAGATCCCGATCGAGAGCACCTGCGCGGAGTTCTGGAACGTCTGGTTCATGCCGGCGCCCGCTCCCCGATCACGCGCCGGCAGGCTATTCATGACACCGGCCCGGTTCGGTGCCGCGAAGGCGCCCATCGACAGCCCCATTACCAGGAGCACCGCTGCAAAGACCGGGTACGAGAAGTTGACCGGCAACATCTCGAGCAGTACGAAGCTGAGCGCTGAGACGAGCATCCCGTCCGTCGCGAACGGGCGCGAACCGTAGTGGTCGGAGAGGATCCCCGCGAGCGGCCCCGCGAGGAGGAAGCCGACCGTCAGGGGGAGCATGCTGATCCCGGCCCAGAGCGGCGTCGAGGCGAAGTCGTAGCCGTGCTCGGGCAGCCAGATCCCCTGGAGCCAGATGATCAGCATGAACATCAAGCCGCCGCGCGAGACGGCCGAGAGAAAGCTCGACAACACGCCGAAAGTGAAGGCCCGGATGCGGAAGAGGCCGAGCCGGAACATCGGCGCGCGCGAGCGCCGCTCGACGAGGACAAAGACCGTGAGCAGCGCGACCCCGGCGGCGAGGCACCCGTCGACGAACGGCGACGTCCAGCCCATCGGGCGGCTGCCGTACGGCCGGATCCCGTACGTGATCCCGACCATCACGAGCACGAGACCCGCGGCGAACGTCAGGTTGCCCGGCCAGTCGATGCGGTCACGGTTGCGGACGCCGATCTCGCGCAGGCTCCGGTACGACCAGATCGTCCCGGCGATGCCGGTCGGCACCGAGACGAGGAAGATGAGCCGCCACGAGATCGGCGCCAGCACGCCCCCGAGGACGAGCCCGATGAACATGCCGCTGATGCCGACGACGTTGTTGATCCCGAGTGCCATCCCCCGCTGGTTCGCCGGGAACGCGTCGGTCAGGATCGCGACCGAGTTCGCGACGAGGAAGGCCGCGCCGATCCCCTGCACGATCCGGAAGGCGATCAGCCAGTCGGCGCCGGCCCGGCCCTGGAGCCAGTCGATCGTCAGGAGCAGCGACGCCAGCGTGTAGACGACGAAGCCGAGGTTGTACATCCGCACCCGCCCGAACTGGTCGCCGAGCCGGCCGAGGCTGACCACGAGCACGCTCGAGACGACGAGGAAGCCGAGGATCATCCACAGCAGGTAGAAGCTGTTGCCCGGCTGGAGCGGGTCGAGGTGAATGCCGCGGAAGATGTCCGGCATCGCGATCAGCACGATCGAGCCGTCGATCGTCGCGAGCAGCACTCCCAGTGTGGTGTTCGAGAGCGCAACCCATTTGTATTTCGCAGGGTCGACAGGCAACCTGTGCAGGTTACCTGTCTACAATCTCGCCATGTCCCGCCCCTCCTCCCAGGTCGCGAGCGCGGCGAGCGAGTTACGGCTCGTGCTCGGCCAACTCATCAGGAGGCTCCGTGCCGAGTACTCGTTCCCGCTCGCGCAGGCGAGCGTCCTCAGCCGGCTCGACCGCGAGGGCCCGCAGACGACGAGCGAGCTCGCCGCCGCGGAGCGCGTCCGGCCCCAGTCGATGGCGCAGACGCTCGCCGAGCTCGAGTCGGCCGGCCTGATCGCACGCCGGCCCGATCCCGGCGACCGCCGGCGCGTGCAGATCCAGCTCACCGAGCAGGGTCGCGAGCTCGTGCTCGAGGAGCGGGGCAAGCGCGAGGGTTGGCTCGCCGCCGCAATCGCGGCGGAGCTGAGTGCGGAAGAGCAGCGGACCTTGCTCGCGGCAGTGCCGCTGCTGCAGCGATTGTCGAGACACTGAGCGAAAGGAGACCGCGATGCGCATCCGTTGGTACGGCCAATCCGCGTTCCTGCTCACCGGAGAACAGCACCGCGTGTTCGTCGACCCGTTCGGCGACATACAGGGCGCGAGGCCCGCCTCCAGCGGCTGGAGCTGGAACTACCCGCTCATCGAAGGCGTCGAGGCCGACGTGCTGCTCGTGACGCACGACCATCTCGACCACAATGCCGTCGAGGTAATCGGCGGCGATCCGCTCGTGCTCGCAAAGGCGGGCACACACGAGTCGCCACTCGGCGAGGTCGTCGGGATCTCGTCCGAGCACGACGCCGTCGCCGGCACGCAGCGCGGGCCGAACACGATCTTCCGCTTCACCCTCGACGGCACGACCGTCGCCCACTTCGGCGACTTCGGCCAGCCCGGGCTGCGACCGGAGCAGCGGGAAGCGCTCGGCGACGTGGATGTCCTCCTGCTCCCCGTCGGCGGCGGACCGACGATCGCGCCGGAGGCGACAGCCGCGCTCGTGCGGGAGCTCGGGCCGCGGCTCGTGGTGCCGATGCACTACCGGACGCCGGCGGCCGACCTCGACTTCCTCGATCCGCCCGACGCGTTCCTCGACGCGATGGGAGCACGGGTCGAGCGTCTGGAGACGAGCGAGGCGGAGGTCGAGCCACTGCTCGGTAGCCGCGACGAGCCCGTCGTCGCGCTGCTCGCGCCGCCTACGGCTACTTCTTGATGATCTTGCCGCTGGGCGAGAGGACGTACCAGAGGCCGCCGTTGAGGTTCTTCGCCTGCCCCTTTGCCTGGCCGGGCCTCTTGTCGAGGTAGTAGGTGTAGAGCGGCCAGCGGTTGTACGTCACGACGCGCCCGCCGCGCGGGTTGCTGTCCGTGCCGAGGAGCCCCTTGCGCGCCGCGCCGCCGGCGGTCGGCTTCTGCCCCTTCTTGATCTTCAGCGGCGGCCAGAAAGTCACGCAGACCGTGCTCTTGCAGGTCACCTTCTTCTGGTGGTCGCGGACGAACATGTAGAGCGTCAAGCCCTTGCTGTTGACTAGGACGACGCCGAGGTGCTTGATCCGGCGCGTCTGCACCGTCGGGGCCTTCGTGACGTGCTGTGCGCCCGCAACGCTGCTCTTCGACGCCATGGCGTTCGAGGACGCCGCGACGGCGATCGCAGCCCCGAGAGCGACGACGCCTGCAATCCGGAGCTTCGTCCTGCGCGTAGCCATTGCCGTCCACTCTAGACAAGGAGGAGCAGGTGCGCAGGAAGCCTCGTGCTCTTTGCTGCAACCGTGGCGGTGGCCGCCGCATCAACCGGCGGCCTGCCGCACATCGGGACGCCCAAGATGAAGACCCAGCCCGTGTACAGGGGCTACTACGACCGCCACATCGACACCTACCTCATCACCGACGTCTCGTCGAAGACGCAGGCGAAGGCGATGCACATCAACTAATCGGCCGAGCTGAAGGGCCTGAAGAGCCTGCCCTTGCAGTATTTCGTGCGCGGGCGAGCCGCGAAGGGCCAGCTCACGGTCTTCGGCTCCGAGCCCGGCGAGTCCGACTACAACCCGCTCTGGGAAGAGGTCTGGGTGACCTGGAAGAGCGGCGTCAAGCCGGTGATCCTCGGCCGGGACGACCAGATCAACTCGCTCGCGAAGAAAGGGAAGCTCAGGATGAAGGACGCGCACATCGTCCTCAACGCGCCGATCCTCAAGGTCGGCAAAAGCGGCTGATCAGGCGCCGTTTTGCGCTGGTTCACACAGATCCCCCGAATGGGGGAGGCCGAGAAGGACCGGCGCGCGAGATGATCTTGTCGACTCCCGCTCGGGGCTGACGGCAACAACTCTGCGGCGGAGTTTCTGAAGCGGCGGGCTTGCCCGCCGCTTCCGTATTTATCGAAGGAACTGCGCCGACCGACCGGAGAGCGCGGTTTCCGGTCGGCTTCGTGCTGAAAGCCCATCGGGCTGACGCACGGTTCGCACCGTCGTTCCGTTGCTCGCGCGCGGGCTTACGGCGTGCACGCTCGCTAGCCGCCAATCAGTCGCCGGAACATAGGTGGCTACGGGGGGCGATCCTCCCGCTAAAGGAGGAGCCGTTTCGCTCGGAAGATGGATTTTGGCCGTCGTCAGCCCCCTCGAGCGAGGGGTGCTCGACGTAGCATCGGTGGCCGTGAGTTCCGTCCTCGAGTCGACGCCGCCGCGGTTCACGGCCGCCGAGGCTACGCGGATCGCAGCCGAGGTCTTTGGCGTCCACGGCAGCGCCTCCGAGCTCGGCAGCGAGCGCGATCAGGCGTTCTTGCTGGAAGACGGCGGCTCCGGCGGAATCCTCAAGATCTCGAACAGCGGCGAAGACGAGGCCGTGCTCGAGCTGGAGGAAGCCGCGATCGCCCACGTCGCGGTGGTCGACCCGGAGCTGCCCGTCGCCCGGCCGCTCGCGCCACGGGCGACGTTCGACGGCCACCATGTGCGGCTGTTCGAGCGGCGGAGCGGCCACAAGCGCGGCTCGGAGCTCGACGACGCGGCGGTGCGTGGGGTCGCCGCCGTGCACGCCCGCCTCTGCCTTGCGCTGCGGTCGTTCTTCCACCGAGCGGCCGGGCGGGAGCTGCTCTGGAACCTCCACGCGACGCCGCGGCTGCGGCCGCTGCTCGAGGAGATCGACGAGCCTGAGAGACGGGAGCTCGCGGCGCACGCGCTCGACCGCTTTGAGGAGCGCGTGCTGCCGGAATGGAAACGCCTGCGCGCTCAGGTCGTGCACGGCGACTTCAACCTCGACAACCTCCTGCTCGACGACAGCGGGCGGGTCAGCGGGATCCTCGATTTCGGCGACTGCTGCCACAGCGCGCTGGCGGCCGACGTCGCCGTCGCCGTTGCCTCCCTGCTGCGCGGACGTCCGCCCGACGACGCGTTCCGCGTCGCTCGGGTCGCGCTCGACGGCTTCGCCTCTCTCCTGCCGCTCGAGCCGCTCGAGCTCGAGCTGCTCGGCGACCTCGTCGCGGCCCGGCTCGCCGCGATTGTCTCCATCAGCGCCTTGCGCACGCGGCGCTTCCCGGAGAACGCCGCCTACATCGAGGCCTGGGACGAGGACTCGTGGCGGCTGCTCGGGCTGTTCGTCGGGCTCGCACCGGAGGACGTCGCGCACGAGCTCGGCGCGCGCGGCCGGCGCGCCACGAGCCCAGACCTCGTTCGGCGGCGAAACGAGGCGTTCGGCGCTCTCCTGACCCCGCTCACGTATTCCCGCCCCGTCCACGCGGTCCGCGCCGAGGGCGTCTGGATCCACGAGCCGGACGGGCGCCGGCTCCTCGACGCCTACAACAACGTGCCCGTCGTTGGCCACTGCCACCCGCGGGTGACCGAGGCGGTCGTCCGCCAGACGCGACTGAGCGCAGTGAACGCGCGCTACCTCGTGGAGCCGCTCGTCGAGCTCGCGGAGCGTTTGCTAGGGATGTTTCCGCCGGAAGCGGCGTTCGACACGGTGCTGCTCGTCAACTCCGGCAGCGAGGCGAACGATCTCGCCTGGCGGCTCGCCGCCGGGGTGACCGGCCGGGAGGGCGCGCTCGTGACGGAGAACGCGTATCACGGCGTCACCGCGGCGACGAACGCGCTCTCGCCCGAGAGCCGGCCGGAGGGCGCGCCGCCTCGCGTCGTCCGCATCCCGCCGCCGGGAACAGGCGCCGACCTCGCGGCGGCGCTCGAGGCAGCGCTCGGGGAGCTCGGCGGCCGTCTCGCCGCGACATACCTCGACGGATCGCTCATAAGCGACGGGATCCACACGCCGGAGGACTCCGAGCTCCACCTGCTCGTGGAGCGGACACACGCGGCCGGCGGGCTCTACGTCGCGGACGAGGTGCAGGCGGGCCACGGCCGGCTCGGGCCCGAGCTCTGGTCGTTCGCCCGTCACCGCATCGCACCGGACGTCGTGACGCTCGGGAAGCCGATGGGGAACGGCTATCCAGTCGCGGCGGTCGTCACGCGGCGGGAGCTCGCGGAGCGGTTCCCGTACGCCGGCAGGACGTTCTCGACCTTCGGCGGCAATCCGGTCGCGGCGAGCGCCGCCCTCGCGGTGCTCGACGTCCTCGAGGACGAGCGCCTGCCGGAGCGCGCCGCGGACGTCGGAGAGCGCCTGCGGGCCGCGATCGCCGCGCTTGCGAAGCGGGACGTCGTCGAGGTGCGCGGCAGCGGCCTCCTCGCGGGCGTGCAGCTCTCGAGCGCCGAGCTCGCTGGGCGCGTCGCCGACGAGCTGCGGGAGCAGGGGATCCTCGTCGGGCTCACCGGGAGGCACGGCGACGTTCTCAAGATCCGGCCGCCGCTCGTATTCGCCGACGAGCACGCCGAGCTGCTCGTCTCGGCACTCGCTCGCATCCTCTGAGCCGTCCGAAGAGCGCAGCTCTTCGCCCGGGGCCAGCGAAGTCGTATCGTCCGCGCATGGCCGTCGAACAGACCGACGCGCAGCTCGTCTCCCGCTGCCGTGCAGGGGACGCCGCGGCCTGGAACGAGTTCGTGGAGCGGTTCTCCCGCTACGTGTACGCGATCTGCGGCCGCGGCTTCCGGCTTGCGCAGCAGGACGCGGAGGACGTCTTCCAGGAGGTGTTCGCGCGCGCGTTCGAGCGGCTGTCGGAGCTGCGGAGCGACGAGGCGGTCCGCCCCTGGCTCGCGCAGCTGACGCGCCGGCTCTGCATCGACCGGCTGCGCCTGCTCGCGCGCGACGCGCCTACGGATACGGAACCGGACGAGCGAGAGTTCGACGACCTGCTCGCGACGCTCGACGAGGCGATGGACGTGCGCGCCGCGCTCGACGGGGTGGGCGACCCGTGCCGCGAGATTCTCGACCGCTTCTTCTGCCGCGACGAGAGCTACCGCACGATCGGCGACTTCCTCGAAATCCCGGCCGGCACGATCGCCAGCCGGATCTCGCGCTGTCTCGAGAAGCTCCGGTCCGAACTCGATGGAAGGAGTCGGGCCTCTCGCCCGTCATGAGTAGTGAGATGAACGGATTCGACGAGGAGCAAATCGGCCGGCTGCTACGCCTGCTTCCGCCTGCACCCGAGGGCTGGGTGCGTGCGGCGCAGGAGCTGCCGGCTGCGCGGGCGGTGCTCGACGAGCTCGTCGCGCGTGCCGAGCAGGACGCCGCGTTCCGGCTCCAGCTCCAGGCCGATCTCGAGCGAGCAGTGGCCGCCGCCGGTTACGAGCCCTCGCCGTTCGTCGTCTCGCGGCTGCGCCAGCTCCTCAAGGCGGACTGATACGCGCGGGACGTGCGCCGGTTGAGACACTTCGGCGGTGCTCTCCGGCCTCTCCCTCCCCGCGCTCCTCGAAGAGCTGGCTGCGCCGCGCGAGGTTCCGGGCGCCGGCTCGGCTCTCGCCGTGGCGCTCGCGACGGCCGCAGCGGTCGTGCAGATGGCCGCGCGGCTTTCGCCGGACAGCTGGGCTGACGCCGCAGGCGTCGCGGCTCAGGCGGAGTCGCTGCGCGAGCGGGCGGCGAATCTCGTCGACGAGGACGCGGACGCATACCGGCGCGCGCTCGAGGCACGGGATGCGACCGACGAGGGGGCAAAGGTCGAGCAACGCGACTGGTCGCTCGGCCGCGTCACCGCCGCAGCTGCAGAGCCCCCGCTCGCCCTGGCGCGCCTCGCCGCCGATCTGGCCGATCTCTGCGCCGCGGCGGGCGGGCGCGTCGAGCCGCGCGTCAATGCCGACGTCGCGGCGGCAGCCGGCCTCGCTGCGGCCGTCGCGCGCGGGGCGCGAGAGCTCGTCGCGGTGAACCTCACCGCCGTGCCAGGCGACGCGCGTGTGGAGGAGGCCGACCGCCTCGTCTCCGCCGCCGACGCGGCGGCTAGGTCGCTCTACTACTAACTACCCACGATTCGACGCGGCTTTACCCACGCTAGCTCAGGCGTGAAGAGGGTCGCCCAGGCGAGTGGCCTGCGGCTAGGAGTGCACGCCTGGTAGCACGCAGGCGCCACCATCGCCCTCCACCCGTTCGAGCGTGATCGTGCTCGCAGCAACAACCGTTCCATCGCTGGATAGAGCCGCAATTTGCGGGGACCAGTCGCTGCTCTGGCAAGCCTTCCCGTTGATGCTCGTGAGGAAGAAGCCGCTCGTCCCGAGCGGGACGGTGCGTGTCGAGCCGTCCGGAAGTGGGAAGCTGATCGATGCCGCGCCGCTGACGGACACCCTCCCGGCAAAGACTTGCACGTTTTCGGTGCCCGCAACGAACCCGGCAACGATCGGCGTCTCCGCGATCTCCTTGCTGATACACGTGCCGCCGTCCGAGTTACTTCCCGGCTGCTTCCAGGGCGTGCTCGCGACGAGACAGTACGATCCCTCGCTGTTAGTCGTCGCGTAAAGCTGATCGCTGCCGTCCTGGGCGACGAGGACAGCGCTGCCGGGGTCCGGGTGGAAGCCGAGCTGCGGAGCGTAGGTACCGAAATCGGCCTTGACGCTGGGTGGCGCAGGAGCACCGATCAGCCAGCCGCTGGCGGCAGCGGAGGCGCCAATGATGACTACGGCAGCCGCGAGCGCGCTGGTCAGGAGGCGACGCGCATAGCGGTCGTAGAGCACACCGACACGCTCCGGCTCGCGCCGCAGCAGCGCCAGCACTTCGGCATCGCTCGCGTCGGCTCCACTCATGCCCTACAAACGAACAAGTCATAGCTCTTGTGACACCCAAGGCTTAGGACCACGAAAAGGCCCGGCCGGGGCCGGGCCTTTCACGCGACAGTCAGATCAGATCTAGATGTGGCGAGGCGAGTCCATCCGCACGTTCGTCTTCCGCACGTGCGCCTCGACCTCGTCCTCGGTCTCGGTCTCGTCGCTCGGCTCGTCGTTCGCCGCGTGCCTGACATGACCCTCGACCTCGGGCTCGTCGCCCTTCTGCTGCTCGTCCGACATTGTTCCTCCTTCGAATTTTCTGTACGCCTGGTTCGGCGCTGTCATCTCTCTAGACGGGCTTCCTACCTGAAATCTTCCACACCCCGCCGCATCTGACAATCCCCCGGACCACGAAAAAGGCCCGGCGTCGAGCCGGGCCTTTTCGCTTGTCGCTTGAAATCGCTCGAGACTAGACGTGCCGGGGCTGGGTCTTCCGCACGTGCGCCTCGACCTCGTCCTCGGTCTCGGTCTCGTCGCTCGGCTCGTCGTTCGCCGCGTGCCTGGCGTGGCCCTCGACCTCGGGCTCCTCGTCCTTGCGCTGCTCGTCCGACATTGCTCCTCCTTCGGAATCTCGTACGCCGGTTCGGCGCTGTCATCTCTCCAGACGTGCCTTGGTGCAGGAATCTTCCCATCGACCCTTCAAATCCGCAAGCGAGCCTGCGATCCTGCGCCCCGTGGGCCGCTACGCCGCGTCGCTGCGCGCATTCGGGAGGGTCTTTGCGAACCCGCGCGTTCGCAGCGTCCAGCTCGCTGGGGTCGGGTCGACGCTCGGAACGTGGGCCTACGCGGTCGCGCTACCCGTCTACGCGTACCACTCGGGCGGGGCGCGCGCGGTCGGGTTGCTGTTCTTCGCGCGGTTCGTGCTCGCCGCGCTCGCGGCGCCCTGGCTGGGGGTGCTCGCGGACCGCTGGTCGCGGCAGCGGCTGATGTTGAGTGCCGACCTCGTCCGCTGCGCGATCTTCGTCGGGATGACGGTGGTCGCGAGCGTCGGCACCAGCGCGTACTTCGTCTACGTGCTCGCGGTCGCGTCGACGATCGTCTCCGGCGCGTACGCGCCCGCCCAGGCCGCGCTCATGCCGTCGCTCGTCGAGTCGCCCGAGGAACTGACGGCGGCGAATCTCGTCGGCAACACCGTCGCGAGCGTGGGGATGTTCGCCGGACCGGCGATCGGAGGCGTCCTGCTCGCGCTGAGCGGCCCATCCGCGGTCTTCGCGCTCAACTCGGCGCTCTTCGTGTGGTCCGCGGCGTTCGTCCTCCAGGTGCCGCGGGACGACCCGCCGAAGCGGGCGGAACGGCCCCGCTTCCTGCCGGAGCTGACGGCGGGGTTCTCCACGGTGCTGCGCCGGCCGGCCCTCCGCGTGATCATCGCGCTGAGCACCGCGCAGACGATGGTGGAAGGAGCGGTCGAGGTGCTGCTCGTCGTGCTCGCACTGCGGCTCCTGCACAGCGGCAACGCCGGCGTCGGCTGGCTGAACACCGCAATGGGCGTAGGCAGCGTGGCCGGCGCGCTCGTCGTCGCCGCCATTGCGGCCCGGCGGCGGCTGGCAGGAGGCTTCGCGCTCGGGATCCTGCTCTGGGGCGTCCCCATCGCGGTCGCAGCGGTCCTGTCGACCCTCGCGCCAGGGCTCATCCTCCTCGGGGCCGTCGGCACGGGAGCGATCCTCTGCCAAGTCAACAGCGTCACCCTTCTGCAACGCTCGGCGGAGAACGAGGTGCTGGGCCGCGTCTTCGCCGTCCTCGAGAGCCTGATGCTCGGCTCGATGGCTCTCGGCGCCGTCGTCGCGCCCGGCCTCGTCAGCTGGCTGGGCCCGCGGGGCGCGCTCATAGCGACGGGTGTCTTCCTGCCCGTCCTGCTCGTGCCGCTCTGGCCGAGCCTGCGGCGGATCGACGTGGAGGCAGAGATTGCGGAGGAGCCGCTCGAGCTGCTGCGGAAGATCGAGATCTTCGCCCAGCTGCCGGAGACGGTGCTCGAGCGCCTCGCGGGTGGGGCTGCCGCCGTCTCGGCCGCGGCGGACCAGGTCGTCGTCTCACGCGGCGAGGCAGGGCGCCACTTCTACGTCATCGCGGCGGGACGGGCAGCCGTCGAGGTCGAAGAGGGCGTGGTGGCGCGGGAGCTCGGGCCTGGCGACTTCTTCGGCGAGATCGCCCTGCTGCGCGACGTGCCCCGGACGGCGACCGTGCGGGCCCTCGAGCCACTTCAGCTCTACGCCTTGGAGCGGGACGACTTCCTCGCCGCCGTGACCGGACACGGGCCGACGCTCGCGGCCGCCGAGAACATCGTGAGGAACCGGCTACCCGCGGGCGCGCTGCTGGGCTAGTAGGCCGCCCCTAGGACGTCTCGACGAGAACGCGCTCGAGCGCGCGGAGCAGCTCGAACGCCGCGTCGCGCTCCCCTTCCTCGAGCTGCGCCGCCACGCGTGCGAGCGGCGCAAGCCGGCCCTCCCCCGCCAGCGCCTCGCGCGCCCGCCGCGCCCGCTGCAGCAGGTCGAGCGCGATCGCGGCCTGGTTCGCGAACAGGCCGAGCAGGTCGACCTCCGCGAGCCGCAACTTCGTCTCGGGCGGCCGGTCGAGCACTTCGAGCACTCCGAGCGCGCGCTCCTCGACGAGGAGCGGCACCGCCATCATGCTCTTCGGTACGTAGCCGGTCGACTCGGCCGCCGACCGCGACCAGCGCGTGTCCGCGCTCAGGTCGTCGACGACGAGCGGCTGGCGCGTCGTGAGCACCCAGCCGGCGATGCCGTTCCCGGCCGGAAAGCGCATCCCGATCAGCTCGCCCTCCCCCTCGCCGGCAACCGCCTCGAAGACGAGCTCCTCCGCCTCCTCGTCGAGGAGGAAGACGGACGCGGCCTTCGCGCCGAAGATCGCCCGCGCGACCTCGACCGTCGCCTGCAGGAGCGAGCGGTGCGCCTCGTCCGCCCCGAGCACGCCGGCAGCGACGGCCGCCTCGAGGTCGCTCACGTCTCCCCCGCCGCGTTCGAGGCGGTCTGGTAGAGGACGCTCTTGAGCTGGAACGGCGTCAGGTCGGGATGCTTAGCGATGATCAGCGCGCAGATGGCGGCGATGTGCGGCGTCGCGAAGCTGTTACCGGTGCAGCGGAGGGTCCCACCGCCGAGCCACGCGACGTCGAGGTCGAGGCCGCGCCCGAAGAACTCGACCGGCGGCGAGGGGTTGTAATAGAAGGTCAGCGGGTCCGACTCCTCGTGGCTGCCGACCGAGATGACGCTCGCGAAGCGCCACGGGAAGCTCTCGACCGGCATGTTGTGGGCCGAGGCGACGAGGAGGACGCGGCGGAAGTAGGCGCGGTCGGCGAGCTCGTGCAGCCGCTCCACGTACTTCGTCCGTGTCGTCGACAGGCTCATGTTCACGATCGGGAAGCCCTGCTCGATCGCCCACGCGAGCCCGTGCAGCATGATCTCGCCTCCGCCCGTGTAGCCCTCGCCGAGGACGCGAACGCTCGTCAGCTCGGCCTCCGGCGCAACGGCCCGGATGACCCCAGCGCAGGCAGTGCCGTGACCGCAGAGGTCGCCCTCGCCGTCGTCGACGACCTGCAGCTCGCCGTCCTCGCCCTTGACGACTGCGACCGAGCGGTCGACGCGACCGACGAGCGGATGGTCGAGCTCGACGCCGCTGTCGAGGATGCAGACGCGGACGCCGGCGCCGGTCGAGTCGCCCCACGCCCACTCCCGCGTCACCTGCTCGGGCAGGTTCCCCGGTACGCGGATCCGGTCGACCGCCTCCGCCGGCAGGCTCCAGGCCGGTAGCTCCTCCTCTTCTTCGTACTCGTGCATGACGACCGCGCTCATCGCGCGCCGATCATCGCACAGCTCAGTTGCCGATTCGTACCGGCGTCCCGAGCGGGATGGTGCGCATCAGCCAGCGGACGTCGGCCTCTGTCGCATGCAGGCAACCGGCCGAGACGGCCGAGCCCCGTCCCGAGCCGGCGTGGATGGCGACGTAGTACGTGATGCGATGGTTCCAGCCCGGTGGCAGTCGCGGCTGCCGCGCCGTGAGGACCAGGATGCAGCAGCCGAAGGCGGGACCGAAAGGGCCAGTGATCTTCTCGGCCACGGCGAAGCGGCCGATCGGGGTCGGCGAGCCGGGAGCGCCGATCCCGACGCGGATCGTCCGGACGATCCGGCGGTCTCGTTGGACATAGAGCTCCCGCCGCGACAACGACGCGCGAAGCGTCCACTCGACCGGCTGGATCGAGACGTCGCGGCCGAACTCCACCCAGCCGTATTGGGCGTTCGGCAGCGCCTCGGCCGTCACCTCGACCCAGCGGCCGCGGACTGCGACGACGCCGAGCACGAGCGGACCGCCGAGGGGCCCGCGCGACCCTACGCGCACGAGCTGCCTCCCGCCCGGCTGCGCGCGGAGGACGACGGTGGCGTGCAGCGGCCTCGCGGCGAGCGCCGCCGTCGCGCCGTTCGGCGGGCCGGCGGCGTGGGAGGCGGCTACGAACGCGGCCGCGAGGTATGCGATCAGCGACTGCCCCATTGCTCCTGTAATTGTGCCGCAGTGCGGGTCCGCGACCTCAACTGGCTCCAGCTCGAGGAGTACATGCGCCGGGACGACCGAATCGTGCTCCCGATCGGTTCGACCGAACAACACGCGTACCTCTCGCTCGAGACCGACAACATCCTCGCCGAGCGCGTCGCCGCCGAGGCCGCGGAGCCGCTGGGCGTACCGGTCCTGCCGGTACTCGCCTACGGGGTCACGCCCAGCTTCGGCGCCTACCCCGGCTCGCCGACCCTGCGCGTCCGCACCCTCGTCGCCGTCGTGCAGGACCTCCTCGACTCCCTCCACTCCCAGGGCTTCCAGCGGATCCTGATCGTGAACGGGCACGGAGGCAACCTTCCGGCCGACGCCGCTCGCCGCGAATGGGGCGCAGCCCACCCCGACGCCGAAGCGCTGTTCCACAACTGGTGGCTCGGCCCGAGCGTCTGGCGGATCGTGCAGGAGCTCGACCCGGGCGCGAGCCACGCCTCGTGGATGGAGAACTTCCCTTGGACGCGCCTGGCCGGCGTCGAGCTGCCGCCGGAACGCAAGGAGCCGCTGCAGCAGCCGCTGCCCGCCGCGCCGGACGCGATGCGCGAGGTGGCCGGCGACGGCCAGTACGGCGGCTTCTACGCGCTGCCCGACGAGGACGTCCTCCGAGTCTGGGCCGCCGGCGTCGAGGAGACGCGCGATCTCCTCGAACACGGCTGGCGCGGGTAGCTCGCGAGACCTGCGGTCTCGCTCGCTGGGGAAAGGAACTGCGCGGCCCGGGAGAGCGCGGTCTCCCGTCGGCTTCGTGCTGTTGTTGGTTTTCGATGCTCTGGACGAGATGGCTCCCTCGTGCGCTCGCGCGCGGCGGAGGCCGGCGCGAGCGCAGTCCGGCCTCCGGCCCTCGGCCTGGGTTCTGGGTCAAGCGGCCTCGAAGCTCGACCGCGGCCAGGCGCGCGGCGGCTGACTCGGGTTTGAGAGGATCAGGCTCGTCCAGTCGCCGAAGAAAGGGGAAGTCCATGCGTCTCCGGCTCCTATTGACGATCGCCCTCGTAGCTGCCGTCGCCGCTGCGCTCGCTGGGGCGGCCGCCGCGCCGCGCGCCCACGCCGCCGGTAGCGGCACATCGCTCTGCATCGGCCACCATCCCCAGGACTACGTCTGGTACACGCACAGCTGCACCGGCCACGACGAGCCGGAGATCGACCCGCTCTCGAACGCTCCAGGCTCCGCGCAGGATCTGACGTGGACGGTTGTGCTGCCGACGAACGAGACCGGTACGTCCGAGGCTCAGCAGGGGCAGGTCGACTCGGTCGGACCGACGTTCTGGATCGGCGGCACGGTCACCGACCCGAACAGCCTCTTCGGCCAGGCCTTCCTCGAGCTCCAGTTCTATCCGAACAGCATCGTCACGAACTGCACCGCGGGAGGCGGCTACGACGTCACCTACTCGGCGAACACGTACTCCGCGTGCTCACCGACCTGGATGGTCTCGAAGCACGGCAGCTCCGAGTCGGCTGCGTTCAACGCCATGCTCACGGACAGCGCCACCGGCGGGCCGCTGCTCATGCACGCCGGCGACACGATCACCGACCACCAGTACGTGACGGCGGCGAAGGACGGGATGCACATCACCGTCACCGACGTCACGACCGGCCATTCGGGGACGATCGTGCTCAACAGCAAGCAGGACGGGCCGCTGCTGCCCGCCTACAGCGTCCAGAAGCTCGGCAACGCGTTGGGCTGGGGTCTTGTCAACGATGCCCCGAACTCCCTGGTCTGGGAGATCGGCCACACCGGCAACTACACGACGCCGGCGGGCCAGTTCTGCATACCGGGCAGTGCGACGAAGCCGCCCTGCTACTCGTTCAACATTCCCAGCTGGCTGGACTTCCAGCCGCTCCAGATCAAGGGCGTCACCTTCGGCAACGGCAGCGCGGCGAAGTCGTGGGCAGCCGTCTCGGACACCGGCGGCGAGGCCGAGGTCCTCGGCAACTCGTTCGTCGGTCCAACCGACTGCTCCGGCTACGGCGGACCGTTCTGCCAGTACCCCTGGTACGCGTGGAACGGGACGCTGAACGCCTTCACCTACGGCGGCGACTACCCCGGCACGTCGAAGGACTTCGGCCAGGCGCTCCAGTTCCAGCAGGCCGAGAACTGCGCAAGCCCCGCCGATGGATCTCCGCAGTACTGCGCCACGGTTCTCAAGTAGAGAACTGCTCTAGCGCGTGTGGGCGCGCAGCCACGACACGAGGTTGCGCGCCTGCTCCGCTCCGCTCGCCCCAGTCCAACCTAGCCTCGCATTTCGGTCCGCGAACGGTTAAGGTCTTGTTAATGCCGATGCTGCACGGCTGTGCGTTCCCGGGGTGCTCGACCTTCACGCTGAGCACATACTGCGTTGAACACGAGTTGCTCGTGCGCGCCATGAAGGAGTCGGAGCGCACACACCACGCCTCCATGGTTGACCTCGTGGCGGACGCGCCGCTCACGGCGGAGCAGAAGGCCAGCGAGTCGCAGGAACCTGCGGCTCTCTAGCGTCCACTGAGACCACCTGCGCGTCGCCGAGCTCTGGATCGCGCGGTGGTTGCTGCCCGCATCGGCACAAACAAAATCGCGCACCGCTCGTCTTTCTCTCTGGTACCTTCAAACTTCAGCATGGCGTCCACAACCTCTTCTGCCAACCGCATCCTGTCCTCGCCTCGCGGGCAGCGGTGGCTTTACTGGATCAGCGGCATCGTGTTCGTCGCCGGCCTCGCCGCCTTCATCGCGGTGTACGCGACCCGGGGCAGCTCGAAAGCCACTGTACAACCGTCTCCGCAGACGCAGACGCCCCCGGCTCAGTCAGTCGCGAAGGTGCATCCGTCGAAGGCGGCGTTCAAGATTGCGCGGCAGTTCCTCGAGACCGCTGTCCTCCGGAAGGACCTCGCCGCTTCCTACAAGCTCGTCGGACCGCAGCTAAAGGGCGGTATGACGCTGAAGCAGTGGAAGACGGGAAACATCCCGGTGCAGCCCTATCCGGCTGAGAACGCCAAGACGACGGCCCTCGTCGTCAACTACTCGCACCCGGCCGAGATTTCGCTCACCGTGTCTTTGGTGGCGAAGCCCGGGGCGGGGGTCAAGCCACAGTCGTACTACGTCGTCCTCGACCGTGCGGGCGGCAAGAAGAACGGCCGCTGGCTCGTCAACAACTTCTCGGCCCAGTACCAGGCGCCGGTCCTGCCCGGCGGCCAGTGAGTAACTAACTAACTGGGCCTCAGATCAGAGGCCGAACAGGCCGCGCCGCGCACCGTCGTTGGTCGTGCGCGGCACGAACAACTGAGCTCCGGCCGGGCGCTGGACGCCCAGATTCGCGTCGCCAGGAGGGTTCACGGCGAGCCCGGTCAGCGAGCTGCCGGCCCCTGCGGAGTTGCGATCCACAGTCGATGGTGTAGGCGAGACGGCCGAGGCGGCGACGAGCACGGCAGCAGCTGCCGATGCAACGACCGCGGCCGCTCGTCCGTGCAAGCGGGAGACGACCGGACGCCGCGACGGCACGAGCACGGGCGACGGCTCGAGCGGCGCAGCTCGCAGCAGCGCCGTGGACGCCCGCGCCGCCGAGGCGAACCTGTCGCAGTCCGGGCAATCGGCCAGATGGCGCTCGAGCAGCAGCGCCTCGTGCGCCGACAACTCTTCGTCCAGCTGTAGCGAGACGCGCGCGCGCGCCTGATCACATTCCATTGGCCTCACGATAGTTGTGACGCCGACGGACCGCAGAGAGTTAGGTCGAAAAGCAGAAAACATCAGAAAAGGCGCCGCGACGGATCTACGGCGACGCCGATCACGAGGAACACCATGCCGAACAGGAAGAGCCCGACCGAGTTCCGCTTGCCCTCGACTCGCTCGTCGGCGCTCGCCCGGCGGACCCCACGTGGTAGGAACCCCCCTAGGAACCCACCGCTCGCCCGACCCCCCTCGCCCCAGTCCGCCCGGACTGGACCGCGGATACCCACCCCGAAGCTGCCGAGCAGGATCGCCACCCCGACGATGTAGAAGCCCGTTGCGAGCGCGTGCAGGAGGCTCGACCCGACGAGCGCGCCGAGGGCGAGCGAAAGGACGACCGTAACGCCGAGCACGCCGGCGAAGAGGCCGAGAATGCGCGGCAGCGCGCTGCGGAGCACGACCGGAGCGCTTACTCGGTGCTGCCGGCGAGTGCGGGCACGCGGCGGATCTCGTCCTCGCCCATCGGCCACCGTTCGAGCGGGAAGTGACAGGCGTAAAGGTGGTCCCCGCCGCCGGAAGCCGGCGTCAGCTCGGGCTCGTCGACGTTGCACTTGCCGTCGACGAAGCGTGGACAGCGCGGATGGAAGCGGCAGGCCGCCGGTGGATTGAGCGGACTGGGCACGTCACCCTCGAGCACGATCTGCTTGCGCGCCCGGCCGGCCGTCGGCTCCGCAATCGGCACCGCCGAGAGGAGCGCCCCGCTGTACGGGTGCTTCGGCTCGTCGTAGAGGTCTCGCTTCGAACCCATCTCGACCGGCTTGCCGAGGTACATCACCATTACCCGGTCCGAGACGTGACGAACGACGTTGAGGTCGTGGGCGATGAAGATGTAGGTGAGCTCGAAGTCCTGCTGCAGGTCCTTGAGCAGGTTGAGGATCTGCGCCTGCACCGAGACGTCGAGCGCCGAGACCGGCTCGTCGCAGATGATCAGCTTCGGGTTGATCGAAAGCGCGCGGGCGATACCGATCCGCTGGCGCTGGCCTCCCGAGAACTCGTGCGGGAAGCGGTTGTAGTGCTCGGGGTTCAGGCCGACGATCTCCAGGAGCTCCTGGACGCGCCGCTTCCGGTCGTTATCGCCGCCGATGCCGTGCACCTCCAGCGGCTCGGCGACGATCGAGCCGACGCGCTTCCGTGCGTTGAGCGACGCGTACGGGTCCTGGAAGACCATCATCATGTCGCGCCGGATCGGCCGCATCGACTTGCGGCTGAGGTGCGTGATGTCGCGACCATCGAAGTTGATCGTGCCGCCGGTCGGCTCGAGCAGTCGAGCGAGGCAGCGCGCCATCGTCGACTTGCCGCAGCCCGACTCGCCCACCACGCCGAGCGTCTTGCCCTGCTCCAGGGAGAAGCTGACCCCATCCACCGCTTTCACTTGGCCGAGCTCCTTCTGGAAGATCACTCCGCGGGTGACGGGGAAGTACTTCTGGAGGTTCTCGACGACCAGCAGCTCGCTCACGCGGCACTGCCTGCCGCCGCGGCGAACGCAGCCTTCTTCTCTGCCCAGATACGAGCCCGCTCCTCGTCGCCGAGGTGACACCGGAAGAGATGGGCGTGCTCCTGCGCGGCCGGCCGCAGCTCCGGCAGCTCTTCGCGACACCGGTCGAACGCGTACGCGCAGCGCGGATTGAACGCGCAGCCCGTGGGTGGATGGAGCAGCGACGGAGGCTGGCCCGGGATCTGCTCGAGCCGCGTGGTCTCGAGGTTGAGCCGCGGCAGCGAGCCGAGCAGGCCCCACGTGTACGGCATCTCGGCCTTCGCGAACAGGTTGTCGACGTTCGCCTGCTCGACCACGCGCCCGCCGTACATGACGATCACCTCGTCGGCGAGCTCCGCGACGACGCCGAGATCGTGCGTGATCATCACGATCGCCATCTCGTGCTCCTGCTGCAGCCGGCCCATGAGCCGCAGGATCTGCGCCTGCGTAGTCACGTCCAGCGCCGTGGTCGGCTCGTCGGCGATGAGAATCTCAGGGTTGTTGATCAGCGCCATCGCGATCATCACCCGCTGGCGCATGCCGCCCGAGAACTGGTGCGGATAGTCGTCGATGCGAGTATCGGCACGCGGTATCTCGACCTCTTCGAGGATCGCGACCGAGCGGCGGCGCGCCTCCTTTCGGTTCACGTCGTTGTGCAGCAGCACCGCTTCCTCGAGCTGCCAGCCGATCTTCTTGACGGGGTTCAGCGACGTCATCGGATCCTGGAAGATCATCCCCATGCGCTGACCGCGAATCCGGCGTAGTCGCGCCATGCTCAGTCCCAGAATCTCCTCGCCGTCGAAGCGGACAGAGCCGCTGGTCTCCGCGGTCTTCTCGAGGAGCCCCATGACGGTGAGGAAGGTGACGCTCTTGCCTGAGCCGGACTCGCCTACCACGCCGAGCGTCTCTCCACGCTCGAGCGAGAAGCTCACACCGGAAACCGCCTTGACGATTCCGTCGTCCGTGCGAAAGCGCGTCTGAAGGTCCGTGACCTCGATCAGGGGCATGTCAAGTCGTGAGCCGGATGCGAGGATCGAGCCACGCGTACGCGACATCGACGATGAAGTTGAAAACGATCACCGCGATGCAGGCGAAGACGAGGATCCCGGTCACAACGGGTAGATCATCGGAGGTCGCCGCCGTGATGAGCTGTTGCCCGAGTCCGTGGAGGCTGAAGACCGTCTCGGTGAACACGGCGCCTCCGAGCGCGAGGCCGAGATCCATGCCGAGGATCGTCACTACCGGGAGCATGCTGTTGCGCAGAACGTGTTGGACGAGAACCCGCCCGCTCGAGGCCCCCTTCGCACGCGCGGTGCGTACGAAGTCCTCCGACATCGTCTCAATCACCGTTGCGCGGATGAGTCGCACGTAGAGCGCCGCGAACAGGAGCATGAACGTCATCCACGGCAGGATCATGTGCTCGAACCACTGCAGCGGGCCCGAGCACGGAACGCCTATGGAGTGGCTGGGCACGAGCGGGCAGTAGTTGGAGATCGGCGTCAAGCCGAGCCTGTACCCGATGAGATACGCCAGGATGAGGCCGATCCAGACCGGGTGTGCCGAGATGCCGATGAGGACGAAGATCATCGCTGAGCGGTCGAGGATCGACCGCGGGCGCAGCGCCGAGATGATGCCCACCGGGATCGAGAGCGCGAGCCAGAACACCGCGCCGCCGAACACGAGCGACATCGTGACGGGTGCGTCCTGGCGGATCAGACCGCGGACCGGAAGCTGATTCACGAACGAGTAGCCGAGCGAACCGTGCCGGACCATGTTCCAGAGAAAGAGCCAGTACTGCTGGTAGATCGGCAAGTCGAGGTGCATCACGTGGCTGATGTGTTTCACGACCACCGGAGTGGCTGCCTTGCCTGCCGCCAGCGCCGCCGGGTTGGTCGGGATGATGAAGAAGAGCACGTAAGCGGCGATCGTGGCGACTAGGAAGAGGAAGATCGCCCAGAAGAGACGCCGGATTACGAATGCAGTCACAGCTCAGATCTTATTGTCTCGAGATTCCGGGAGGGGGCGCCTAGGCGCCCCCTCCCGGTTTGATGCGCGATCCGCTCCTAGCCGACCTTCATGGCGTTGAGGTCCGGACCGTTGAAGTAGATGCTGTAGATCCAGTTGTGGACCTTGTTCGACGTGACGTACCGAGCGTTGTCCACCGTGTACGGCACGAGCGGGACGTACTTCGTCATCAGGGTCTTGTCGAGCGCGGCATACGCGGTCGCGCGTGCCTTGCCCGACTTCGCTGCCGCCTTGTCCATCTTCGCGTTGAACGCGGCGTTGTTGAAGTAGAAGTAGTCGACGTTACCGGTTGGCTGGATCGACCGGCCGTCGAAGTTGACGTTGACGTAGTCGAACGGGTCGAAGTAGTCGGCGCACCAACCGGCACGTGCGACGTTGTACTTCGTCCCCTTCGTCTCGAGCGGGCCGTAGTAGTCGCCCGTCGACTCCGGGTCCATCGTCACCTGCGCACCGAGCTGCGTGAGCTCGCTCTGCATGAGCTCGGCCTGGTGCGTGCGAGTCTGGCTCAGCCCGTTGTAGTACAGGTCGAGGTTGGCACCGGACAGCGCGGAACCGCCGACCGACTTCGCCTTCGACACGTTCGGGTTGTTCGGGTACAGACTGAGCTTGTGGTACCCGCTGAGACCCGGGATCAGGACCTGGTCCGCCGGGCTACCGGCAAACGGACCGAGGATGTTGATCAGCTGGTTCCGGCCGAGCCCGTAGTTCAGGGCCGTCCGGAGCTTCGTGTTCTGCGTAGAACCGCGCGACACGTTGAGCGCGATCCAGTCGATGCACGTCGTGACGCCGACGTGGAACCGGCCATTCTTCTTGTTGACCCCGTACTGCTTGGCGAACTTGCCAGCGTAGGTGGCGGGGACGCCGCCCATGTCGAAGTCGACCTGATTCTTCTCGATCTGGAGCATCGACGTGTCCGGATTCGTCAGGTTGTGAATCAGGATCTCCTTCGCAAATGCGGGCCGGAACCCGTGGTAGTGCTTGTTCCGCTTCAGGACCGTGTAGCCGTTGAGGTTGTTCGCGGCGATGTAGTACGGCCCCGCCGACGGGTACTTGAGGATGCCCGACTTGCTGTTCGTGTACTTCATGTTCGGCTTGATGGCGCCGAACCACTGCATCGCGAGCAGCGACGTGAAGTACGGAACACGCTTCGTCAGATGGATCTTGAGCGTGCGCCCCTTCGCCTTGACGCCCGATATGTGCTTCGTCGTGGGCTTGCCGGTGAACGCACCGGTGCCGGCGAACGCCTGGCCACCGACGAGGTCGGTGTCCAGCCCGTCGTAGATGCCGTACTGCGCGAACATCTTCGGACTCAGAATCCGCTCGAAGGCCCGCTTGAACGCGGCGGCCGTCACCTTAGAGCCGTCGCTGAACCGCAGACCCTTCTTGAGGTGGTACGTGTAGGTCTTCCCGTTCTTCGAGATGGTCGGATACGACTTCGCCGCCTCAGGAACGATCACGTTCCCGGCTGATCCACTCTTGTCCGGGTAGTTGAGGAGCATGAGCTGCGTCGCGTCGAGGACGTTCCAGTCGTTGGTCACGTACGCGAGCTGCGGGTCGAGTGTGTCGAATGTGCCGGCGGACTGATTGACCTTCAAGATGCCGCCCTTGGCCGCAGCCGCGTTGACCTTGTGCGTCGCCGATGAGGCTACGCCGACGGTCGTCGCAACGACGAGCAACGCTACTCCCATGCTCAGCATGAACAGGGAGAGCAGGTGCTTCCTGCGCATATGACTCCTTCCATCACGCCGCACGCCCTCACGCGCGGCCCGTTTGAGGTGAGTGAGAGACAACATCGACTGAGACGCCTGCAGCTCGTAAGAGTTAGGGGCCGGTTCGGTGCCCTCAGATCTTGGAGCGCGGGTCGAACGCGTCGCGGAGCCCGTCACCGAGCAGGTTGAAGGCCAGCGTAGTGAGCAGGATTGCCAGGCCGGGCCAGAGCATGAGCCACGGCTGGGTCGTCAAATAGTTCGGACCCTCCGAGAGCAGGTTCCCCCAGCTCGGCGTCGGCAGGTCGATGCCGAGGCCGAGGAACGAAAGGCCCGCCTCAGCGATGATGTTCTGGGCGACGATCAGGCTCGAATAGACGACGATGGGCGCGACCAGGTGCGGCAGGAGGTGCCGAGCGCATGATCCGGGCATCGCTCGCGCCGGTCATCCGCGCCGCCTCGACGAACTCCTTCTCACGCAGCGAGAGAACGATCCCGCGCATGATCCGGCACGGGTAGAACCAGCCGAACCCCGCGAAGATGACCGACAGCGTGAAGACGCCCGGCTTGAGAAAGCCGAGCGTGATCGAGTTCAGCGACGGCCCGGCGACGATCCGCAAAGCGATGATGAAGAGCAGGAAGGGGAACACCATCACGATCTCGACGAGCCGCGAGACCACCGTGTCGACCCAGCCACGGAGGTAACCCGCCAGCAACCCCATGATGACTCCGAGCCCGACCGCGCCGATGGTCGCGAACACCGCAACCTCGAGCGACGTCTGGGCGCCGTAGATAAGCCGCAGGAAGAGATCGCGCCCGAGGACGCTGTCGCCGCCGAGGATGAAGATGGTATGCCCGAAATGCCCCTTCGCCCCGGTGTACGGGGCGAGCGTGACGTGCGTCCACGGACCAACCGGTATCTGGGTCAGCGGGTTAACACCGCCGGCGAGGAATTGGTCGTCCGGTCCGTGGCCGAGGAGGTGCGCGGCGAGCGGCGCCCCTGCGAAAGCCACGAGGAAGAGGAAGATAATGAAGCCGAAGCTCGCGACCGCGAGCTTGTCGCGCCGGAAGCGGATCCAGACGAGCTCCCAGTGACCCCGCGCCTTGAAGGCTTCCGGCTCTGCCGGGGCGCCGAACGGGATCTCGAGCTCAGATGGAGTGTCGACCCGAACCGTCACGACCGCGGGGAAAGTATCTCAAAGCAGGGGCTTCTGCCACCCATTCGAAGAACTTCGACGGCCGGGGAGCCCGAAAGCTAGTCCCCGAGATGCGCAAACCAGTCGAGCGCAGCCGGGTTGGCGAGGGAGTCGCGGCTCGCCACCACGTCGGCCGGCTCGCCCATCAACAGCCGCTTCACCGGCACCTCGAGGATCTTCCCCGAG